>Ga0247816_10000114_pt1 | contig 45459 bp, 38 predicted proteins | sample UWRJL209509C1_FD_179930 | JGI IMG/M metagenome (GOLD analysis project Ga0247816, IMG submission 179930) | Plant litter microbial communities from Arlington Agricultural Research Station in Wisconsin, United States - UWRJ-L209-509C-1 | ecosystem: Environmental > Terrestrial > Plant litter >...
AAGCCGGAGTGAGGGCACACCGAGCACTAGCGAGGTGCCGAGTGGTGGGGCAAGAGCGTTTTGCTTACTTTTGCGCTCTATCAAAAGTGAGCCGCCGTAAGGGCGGAACCCATACCAGCCCTGACCGCAGCAACGGATATCTCCCCCACCACCCAGCCCACTCACAAAGGATTTTGATCAGCCTGCAAGAGTTGTGTAGATACCCATGGCCATCGCAGGCAAGCCAGCTCCTACATTTGCCTCGCTGCTACAGCAGGATCGTATTTCAAATGAAAAGCCCCGGTTCTCCGGGGCTTTTTTATTACAGCGAAGAACGCACTCGCCACAGCTCGGGGAACAGCACCGTATCAAGCATTTTGCGCAGGTAGCCCACGCCTTCGGTACCGCCCGTGCCCGGTTGGAAGCCGATGATTCGCTCCACCGTGGTCACGTGGCGAAAGCGCCATTGGCGGAAGGAGTCTTCCAGGTCGATGAATTTTTCGGCCAACTGATACAGGTCCCAATAACGGCTCGGATCGCGATAAACCTCGCGCCACGCCGCCTCCACGGAATCATCGTGAACGGTGGGCGCCGTCGCGTCACGCTCGGCGCGCTGCGGGTCAATCTGCAGCCCGGCCTTGATCATCAGGTTGATCGCTTCGTCATACAGCGACGGCGTGGCAATCGCCACTTGCAGCTCTTTGAGCAACTCCGGGCGATGGGCATGGGGGCGCAATAACGCCGCGCTTTTGTTGCCGAGGATGAATTCGATTTCGCGGTACTGGAAGGACTGGAACCCGGACGATTGGCCCAGGTACGGACGAATCGATTTGTACTCAGACGGAGTCATGGTCGCCAGCACCGCCCAGGCGTGTACGAGCTGGTCAAAGATCCGCGACACCCGCGCCAGCATCTTGAACGCGGGCGGCAACTCACCCAGGCGCACGTGTTCGCGGGCGGCCTTGAGTTCGTGGAGCATCAACTTCATCCACAATTCCGAGGTCTGGTGCTGAATGATGAACAGCATCTCGTTGTGGTCCGGCGACAACGGGTGCTGGGCGCTGAGTACTTTGCCCAGGTCCAGGTAGTCGCCATAACTCATGGAATCGGAAAAATTCAGCTCGGCGTTGTGCCATTCTTCCGGCGGCTGATAGTCAGGGGAAAAGGGACATTGGCTCATCGCGTGCGCTCCTTGAGCGGGCGGAGAATGGCGCGTACCGGGCTGGCATCCAGGTTGGCAAAGCGCAGCGGCAGCGCGATCAACTCGTAATCGCCTTGCGGTACGTCGTCGAGGACGATGCCTTCCAGAATCGCCATGCCATGCCGGGCGACGGCATTGTGGGCATCCATGGTCTTGGATTGCTGGGGGTCCAGGGACGGGGTGTCGATACCGATCAGACGCACGCCACGGCTGGCCAGCAGCTCAACGGTTTCCTTGGCGACGGCGGTGAAATTCGAATCCCAGGCGGTCAGCGGCGCCTGTTGATAAGTGCGCAACAGGACCCGTTCCGGCAGGTTTTCCAGACGGCCTTCCAACTGATGCGGTTGCACCAGTGCACCGCTGCCCAGGCAATGCAGCACCCGGCAGGGGCCCATGTACACATCCAGCGACACTTCGCCGATGGGCGCGCCGTCAGCGCTGTAATGCAGCGGCGCGTCCACATGGGCGCCGGTGTGCGGCGACAGGGTAATGCGCCCGACATTCACCGGGCACTCGGGGCCGAACTGCCAGACGCGCTCTTCCTGAAACGGCGTATCCCCCGGCCAGGTCGGGGTCGCGGTGCTCAAGGGCGGACTGATGTCCCACCACGTTTTTATTGGGTTCATTTCAAGGCTCTCGGTCGTTACTGGGGTGAATGATACGAGGGCCAACGGTAAATATTCTTGCGAATTCCGGCGTAGGACCAGAGATCTTTCGCACATCCTGCGAGGAAATGGCTGATTGGTGCACAAATATTTCGTGCGACCCCAATCACTCAATCAACAAATATTCCCTGTGGGAGCCGGGCTTGCCCGCGATGAGGCCGGCACAGCTTGCCTCTCCATCGCCTGACACTCCGCCATCGCGGGCAAGCCCGGCTCCCACAGGGGTGAGCGGTGATTCGAGGATGTGAAAAACGCTGCGCTTCTGGGCATCCCGATGTCGAGTTCAGACCACTGGCCGACAGCCCGAGGCTATAGGGTTCGACTTCCCTTCCACTGCCTCGGAATCATCATGTCCAAGCCAATCACCGTACTGCGCGACACCCATCCCCTGCCGGTGCTGGACGCCTGCAAATGGGAAAAACTCGAAGGCGACCCGCACACCGTCAACCTCAACGCTTACACCAGCGAAGACGGCAGCAAGATCATGGGCACGTGGATCTGCACCCCGGGCAAATGGCGGGTGGAGTATGTGAAGTGGGAATACTGCCATTTCCAGGAAGGTTACTGCGTGATCACCCCGGACGGCCTGGAGCCGATCCACTTGCGGGCTGGGGATATCTTCGTGGTGGAACCGGGAATGAAAGGCACGTGGGAAGTGGTGGAGACGGTGCGTAAGTATTTTGTGTTTGCCTGACAGCCAAAAACCCGGGACCCCGCGCAAAGCGGGTTCCCGGAAAATCCCCTATTGGGGTTTGCGATAGCTGTTGATGATCGCCGAGAAGTCTTTACCACCTTCCCCACGCTGGCTCATCGATTGATACAACTGTTGCGCCACCGCGCCGAGGATCACCGGCTGGTGGGCCTGGCGGGCGGCTTCAGTGGCCAGCCCCAGGTCCTTGAGCATCAGTTCCGCGCCAAACCCACCGGTATAGCCACGGGACGACGGTGCCGTCTCGATGATGCCCGGCCATGGGTTATAGGTGTCCGAACTCCAGCAGCGCCCAGTGGAGCTGTTGATAATCCCGGCCAGCACCTGGGTGTCGATACCCAGCGCATCGCCCAAGGCCATGGCTTCGCTGACGCCGACCATGGTGATGCCCAGCAACAGGTTGTTGCAGATCTTGGCGATTTGCCCGGTACCGACTTCGCCGCAATGCACGATGTTGCGGCCCATCTGCGCCAGCACCGGTTGCAAGGTGGCGAACAGCTCCGGGGTGGCGCCGACCATGAAGGTCAGCGTGCCAGCCTGGGCGCCGCCAGTGCCGCCGGACACGGGCGCGTCGGCCAGCGCTACGCCTTGCTTGGCCGCAGCCGTTGCCACGTCGCGAGCGGTTTGCGGGTCGATGGTGCTGCAATCCACCGCCGGCACGCCTTTGCCGATGCCGGCGAGCACGCCGTCCTCACCGAGCCAGACACTGCGTACATGCGCCGCAGCCGGGAGCATGGTCAGCACCAGTTCGGCGCCTTGGGCGGCATCACGTGGCGAGGCGCTGATAGTGCCGCCCAGTTCAGCCAGTTCCTTGAGCACGGCCTGGTTGAGGTCAAACAGGTTCAGCGCGTGGCCGGCCTTGATCAGGTTGCGGGCCATGGGCGCGCCCATGTTGCCCAGGCCAATAAATGCAATCTTCATGGTCGTCTCCTCGATCAGCGCAGGTTGATGGTGGTGTTGACGCCATCGTTGACGCTGTCATCGTCGAACCAGCGGCTGGTGACGGTTTTGGTCTGGGTGTAGAACTGCACCACTTGCTTGCCGTACGGGCCCAGATCGCCGAGTTTCGAGCCACGGGAACCGGTGAAGCTGAAGAACGGAACAGGCACCGGAATCGGGATGTTGATGCCGACCTGGCCCACATCGATTTCACTCTGGAATTTACGCGCCGCCGCACCGCTTTGGGTGAACAGGCCAGTGCCGTTGCCGAACGGGTTGGCGTTCACCAGGGCGATGGCTTGGTCGAGGGTGTCGACTTCCAGCACCACCAGCACCGGGCCGAAGATTTCCTGGGTGTAGATCTGCATGTCGGTGGTCACGCCCGAGAACAGGGTAGGGCCGACGAAGTTGCCTTCCTCGAAACCCGCAACCTTGATGCCGCGGCCATCCAGTTCCAGCTTGGCGCCTTCTTTCACACCGCTCTCGATCAAGTCCAGGATACGTGCCTTGGCGCGCTTGGAAATCACCGGGCCGATATCGGTGCCGGCTTCGCTGCCGGCATTCACTTTGAGTTTTTGCGCCAGGGCCTTGAGGTCCGGCAGCCATTGCTTGGCCGCGCCTACCAGCACCACGACAGAGGTGGCCATGCAACGCTGCCCGGCTGCGCCGAAACCGGCACCTACCAGGGCGTTGAGGGTTTGTTCACGGTTGGCGTCCGGCAGCACCACGGCGTGGTTCTTGGCACCCATCATCGACTGCACGCGCTTGCCGTGTTTGCCGGCCAGGTCGTAGACGTGAGTGCCGACGGCGGTCGAACCAACGAAGGACACGGCCTTGATGTGTTTGTGAGTGCAGAGTGCATCCACCACGTCCTTGCCACCGTGGACCACGTTCAGCACACCCGCCGGAACCCCGGCTTCAACCGCCAGTTCAACCAGCAACAGGGTCGACAGCGGGTCCTGCTCCGAAGGCTTGAGCACGAAGGTGTTACCGCAGGCGATGGCCATCGGGAACATCCACAGCGGAATCATTGCCGGGAAGTTGAACGGGGTGATGCCGGCGCACACGCCGATCGGCTGGCGCAGGGTGTAGGTGTCGACGCCGCCCGCGACGTTTTCAGCGAACTCGCCCATCTGCAGCGTGCCGATGGAGCAGGCGTGCTCGACCACTTCCAGGCCACGGAAAATATCGCCTTCAGCGTCGGCAATGGTCTTGCCCTGTTCGGCGCTCAGAACCACCGCGATGCGCTTGGAATGCTCACGGATCAGGGCTTGCAGCTTGAGCATGATGCGCATGCGGGCACCGATCGGCGTCAGCTTCCAGGTCTGGAAGGCGCGATGGGCGGCGTCGATGGCGGCGTTGACTTCTTCAGGCGTGGAAAACGGCACACGGGCCAGCACTTGCTGGTTCGCCGGGTTGACGATGTCTTGCCACTCGGTGGTCTTGGACTCGACCCACTCGCCGTTGATCAACAGTTTGGCCTGTTGTACGGCAGTGTCGGCAGACGGTAACGATGCGTTCATGGTGGTCTCCAGATCTTGTAGTTATGCAGAGAGCCAAGGCGTGAATCGCCTTGAGGATGAGGCGTTCGGACTTTTGTAGGAGCGAGCTTGCTCGCGAAGAACCGGAGAGCGCCTCGTTCATTCAGGCTCCTCGCGTTATCGTTAACGCCCTTCGCGAGCAAGCTCGCTCCTGCACATGAGGCGTTCGGACTGTTTTTGGAGTATAGATGTGCAAACTTCTAATAAGAACGCACATAAAAGCCGGTCCAATATGCAAAAAAACATCACGTCCCTGGGCTCCCTGAACTGGGATGACCTGAAGTTTTTCCTCGAAGTGGCGCGCACCCGCAAGGCCAGCGTCGCGGCCAAGCGCCTGGCGGTGGACTACACCACCGTGTCGCGGCGCATCAGCTCGCTTGAAGGGTCTTTAGGCACCCTGCTGTTTGAAAAATCCCGGACCAACGGATTTGTGTTGACCACCGAAGGCCAGCGCCTGCTGGGTTACGCCGAGTCGATTGAAAGCACTCTGCACATGGCCTGCGAACAGGTCTCCGGCTCCGGCGTGGCACTTTCCGGCCACGTGCGCATGGGCTGCACCGAAGGGTTCGGGAGCTTTTTTGTCACCCCGCAGTTGAGCCATTTCGTCGACACCTACCCGGCGATCTCGGTGGACATCCTGCCCCTGCCCCACTTCATCAGCCTGTCCAAGCGCGAAGCCGATATCGTCATCGCCCTGGAGCGCCCGGAACATGGGCCTTACGTGTGCTGCAAACTGTGCGACTACAAGCTGCAGCTGTACGCGACGCAGGAGTACCTGGACCAACACCCACCGATCAAGCGGGCGGCGGACTTGGCCGACCATCCGTTTATCAGCTATGTCGATGACTTGGCGTTCAGCTCGGAGTTGTTGTATCTGGCGAATGTGGTGCCGGGCGCCAGCGCCAGCCTGCGCAGCACCAGCGTAATCGCCCAGTATGTGGCGGCGCAGCAGGGGCGCTCCCTGGCGATATTGCCGTGCTTTTTGGCCGTGCAGGACCCGCGCTTGCTGCCGGTGCTTTGCGAGGAGATCAATATCACGCGGCAGTTTTGGATGTACTGCCGCGAGGACTTGCGGAAGTTGAAGCGCATCACCTTGCTGTGGGATTACATCCGCGAGGTGACGGAGCAGAACCAGCCGCTGTTGATGGGGGAAACCCGGGCGATGGTGTTTGCGGATTAGGCGCTAAATCCGCAGGTCCGAGAACAGCGGAGAACCAAATGTGGGAGCGGGCTTGCTCGCGAAGGCGGTGTGTCAGCCAACACATATTTGACTGATCCACCGCCATCGCGGCATGGGTATCTACACATCTTGAGTTGCTGATGCCTATTGAGTACATATCCGTTGCTGCGGTCGGGGCTGGTATGGGTTCCGCCCTTACGGCGGCTCACTTTTGATAGAGCGCAAAAGTAAGCAAAACGCTCTTGCCCCACCACTCGGCACCTCGCTCACGCTCGGTGTGCCCGTACGCAGGCATTGCTCCGCGGGCCGCCGCGACGGCCCGTCCCTGGCCCGTCGCGGCTAAACCGGCGTACGGCCGGTTTACCCGCTCCTCAATACCTGCGTACGGCCAGCGTGGTTTAACGGGGCGCCTAAGATCAAGATCACAAGCAGATCAAAAGCAAGAGCACGGCGGCCTAGTAGCCGACCTGAGTGGTAGAAGCGAATCAACAGCAGATCAAGTGCGAGAATCGATTTTTCTGTGGCCACTAATTTTATGTGTAGTCACTGGCTCTTCTGTGGGAGCTGGCTTGCCTGCGATGGTCTCACCACGGTCCAGCTGAAAAAATGCAGTCCAAATGTGGGAGCGGGCTTGCTCGCGAAGGCGGCGGGTCAGCCATGCATGTATCAACTGATACACCGCCTTCGCGAGCAAGCCCGCTCCCACAGTTTTATCCAGTTCTTTCAGGTAGACCGAGGTGCCTGCATCGCAGGCAAGCCAGCTCCCACATTGGACCGCGTTGGCTTTTGATTTTTTCGCCTTTGCTTCTACCACTCAGGTCGGCTTTCAGGCCGCCGTGCTCTGCTTTTGATCTGAGGCGCCCCGTTAAACCACGCTGGCCGAACGCAGGCTTTGGAGCGTGGGTAACCTGGCAGGACGCCAGGTTAGCCGCGCTGGGCCAAGGATGGCCCATCGCGGCGGCCCACGGTCCAAAGCCTGCGTGAGGGCACACCGAGCCCAGGCGAGGTGCCGAGTGGTGGGGCAAGAGCGTTTTGCTTACTTTTGCGCTCTATCAAAAGTGAGCCGCCGTAAGGGCGGAACTCATACCAGCCCTGACCGCAGCAATGGATATGTACCCAACCCAACCCAACCCGCCCACAAAGAATTTTGATCAGCCTGCAAGAGTTGTGAAGATACCTATGCTCATCGCAGGCAAGCCAGCTCCCACATTTGCCCGCATTCCAAAGTTGGAACCCGGTCGAGTCTGGGAGCTGGCTTGTCGGGTCGCCGCATCGCGGCGATGGCGCCAGTGCAGACAACAAACCTCTATGTAGCCTCGGTACTCAACAACCGATACCCCACCCCCGCCTCGGTCACGATAAACCTTGGCTGGGTGGGATCATCCCCCAGCTTCTGCCGCAAGTGCCCCACCACAATCCGCAGGTAATGACTGTCTTCGGTATGCGTCGGCCCCCAGATATCCTTGAGCAGTTGCTGCTGGGTAATCACCCGCCCGGGATGGCGCGCCAACTGCGCCAGCACCGCGTACTCCTTGCGCGTCAACGCCACTTCCGCACCGTCCAGCAGTACCCGCCGATACGCCAGGTCCACTGTCAACGGCCCGAAGCGCAATGCCGCCTCCTGGGCCTCCCCTGCCGGTGCCTGGCGTAACAACGCGCGCACGCGGGCGAGAAACTCCTGGATGCCAAACGGCTTGGTCACGTAGTCATTGGCGCCGTTGTCCAGCGCCTCAACCTTCTGCACCTCACTGGCCCGTACCGACAGCACCAGCACCGGCACGGTGGACCATTCCCGAAACTCGCGCAGCACTTGCTGGCCGTCCATGTCAGGCAACCCAAGGTCCAGCACCAGCAGGTCCGGCTTACTCAAGGCGGCTTGAGCCAGACCTTCGTTACCGGTGCCGGCCTCAATCACTTTGTAGCCCTGGGAGGCCAGGCTGATACGCAAGAATTTGCGGATCTGCGGTTCGTCGTCAATGACCAAAATCGTCGCAGTCTGGCTCATGGTGTCCAATCGAAATACGTGAAGAAACATTCATTGTAGGAGCGAGCTTGCTCGCGAAAAACGCAAGGGCGGCGCGTTCACTCAGGCAGCCATCGTCATCGTTAACGACCTTCGCTGGCGAGCCAGCTCCTACAGATCATTTTCCAGGCTTGGCTGAGATTGTAGCGGCAGGAACAATGTGATGCAGGTGCCTCGCCCATCAATCCCATCGGCGACGCTGATATGCCCGCCATGCGCCCCGACCATGCCTTGGCAGATCGCCAGGCCCAGCCCGGTGCCCTGCCCGCCTCGATCACCTCGAGCGGCGGTGTAGAACATATCGAAAATCTTCGCGCGCTCGTCCTCGGGGATGCCCGGGCCCTCATCGGCGACCGCAAAAAACAGTTGGTTGTCCTCCACACCTGCACTCAGTTTCAAGCGGCCCTGAGGCGGCGAAAAGCGCGCGGCGTTTTCCAGAACATTCACCAGCGCTTGCTCGATCAAGGCCGCGTGGACATACAGCAGCGGCAACTCGGGTGGCACGTCGGTGATCACTTGCAGCGGCGCGAGTACCGCACGCAAACGGCCAAGCGAACTGCCGACAATATCGCCGGGCGACACCCAGTCCCGCGCCAGCTTCAGGGCGCCATGACCGAGTCGGGTCATGTCCAGCAGGTTCTGGATGTAGCGATCGAGGCGCTCGGCTTCATCGCGAGTGCCTTCCAGCAACTCCCGGCGATCCTCCAATGGAATCGCCTCGCCAAGGGCCAGCAAGCTGTCGATGCTGCCGCGCATGGAGGTCAGCGGCGTGCGCAAGTCGTGGGACACGGACGCCAGCAAGGCGCTGCGCAACTGTTCGGTTTCGCCATGCAGGCGCGCGGCTTCCAGCTCCTGGGCCAGTTGCGCGCGGGCCAAGGCCTGGGCCAATGGCTGGCTCAAGGCGGTAAGCAAGCGACGGCGTTGGCCGCTCAGTTCCAGGCCGGCTTTTGGGCTGACGCCGAGCAAACCCAACGGGCCTTCTTCGCCAGACAACGGCCACCACCACCAGCGCCCAAACGGCAGGGTGCCGGTGCCCATGCCCGCCGGTTGATCGTGCTGCCAGGCCCAATCGGCGGCGGCGCGCTCGGCTTCGGTGAAGGCGATCGGGCCGCCGGTCTCGACCTTCCAGTCGCCCTGCGCGTCGCGGTTTACCAGGCACAGTTGCAGGTCGCTCCAGCCTTCCAGATGATGCGCCGCCGCACTGATCACGGCCTGCCGATCGGTGGCAGCGGTGAGTTTGCGCGACAGGTCGAGCAACTCGCTGGTCTCTTCCTGGGTGTCACGTAGCGCCTGCAACTGTCGGCGTTGACGGGCGGCGAGGTTGCCGGTGAGCGCCGCCATCAGCAGGAAGAACAACAGGGTCAGCACATCTTCTTCGCGCTGGATGGCGAAGGAGAAATTCGGCGGAATAAACAGGAAGTCGTAACTCAGAAATGACAAAGCCGCACATGCCAGCGACGGGCCAAGGCTGCTGCGTACCGCCACCAGCAGCACCGCTGCAAGGAATACCAGCGAGATATTAGGCAACGGCAAAACACTGGAAACTCCCCAGGCCACAGCGGCGGCAATCACCGTCGCCACCAGCGCCAGCGCGTAATCGAACCACACCAGCCCGCGCACATCCGGCAGGCGCGGCGGGGCCGGCACTTCATCGCTGTCGAGCACGTTGATTTCCAAGCCACGGGCATTACGCAGCAGGCGTGCCGCCAGGCCGCCACCGAACACCGTGCGACGCCAGCGCGGTCGTGATTGGCCCACCAAAATCAGGCTGGCACGACGTTCGGCGGCGTGCTGGATCAGGGTCTTGGCCACCTCGCCGGCCCGCAACAACACCACTTCTCCGCCCAGCCGCTCGGCCAGTTGCTGGGCATTTTGCAGCCGCAGGCGCGCGTGTTCATCGCGTACCCGACCGTTGTCGACATGCACCAGGCTCCATGGCAAATGCCGGCGTTGGGCTACGCGACTGGCGTGGCGCACCAGGCGTTCGGCCTGGGCGTCGCCGTCCACACCCACCAACAACCGGCCACGCACGGCGGGCGCGGCCTGGCCCAATTGGCGGTAACCCTGGGCCAGGTCGTCGTCGACATGGGCCGCGGCCGTCTGCATCGCCAGCTCGCGCAAGGCCATGAGGTTGGTCTGGGTGAAAAACGCATCGATCGCGGCGCGCGCCTGTTCCGGCACATAAACCTTGCCTTCGCGCAGGCGCTCCAGCAGCTCCCGGGACGGCAGGTCGATCAGCAGCAGTTCATCGGCTTCCTGTAGCACCCAATCGGGCAGGGTTTCGCGCACCTGCACACCGGTGATACCACGCACCTGGTCGTTGAGGCTTTCCAGATGCTGGACGTTGACCGTGGTGAACACGTTGATGCCGGCGGCGAGCAATTCCTGAATGTCTTGCCAGCGTTTTTCGTGACGGCTGCCGGGGGCGTTGCTGTGGGCCAGTTCGTCTACCAGCACCAGCTTGGGCCTGGCGGCGAGCAGGCCGTCCAGGTCCATTTCTTCGAGCATCACGCCACGGTATTCGGAGCGCAGCAGCGGCTGTTGCGGCAGGCCGCTGAGCAAGGATTCGGTTTCGGCGCGGCCGTGGGTTTCCACCACCCCGGCGATCAACCGCACGCCCTGGCGCATTTGGGTGTGGGCGGCCTGGAGCATGGCGTAGGTCTTGCCCACGCCGGGGGCGGCGCCGAGGAAGACTTTGAGCCGGCCACGACCGTCCCGTGGCAGATCGGCTAACAGGGCATCGGCGCGGCCGGAGTCGCTCATGCGGGCGGTCTTCCTTCAGATATTCAAATGGTGTTTTTGAGGCCGTCATCGCGGGCAAGCCCGGCTCCCACATTCGACTGAGTTTCACCTTTGGAATACGGTCAAATGTGGGAGCGGGCTTGCTCGCGAATGGCAGCACCACTGCTTACAACTTTTCAAGCGCCATGTTCAGAGCCAAAACATTCACCACCGGCGGCCCCACCAACGGGCTCTCAATGTGATCGTCCATCAAACGCTCCAGGGTCGCCACTGGCAAATTGCGCGCGGCGGCCACGCGGGCCAGTTGATAGGCAACCGCCTGTGGTGGCAAGTGTGGATCAAGACCGCTGCCAGAGGTAGTCAGCAATGCCAAAGGCACCGGGCCCTGGTCTGGCACCAGCAATTTCCTGGCATCGTCAAATACGCGAGTGGCCAGCGCCGGGTTGCTTGGGCTGAGGTTGCTGGCACTGCTGGATACGGTGGCAAACGCGCCGGCGGATGGCCGTGGGTGGAACCAGCCGTCGCCGGTAAAGTCCTGGGCGATCAGGCTCGATCCACTAACCTTGCCGCTGGCGTCGCGTACCAGGCTGCCGTTGGCTTGATCAGGAAACGCGACTTGCGCCACGCCGGTAACAACTAGGGGATAGGCCACGCCGGTGATCAGGGTCATCAACACCAGCAGGCTCAGGGCCGGGCGGATCATGTTGGACATTTCAAATTCCTCAATTCGGTTATTGCGACCTGCAGGCACCGGTTTGCCGGCACCTGCGGCGTCGAGTTACACCAGGTGCAGCGCGGTCAGCAGCATGTCGATGGCCTTGATGCCCACGAACGGCACCAGAATCCCGCCCAGGCCGTAGATCAGCAGGTTACGACGCAGCAATGCCGCCGCACTCGCCGCCTGCACGCGCACGCCGCGCAGCGCCAGCGGGATCAGCACCACGATGATCAGCGCGTTAAACACGATGGCCGAGAGGATCGCGCTCTGCGGGCTTTGCAGGTGCATCACGTTGAGCACACCCAGTTGCGGGTAGATCGAGGCGAATAGCGCCGGCAGAATCGCGAAGTACTTGGCCACGTCGTTGGCGATCGAAAAGGTCGTCAGCGCGCCGCGCGTTACCAGCAATTCCTTACCGATCTGCACCACGTCCAGCAGCTTGGTCGGGTCGCTGTCGAGGTCGACCATGTTGGCGGCTTCACGGGCGGCTTGTGTGCCGTCGTTCATCGCCATGCCGACGTCGGCCTGGGCCAGCGCCGGGGCGTCATTGGCGCCGTCACCGCACATTGCTACCAGGCGGCCGTCATTTTGTTCATGACGAATGCGCGCGAGTTTTTTCTCCGGAGTGGCTTCGGCCAGCACGTCATCCACACCGGCTTCAGCGGCAATTGCGGCGGCGGTCAATGGGTTATCGCCAGTCACCATGACGGTGCGAATCCCCAGCTTGCGCAGCTCGGCGAAACGTTCGCGAATGCCCGGTTTGACCACGTCTTTGAGGTGAATCGCGCCGAGCAACTTGCCGTCGGCACACACCAGCAACGGGGTGCCGCCGCTCTGGGCGATCTTGTCGATTTCCCGCGACAGCGCCGGTTGCAGGTCGCGGCGTTGCAGGCCGATGAACGCCAGCAGCGAATCGACCGCGCCTTTACGGAACACACGGCCCTGATAGTCGACACCGGACAGGCGGGTTTCCGCGCTGAATGGCACGGCGGTCAGTTCGTCTGCCGATGGCTCGGCCTGTGGATTCAGGGCACGCAGGTATTCGACGATAGATTTGCCTTCAGCCGTATCGTCAGCCAGGGACGCCAGCAGCGTACCTTCAGCCAGTTCCCGGCTGCTGACACCCTGGGCGGCAATCACGTTGGTGCAACGGCGGTTGCCGAAGGTGATGGTGCCGGTCTTGTCCAGCAACAGCACATGCACGTCGCCTGCCGCTTCCACGGCGCGGCCGGATTTGGCGATCACGTTGAGGCGCACCAGGCGGTCCATACCGGCAATACCAATGGCCGACAGCAAGCCACCGATGGTGGTCGGGATCAGCGTGACCAGCAGCGCTACCAGAAACACCAGCGGCAGGTTGCCATTGGCGAAGTGGGCGAATGGCTGCAGGGTCACCACCACCAGCAGGAAGATCAGCGTCAGGCCGATCAGCAGGATATCCAGCGCGATTTCGTTGGGGGTTTTCTGGCGTTTGGCGCCTTCCACCAGGGCGATCATGCGGTCCAGTGTCGACTCGCCAGGGTTGGCAGTGATGCGGATCATCAGCCAGTCCGAGACCAGGCGAGTGTTGCCGGTGACGGCCGAGCGGTCGCCACCGGATTCGCGGATCACCGGGGCGGATTCTCCGGTGATCGCCGCTTCGTTGACGGCGGCGATCCCTTCGATGACTTCGCCGTCACCGGGGATCATTTCCCCGGCGACCACCCGTACCACATCGCCCTTGCGCAGGCTGGTGGCCGGGACCATCTTGAAGCTGCCGTCGGCTTCCTTGCGACGTGCGCTGAGCCCTTCGCTGCCGGCCTTGAGGCTGTCGGCGCGGGCTTTACCGCGACCTTCAGCCAAGGCTTCGGCGAAGTTGGCAAACAGCACGGTGAACCACAGCCACACGGCGATTTGCACAGCGACGTAGGTCGGTACGGCCACATCCGGCACGAAGCACAGGATCGTGGTGAGGATTGCGGTCAGTTCGACCACCAGCATCACCGGCGAACGTTGCAGCTGACGCGGGTCCAGCTTGACGAACGCCTGGACCAGCGCGGGGCGCCACAGGGCCGAAATTGCGGTTTTGGCCGGCTCCTGGGTTTTCACGGGAGCTGCGTTTTTTGCAGGCATATTCATTTTCATATCCCCTTAGAAGCCCATGCTCAAGTGTTCAGCAATCGGGCCCAGTGCCAGCGTCGGCAGGAAGGTCAGGCCGCCCACCAGCAAAATGGTCACGGTCAACAGGGTCACGAACAGCGGGCCGTGAGTCGGGAAGCTGTTCTGGCCAATCGGTGCGGTCTTCTTCATCGCCAGGCTGCCGGCCAGGGCCAGTACCGGGAAGATGTAGCCGAAGCGGCCGAGCAACATCGACAAGCTCAACATCAGGTTGTGAAACTGCGTGTTGCCACTGAACCCACCAAACGCCGAACCGTTGTTGGCACTGGCCGAGGTGTAGGCGTACAGCAACTGGCTGAAACCGTGGGGGCCAGGGTTGCTGATAGCACCGGCGGGGCCAGGCAGGCTGGCGGCGATGGCACCGAGTACCAGGGTGCCGACCGGCATCACCAGCAAGGTCACGACCAACAGTTGCACTTCCCTGGCCTGGAGTTTCTTGCCCAGGTATTCCGGCGTACGACCGATCATCAAGCCGGCGAGGAATACCGCGATCAGCACGTTGAGCAACATGCCGTACATGCCGGCACCGACGCCGCCGAAGATCACTTCGCCGACCATCATGTTGACCAGCGACACCATCCCGCTCAGGGGGTTGAGGCTGTCTTGCATACCATTGACCGAACCGTTGGACGCAGCGGTAGTAGCCACCGACCACAACACGGTGCCGGTGGTGCCAAAGCGCGCTTCTTTACCTTCCTGCGGCGCAGCTTGTTCGACCGCTGGGTTGTTCAGCGCCGGGTTGGGCTGATACTCGGCCCACATGGCAGTTGCGCCACCGATGATGAACAAGGCCAGCATGCAACCGAGGATCGCCCGGCTCTGACGCAGATCTTTCACGTAGTGGCCAAAGGTAAACACCAGCGCCACCGGGATCAGAATGATCGCGCCCAGCTCAAACAGGTTGGCCCACGCAGTTGGGTCTTCGAACGGATGCGCCGAGTTGACACCGAAGAAGCCACCGCCGTTGGTGCCCAGTTGCTTGATCGCAATCTGGCTGGCGGCCGGGCCCAGCGGGATGACTTGGTCAACGCCCTGCATGGTCACGGCATTTACGTAGTGGGCGAAGGTTTGTGGCACGCCCTGCCAGACCAGGAACAACGCGAACACCAGGCACATCGGCAACAGGCCGTAGAGAGTGGCGCGGGTCATGTCGACCCAGAAGTTGCCCAGGGTCTTGGTGGACTTGCGGCCGATGCCACGGCAAAACGCGACAAGCACAGCAATGCCGGTGGCCGCACTGACGAAGTTCTGCACGGTGAGGCCGACCATCTGACTGAGGTAGCTCAGGGACGCTTCACCACTGTAGTTCTGCCAGTTGGTGTTGGTCATGAAGCTGATTGCAGTGTTGAACGCCAGGGTCCACTCCTGACCCGGCAATTTCTGCGGGTTCAGCGGCAGGTATTCCTGAAACACAAGGATGGCGAACAACAGCACGAAACCGGCAAGGTTGAACGCCAGCAAAGCCAGCGCGTACTTCTGCCAGCTTTGCTCCTGGTCTGCATCGACACCCGAAAGGCGATAGCAAACACGCTCGACCGGGCCGAACACGGGCGTGAGCCAGGTTCGCTGCCCTTCCATTACCTTGTAGTAGAACCGCCCCAGGGCCGGTGCCGGAATCAGCACCAAGGCAAAGAAGGCGATGATCAGCCAATAGTCATAACTGTGCATAGCCTGCTCCTAGTTCCGATCCGCGCGTAACAGCGCAACCAGCAGATAAATGAACAGCGCCACAGCCAACAGCAGTGACACCCCGTCCAGAACGCTCATGGAAGTTTCTCCGTCGTGCGGCGGCTGCCGCGTGTAGGAGGATTGTCCGCAGGAGTGGCGTAAAGGAACGAGAGCGAGGGTATGGGCCGGGCGTAAAGAGCGCGTAAAGAGTGGGTTTATGCGGGGTTTACAGGGGGATTTTCAGTGGCTGGTGGGGCCTCATCGCGGGCAAGCCCGGCTCCCACCCTGGACCGCGTTGTCCGTGCCAGCGCCGTTCAACTGTGGGAGCCGGGCTTGCCCGCGATGCCGTCAGACCAGGCATCAACGCCCTTATCTGGTGCAGCACTTTAAATGATTCAAACGCCAAACCGTTCCCTCGACGACAGTTCAGCGCCTTTACGACACCACCTTGCGTGCTGGCATGGCCGCTGCAACACCTTGAATCATTCCAAACCGTTCAGGGAGAGCAACACGATGAACACACAACTCAAACCAACCTTGGGCACCCTGCATTTATGGGGCATCGCCGTCGGGCTGGTGATTTCCGGAGAGTATTTCGGCTGGAGCTATGGCTGGGGCGTGGCCGGAACGCTGGGTTTTCTGGTGACCTCGTTGATGGTCGCTGCCATGTACACCTGCTTTATATTCAGTTTTACCGAACTGACCACCGCGATTCCTCATGCTGGCGGGCCTTTTGCCTACAGTCGTCGAGCATTTGGAGAGAAAGGCGGGCTGATCGCCGGGCTGGCGACATTGATTGAATTTGTCTTCGCCCCACCCGCCATCGCCCTGGCCATCGGTGCATATTTGAATGTGCAGTTCCCAGCACTGGACCCGAAACACGCGGCCGTCGGCGCCTACATTGTGTTCATGGGCCTGAATATTCTCGGCGTCAAGCTGGCTGCGACTTTTGAACTGGTGGTGTGCGTGCTCGCCGTCGCGGAGCTGCTGGTGTTCATGGGGGTGGTTGCTCCCGCCTTCAGCTTCAGCAATTTCGCCCTGAATGGCTGGGCAGGCTCCGACACCTTCGGCGCGCCGGCGATTGCCGGAATGTTCGCGGCGATTCCGTTTGCCATCTGGTTCTTCCTCGCCATCGAAGGCGCAGCCATGGCGGCTGAAGAAGCGAAAGATCCGAAGCGCACCATTCCAAAGGCCTACATCAGCGGCATCCTGACCTTGGTGATTTTGGCCATGGGTGTGATGTTCTTCGCTGGTGGCGTAGGCGATTGGCGCACCCTGTCGAACATCAACGACCCGCTGCCCCAGGCGATGAAAACCGTGGTCGGCGACAGTTCGGGCTGGTTGCACATGCTGGTGTGGATTGGCCTGTTCGGCCTGGTGGCCAGCTTCCATGGGATTATTCTTGGCTACTCCCGGCAGTTCTTCGCCCTGGCTCGCGCCGGTTACCTACCTTCTTTCCTCGCCAAGCTTTCGCGCTTTCAGACGCCCCACCGGGCGATTATCGCGGGTGGCGTGGTGGGGATCGCGGCCATCTACAGTGATGGCCTGATCAACCTGGGCGGCATGACCCTCACCGCGGCAATGATCACCATGGCGGTGTTCGGAGCCATCGTGATGTACATCATGAGCATGCTTAGTCTGTTCAAGCTGCGCAAAACCGAACCGCTGCTGGAGCGTACCTTCCGCGCGCCGGGTTATCCGATCGTGCCAGGCATCGCCCTGGTGCTGGCGGTGGTGTGTTTGGTGGCGATGTCCTGGTTCAACACGTTGATCGGGCTGATCTTCCTGGGCTTCATGGCGGTGGGTTTTGTGTACTTCCAACTCACGGCACAAGACCGCGCCGATGCGCCGGCGGATGCGATGTTGACGGGGCTCTAAGCCACCGGGGCATAACGGGCCTACAATGGAACCACTGACAAAGCCCGTCACTCAAAGCAGTTATTACCGTGGGAAATTTTCCCACGGTAACCTGCCTCAAGGAGAACCCTATGCCGTGGTATGCCTGGTTGATCTTAGTAGTCGCGATCGGCTCGATCGTTGGTGGTTTGCTGATGCTGCGTGACAGCGCCAATAAAGTTGAACTGACCGATGAACAACGCAAGCGTGTCGCCGAACGCAACGCGCAAGCAGATGCCAAGGACGCGCAGGATCGCTGAACCTGCCGCCATTTCCCAGCAGTCCTGGCGAACACACAACCTCGCATCAGTTAGATGGGGACTGAGCGGCATAATTTTGTAACAGCAGCGAACACGCAGGCAAGCTTGGTTAATATGAGGCGATGTCTCGGAGGCCTGCCATGCGCTATTCACTGGACCATAAAGCTCAAACCCATCAGCGCATCATAAAAGAGGCCTCCGCGCGTTTTCGACGCGACGGTATTGGTGCTACCGGCTTACAACCGCTGATGAAAGCCTTAAACCTGACGCATGGCGGTTTCTATGCGCACTTCAAATCCAAGGACGAGCTGGTAGAGAAGGCATTGCAGGCCGCCGCCGTGCAACTGGATGAACATTGCGCAAAGCTGTTCAGCCAGGAAAAGCCACTGGATGCGTTCGTCGATAGCTACCTGTCCAAATGGCACCAGACCTCTCCCGACGAGGGCTGCCCTTTGACGACGATGTCTTCGGAGCTGGGGTTGCGAGGGCAGAACAGTCCGACCACCGACGCGGTACTGAATGCTCGGCTAAAGCAGGTTGAAGCTGCGCTGGGCAGCCCTGGGGCTGGCGAGCAAAGCCTGGTCATGATGTCGACATTGGTCGGCGCATTGACGCTGGCGAGGAGCGTGGAAAACACCGAGTTGGCAACGCGAATCCTGGACGTGGTGAGCGGGTTTCTAAAAGCCCAGGTAGCGGGCACAAAAAAGGCCGGTCAATAACCGGCCTCCTGGCTTATTTGTCGATCCTCAGTTGACGTCCAACCGGTCGCGATTCTTCTCCAGTAGTGCCTTGCCGATGCCCTTCACTTCCAGCAGCTCATCGACTGCAGTGAATGGCCCATTACTTTCACGGTAAGCAATGATTGCCTTCGCCTTTGCTGCACCGATGCCGAACAGATCGCGGCGCAGGGTTTCCGCATCGGCGGAGTTAAGGCTTACCTTGGCGCTTTGCTCGACCGTGGTCATTTGGGCAGCGATGGGCGCAGCGGTCTCAGGCTTGGCGGACGGCGCAGCGTAGGTGGCGAGGGAAATGCTGGTAAGAACAGCGAAGACGAGGGATGAGAAACAAGCTTTACGCATAGGTGACGCTCCATGACATCAGTGAAGAAAAGCAGCTTTTCCGAAGCTGCTTTCCAAACTTAGGTGATGTTTGGGGTTAGTCAAAAACGACTGCGTTACAACATGTGAAACCAACGCGGTGCAAGAACCCACAACGCAAGATGAAGCTTTAAGGAATATAACCTCAAACCAACAACGCTCCAAAAATCTTACTATCTCGCTTGTCGACAAATTGAGAGTTGGGTGGTTGCAAGGCGGTGTGGCTCTGAAGGTTACCGATTAACTACTTCCCTTTTGTGAAAGCATCCAGCTACACAATCCAAGCACATCACAATATATGATGTGCTCCACGGGCCCTTTCTCTATCGCCCGGTACGATAAGCTGGCAGCGTAAGGAGGCTGCTATACAGCATGGAGACTCACATTTATACCCCCCATATCATCCCAGAAATCAAAAAAATCGACTTTTGATTTTTCGAACAAGAACTCCTAGGACGTAGCCGGGTGCTCGATGGATCCTGTCCCAGCGACCAGCGTTGCAGGTAAAGCAATCGGGCGAATCGCACACGTTCAGCTTTTTATCTTTTTTAAGTGCCGTATAGTCGATTTCGTAGCAATCCTTTGCGGGAGCAATAATAGAGTACGCGCTACCCACTTTTCCGGTGGTAAGTACTTCGGCTTTCACATAGAGCGCATAGAACTTATAAAACGAGTTTGAGCACAGTCCTGGATCCGTACGCCGAAAGAGTTTTACTTCGCCACTTTCCGTTTTAAAGTAGGTCGACGTAAGTTTTGGAAAAACAGCAAGTGACAACAAGCCCAAATCGGCTTCAGCCAAATGCGTAGTCGTAAAGCCTGGACTATTGCCTACACAGCCGACAAGCATGCACTTGCCCCCTGCATCGACGATTTTCCTGACAGGCTCATAAGCTGGCGACGTCTCATCATGCTGCGCGGTGATATGTTGTGCCAACCGGCCAATCGCAACATATGAGCACATCGGATGACGACTGCGAAAAGCATCGGGATGCTTCACCATTGCATTAGGCAAGGCGCCGGCATAACTCTTTTTCTGCGAGTCGAACGCATCTTCAATCTTGGGCTTTTTTAAGAACGCGCCATCAGTAAATGCCAAGGAAACAATAGTACCTTCCGCCCCCACAGCCTTTAGCAAAGCGCCAATAAAGACGTCCGCTCCGCCCCGGAGACGCCCCACCGCGCCCAAGCTCGCCCTCAACAGAATAGTATCGCCTGGGGCAACACCCATTCTCAAGAAGTCTACCAAGAGTGAATCTGCTGATAGGTTATTCATAAATTTCACCTGAGCCTTTTGCTGCATGATACTGAAGAAGCGAGTGAATCACATACAGAACCGAAAAAGAGAATACATGAAAAATTATAGCCAGCTTGTAATCGTTGAAAACCATGTACCCAAGGAAAAAAGATCCCAACGAGAACACCAGTCTTGCTATCTGCCAGGCAAGATCAATAGCCTGCATGCCCGCGAGTAAAACTGTCTGGCTGAGCGGCGATGAAACTGCCTGAAAAAAAACCATAATCGACACAATTGAAGCAATCTCACCCGACGCTCTCCACTGCTCACCAAAGACAAAGGAAAACAGCCACGGACCGAAGAAGTAAACTGGAAGCACCGGAATAGTGGCGAACAAAGCTAATCGACAGACGGTTTTCAAGAACAACGCTCGACAATTCCCGTTTTTCTTGTAACTCAATGCAGCCTCGCTTCGAAAAACATCGCCTATTGCGCCACCCACCAACGTCATCGGTGCCAACAGGGTTTTTTCCGAAAGAGAGTAAAATCCCGCGATTGCGGGTCCAAAAAAAGTACTCAGTAACAACAGCGGCATCTGGCTAGAGGCCACGTTGGCCAATTGCCCCAAAACTAGATATTTTGGAAAATTTGAGTATCTCCTGCTCAAGCTGATGATATTTTTACGGCTGATACAGTTTAGATGTTGTTTATCTTCTTTATAAATAGAACGACCTAACAGAGTAGTAGATACGACTTGCCCCAGCAGTTGACCAGAAACCATTCCAGCACCCGCCAGGCCCAGATAACCCGCTCCGAGCTGCCCGGAAACCGTTGAGCCACTTTGTGCCATTCGACTCAGGGCCATACGCCGATAATGTCCTTTTCTATTACTCCAGTAGTTCAGGCTTTGATATACACCCATTAGCAACGTAGAGGCCGGGATAAAATAGAGCCAGCTTGAAACACTCGGCGTCTTCAATAGCAGCGTAATCTCAGCATTGAAAAAAATGACAATTAAAAAAATAAGCGCACTCAAAAAACAGCTAAGAAGAATCGACAGGGCAACTATATTAATTGCATCACTGTCTTTTTCAGGAAGAATGATTGCCAACTCATAACGCCCCGTTACCAAGACAGAAAAAATGGAAGCAATTGCCATGTAAAAAGCAAAAACCCCAAAATCCTCCGGTGTATACAACCGAGACAAAATCGGAGTGATCGCTATCGGAATCGCCTGAGCAATGCTGGTACCCGTCATCAACGTGATCACATTTTTGGCAAAGGCACTTTGGGGTAAAAACCGCTTGAACATCTGCAAATTCCTTGAGGTGCATCTACGGCGATCAGCACCGACCAGTACAAAATGAGGGAGCGACTGCTCAACGCGTCAAACCTCACGAAGCTGAACATCAACTGTATTGGATCAGTTCACCGGCAGGTGCTATGAACAGCCATGGCACGCCATATTAAGGCCAACTGCGGAGGTAGCTGGAAGATCAACACAGGTCGCCCGCCAAAGGCCGGCGTCTGGTCAATTACAAAGGGGCAAGCCCCTTGTGAGGCGTAAAACATTCAGGGCTCGAGCCGGCGTTGCTGGTAGATCCAATCAACGATCTCACCGTCCGGGGAGTATCCACTGACGGTATCACGCAGAAGCTGGCGAACCCGGGTGTAGTCGTCCTGGTCCACGGCAGCAAGCAACTCGGTCAGCTTGCCCTTGAGCACATCCCACGCCAGGTGATCTTCGTTGGCGCTCATGATCATTGGATGTTGAGTGGCCACGACGTTGTCGCCAATCAGTAACTCTTCGTAAAGCTTTTCGCCTGGGCGCAGCCCGGTGAATTCGATGGCAATGTCGCCGTGGGGATTTTTTTCCGAGCGCACGCTCAAACCGGACAGATGAACCATCTTCTCTGCCAACTCGATAATCTTTACCGGTTCGCCCATATCCAACACGAAGACATCCCCCCCCTGCCCCATGGAGCCAGCCTGAATCACCAACTGCGCGGCTTCAGGGATGGTCATGAAGTAACGGGTGATCTTCGGATGAGTAACCGTTATCGGGCCGCCCGATTTTATCTGTTTGTGGAACAGCGGAATGACCGAGCCGGAAGAGCCCAGCACATTGCCAAAGCGGACCATGGTGAAGCGGGTTTTGTTGACGCGCGAAACGTTGGACTTGTCGCCAAACAATACCGGTGCCAATTCACGACTGAGGGCTTGAAGGGTCAGTTCAGCCAGACGCTTGGTACTGCCCATCACATTTGTTGGCCGTACAGCCTTATCAGTCGAGATCAGCACGAAGTTGGCGACGCCCGCCTGGAGGGCGGCTTGCGCTGTGTTCAGCGTACCGATCACATTGTTCAGAACGCCTTCGGCGATATTGTGTTCGACCATCGGTACGTGCTTGTAGGCGGCGGCGTGGTAGACCGTGTTCACATGCCAAGTCTTCATCACGTCCAGCAACTTGGGCTGATTGCGTACGGACCCCAGGATTGGCAAAAGTTTTATCGGCAGCGACTCACGGGAAATGCGCTGTTCAAGCTCACCCAGGATGCTGTAGAGGTTGAACTCGCTGTGATCAAACAGCAGAAGCGTGGTAGGACGCAGCTCAAGGATCTGGCGACAAAGCTCGGAACCAATGGAACCGCCGGCACCGGTGACCAGAACGCTTTGACCTTTGATGCAGTGCTCCAGCAACTCCCCCTGTGCGGGTACGGCGTCACGTCCCAACAGGTCTGCAATATCAACCTCCTGGATGTCATCTACCTTTACCCTGCCGCTGGCCAGGTCCATGAAACCGGGAACACTTCGCACGTGAAGTGGAAACCCTTCGAGGAAACCGAGGATTTCCCGGCGGCGACCACGATTGGATGAAGGAATCGCCAGTAGAATTTCTTGCGCGCCAGTGGCGTCGATCATCCGTTGGATGTGCTTAGCCTTGTACACCTGCAGGCCCGAGATAACCCGGTCGGTAATACTTGCATCGTCGTCAATAAAAGCCACAGGCCGCATGACACGGCCCATCCGCAACGCAGCGACCAATTGGTTGCCTGCAGCTCCCGCGCCATAGATGGCAACCCGTGGCAAACCATCCTCGCGGCTGGTGAATGGCACATGCTGGGCTGCCGAGAACCAGTCGCCCAGAAAGTATTGGCGCATGGCCAAACGCAGGCCACCGACCATGATCAGGCTAAGCCACCAATAGTTGAAGATGATGGAGCGCGGTACAACGTTTTGGTGGTTGCTGTACCAATAGACAACGACGCCCAGAATCAGCGAGGAAAGGCTGACAGCCTTGATAATTGCTATCAGCGCATCGTTACCGAAATAGCGCATTACGGCGCGGTACATGCCGAAGCGGATAAAAAGGGGGATTGCGACCACCGGTGCCGCCAGGAACAACCACAAATGGTCCAGGAAGGGGTTGACCATTTCATCAATGCCAAGACGCACGACAAACGCAAGCCACAGGGCCGCCCAGACAACGAAAACATCTGTTGCGACCTGAATCAGTCGTTTGTTGCGGCGAGGCAATCCCACCAGGAATGCCCGTAACTTTTCCATAACCCCTTCGTCCACCTCAGACTGCTCCTATAACTTGCTTGTCACTGCGGATCATTCTACGTTTCTCAACACGAGCAGGCTGATTAAATCGTCATTATGCAGAACCTGCCGGGTCTGCGCTCTCCAGCTCGCCCGCATGGAACTTAATCGCAAGGGCAATCAGTGGAACGTAGGCAACAATCAACCCAGTGATCCCGTCCAGTTCCAGCATGACTACGCACAGGGCCAATGGAAGCAACCAGACCAAATTGAGTACCGCCACTGCAAGCGTCACAGGCAGATGCCCGCCGAAGTGGCGCGAGGAAAATTGGTAGGCATGGCTGCGATGAGCCTCATATACCTTATCACCACGTAGTAGCCGGCGGATGAGGGTGAAAGTCGCATCAACAATGAAAACGCCCAACAGAATCAACCATGCCCATAACAATTGCGAAGAGGCCCAGGCCGCTTGAATGGAAATAATCCCCAGGACCATTCCCAAAAAGCCACTGCCGGCGTCCCCCATGAAAATGCGGGCAGGTGGGAAATTCCAGAAAAGAAAGCCCGCGACGGCCATTGCCAACACCAGAGGCAGCCAAGCCAGGCTTTCTAGGCCGCTTAGCCAATAAAGCAGACAGGCACTAAGACAAACACAGATCGCCTCGACGCTGGCAATCCCGTCAATCCCGTCCATGAAGTTGTATAGGTTGAGCATCCAGACAAGATAAAAGGCGGCGAGGATTCCTCCCACCCAACCCAGATCGACCGTCACGCCAAACATATTGAGCGATGGCAATCCACCCAGCCAAAAAAGCGCCCAACTTGCGGCCACGAAGTGCCCCAACAAGCGCCAGCGAGCAGCAATATGACCGTGGTCGTCCATAAAACCGATAACGGCGATCAGCGCACCTGCCCCCCCGGTGGCAATCAATGCGTCCCAGGAGATGAGTTGCGCGCCTGCAAGAACCGGCAAAGCCAATAGAAAGGCTAATACTATCGCCACGCCACCACCACGCGGTGTCGGGATAGAATGGGAGCTACGAGCGTTTGGAACATCGATAATGCTGCGCGCTAATGCGTAGCGCCTTAGTGCAGCAGTCAGCACGAACGAAAAAACAGCAACAACAGGGAACAGCCACCAATAAATCATCTTCTTTTATGTTCCATGTAATCCACTGCCGCCTTTTTCAATGCCTCGTCGACTGAAACTGGAGGTGTCCATTGCAGTATCGACCGGGTTTTTGCGATATCAACCTGTAACGAGCCACACAGTCGCTGAGACAGTGATCGTCTACCAAGCATATTTGCCACAGTACTTAGTATCCAACTGGGGACAGGCAAGAGACGTGCAGATTTACCAAGTGCTTGGGCCATACGTCGCAGCAACTCGCTGGTCGACAAGTCCTCACCGTCACTGACTAAAAATGTCTGATTGGCAGCCGACGGATGAGTAATGGACGTTACGATCAGGTCCACAAGATTATCCAGTGCGACCAGGCTGCGACCGTTATTGATCGCACCAAATGGCAAGGGAATACCTTTATCCAACCAGCGCATCATGTTCAGAAAGTTGGCCTTCACACCTGGCCCGTAAACCAGTACGGGCCGGATAATCACAATTTCCATACCAGTTCTGGCAGCCAACTCCCGCAGACCCTGTTCAGCTTCCATTTTGGAAATACCATAGGCGTCCGATGGTGCTGCCTGATCGTCAGCAGTATAAGGTTTTCCTGGCAAAGTCCCCTCACCATTGACCTTTATCGAGCTGACAAATACAAACCGACGAACCCCAGCCACAGCGGCTCGGGACGCGAGGTTCAAGGTTCCCTCAACGTTTACCTTGCGAAACGCAGCCAGCGGGTCGGCCTCGGTATCATTCATTACATGCACGCGTGCAGCGGAGTGAACAACCACATCGACACCGACAAATGCGTCGTCCCAGCTAGCACTCTCAAAGGACTCAAATGGGATAACGGCTACAGCTGGATCAAATGCGACGGCCTTGGCGCTGTTACGGACAGCGGCGGTCACCGAAAACTTGTCGGCCAACAGCCGGCGCAATACCGCCCCACCGACGAAGCCGGTTGCACCAGTCAAAAACACAGATTGCGACATTACTAACGTCCCTTACGTAAAGTTGCATCACGAAACAGCGCTTCCAGGCGAGCTAACAATGTTGGCTTGGAATAATTGCTCAGATAATACGCACGGCCTGCTTCGCCCATTACTCTGCGTTGATCTGCATCCAGCAGAGCGAGCTTCAGGGTGATATCGGCCAGCGCTGCGGAATCGCCCGATGAGCATGACAACCCCGCGCCCGACTCTTCGATGACCCGAGCAGCCTCACCATTGATCATCCCGAGAACAGGCTTACCCGAGGCGAGGTAGGCTTGGACTTTACCCGGAATTGTTTTTTCAAATACATCATTGGTTTTGAGAGATACCAATAACGCATCGGCGCATGCGAACAGCCCCGGCATTTCTTCCAGCGGATGGCGTCCCAACAACAAAATATTATCGAGCTTGCGGGCACTTACTGTATTGGCGAGCCACTCGCTCATCCGGCCATCTCCCACAATAACCCAACGCACAGCAACCTTGCCTACGAGCGATTGGGCGGCTTCAACGATGGCGGGAAAATCCTGCGCGTCACCGAGGTTACCTGCGAAGACCACAGTAAAAACCGAGTCATCTTTTTCCAGTAACGCGGAATACAACGGAGCTGAACTGGAGAAATCATCCTCAGCCCAACTAGGGAAATAAACCAGACGGTCATCCGAAATATGCTTGGTACAATAACTCTTCACGCTTCCGACAAAACCGTGGGACTGCAGCAGCAAGTAATCCGCCCGGTTATATATCCAAGAAACCATTCGGCCAACCAACCCCAGCAAGGCAGGGTTACGCAATACGCCAACGGCGCGCAGTGTTTCCGGCCAAAGGTCGAGCACCCAAATAAAAACAGGCGCCTTTTTAAGGCGACCTATCACCAGGGCAGGTATAGCAGCCATGATAGGCGACACGGCGTAAACAAAAACAGCATCAAACTTTTCGCCCTTTAACTTCCAGGGTCCCAAGGTGGAAGCCATAGTAAAAAAAGAAACATAGTTGAGTGCCAGAGTAATGCTCCGTTTTCCACGTGGAATCAACGGCACACGAACAATCTTCGCGCCTGCGTACTCCGCGAACGTTTTTGGAGCACCACGATAGTCTTCGTAAATGCGGCCTTCTGGATAATTTGGCAACCCAGTCAACACGGTAACATTATGACCCTTCTCGGAAAAATCACGAACAAGGTCATTGATACGCATATTCTCGGGCCAAAAATACTGCGTAACGACTAGGACATTCAACTTACTATCGGGCATAGAACTAACTCAATCAGTAGCGTTTCCAAACAACGCGATTCACATAGTCAGTATAACTATGAATAATCCGGGCCACTTTTTCAGAAACGTTTGGCATGCTGTAATCGCTGACCAACCTTAAAGTACGGTTCTGTGCAGTGCCCTGCCCTTCCAGTATATCTAACCCCTGAAGCACGCGATTGACCTCCAAGCCCACCATCATGACCGCAGCCTCCTCCATGCCCTCGGGGCGCTCATGCGCCTCACGAATATTCAGCGCCGGGAAGTTCAGGATCGACGACTCTTCGTTGATAGTACCGCTATCAGACAATACGGCCTTAGCGGTAAGCTGCAGTTTATTGTAGTCCTTGAAACCCAACGGTTTGAGCAGTTGAACATTCTGATGAAACACTACACCCATCGCATCGACACGCTTCTGTGTACGCGGGTGGGTCGAAACAATCACAGGAACGTCAAAGTGAGCAGCGACGGTATTGAGAACGTCCACCAACTTCAGAAAGTTTTTATCGGAATCAATATTCTCTTCACGGTGAGCACTGACTACAAAAAAATTCCCTGGCGTCAGGTGAAGGCGAGTAAGAATATCCGAGTGCTCAATACCGTCCCGATAATGATTCAGCACTTCAAACATCGGGCTCCCTGTTTTTATAACCATATCTGGAGACAAACCCTCACGTAGCAGGTAATCGCGCGCAATCGTGCTATAGGTCAGGTTTATGTCCGCTGTATGATCAACTATCCGACGATTGATTTCCTCTGGAACTCGCATATCAAAGCAGCGGTTACCAGCTTCCATATGAAAAGTCGGGATCTTGCGCCGTTTGGCAGGAATGACCGCCATGCAACTATTAGTATCACCAAGCACCAATAGCGCCTCCGGCTGAACTTCTGCGAGTACGCGATCTACGGCAATGATGACATTGCCGATGGTCTCCGCCCCCGTTGCACCTGCTGCATTCAGAAAGTGGTCTGGCTTACGAATACCTAAATCTTGGAAGAAAATTTCGTTGAGTTCATAATCGTAATTTTGCCCGGTATGAATCAGCACATGATCACAATGCCGGTCGAGCGAATCAATGACTCGCGACAGACGAATGATCTCAGGACGCGTACCAACCACCGTAACCACTTTCAATTTTTTCATATATTGTCTCTGAGAATAATTTAAGCTTCAGTGCCCACAGCCATCGCGTAAGTATCCGGACGTTCACGGTCAAATATTTCGTTCGCCCAGAGCATGACAATCATTTCGTCGCTCCCCACGTTGGTTACATCGTGCGTCCAGCCGGGAACAGTCTCTACAATCTCAGGCTTATCGCCGCTGGTAAAAAGTTCATAAAACTCACCGGATACAATATGGCGAAAGCGAAAGCATGCTTCCCCTTTTATTACCAGAAATTTTTCAGTTTTAGAGTGATGATAATGACCGCCCCGAGTTATTCCGGGATGCGCCGTAAAATATGAAAATTGACCGGAATCGGGAGTTTTGAGCATCTCGACAAACACACCACGAGGGTCACTATATTTAGGAACCTCATATGTAAAACGTTCTGGCGGCAAGTAGCTAAGATAAGTTGAGTACAGGGCGCGGGTTAAGCCCGTCCCCACAGCCTCAGTCACTAGAGTGTTGCGACTGTCCCGAAATGCGTGCAGCTTTTCTGATAACTCACCAACTGTAATCACATACTGGGGTTGCACATCAACATAGAATCCTTGAACCTTAACATCGTCTATCAACGACACAAAGCATCTAATTACATCATCAATGTAAACAAGATTAATACTGGCTGATGGATCATTGATCTGTATTGGCAGGCCACGTGCGATATTATAGCAAAAGGTCGCTACAGCAGAATTGTAGTTTGGGCGAGCCCACTTGCCAAAAACGTTAGGCAAACGAAACACGTATACAGGCGTACCAAAGTCGACGGCGAGTACGCGCAAAATATTTTCGGCCTCCAGCTTACTGTGACCGTAGGCATTATCTTGCTCTGCCTGTGTCGAAGACGAGTAAACCAGCGGAATTTTTCGGCCACTGGCGATAATCGCATCACTTAACAAGCGTGTCAGATCGGTATTACCGGTCTTAAACTCAGATGGATCCTGAGGACGGTTTACACCCGCCAAATGAAAAACAATATCAGCCTGCCCTACCACAGCAGGAAGAGATGAGAGATCGTCATCTCGAGAAAAGCGTAAGACTTCAATGTCTTTGCGTTCTGACAAATAAGCTGTCAGATTTTTTCCCACAAACCCATTGGCACCCGTGATGAGTACTTTCATGATCACTCCTCAGGGGTGGCGTGTTCGCCACGCTGAATCGCTTGCATGAAGTCGAGCTTCAGTAAAAGCTGCTGCATGCCAGCAACGTCGAGTCGCTCAGTATTATGTGAGTTGTAGTCTTGAGTGTGGGAAATCTTTTCCTCTCCATGCTCAACAAACTTGCTGTAGTTCAGATCACGCAAATCAGGCGGGACTCGGTAATAAGCGCCCATGTCTTCAGCGCACGCCATTTCCTCGCGACTAAGTAGCGCTTCATACAGTTTCTCACCATGCCGAGTACCGATGACCTGGATTGAATGATCAGGTTTACCCAGCATCGAAGTCAATGCGAGCGCCAGGGTCTCTACTGTAGCCGCCGGTGCCTTCTGAACAAACATGTCACCATTGTTGCCATTCTTAAAAGCATAAAGCACTAAGTCGACCGCATCAGCCAGGGTCATCATAAAGCGCGTCATATTAGGGTCTGTAATCGAAAGCGCAACACCGGATCGAATCTGATCGATAAACAAAGGAATCACTGAGCCGCGAGACGCCATGACGTTACCGTAACGAGTCCCACAAATGACAGTCTTAGTCTCATCAACGTTGCGCGACTTCGCAACCATGACTTTCTCCATCATGGCCTTCGAAATACCCATTGCGTTGATAGGGTAAACCGCTTTATCCGTGCTTAGGCACACTACACGACGGACACTATTCTGAATCGCTGCTTCCAAAACATTATCGGTTCCGATAACATTTGTTTTGACAGCCTCCATCGGGTGAAACTCACAAGACGGAACTTGTTTCAAGGCCGCCGCATGGAAAATGTAATCGACACCCCGGGTAGCATTTAAAACACTCTGGTAATCGCGCACGTCACCAATGTAAAACTTTAACTTGCTGTTGGCGTAGCGTTTACGCATGTCGTCTTGCTTCTTTTCGTCACGACTGAAAATACGTATTTCCGCAATATCCGTGTCGAGAAAGCGCTTGAGCACAGCATTACCAAATGATCCTGTGCCACCCGAAATTAGAAGCTTTTTTCCATTAAACATAATGAGTCCTGAAACTGATAATCACGTCTATTAGTTCGATTGCAAGGCCGAATAGACAACTTCATCCTTTTGCTGATCGCTCGGGTAGCTGATAAGGACCGCTTTATAGGGCCCTTTGAAAACGAAAAAGCTGCCGGCCGAGATGCCGACCACACCACATTCTGCTACGACGTCACGCATGTGCTCCAGTGAGCCGCCCCCGCCTAGCACTGTAATAGGAATATTGATCGTCGCCCTCAATTTCGAGGCAAGCGCCAGGTCATATCCCTCCATTCGCCCGTCACGATCGATAGAGTTGATCACGATCTCTCCAGCGCCCAGACGCTCCATTTCCAGCGCAACATCCAGGACATGACGCTTGGTGTTGCGAGTACCATTATGAGTCCAGACATCGCAAATTTTTCCGAACAGTCGCGGTTTGTAGTCAAGGACCACCACAACACTCTGACGACCAATCTCCTCAGCAATGCGAGTTACAAGTTCAGGGTCTTCAAGTGCCGCGGCACTTATCGCGACCTTTTCGACGCCAAGGCTGATGATCATTTTGGCTTGCTCAGCAGAGCGAATGCCACCACCATAGCACAGTGGCATACGGCACTCTGCGGCCAAATGAGCGATACGTTTGTAGTTGGGTTCAGCACCACTAACCGAGGCATCGATATCCAAAACGATCAGTTCATCAGCTTCCTTTTCGTTGAAGATCTTCACCGCGTTAATCGGATCACCAACGTATTTAGGATCCTTGAAACGAACGGTCTTTACCAAACCACCGTCCTGAATCAACAAACATGGGATGATTCTGGGTCTGAGCATCTCAAATTTCCGCGAAGTTTTTCAAAAGAGCCGTTCCGAAGTGATGGCTTTTTTCGGGATGAAACTGCACCCCAAAAACATTCTCTTCAGCAACAGCGCAGATAAAATCTTGTCCATAAGAAGCCGACGCTATGCCTCCAGCTCCCCCCTCACAATCAAAATAGAAGGAATGGAGAAAATAGAATCGTGCTTCCTTTTCCAAACCTTTAAATAGCGGAGAATCACTCAGCGACTGAACGTCGTTCCATCCCATATGGGGCAATGGCAAACGAACGAGTTCTGGCAGCGAAGCGAAACCCTTCACTCGCCCGGTAACCCAGCCCAGGCCAGGCAAACTACCCTCATCGCTAGCACTAGCGAGGATTTGCATACCTACACAAATCCCGAGGACCGGCACCTTTTTTTCACGCACCATGCTCTCAAGCGTCGGACGCATACCGGAAGCGTCAAGGCGCTCCATTGCGTGATCGAAGGCCCCGACACCCGGCAGGATCAAACGACTGGCCCCCTCCAACTCGCCAGCAGTCCTCGCAACCGAAACCGGGATATTCAAGCGTCGATAGACGTTAACGAACGCCTGAATGTTACCTAATCCGTAATCGATGATAGTGATCATCTGAACAGCCTTCTCTCCAGTCCCAAGGCGCTCATTACACGCGAACCGATCCCAATGAGGAAGCGCTTATTGCGATAGCTACGGTAAGTCTTGTTTTCTCCATCAAAAATCGCCTGCAGCTGCTCAACAGAAAGGTCCAGCTTGTTGGCAACGTATTCGAACTCACCCTTCAGAAACTGTTCGTCCAGCTCAGGCTTGGCAATCCGCTCGAGCGCATCTTCCCGCGTCATTTGGCCGGTCATTATCAAACTGGAAAAATGCGCCCGACGCTTTTCGTAACCAAACTTGCGTGGCATCCAGTAATCTTCATAGAAACGCGTGAACCGCGACTCGTGGTGCTTGTGCTGAAACTTTTTCCAACCGAAGAGGCGGTCAAGGGTCGCCTCGGCATCCTTTTTAATGTACGGAACAAGGTTCAACGGTTTAACAATTTTCATACCCAGCAGACGCTGATACAGAATTTTATAAACCAGCACGTCAGTCAGTGGGAACGACTTGAGCTTGCGCTTACCGAAACGCTTATGAATATCTTTAAAGAGGGTTTTATCAATACCTGGATATCCCCCCCACTCCTCGGGCTCACGACAGCACTCTGTAGAGTAGTTAGCACCCGTTAGCACGTATTTGATACCATGCGCGCGCGCGAACTTATAAAGGCCAGAGAAGAACGCGGCATCCTGCGGCAGATCTTGGTCGGAGATCTGCGACCTAAGAAAGGATGTCTGAAGATCCTTCATTTCTTCCCAGTTGATCACGTCCGTGTACAAGTCCAGCCCTAGGCCGTCTACCAATTTTTCAATGTTACCTACGGCCTGATCTGTGTTCCAGCCCGCGTCCACATGAAACAATAACGGGCGTAAGCCCATCTTCTCTTTCGCTATATAGGCCAAGTAAGAACTATCCAAACCTCCGCTTAACCCAATGATACAGTCGAAATCCCGCCCCTTACCTTCAGCTTTGATCTTTTCGGCGATTTTGAGCAATTCTGCCTCGCCGGATACACCGGCATCCCAATTAGGCTTGATATTTTGCTCAAAATTTTTGCAATACTCACAGACACCGTCATCACCAAAGGAGATATTGGGATCGCTTGTATCCATGATGCACGTACGGCAAATTTTGTAATCAACAGTGCTCAAACTTTTACTCCTTAATCCAAATGAAGATAATAGCCTTACCAGCCTGAAAGTAATCCATACATTTTTTTTCGGAGCGTGTAAAAAAAACTATTTGCAGCGGATATCGCTCGAAGTCGATTTACAAAACTCACATCGCAGAAAAGTAAGCCGAGTACATCACCTTTTTTACGTAGCTCTTCACATCGCACCTTACGCTCAAGAGATTGCCTAGACACCTCAGATAAATCACGGCCGTACGCCTTGTAGAATAAATCTATGGCGGCCATTCTCGGCGTGAGTTTATTATTATATTCGACAAAACCAACCTGCATATTAATGCTGTTGCCTCCGTGGACACGCCACTTACAACCTATAATTCCGGAGTGAACTAACGTCCAAGTATCAAAATGTGTAACGGCTAACTCCATCCATGTATCTTCGTTTGGCAAGTCTTCCGGCACCGGAAATATTTTTGCCACAACTGGACGGCTCATCATGTAAGACACACCCGTCAGCCCGCCCTTTCCAGCGCGCTTTGGCACAAGATGACCATCAAACTTCTTGTCTTCCGACATTGTAATCAGCTTACAGAGCCCAACAACCTCAGCTGTGGCCGGGTGACAACTGACTTTATCAAAACGTGCGTGCAAACTCCCTTCCGGCATAATGTCATCCCCCGCGTAGATACACACATACCTACCACTTGAGAGGCTGACGCCATAATTAAAGGCCGAACACTTCCCTGCTTTTGGATTTCTAACCAGCCGCAAATTAGCGAAGCTATACGCTAATCCTTCCAAAATCTCATAAGTATTATCAGTCGAGCCATCATCAACGACAATAACTTCGAAATCGATACCTTTTTGCTCAAGCACACTACGCAGTGCCTGCTCTACATAAGTCGATTCATTCTTAACCGCAATTACAACACTTACACTTATAACGCTCATACACCCCCCAATTCCGGAACCACACGCTGTAAACCGATCTTTCTGCCAGTTACCAGTCGTGCACATGAAAAACACGACAAAAGTCTAACCATCAACTAAAAAACACACGCTCTTTAAGAATATTACGGCACTCTCCCCACCGATTACTTGTTCTTCTGTGAAGAAGTAAGACCATACGCGCCGACGCGAAATGAACTATAGTCCAATAGCGATGTATAGAATCCTGTCGTTGCAAGGTGAACTGGAAACGCGCCTTAAACTCACCCAACTGATACAGCGGTAGGACAGAGACGGCTAGGACCGTCGACACAAGAATGTGACTTATTGGCGATGCAGGCCTGTTATGTAGAAAACTTGTGAGCATAGTGTATTCCGCGTTACTCATCATAGGATCTGACGTAGATGCTAGATTTTACGTGCACCATGATCATCATTGAACGAATGATACATTTTGCCACTTGCTCGCTACATTACAACCCTTTCACCGCGTACGAAGCGCTTTTTTATCACCTTCCTCCTTGACGCCCTTGCCCTGCGTATGAACAGCATTCGAGTATTGTATCGCTTGCGAATCAAAGAACAGGAGTACGCTCGCGCGGGAGAGCGAAAAATTAGAATAACTTATTGATATATATGAACATTAAAGAACCAATGCCCTGCCCTGACAGGTACCCACCCCGCTTAAAGGTACTTGCTAGGGCAACTCAGTATCATGGGTTAACACTGCCCATACGCTGACGCCCAACAACATTCGCGGCCAGCCCCCAAGCCAGCGCCGGAATCGGCCAAAAAATCGCTTTGGTGGTTAATATTCCAACCAAACAAGTAATTGACACTCCAAGAAGCGCATCAGAATAAGGACCAATCCGACCGTTTATTACAAGCTTCAACGCCAATAAAACCGAAACAAAACTTAAGTAAATAAACAAGATGAATGCCAGCAATCCGTGTTGCTGCCACATCGAAAGAGCATTGTGTATATAGTAACCCGTCGCGCCAAAATCCCGAACCTGGCCGAGATAATCTCCAAAAATCGGACTTTCCATGACCCCCACAATACCCGCTCCAAGTAACACAGAACGTTCATTGAGCGACGCATCCCCCGACGTATACGACTGAAGCTTTCCGAGAACATCCACACCACTAAACAACAACCCAAGGAGTGCTACAGCTGCACCTATCAATAGAACATAGGCACCTTTCAGCCTAAAATGTGCTAGAAAGAAGATAGGAACCGTAATCAAAAATAAAATAAGCTCAGTCCTAGAGCCTATTAAGTACAGTGTGAACACAGTCAGCAACATTAATATAATTCGAAGCCTCAAACCTTTTATAAAAGGAAGAAAAACAAAGGACGTACAGATTACAGATCGAGCCATGCCTTGATAGTTTGCTGCTTCAGAATTATCACCTGGAAGAACAGGCATAACCATCACACCCGCAGAACCATTAAAAAAATAGATCGCACATGCCGCGAAAGCGATTAGCAACAAGCTCAACCAGCGGCCAACCCGTATATTCTCAGGCACGTTAAAATGCAACCCAATTTGAAATAAGGCAATCATCCACACTATAACTTCTACATTTGAAAGCGTGCCTTCAATCGTAATATATTTCTGATAATTAAGTAGCTGATTAAGTATAGTTGACGCAACCATTGAAGCGATCAGCAGTATGAATGGAATCGTTATAAATATCGATACCTTCTGATTCTGCTGTAGAAAAAAGCAAAAAAACGAACGACTCAGGTAGTAAATAGCACACAGTAAAAGAACGACGCTAAACCAACCCACATAAGGAACATGAGCAGTGCTTTTTAACACATGATAAAAAAAATACCCGGGAAATACGGCCAAAAAGAACAGAAATGCGGAGTTATTTTTCAATGGATACACCAACTTTAAGCTTGTCTGCTCTATGATATTGTCTTAACTAGCAAGCAATTACTCGCGCGTAAAGCTCAAATTCCGCCTTTTTAGAAAAATTTGAGTTGTGCCACAAGATAGAGAAAATTCCACCTGCCGCCCTGCAGTGGTCCTTCAACTCCTTAAATTTATTATAGGCTTCCTCGGTTGGCCCCAACCCGAGATAAGGCTTATCGAGAATTGAAACATCCATTACAATTAAAGGTCTGATCCGAAGGTTTTGAATTCTATGGTTAACCGGATCAAATCCTTGGTACTCAAAACACGTTCCACACCTGAAACCCGGAATATCAGCATACCCCAACGTTGAGTCATAGTTAAGTTTTGCAGCGTTCCACGCTAGCAGTGTAGTAGGATGTTCCCAACGAAGGTAGTGCATGCGGCCACCCCAAATATCTTGGTGAATACCCTCTTCGGCGCAGACAGATTTCAAACGTTCGAATTCCGCTTGAATGAGCGTCGGTGATTGATAACTGTTATAGCTTGGGTGAACGCCGATTTCATGTCCACGTGCGTGAATATTTCGCAGTAACGTCCGCATGGCGGGGTGCTCAATTTCGTAGTCACCATCTAAAGACGACTCCGTCCGACCACAAATAAAATAGAAGGCACTTTCGACATTATTGGCCTCAGAAACATCCATAATCCAATCGAAAGTATTTGCGGGATCTAGTTTGCTAATCCGTTGCCTGCTCCCAAGCCTTGATAAGGGGGCGACCATAACACCTCGAATATCGCTCCGCAAAAAATCACCCGCCATCCGTCTGAGCAACTTATAAGGAGATGCAAACGAATAACGACCTGGAATATCTACATCATGAGATACCGCCATTCGAAACTCGTTAATCTTTAATGCTACTTGAGGCCAAAGTAAAACAATAACTTGACCCAGAACATATAACCACTCGTCGACTATTGGTCTGGAAAGATAATTGTTTTTAAATGCATGAGACGCGGTCGCAGGAAATCGTCCATGCCGGTCAAGATCAGCACGACCAACCTCTTCAACCCGGTTTAACATCCAATAAGTAAATGCCAAGATATTAAAACTTACTATGTAACCCCTTTCTACCTTTCTTAATAATTGCGTGCAACTTTCCAAACCCGGGGCAGGAAGCGGTCCTGGAATAAAGCTAGTAACTCCCTCATTGTCAACATCAACTAAAGAGATTGGGATATTGAACTGATTGTCGCTAAACTCCGACCCGTCCGTAGCGAATTCAATTACTTCAGCATTACTGCTTAACCGTAAGGACAGCGCGCCAGAAGAATTTTCAATCACCAACGGCAGACCAAACCGCTCAAAGAGCACCGCTTCCAGCCACTCAATAGCGGCAATATTTTTCAAAGACTCCATAATATTAATCATCAGCACAATCCTTTTAAAAAACAGTCTTCAGCATCATAGAATCAATTTTAAAAATAAAAAAATACCTGACATGCGTCAACCCCTCTAAAAATTCTCAACCAGCACGATCCTTCCCTAGTGAAACCTTTTCGTAATCATCAAAAAATATTTTTGTTGGTGACGCCCCTTCACGATTTCACAGCTAGCTAAGACTTTGGCAAGTTTCCATAAAAAAACACTTAATGGCAACCAATACGCCGAATAGTATTCCCCGGTCATCCAAATTTCTCTTCGACGCAGCGTCTCAACGACACAACGCTGATAACGAAACAAAGCAAAGCGGCAACCGCAACTGCCACAGACAAAAAAGACCAAATGGCATACATTACTTTCCCTTTTGGAATTACAATTCCCATCTCATAACGCCCAGTTACGAAAACTGCTAGTACCGACGCTATCGCCACACAACGCGAACACCCCAAAATCCTCAGCTGTAGATTCTCGTAAGAAACGGGCTTACGATTATTGGTCTTGCCTGGGCGATAGTAGTCACTGTCATTAGCATGGCAATATTTTTAATAAACTTTTTGCCAGCGGACATCTCAAAGCCCACTAATGACGGAAACTAATTTTTCTACGATATCCTTCTGTACACTCTCATCTAAATAAGGATGCATAGGGAGGCTAAGAACTGTATTAGCAACTCTATCCCCCACGGGCAACAACACCGTCCCATCGGAAACGGCGGGCTGCTTATTCAGAGGTGTCGGATAATGCACCACCGTTGGCACACCTAAATCAGCCAAACGACTCTGAACTGTACCTCGCTGCTCAACGAGCACCGTATACTGCGCGTAAACGCTTTCATTTCCAACGGAAATAGATGGTCGAACTATCACTTGGCTCTCGCCAATCAGACGGTCATATCGGTCCGCTACTTCAAGGCGTCGCTGTATCTCTTCATCAAAAATTTCTAACTTACACAACAGTATCGCCGCCTGTAATGTATCCAGACGGCTATTCACCCCGACTCTTACATGATGATAGCGGCGGCTCTGACCATGCCGTGCTACTTGACGAATAATTTGGGCCAATGCGTCATCGTTGGTAAAGATTGCACCACCATCGCCATAACACCCCAGCGGCTTGCTTGGAAAGAAACTAGTGCACGATACCGTCGTTAAATTACAAGAGCGCCGCCCCTTATAGGTCGCACCAAAACTTTGAGCCGCATCCTCAATTACGGGGATACCATATTTTGCTGCTATTTCATTAATCGCATCAAGATCGGCACACTGCCCGTATAAAGATACGGGGATAATCGCTTTTGTATTGCTGGTGATAGCTGCCTCTAATTTTAGAGGGTCAAGGTTGTAGGTATTTGGGTCAATATCGACGTATACAGGTTTAGCCCCCAACAGCGCCACGGTTTCTGCCGTTGCAATGTATGTAAAGCCGGGCGTAATTACTTCATCTCCAGGGCCAATATTAAGCGCCATCTGGACAATTTGTAACGCGTCAGTACCGTTTGCACATGTGATGCAGTGTTTTGCCCCAACAAAGGTTGCTAGGGCCCGCTCTAGCTCATCGACTTCCGGGCCTAAGATATACTGGCCATGACTAAGCACTCGAGCAATGGCATCGTCGATACTTGCTTTGATTCGCTCTTGCTGAGATTTCAAATCAATGAAGTCAATCATGTGTTTTTTCCAGTTTATTAATTTTTTCGCCCGTCAGGACATAGCGCGCGCCAGTATGAGTGCAAATAGCCTCCTCCCCTGAACCTCGAAGCGGAAGCTCAAGTTGCTCGCCATACTCACTCATCCAGCCAATTTGGCGAGCTGGAACACCAACCATCAACGCATAATCGGGCACGTCCTTATTGATAACGGCCCCGGCCCCAATGAAGGCAAATTCACCAATTGTGACACCGCATACAATCGTGCAATTGGCGCCCAGCGTCGCTCCCTTTCTCACCAAGGTATCGCGATATTCGCTTTTCCGTTCTACCAAAGAACGTGGATTGTACACATTGGTAAATACCATACTGGGCCCGCAAAAAACGCCGTCTTCAAGCGTAACATTATCGTAAACCGAGACGTTGTTCTGAATTTTGCAATGGTCGCCGATAACAACTTTGTTGCCCACAAATACATTCTGCCCCAACGACACCCCTTCTCCGATACGTGCGCCTCCGCAGACATGCGCAAAATGCCAGACTCTGGAGGACTCGCCGATCTGAGCACCAGGATCGACAATGGCGGAAGGATGTTGATAGTGCGACATATTTGGCACCTAAGTAGTTAATCAATAATTTGAGGTCAAGATATTTTTTAGGAATGGTGCAGCGAACGCTCCGTATTCGCGCGCACCCAGCTCGTTCAAGTGATGATTATCCATATAAATTAAGTTCCCAGAGTAAAATGGTGCACTGGAAAAAAACTCACTGTGAGAAAAATCCAAAAACTTTGCGCTTTTATAACGACTCACTAACTCCGCTACATCATTATTGCTTTTTTCCCAGCTTGCATTCTTTCTTACGTTAACTGGTAAACCAAGTGAAGAAAAACGTCTCGCACGAAGCGGATTGAATTCGAACATCGGTATTTGCGCGAGCACGATGACCTTAACCTGGCGCTTATCAGCCTCATCTAAAAATCGGGAAAATCCTTGCATAAATTCGGGGTTTGGAGCTTGCCACTCCCACATTGCAGCAACAACTATCACGCGTGCACTATTTATATAAGGTATGAGTTCAGATATCTGTGATCGGCAATCCGCCCGTGAATAATCGGGTATACGCTCCACATCGAAACCAGGTATCGGCACACAGTTGCTCGCAGTGATCACCCGTACGGAGAGTCTATCTTGCTGCCCAACAACATCAAAAAACTCGTTTAATTGCGCTGCATGGCTGTCACCTAAGACAAGCACCGATGCTGGCTCGCGATTATCGCCGCGCAGACAATCTCCAACAATTCGACCATGACATATAACTTCTGCTGGCGCGTACCTTGTCATTTCCAATGGCAACGGTTTTTCAATTTTTTTGTTAAGGTCAACACTCGCGACGGCGATTAAACCAGCTGCAGTCAGTAACACCATCAAACTCAATGGTTTAGCTAAAGCTCCGCCTTTGTCACGTGTGGCACACTCAACATATCGAAAAGATATCCACGCCAAAGAAAAAGTTGCCAAAAGAAATGCCACTAACCACGGTGTTGTCAGATCGTATTGACCAATGTAATAGCGCATAAATGCTAGGACTGGCCAATGCCAAAGATACAGAGAGTAAGATAGCGCCCCTACCCAAACGAATCCTTTTGTGGAGAGTACTCTGCTAACAGGACCGGATCTAGAAGCAATCAATAGCGCCGCTGCTATGCACGGCAATGCCGATAGTGCGCCTGGAAAATGCTGGTCGTCCAGATATACAAAGCACAACAAGAGCAGCGCTAATCCTGCCCATCCGATAAGGGACGATACTTTCAATGACCAATCACGTCCAAAGCCTGTAACAGCGATCAACGCTCCGAGCAAAAACTCAGGAATTCTCGCAACTAAAGAATAATACACATAACGTTGATTATCTTGGACAGATAACTGCCACTCCGAGTATGAAAGCAACGTAAAGCAAAGCGCCCCTAAAACGTATGCTCGGTATTTTCGCGGAGTGAATAATATCAGAGCAGGAAAAAACAGATAGAACTGCATCTCTATGGCCAATGACCAAGTATGCAACAGCGGTAACTCGTGGGCGTCAGGGGCAAAGTAACTACCGAAACCAGAGAAGTACTGATTACTTAAAAAAAGTGCTGCGGACTCTAGCGATTTTTTAAAAAAAGAAAAGTCTTCGGTCAAAAAAAGTAACGCGGAAGCTACACTGACAACCGCTAGCATCGCACCATATGCCGGCACTATGCGTCTTACACGCCCCAAATAGAACTCAAACCAATTAAATGGTTTGTTTTGGTTAATAATCAATGAACAAATTATGAAGCCGGAGATGACAAAAAAGACATCTACCCCTACAAAACCGCTTGGTAACCAGTTTTTGCAAGCGTGAAAAAGCATCACTGCCAGTACAGCGATAGCCCGCAACCCTTGGATATCACGCCTAAAAGCGGTCCTGCGCTCAAGAGGATTGGTCACCCTAGCTTTCGTCGGAATACTTGCTGATTTGTCCACATTCACCACGCTTGCTCAACTCTCCAACGGCAACACAGGGTGGGCATAGTACGCCCACCCTTAATTGTTACAACAAATTAGCAAGCGCTGGGTGCCCCTCTCCAGCGACAGGCACGACTACCTTAGATGCGCGAATGACTTCGACTGTCTCAACACAATGTCGAGCATCTTCAATTCCGTACCCACGCCCAGCCAAAATCTCCCGGTAGCTCGTAGTATGAAGATCTGTAAAACCTTCCGAAAACTCCATCTCCTCACCATTAACAGTAATGGAGCGGTAGGTTGATTTTTTTCCTTTCACTGAATCAGGCAAATCATTGGCATCAATTGACAAGAACCAACGCACCTTAGCTTTTTCGTATTCAAGGTAGCCAGCTGCCTTGTGATCATTGGCAAAGTGCACCACGTTACGTTCAAGCTTGCCGAAAATGAAGTGCAACATGTCATAGAAATGCACACCAATATTGGTGGCCACACCAAAAGACTTACGCGGATCCCCCTTCCAACTTTCCATGTACCATTTGCCACGGGAGGTAATATAGGTAAGCTCTACATCGTACTTTTTATGGTTATGCTCTTTAGCAACTTTTGCTTTTAGGTCCAAGATCGCTTGATGGTGACGCAACTGAAGAATGTTGAATACGCGCTTGCCCGTCTCTTGCTCTACACGAACGAGTTCGTCGAGAATTTCACTGGTAGGCACCAGCGGCTTTTCACATATGACATCGCACCCCAGGCGCAGGGCAGCGGCAATATGAGCGTGATGCAGGTAATTCGGCGAGCAAATTGAAACATAATCAAGCGCAGTTTCAGGGTTTCGCTTCAGGCGAAAGGCGTGTTCCTGAAAGCGCTCAAATTCGGTAAAGAATTGACTGTCCGGCGACAGACTGTCGATGATCCCTACAGAGTCATTGATGTCATATGCGGAGGCCAAAGTATTGCCAGTGTCTTTAATCGCACGCATATGACGTGGCGCGATATAACCTGCGGCTCCGATGAGCGCGAATTGTTTCATTGCGACGATTCCTTTTCAAATGTAGGCATTCCAGCCACCTTGTATTCGGGTGGCCGCGAATGCACGTGGCGCAGCACTTTCAATCAGGCCTTGATTATGTGTGGCGCCACCAAGCGGTATTTGCCCCGGCTATCAACAATCATTCGTGAAGAAGTTTTAATCAGTTCATAGTCAAATTTGTCGTGGTCAGTAGCCAATACGACAGCATCAAAACTCGAAAGGTTTTCACTCGTGAGAGCTTCGCTGCTGAGGTTAAAATGGTGCTCGCGCATTTTTGGAAACACTGGAACATGTGGGTCGCTGTAGGCGACGATGCAACCTTTAGCCTCAAGCAATTCCATGATTTCAACCGATGGCGATTCTCGCATGTCATCGACGTTCTTCTTGTAGGCGATACCGAGGATAAGCACCTTACTGCCCTTCAGCGCCTTGCCGTTCTCGTTCAGACCATCCACCAACTTGCTGACGACATACTCGGGCATCGCTTGGTTTACCTCACCAGAGAGTTCGATAAACCGAGTGTGCAAACCATACTCCCGCGCCTTCCAAGTCAAATAGAAGGGATCGATAGGAATACAGTGGCCGCCCAGGCCAGGGCCCGGATAATAAGCAGTGAATCCGAATGGCTTTGTAGCCGCAGCATCAACAACTTCGAAAATATCAATCCCCATCCGATCAGCAACGACCTTCATCTCGTTGACCAATCCAATATTTACAGCGCGATGGATATTCTCGAGCAGCTTGGTCATTTCTGCAGCTTTGGTAGAACTGACAGATACAACTTTGTCAATGGCCTGCTCATAGAGCGCCGTACCGACTTCCAGACACGCAGCTGTGTCGCCACCAATAATTTTCGGGATAGTACGCGTCTCGAAATTCGGGTTACCCGGATCTTCGCGCTCCGGCGAGTAAACCAGGAAAATGTCCTGTCCTACGACCAAACCGCTTTCCTGAACCCTCGGCAGCAGCTCCTCTTCAGTCGTGCCCGGATAGGTGGTGCTCTCCAGCGAAACAATTTGACCTGCGCGGAGGTAGGGCTTGATTGAATCGGTTGTGTCGATCACGAAACTCATGTCAGGTTCGCGATATTTATTCAGAGGCGTGGGTACACATAGAATCAGCGCATCACACTCTGAGGCGCGACTAAAATCTGTAGTAGCCTCAAAACCCGAGTTCCGCGCAGTTGCAATCTTCTCACGCGGAATGTGTTCGATATAGCTTTCGCCCGCATTCAATTTTTCGACCTTATCGACGTCGATATCGATGCCAAGCACGCGAAAACCGATCGCGTTATAACGAAGCATTAGTGGCAGGCCCACATAACCAAGACCAACGATGCCTATCAGAGCGTCCTTACTTTTGAACTTGGCGACACTGGCCAATTTCTGCAGGTGCATCAGTAATACTCCAAATTAAAAATACAGTGAATTACCGTTTGTGGCTGGCCAAGTAGCATTTTTGGCCAGCGAACATTAGATTCTCGCCTCCGGGACAGCTCTCCAGGTACTGAAACCGGGATTCGTCTCATTGGAGGTCGCCACGATGAGCTTCGTAGCTATCGTTGCGTTGCGGAGCGTTTCGATCAGGGCATACGACGAATTAAATCATAGCTTTGCAGCTAAATCCGTATAAACATACTGCTACAAGTGAGAATAGACCCGCCAATGAATATCAAATAGCCATCAACGTAGCCACATACTCGACACAACTGGTCCAAAGGCCGGCCGGACATCTCACTTGTGGTGATTGCGATGCTTCCTGGAGGGGCGCCCACGTTGGTGAGGTGAGCAAATTCACCATAGCGACATTGCGGCCCCGAATCGCATGGAGCCTTACGCAAACGCTTCGCCTGCATCAAGCCCTGCTCCGACCCCGCAAATAGCATAGATGTTTTTGGAGCTCGATGGCCGTTGAGGCAGCAGCATTTGGCCAAGTCTGGCGCGAAGCTCACTGCGGCGCAGTTGCACAGATTTGTCGGCAGGTTTTTTCCGCTCAAGCGGTGGTCCACGAATTACGCATTCAACCGTATAAAAGAGCCACAATCCTTTGAAGCGCCCTGGCTGCAGGCGGCGAAGCCTGGTCTTTTAGGTATCGTAGAACATACGTCCAGCTTGAACACAGCAAGCGGTGCCCCGAAGGCTGCTTGGGCGGCGACATGGTCGCTAGAGTACTAGCCGACGGTTACACACCTCCTGGGATAATACATCCTGGGTTGCATAGCCATTTAGATGAGTGGCGTTGCCAAAATTCAAGCTGCAATAGCAGCGAACCAAAGATGATTTATCCTATACGACCGCTGTGGCGATTCACCGGGCGCCTGAAGAGAATATTAAGCAGCGGTCCTATTAGCATTCCCAAAATTAGAGAACCTGTAATAAACACTGAGCTAGGCATTCCTGACGTAGTCCAGCCAAGGAAAGACAACACAATGCTTTGCTGATTTTCCAGTACGAATACCAGAACAATGAGTGCAATAACCAGCAGTAACAACACAGATAAAACGCGCTTAACCCCACGCATAACCTTCTCCTACCCCAAAAACACTCAGACGCCTTCTTCTTCGTCTTCGTTCACCCGATCCCGCAATTCCTTGCCCGGCTTGAAGTGAGGCACGAACTTTCCATCAAGGCTGACGGACTGGCCAGTTTTTGGATTGCGGCCAACACGCGGCGCGCGGTAATGCAGTGAAAAGCTACCAAACCCACGAATCTCGATCCGATCCCCGGTAGCCAGGCACTGGGACATTTGTTCAAGCATGGTCTTGATGGCCAGCTCCACATCTTTGGATGAGAGCAGCCCTTGATGGGTGACAATTCGTTCTATCAACTCCGACTTCGTCATATTTTTCCCTTCTTTTTCAAGCAGCTAGGAAAAGCGCTTCGAAGGTTTTAGCATGACCGGAGTAATTTGAACAGCCCGAGTATTGACTTATCTTCAATGCGTTAACACGCAACTCACAGAGTCTTGATGCTACACACCGCGCCGAGTGCGCTTCCGCCTGTCGCCGCAAGAGGCGCCCAAAGATAAATGCCACTAGACAGAGCTTATTCCTCCTAACCATCTCCCAGAACAGTCACAGGAAGCTAGACGCGCGCCCGTACCGATCCGCCTCACACCACTTAAACCCAAGGCACAAAAAAGGGCGACCGAAGTCGCCCTTTTTCTATGGTCTGACAGAACTTAGTTCTGTTTTTCCATTTGTGCACGCAGCAGGTCGCCCAGAGTGGTAGGACCAGCAGAAGG
>Ga0247816_10000118_pt1 | contig 44529 bp, 82 predicted proteins | sample UWRJL209509C1_FD_179930 | JGI IMG/M metagenome (GOLD analysis project Ga0247816, IMG submission 179930) | Plant litter microbial communities from Arlington Agricultural Research Station in Wisconsin, United States - UWRJ-L209-509C-1 | ecosystem: Environmental > Terrestrial > Plant litter >...
GACGACCCCGGAATGCTGGTGGAGTTTCGCATCACTGACCCGGTGCCCAGGCGCTTCAGCACGGTCAAGGTCAACGAAGATTCAGGCGGAAGGGCGAGATAATGGCGGCGTTCATCAAGTTTTACCCCTTCGTTGAAGCGCTGGCCGAAAAGGTTCACAACCTCGGCAGCGACACGCTCAAGGTGCTGCTGTCCAACACCGCGCCGTTGCAAACGAACGCGGTGAAGGCGGATATTACCGAAATCACGCCGGGGAACGGCTATACGGCTGGCGGGCCAACGGTCACGATCACCAGTTCTGTCCAGACCGGCGGCGTTTACAAACTGGTGGGCAGCGATGTCGTCGTGACGGCAGCGGGTGGCCCCATCGGGCCGTTCCGCTACGTCGTCCTCTACAACGATACCGCTGCCGCTGATAACCTGATCGGATATTGGGATTACGGCTCGGCGCTGACCCTCGCCGATACCGAAGCGTTCACGCTTGACCTCAGCCCCGCCAATGGCATCCTGCAACTATCATGACCAATTATACCCTAGTCGCCGCAGCGGGCATATTCGGGCTGGCGTTGTCGCAGCCGGCAGGGGTGCTTTATGCCGAAACCGGCATGTTCGGTGTCAGCGGGCAGACCGCCAATATCGTCCGGGGTTACGTCCAAGCCGATACGCCTTTGCGCCTGAAACTCGACCGGCTGCGGCTGCACGAAAAGATCGTCACGCCCGAGGGAAAACCGACGCCTCAGTTCCAAGTCTGGTGGCAGCGGCATTGCGAAGCGATCGAGCAGGCCTTTGCTGGCCTCGCGGATCAGGTGGCGGGCATCCAGGCTGCGTACGACGCGGCGGCACAAGCTAGCGCGGCGGCAAGCAACGCCAACAACGCAGTCGTTACCGTGCAGGGGGCGTTGGCTGATGTGCAGGTGGTTTCGGACCAGTTGCAGGCCGGAACACTTAATCTCGACGCAGTGACGGTCGGGGGGGCGCGATTCGTGAACGATGGGACCGGGCAGTTGGTGGCTGAGCCATGATCGGCCTCAAGCGTTCCTTTGATCCCGAGCGCGCCAATTATCTGGTGAATCATCCGAGCGTGCGCCCGCATGTCGGCGGCGATGTCTCAGCCGCAATCGACCTCGCTGCGTTTGTGGCCGAGCGCCAGAACGTGTTTCTTGACGGCGAGCATGGCGGTTTCGCCTTCACCTGGTCAGCCCCGCGCACTTATGAGGTTCATACCTTCATCCTACCCGAAGGCCGGGGCGAGTGGGCAGCGGAATTTGCCGAGTTGGCGCGAGATTGGATGGGCGACAATTTCGCCGACCACCTTTGGACGCGCGTACATCCCGAGGCTGTTAATGTGCGCAACTTTACGCTAAAGGCGGGCTTCAAACCGGCGGGCACCAACACCCTTGATCTGGGAGCGGGCCCGGTGGCGTATGACTTGTTCGATTGGAGGCCGGAATGCCAGCAGGATTGATCATTGCCGGTGTCGCCGCTGCCTCCACTGTCGCTGGCGCTGCTATCTCGTCAAGCGCGCAAAAGAACGCGACCAAGCAAGCCACTCAGGCAGCGACGAACGCGACCAATTCCAACAACGCGCTCACCCGCGACATCTACGACCAAAACAAGGGTGTTCTCAGCCCTTATATCCAGAACGGTTATGGCGCGAACAACGCGCTTTCCGGGTTGCTGGGTATTGGCGGGCAACCCGCTGCCACGCCGCTCCCTGCGAACAATAACGCTCTTGCCGGGCCGAACGGACAGCCGTTTTACGGTGCGAGCGGCATCGCGCGGGACGGCTACCAGAACGAATACAATGCGCAGCTTTACAACGAGGTGCCCACGGCAACTTGGTTGGCTCCGAGCGGTCAAGAGGCCGGCGCGCAGACTCCCACTGGTCAGGTGCAGCAGATCACGCAGCAGCAGCCGGCGGGCGCTGCATCTCCCTATGAGCAGGCGTTCCAGAACTACCAGAACTCGACCGGCTACCAGTTCCGCGTCGGCGAGGGCTACAAGGCGCTCAACAGCGGCTATGCGGCCAAGGGCTTGCTCAATTCCGGCGCGGCGCAAAAGGCGGCGCTGAATTATGGGCAGAACATCGCATCGGCTGAGTTCGGCAACTATCTCGGACAGCTTACCAATCAGCAAGCGGTCGGCTTGTCGGCGGGCAATGCACTGGCTGGCGTCGGTACGAACTATGCCGCTAACGTGAGCGCGAACAATAGCGCGCTTGCGGGCGTGCAGGCCAATGCTGCGCTTGCGAACGGGCAATCGACCGCGAATATGTGGGGCAGCATCGCCGGGGCAGCGGGTCAATTTGCGGGCGCGCTGGGTTCGTCCTACGGTGGCGGCGCAACGAAATCGACCGCGCCGCTTTGGGGGAAGATCGGCTAATGCCTTTTAACATCGATTGGTCTTTGGCGAATCCTATCAACGCAGGCGAGATGTTCGCGGCGGGGCTGGAGCGCGGCACCCAGCAGCGGGAGCAGCGTGAGCAAAAGAGCGCGCTTTCGGCGTACGCGGTTGACCCGAGCAAGCAGAACCTCAACGCGCTGGCTCCGTACAATCCGCAGTTCGTGATGCAACAGCGTCAGGCCCAGGAAAAGAGGGCTCTTGAGACGCAGCAGCAAGGCATTCGTGCGGCTGCTATCGGCGGCGATTCCAACGCTATGAAACAGCTTGGCGGCTTCGATACCGATACGTGGATGAAGCTGGACGAACACACGCGCGAGAAGGCTAAGCAGACCACGGCAATGCTTGGCCAGACGCTTTGGCAGATCGGCCAACTTCCCGAAGAGCAGAAAGCAGCCGCGTGGGCACAGTCCGTTCAGCAGTTCGAGGCCAGCGGGCAGGATATCCCGCCGCAATATGAACAGTACAGCCCGCAAGCGTTCAACGCACTGCTCGCTGAAACGGAGCAGACGAAGGCGTATATTCAGGCGCAAGAGCCGCATTGGGTTCCTACGGCCAACGGCGGCTTGGTGAACACCAAGGATCCTGCATCGATCGCGGCGTATCAGGCGTCGATGGGCGGCGGTGGGCAACCGGCTGCGCAGGCTCCAAAAGGCCAGCCGGTGCAGATCAAGGGAGCGGAGGACTATAACAACCTCCCGCCCGGCGCGCATTACATTGATCCGAACGGGGTCCCACGGACTAAAGGAGGTGCGGCCCCTAGCGGCGCGCAGACCTTTCCCTAAGCCGGTGGTTCCGGGCAATATCAATTTGCATAATCGCCCAACGCATAAAAACGCGGACGGCTCGATATCGACTGTGCGCAGTATCTCGATTGGTACAGACCAAGGCGAGGTTCTTATCCCGACGATTTCGGATGACGGGCGGCTTATGAGCGATGATCAGGCCGTTGCCCAATACCGGCGCACGGGGCGACATTTGGGCATATTCAGCACGCCCGCTGATGCAGACGCGTATGCAGTGTCGCTGCATAATGATCAAGCGCGGGAATATGTGCGCCCTTCATCGGCGGTGCGCGCAGCCTACCCCATCCCAGATGGGCGTGCCGCTGCTCTGTCAGTCTACCCCGGCCTGCATATTACGGATAATGAGCGCGACCCCAAAAGCCCGCTTGGCAGGGCAAACCCTAATTCGTGGCATAATCGATCTCGCGCCGCTATTGATGCTCGTCCAATCAAGGGAATGACGTTTGAGCAGTACGTGCAGGGTTACCGCGATGCAGGCTACGACATCATTCAGAAGCGCGACGAAGTGAAGAACCCAAGCGGGCACGCGACTGGCCCGCACTGGCACGTAGTTTTAGGGAAGCGCCGATGATCGCCTACAGCCCGACCCCTACGCCTACCGGCGCGAACCCTTGGGACAACGACCCGGTTGTTGGCGCGCCTCAAGCACCTGCGCCAGTACAGCAGCGTCCGCAGGCCGGGCCTATTTTCGTCCCCGGCGTAAAGCAGCGCGACCCTATCCAAGACGAACGCGACCGCCTTGCAGCAGAGCAGGCGCGCATCAATATCGCCAAGTCTCAGCAGCCGGATTTGCCCACCGGCTATCGCATGGGACCAAACGGCCAAGCCGAGCGGATTCCCGGCCTGCCGGTGGAAAGTGGTGCGCAAGGCCCCAAGACCGAGGAAATGATGGCGGCGGCTCGGGTCGAGGCGTTGGACAAACTGCGCCTTGCCCGCCGTCTGCGCGATCGTTCGAAGGAGGGGTATTTTACGGGGTCGGGCTATCAGACGCTAAAGGGCATCCCGATTATCGGGCAGAATGCCTATGACTTCGAAGCCGACACGGACACGCTCAAAAACGCAGCCGCATTGCAGCGCATCATGGAAATGGCGCAGGCGAACGGCGGCAAGAACCCGCTTACCCCGCTGTCCAACTCCGACTTTCAGGCGCTTGCGAGCAGCTTGACCAGCCTTGACCCGCGCTCCAGCGATGATCAGTACCAGCGCAATTTGCAGGTCACCGAAGACCTCTATCGGCGTATGTACGAGCAGGCAGGCGGTAAGGATTTGGATGGCGACCTGGCTGGCCATTCCAACGTCGAGCACCGCGAACTGGACGCAAACGGGCGCCCTAAGATGCTCGCCGACGAACAATTGAAGCGTGGTGACGAAGCCGCGCCGATCATTGGTGCGCGCGTACCCCCTGAAATTGCAGGTCAGGTGTCGCAGGCGATCCATGCCAACAATCGCGAGGAAGTGAATCGGCTTTACGGTGCGCTTGGCTTGGCTGGCCCGAGCGATGCGAATTGGGAAGCCGTCCGCAAGGTAGCGGTGCAGCAGCCAAACCATGTATTCGGCACCGATGCCAGCGCTTTGGACACTGCTGCACAGAACGCTTACGACAAGAAGCGCTATGGCGAATACCTCCCTGTCGAGATGGCCCGTATCAAGGCGCAGGGCATGGAGGGGCAGGCCGGTACGGCGCTCGCTGGCTATGGCGACACGGCCACCTTTGGGTTCGCCGACGAAATTGGCGCGGCTGGCGATACGCTGCTGAGCGGTGGCACGTTCAAGGACAATTTGCAGCGCGTCCGGGCGGGCATGGAAGCGGGAAGCCGCGTCAATCCAGGCTCGCGCTTTGCAGGCCAAATGGCTGGCGCGCTTAGCCCGCTAGGCCGCGTTGGCACGGCGATCCGCAGCGGCGGGGCGGTTCGCGAGGGCGCTATCCTCGGCGGCGCGTATGGCGTCGGTTCGTCCGATCCAAGCCCCGAAGGCACAGCGGCAACCCAAATCGGGCAACGTGCGACTGGCGGCGCATTGGGTGCGCTTATCGGTGGGGGAACCGCTGGCGTGCTCGGCGCTGCGGTCAACCGCGCCGGGCGCCCGCCTACGCCTCCCGGTGGGCCGCGCGCTGCCGACATCGCACGAGCTGCGGACGAAGAGGGCATCCAGATCAGCCGCCCGATCGTAGATCCTTCGCGCCGCGATGCGATGTCCTATCTGGAATCGTCAATCGGTGGCGGCGGACCTGTGCGGCGCTCGCTTGCCGCCACCTCGGAAGGGCTGGAAACTCGCGCTGGCGAACTCGGCGCGGGCGGTACTGCGCTGGACGAGTTTGGCGCAGGCTCTGCGGTGCAAGGCGCGGCGCGGCGCTTTATCCAGGAAAGTGGCGGCAGGGCGCGTCGCATGTACGACCGTGCGGCGGAATTGGCTGGTGACACGCCTGTGCGCGGGCAGGAAGCGCTTGCCGCACTCGACAACCAGATCGCCGATCTGTCGCGCAACGCCAACCAGAATGCGCCGCTAATCCGCTATATGCAGGAAGTGCGAGGCGACTTCGTCGATGAAGCGGGCAATCTGATCAACAAGGGTGTCGGCGACATTCGCGATATTCGCACCGGGCTGCGTGGCAATATCAGCAATCGCGGGCTGACCGGGACGGACGCTGACCGCCGTATGGGCATGGTTCTGGACGCAGCTACCCGCGACATCACGCGCGACCTTGGTGCAGCGGCTCCGCGTGCAGTTGCCGAGTTCCGCCGTGCCGACACCTTCTACCGTGAACGCCAGAGCGAAATCAAAAACGTCGTACAGCGCGTTCTCGGGGCAAGCCGTCGCCAGAGTGATCAAATCAGCCCTGAGACGGCATGGCGCAACGTTCGGGCAATGGCAGGGCCGAAAGGCGATAGTGCGGCGCTGGCGCGTCTGTGGCGACGGTTGGAGCCGGGCGAGGCACGTGATGCCGCCGCTAGCCTTGCCGAGACGTTTGGCCGACGCTCTGCCGATGAACCTTTCTCGCCCGCGAACTTCATCAACTCGGTTCGCGGAATTTCCGGGCCAGCCCGGCAAACCTTGTTCGGTCCGGAAGGCGCGCGCTCGATTGCCAATCTGCGTCTAGTGGCCGAGGCGTATCGCGACACCGCTGCCCGGTTGAACAACTCGCGGTCGGGGCAAGTGATGCAGTGGGGCAATTTCCTGCGCAATTTCGTGCCGAGCGCTGGTGCCGGCGCGGCTGGGGGCGCTGTACTTGGCGGGCCTGTCGGCGCGGCAGTTGGCGCAAGCCTTGTGGCGGGTAGTGGTGTCGGCGTGCGCAATATCTCGGCGCGTATGCTGATGTCCCCTAATATGTCGCGCTGGCTCGCGCAGGCCGCACGCCAGACTACGCCGCGTGGCATTGAACGCCAGATCGAGCGCCTTCGCCTTGTCGCCACCCGCGATCCTGCAATCGCACAGGATGCGCTCGGGTTGCAGCAGTACCTCCAGCGCGCGATTGCTGAGACGCCATCAAGGGCCGCTGCCACCGGACGCGATGAAAACCAGTGAGGGAAACCACCAGTAAATCGCGATAAGTAGTGCCCAAAAGCGCCAGCTTCGCGGGCTTCGATAATCCATAAACTACCGTACCGGGGAACGACATAAATGGCTAACCTATTCCAGCCCTCACTTGACCGAGTAACGGACAGCAACGGCGATCCGATCAGTGGCGCGAAGATGTATTTCTGGGCAACCGGAACCTCAACGCCAATGACCTTCTACGCGGACCAAGCTGAAACTGCGCCGGGAACAAGCCCGCTGGTTTCCAATTCGGTGGGGCTATTCGCGCCCGCATATCTGGACGCGGCAACTACCTATCGGATCAAACTGACCAACTCCACCGGCTCGCTCACGATTTGGGATGTTGACCCGGTTCGCGGCTATGATGAAGGCATGGTGCAGACCGCTTCGGCGGCGGCTGTTGCTGCGGCTGCGCAGGCGGTTGCCGCGCGTGATGTGGTTGTCCCGCTCGCCGCGCAGGTATCCGATGACGCCGACGATGCGGAAGCCGCCGCGCTAATCGCAACCGGTGCCGCCAACTCCGTCCTCAACTACAAGGGCACCTTCGCCACGACCGCCGACGCGCTATCGAATGGCGTCCTGTCCAATGCCGCTATCACGGGCGGCACCGGCGGTACCAACGGCACGTTTGACGGCACGGTAACGGGCGGTGGCGGCAGTGGCGCGGCGTTCCGGTTTGTAGTAGCTGGCGGTGCCCTGACGCAGATCGTGTGGCAATCGGCGGGACGCGGCTATACGACGGCGCCGACGCTCGGGTTCGCGGCATCGGCTGGGTTGACCGGGGCGTCGGCAACGGCTGTCATCGGCGCGAACACGGTGGTTGGCGACTATTTCGCTATCCCGAGCGCGCAGGGTGGCGGGTTGTTCGATTGGTATGTCGTGTCGGCGGGGCCTGTTGCGACCTATTACCGGACGGCACCGAACGCGGATGCAGTGATTGCGGCGGTCAGCCTTGCGCAGCAGCTTACCGGCACGTCGCTTACCCGCGTTGGTATCTCGACGGCGACGGTCGGGCGCACGAACTACGACAACGCCTTTTCCAATCTGACCAACGTCTATATCTCGGCAGACGCTACGCAACTGGACGGCGTATTCACCTCGCTTATCGTTAACGCCGGGTCGGCGGGCACGGGGCGCTTCATCCTTCTCGATGGCGACCGCAAGGCGATTTACGAAGGGCCGACACAGACCATTGCGGGTGCCGGCCTTTACACTCAGACGGGCATGAGGGTTGACGCGCCAGCGGGCACGCGCATCGGCTTCCAATGGCTGACCAACGGCGGGTTGAGCAACGTCCGCTACAACGCCGCGTCGCCTGGCGGATTCTTCACGGTTGCGGGGTATGGCGGCGTCGGCTCAACCGTCACGATTACCGAAAGCACGGTCAACGGCGCGGCGGTATCCGGCGTGCTGGAAACTGCTGCCGCATCGTCTCAGGTGCAGATCTATGGGTTGACCGCACGCGAGGATGCGACCGACCGGACGCGCATCAATTCCGCTCGCCGCGCCAATGCCATTACCAGCGGCGGAAATTACACCGAACTCGCGGTTGCTCGGGATGCTGGCTACCAGTCGCCAGAAGGCTCTTATATCGAGGCCCTTTCCGGGACGTTCATTTTTGGCGCAACGATCGCGACGCTGCGCAGCGATATCATTCGCCGGCCAACCAATTCCGCTGCGGTGAATGCGGTGCCGTTTGCGGCCAGTACGGGTGATGTCACGCTCCACACCTTCTACACGACGCCTGCCGCTTTGGGTGCCGTCTCGGGCCAACCGATCGATGCGGTGTTCACGCCGAACAAGCAAATCCGCGAAGATCCGAACTTCATCTATATCTGGCGTCTGCGCGCCTACACCTCCACGGGTGCGGCGGCGAGCGCGATGGAAGTTGGCACGGCCCCATCCAACAACACGGTTGGCCGGTGGAAGGGCTGGACCAACGGGGCGTCTACCGCGTCCGTTGACCTCGCTATGGGATTTGTCACGCGCGGCGCTCGGGTCACGACGTTCGACGACCGAATCGTCGGCGCGGCAATGACCAGCAACGGCCTTGGCGCAACGTTTGAAGTCCAATTGTCTCGCGTCGGGCAAATGAAGCGCATCCCGGCATCGTTCACCTTCACCGCCCCGACCGGCACCAAGCGCTATGATCGCGTCGTCATCGATGTTGAAACCGAGGTAGTTTCGGTTTTGGCCGGCGGCGAGGATGGCGCGGCGACGATAACCGGGACCGCGCCAAATGTCCTGAGGCCCGACGCTACCGAGCGCATGGCGGCGCTGACTTCGCCGACGCAGCTCCTTATCGCCAACGTTCGCGTCGGGGCTACGTCGCTGACCATTATTCCGCAGTGGGATTTGGACAATACCGGCCTGCCCCGCTCCATCGCCAAGCAGCTTGTCGAGGATGAGCGGTTTAATGATCAGGCGCTCGGTATTTTCCGGCGCGCGCTATATGGGGCTGGCGTCGTTCCGATCATCGCATTGATGGGCGACAGCCTTATGGCAATCGCCAACGGCACGGCACCCGACACCTCGCCCAATGGCGTGAATCGTGATCGCGGCACCGCGCCCACGACCGACTCCCTCCACTATCTGCGCGACGGGCTTTCCGATGCCCTTGTGGACGATACCACGCGATTCCCGCTCTACACCGCCGTGCAACTCAACCGAGCGGATGACGGCGCGGGCGCAGTCCATACGAAGGTTGGCTTCGCTTGGGCTGCGATCAGTCGGTTAGAGGCCGCATCGGTCAAACTGGTGTCGGCAGGGCAAATGAGCCTTGTCAATTGGGCGGCGGCTGGCTCTACGGCAGCAGCAGCGGTTTCCGGAGTAGCCAGTGACGGCACCGGCACACCAGCCGCGACTACGTTCCTGACGGCGGTTCGTGACGGCGTAGCGACTGGAGCAGGTGGGAAACCGCACCTTGTCATCTGCAACTACGGCATGAACCCATCGGCCTCAATTGCCCAATATCGAGCGCAAATGGCGTTCATCGTGCGATACCTCCGCGCCGCCGGGATTAGCGTCCTGGTCGTCGGTGTCGGCCTGAAGCGTAGCAACGATTGGACGACGTACCTGCCGTACAATCAGGCCGGTCGCCAAGCCGCGCTCGCAAACGGCGGGGCGCACTTGTCGCTTGCCATGCTGCACGCCGAGCCGTTCTTTGGCGCCGGAATCGCCAGCGTAGACGCCTGTGCCGCGAATTATATCAACCACTACGGGCCGACCGAATATGAGCGCATCGGCCAGTGGGTGGCGGCTGTTTTGGCATAACCGTTCAACCACGAAGGAGACTACCAATGGACGACCCCCAAATCCCGCCCGCGCCCCCGCCGAGTCCATCGCCGTCGCCTAGCCCGACGCCGACGCCGAAGCCCAAGTATGACGACGAGACTCCGGTCTGAATGTTCGTGATGCCGGTCCTTTTCGGCATAGCCTGCGCGGTGGCAACTTGGTTCGCCGCGCAGGCCGATACCAAGGAGCCGCTGTTCGCCGCAATGCTTCTGGCGTGCGTATGGGCAGCGGCTAACTTGCTGTGGCTGACGGATACGCTATGGGGGTTGCCACTGTTGGACTTGGCGGTAGGTGCTTGTGCGGTATTGATATGGATGCGTAACGATGAAGCGTGGGCGGTGCAGCTTTTCATGCTGGCCTATTTCCGGGTTACTGCTCACGCACTGGATTACTTGACGTTGCATGAGTTCTTGGTCCCCTATATTCACTGCATAAATGCGCTATTCGCGGCGCAGCTTTACGTTGTTGCCGAGAATGGAGGGGCCAATGGCGCTGGTCGTATTCTTGACTTTTACAATCGGTATCATCGCCGTTCGGTGGGCGCAGCACATCAAACGGCGGAATCGTGATGGATGAAATACTCGCAGTTGCGTTGAAGGGCTGGACACCGGGGGCTGTTGGAATATGGCTGATCCTAGGCTCGCTGCTGGCTGCGCTATGGAAGGGCCTTCCGAGCGTCATGGACGCCTGGAGTAATTCCGTGGGCCGCGAACAGGCGCAACGGGAGCGCGAGATTACCCGGCTGGAAAACCAGATCATCGCCAGCGACAAGCGCCACGCCGAATGCGAGGATGCGCAACGCGGGCTGCGCGAGGAAATCAATCGGCTGCAGCAACTGATTAGCGGGCTGGTAATCCAGATGCGTCAGATCCAACTCTCCGCAGCGGCTACAGGTCAGCCGGTCGATTTGCCGCCCCGCTTTGCCGAGATGCTGAAATCACTGGAAAGGCCATTGACGTGAAGCACCCAGAAAAATTCTTCGCCGCCGCCAAGGACTGGCTCCTAGGCCCCACGCTATGAGGTTCTACGGTGCTTAGGCCAATAGCTTTCCTTAGGGCGCTTGTTCTTCAATTTTCCCGTGGGGGTGGTTATTGCTTCTTGAATGGGGATGCCGCGAGACAGGCGCTCATTCAGCGTAGTACGTCCTACGCCGTAGATACGGCACGCTGCCGCAAGGCTTATGAAGACTTCCCCATCTATCTCGACTTCCCGCAGGTTCCGTTTGTTCTCGGAGCCTTGCTGAAAGGACGTTGCCCATCTGCAATTATCAGGCGAGTAGCCCTTTTCTGGGTCAAGGCGGTCTATGGAATGACCCAAGCTAGGGCGCTCTCCCATATCCCCCAGAAACGCCACGAAAGACCCATCCCACCGGTCGCATACGGCGATACCGCGAGCCCCGTATTTCGCAAAGTCTTTGCACTTCGGGTCGCTGCATCGCCGCTTCATCGAGAGCCAAACCCTGTAGGTGGGGCTAGGCCCGTTAGTTTTATGTCCGTGTTTCATGGTTGTCTGCATACAGGCGACCACAGCCGAAGGCAACTAGCATGACAATCAAACTCGGAACCCGCTCGCTATCCCGCTTGGAAGGCGTGCACCCGGATCTAGTCCGGGTCGTACACCGCGCGGCGGCAATCTCGAAACTGGACTTCACCGTGCTGGAGGGCCTGCGCACGCTGGACCGGCAGAAGCAGCTATTCGCCAAGCGCGCCACGACCACGATGAAATCCCGCCACCTGGACGGCCATGCGGTCGATTTGGCGCCCATGATTGGCGGCGAGGTGCGATGGGATTGGCCGCTGTATCACCATCTCGCGACTATCGTGAAGCAGGCGGCGGTGGATGAAGGCGTGTCGATCGAATGGGGTGGGGATTGGCGCACGTTCAAGGATGGGCCGCACTGGCAATTGCCGTGGAAGGGTTATCCGTGAACGCCGACCACAGCCCCGACCGCGTAAAGAACCTGCTAGCGTTTTCGCTGGTTGGCGCCTTCATCGCCCTCATTCCGCTGTTCGTGTATCAGACGATCCCGGACGGCAACAAAGACATCATCGTCTACATGGTCGGCCAGCTTTCGGGCATGGCGTTGACCGCGCTTGGCTTCTACTTCGTCAACAAGGCCGGTCAGGATGCTCTGGATGCCAAGCGGGCTGAGAACACCGGGAAGCTGGCGGACAATGCCAAGGCGGCGATTGAGGCCGCTACGGGCGGCACAGGTGGCCTGCAGGACGGCGATACGGTCGAGTTGAACGCGAAGAAGTGAGAGGTTTTATATGATGATGCTGATATTCCTGCTCGCCGCCCACGCGCTGTGTGACTACCCGTTGCAGGGAGACTTTCTCGCGAAGGCCAAAAATCGGAGCGCCCCTATTCCGGGCGTTCCGTGGCAGCAGGCTATGGCAGCGCACGCCATGATTCACGCCGGGGTTGTCGCGCTAATCACCGGAATATGGTGGTTGGCCGTAGCCGAGTTCACGATCCACTGGTTGACCGACGACGCCAAGTGTCGTGGGCGGTTGACGTTTAACCAGGATCAGGCTGTCCACGTCATCTGCAAGCTAGCATGGTGGGGCGTTGCTTGCTGGCTTACCCCATGAAACACCCCGCGTTCATCATCCTCGCGCTGGCAACGCTGGCTAGCGGGGCGGTGGCGGTTTGGCTGGTGTTCTGGTAGGAATCCCGAGCCGCGCGGGTTTGTCGCGGCGAACACAGGCTGGAGAGCTAACATGAACAGCGAAACTTTGAAGGCTACCGACGATTACAGCGCCGCCAAGAGCACGCATCCGCGCGTGTCGCTTGCGGACATGGAAGGAAAGATCGCAACCGAGGCATATTTCACGGCTGGGGCGGCGGGCGACGCGCTGGGTATTCCCATGCACGAATCCGCCAAGCTGCTAACGATCTGCATCCTGACCATGAACAACGGCTTCACCATCGTCGGCAAGTCGGCGCCCGCATCGCCGGAAAACTTTGATCCCGAGAAGGGTAACCGCTTCGCCTACGAGGACGCCATCAAGCAGCTTTGGCCGCTGGAAGGTTACGCCCTGCGCGAGAAGCTGTCAGCCTAACCCCGCAAAACCCGCCCCGGCTTCCAATTCAGAACCCGTGAAGGTTCACCGGGGCGGGTCTTACGCGGTACTCGGAGGATTGCCACCTCCTGTCGATGCCTACCCGCTCCGGATCGCCTCGGCTGCAAGGTTACGTCGTCTGCCCGTGCGAAGGGCTAACAAACTGCGCCGTCGCGACCGGGGAAACCCAATCCAGACGCCGCCGCAGCCCCTCCCCAATGCCTCAACGCCATGCTAAACGTCAACCCCGAAGGAGACTCCGCATGTTGAAACCCCTCGCCCTACTCCCGCTGTTCCTGGCCCTCACCGCCTGCCCGGATCGCGCCACCATCGCATCGGCGTCCGTGCTGCCGGCGTACCAAGTTGCGGCACAGGCTGTCTTGGCCCGCAACGCTGCGCATCCGTACACCGAGGCGCAGAAGGCTGCCATCCGGGCCGCAGACGATGCCGCGTTTGCCAAGGTGGTCGCGATCAATGGGGCTGAGATGCGCAAGGCTGAGGCGTTGCATTGGTTGATTCGCGAGATGTGACGTGTTCGCGTAACGGCGGATTTGTTACATGTTTGGGCGATGTGTTAGGTTGGCCCCTCACCCTTCTTTGCATTTCCCGCAAACAACTCCAGCCCGACACCGCCGATATCATCGACTTGCGCGAGGTAATGGTGGTCGATGTCGCCAACCTGCAAGGAATCGTTGCAGGTTGCCCGCTCACCATTGGCGAAGGCGTGAACGTCGCCGGTGATGCCAGTGGGGGCGGCGGCGATCATGGCGGACCAAACATCATCAAAGGAATGCCCTTCTCCTTCATAGAAGGGCAACTGATCGAATGCAGCGCGGAAGGCTTCTTTGCTTACCGCCCCCGCCCCACTAGCGGGGATGGGTGAGGCGGTGATCAGGGCGAGGATGGCGTCGCAAAAGCCATTCGGATCAATGTCCGCGCAGATTTCCCATAGGCCGGTAATGTGGTCCGTATGGAAGTTTCCTGCTCCGATACTTTCTTGGCGGTCCAGCTCGGCTACCACGGCGCGGCGCACATCCTCACGGCTCACAGGCGGTACAGGGGTGATGCCTTCCCCTGCGTTTATGCCGGGGGTGGGGCGGGTGTTCCAGGCGATGCGGGCAACATCCGGGGATTCTTGCCAGCCCGCCTTTGCCCCACATGCGCACTCAACTCGATACCGCCGCCCTCCCATCGGGCACTTGCCATTAACGAGGCTGATAGGAGATTCCTGAACAGCGTTGCTGGCGTCGTCCCCCCGTCCGCAAAACGGGCACGGCAAAAGCTCACCCGACATCACTGTCCCCCTTGGTGGTGGCGAGGGCGCGCTGGTTCAAGACCTGCTCGACTACATCGGCTATTGGTACAGACGGGTGGCTGTCCTTACGCAACGCCTCGATTGCGATCACGATTTTCGTGATAGCGGTATCCACGTCTCCGCTGCGCCAACTGCGTAACACTCGCTGCCGCCAAGTGGTCTCATCAGCCACGGCGACCTCCCGGCTGGCCAGAGCGGCGCGGCGTTCTAGCTCGGCATGGCGGCGCTTTCGGGCTTCAACCGCCTCCAAAGAATTGTCGCGGTAGTCGATGCCATTTCGGTAAGCTCCCAATTCCCCTAACTCGGCAGGGGTCAGCCCCTGCTCCTTCACTGATGCAGGAGCAGCGGGAGAGAGGGATTTAATAAATGCGACACAGTCACGAAGAAGTTGCGCATCATGGACGTTACTTTGTCCCATGTCGTAACTTCGGAAAATATGCGTTGACCGTTCAATAAGAGCAGCAGCGGCCTCCCCCTTCCGCGTTTCACAAGCAGCGTTGGGGGAGAGGGCGAAGACGTTGAGAGGTCGATGTTCTAAGTCCGCCAAGCACCATTGGTCGAACAAGATATCGGCTCCAAAGAGCTGATAGCCTTCCTCGGTAAGTTGGTCTGCGTTCATCTCCGGCAGATCGGTCTCGCCAGAATCCCACAGATCAATAAACCGCATCGCCTTTCGAACCCAAGTAGTCAGCGCGGCAATTTCATTTTCTCGCGTGCCGAATATCGTCCGGCACTTTCCCCGCCCCGCCAGTGGCGCTGCGGTGAGGGCTTCGATTTCGTCGAGAATGGCTAGCATTTCGTCATGGGCGTCCATCATATGTGCCGGGAAATGCCGCTCATCGCGGATGTCGTCCAAGCGTGCGCGCAGACTCGCCATCAGCTCGGCGCGGTTATCGGATGCATCGTGTGTGGTCATGGCATGCATCCTTGCTCGCGGCTGATCATCATGAAGCGCTCGACCTTTTCACGCTTGGCGAGCATTGTGTCCGCGTCAGGCGTAAGGTCGAGGGTCGCTGGAATCTGGCCCCCTTGTTGCAACCAATCGAGCATCGCGTAGAGGTCGTGAAACTCTTGCACGATGCGCTCGGCATTGGTCAGCGGCTGGCCCGGCTGAACCTCGGTAAGTCCGAAACGCAGCGCCTTGGAAATGCGTTGGCCCACTTCGCACGCTTCCTCGGCAGCGGTCGTAAATAGATGCTCAACGCGATTCATCGGTCAAATCCTTCTCAGTCGGGGATGGGGAGAGGGCGGCGCGGTCACCTTCGTCAGTGACGTATCTCGGCATCAGCGAGGCAAGTAGGTCGTAGATTTGCTGGGCATCGGGCACGCGCTTTCTCCATGCGCGGGTGAGTGAAATGGTAGTGGGCTGCATGTCCGCCCCCGTAGATTGCTGAGTTTCATCAACCGGCCATGGCTCGTACGATGGCTCGAACTGGTGCAGAGTTTCAGCGCCGCACCCTCGTTGCTCTACGAGCATCCGCGCGACCGCTTCCACCGCCGCCTCCCGCGCCGCTACTGCGTCGGGTCCGTTAGTCGGCATGGGGGTTTCCTTTGGGTTGGGGCGGGTCAGATTGCTTCGGGGTGTAGGCGACGCGATCCCAATCGGAGGTGGGATTGGAGCAATACATTCCGTGCCCCCAGCCGTAGCCGCGCAGGTGGTACATCCCGCCGTCTCGGCACAGGTATGGTCCGCCGTCCCAATCCAAGGGAGCATCGGGGTAATTGGGGCTTTCCGGCCCCCAAGGCTTCATGCCGGACGGCAGCACCTCCCCCATCACCCCTCTCCCCGCATAAGATAATCCCGGCACTGGATGCCGAGGGGGGTGAGGTCCATGCGCGATACCAGCCCGCGTTTCCTCAGTGAGCGGATCGTGTTGGGGTCGAGATACACCCGCACACCGGCCAGAACAGCCGCCCGCTGCGCCTTCGTCAGCCCCGCCACCACAGCCGCAACGTCAGTGTCGGTCATGATCCTGTCTCCGGGGTTTGCGAGGCGCGGGCGCGGAGGGCGGCAGCGCATAGGGCCAGACACAGGCCGCTGAGCGGCGTCGCATCCTTGGCAATTCCGCTCGAAATGCCGTTGAAGATCGGTGCATCGAGCAAATCGGGTCGCCCTATGCGTGCCAATGGCAGGCCATCCGCGCCTATATCGGAAAGGTGCAGGAGCACGCCGTACTGATCGAGCAACGTCATCGCGTCATCAAGGGAACGGGTGAATCTGCTCGCGTGCGTGCAGACCCACTTATCAGTCGCGGGGTTCACCCAAACCCAATCGAGAACGCATTCGTTGCTGTATTCGAGATGCGTCCCGATATAACGCTCTTCCCGGCGATACAGGACGGCCATGATAGCCTCGTCTAGCTCCTGATCAGGCCCGCTTGCACGCTCGCAAGCGTCTGCCAACGCCAGCATCGCCCGCCCATCTAGGGTTTCACCATTGCTCATTTCGGGGGTTCCTGGGATTGGAGGGCGGCGCGAACAATGCCGGTGACGCCAGACAGAACGTGGCGCATGTTGCTGGCGGATATGGCACCGAGCGATACACCTCCGGCCTTCAGCAGTTCGTCGGCGCGGTCGAAATCCGGCTCCGGAAATGCCTCAACCGGGTAGGCGCTCGCCCATTGCTCGATCCGCTCCAAAGCCTCCCGCAACTCGGCCACGCCAGTTGCTTCGATTGCGGCAATGCGGAAGCGTTGCAGTTCCTCGCGCACATCGCCGATATCGTCCGTAGTGAGCGGCGGCATAGGGTCCCAATTACGGCAGGCGGATTCGAGAAACCGGAGCGCGTCCAGGTTCGTCACCGGCGCTCGGTCAGCTTGGGTTGGTTGGTGGTTGGTCATTTGCGGAGATCCTTTTTCCAGCGGCCCTTAGGCGCAGCGTTCACGGCAGGCGCGCGAGGGCGAGACGGGCGGCTATGCTCGCCGCCTCCGGTTGTCCCTTGCTCGGTAAATCCCGCAGCTCGGATCGATCGCCCATCCTCGCCAGGCAACGTGTAGGTCCATGCCTCCCGGTAGCCGAGTTCGGTCGCGGCACGGCAGATTGCGGCATAGAGCATCGAACACGCTGGCGCGGCATGTTCGCCGACTTTGGGCAGGCCAGGCTTCACCGCGCACCTGGATATGATGACGCGGCCCGTGCCCTGCCAAACGCGAGCTGGGTTGCCCGCCGTCGCCACGCCTACCAGTTCACCATCACGCTCGACGCCGACAGCGAAAAGCGCGCCTTGCAGCTTAGGCAAGTGGCGGTGCGTTTCCGCGATCCACTTCAACGCCGCGCGGCCAGTGACGGGAACGATCCGATACGCCACCGGTTAACCCTCCCCCTCATTCGCCGGGGTGCCGATAAGGGCGCGGGCGGCGGACGGATTGAAGCAAGTCGTTCCGCCAACATCTGCGCGCTCGGCTCCGTTCAAAAACCGGGCATTGTCGGGCATCCGTTCACGCGCCCAAGGTCGCACCTCGGAGCCATACCAGAGCGAGTAGCAGGACTTCGGGGGTGAGCCGTCTAGCCGCTCGAAATCGAACCGGCGACCGGCCATGCCGCGCATAGTTGCCCGTGGGTGAGGATCAGGCGCACCAAGCGCCACGGTGTTCGCGGGGTCAGCCGTGTATGTCGCGCCGCCAATGATTAGCAGATTGCGAGATCTGCCAGCTTCATATTTCCGGAGTTCATGCTCGTGAATGGCGCAGATATAGCAAACGCCTAGTTCATCGCGAATTGTGGCTTCCGGGCCAGCGCGATATTTGGCGGCTATGTCATGGGCCTCGCCACAACGAGGGCAAGCGGGCCAACTGGCGCAGGGCGGATTTTCCGTCCGTGAATATGCGTGTTCGGTGTTCTTGGTACCACAGCCGGGACAAATCATGACTTACCCCCTTCAAGCACGGCATCGATCATCTTGATCCTGCGGTCGCGGCTATCCGGTTCTGGCAGCCACTGCATATCGTTGCGATACTGGCGGACCGCATCCTCCAACGCCCCCACCCGCGCCTTCATGGCGGCAAGAGCGTTGTGGACATCGCGCGGGAACATGCGGTCGCCGTGTTCGTCTTCTGGCAGGGACACGCAGACGATGTTGACCATCGTTCCGCCCAAATCGCCGTCAAATTCCTCGGTGCCGTCGCACACTTCCCAATGCTCGACGCCCAGTTCCTTCGCCAGCAACTCGACGGCATATTGAATACCGCTCTCGAATACGCACCGCATCGGATGATCGTAATCCGGGAGGTCACCGTGGAAATCTTTGAACGGCTCGGTTAGCGCCTTCATGGCGGCATGTTCGGCGAGGAGCGTGGGGAGGCTGTTGCGCATGGCGACGATTAGGGCGGCGTTGGCTTCGTCTTGATCGCTCGCTGCCATTCCCTCGATACCAATGATTTCCGCATCTTGGGAATTGACGTTGAAGCCAGCCAAATAATCGCGATAGCCATTTTCGCTATCGCACATATCCCCTACGCGATCAGAGCGCATGTCAGGCTCAACAAACCAATCCCCCGGCGTCGCAGCCGCATCCAGCCGCTCCAACTCCGCTATGCGTGCGTCGGGAGTGATCATGATGCGGACTCGGTGGCGAGTTCACGACCGCGCTTGATGCCCGCAAGGCGATACTGAACTGCACATCCTTTATCGGCTCGACCGTCTAAGAAATTGGTGGTCGTCACTTGCGGGTGGGCATCGGCAGCCATCTTCCGCGCCTCGATCAGGTCAGGATCGACCGGCTTGGGCAGCGCGTCAACAATCCCACGGGCTAGACTGTAATGCGTGCTTGAATATCGGACTGCCGAGGCTTCATCGAAGGGCATCCCGATAGACGAATTACCGCCCATCTCGCGAACCAACGCCACCATCCGCTCAACCAATTCAGGCTCAATCGTCACTTCAAATTCCCTTCTTGCCGCTGACGTGGGGGTTGGCTTCATCCAAAAGCGACAAAATCAGCCGCTCGTATTTGTTGGGTATCGGATCGCCGCGTTGGCCCATTTCGACCCGCTGAATCGTCCGATACCCAATGCCCAACCGCGCCGATACAGATCGCTGTGAGCCGAATGCCTTGCGCAGGGTGGTGAAGGCGAGGGGGGTCAAGTGCTGGTTGCCTTGGCGAGGACTGCCCGAATGCTCATGGCCTGCTTTGATGACAGAAATCCGCCATCATTCGCTGCGTCGTCTTTCGCCAGCAACTCTGAGAGAATTTCGAACATTTCCGGCGCGGTGGCGATCAAATCCTGATTGGCGTGGGCCTCGGCAGAGCGGGGTCCGGGGCCATCCCAATAACTTTTGCATTGAGCAATCGGATAGTGGTGCGATCCTCCGCGAATATCCAATCCCTTTTCGGGGCTGCGATCAATGGCAAACCAAGGCCCCGGAGTATATCCCGCCATCTCAAAATCTCCACCGGCCCAATCGCCGCGAACCCTGAATTGCATATACGCCAACTGGCGTCAAGACCATCCGTAAGAATACGCCAAATTATCCAAGCGCCATGGCAATGCCGCCGATGACCATAACCGCCGCGAACACCGCGAACCCGACGCTGCGCAGGCTCCAGAACGTCGGCGCATCCATCGGCTGCAACGGAAGCTTGCCCGACACGCGCTGACGATGCGCGATGGCTTCGGTGGCCCATGATGCGATTGGGTCGATTTGGGGCTGTGTCATGACGCTTTCTCCGCAGCATAGAGCGCGAGAGGGTCATGCTTGCGGACAAATATCATCCGATCGGGTACCTTATCACGCGCGTTCTGCCAGCCGTGACGCGTGAAGTTGACCGCCATAGATTTAGCCGCGCCGGCCTGTGCGCCGGATAGCCCCATCGGCTGGGCATCTTCCAGCGCGTGTATGCGTTCGTCCAAAAGGCGGGTAAACTCTGGCGGAAATTCTTCGTCATTTCCGACCTTCGCGTTGATCTGAGACAGCACGCGATCATCGCGGATTGCGCGCATCAGTTCGAACGCTGTGACTTGGATAGCCATTTCGTATCCTTGGCCCAGGCCGCCCATTTCGACGGTTTCGACTTCATGGCCAGAATCCCAAGCGGCGAGCGCTTCGCTGACATTTTCTGGTTTTACCTGCGTCATCATCATTCTCCAATTCGGGGACCGCCGCCAGGAGGGGAACAGCGGCGGTCCCGTGCGCGCGAGGGTATCCCGGCGCTTATTAGTTGCTCACCCGAGGAACGGGGTGCCGTCATCGTTGAACTGCTGCTCGCCGCGTTCGCTGTCAGGACGGCCTTCTGCGGCGGTGGGGTTGGTTTCGGATAGCGTGCCGTCGTTCGGTGTCAGCTCGGCCTTGCGCGCGTCCAGAGCCTCCTTCAGTTCATCGCGATACGGCGCCATCGAACGCTGTTTCCAGACGCGCTCCAGATCGGGCAGGCTGTCCGCTTTGGCGATTGCGAGGCGCGCGTGGGTTAGAGTGAAGTCGGCGGGGGTAGGTTGCTCGGTCAGCAGCGGGTGGAACACGAACACCGCTTTCTTGCCCTGCGAGACGGTCAACTTAGCCTGCGTCGGCTTGTCGATATGCGACATATGGCTAATGCGGATGCCACCGACTTGCCCTTGATCGCCGAACGTGACTTCGGGGTCGCGATAGACGCGAATCGACTTACCCTTAACCTGCTCTTCAAATCCTTCGTCGGTCAGGCCCCACACCAGAACCATCGCGCGGCCCATCGTTTTGCAGGGCTTAAACGGCTTGCCCGCGTCGCCCTCATAGCTGAGAATGATCTTGGTTTGACGGCCATCTCTGGCGATGCGGCCACCCGTGATCTTGAGCACGCGCGGGCCGGGGATCAAGTCGTCGGAATTGAGCTGGTCGCTGCGTGGAGCAAGAGCCTCTGATAATGTCGTCATAGCTGTAGCAACCTTTCCGTTGGGACTATTCGCGCATCGGACGCGAGCAGCTTTTCATAGATTTCCCGCTTTTCAGCGAGGCGGGTTTCGAACGCGATTGCGGCGTTACCGATCGCTTCATGGATCACCGGGTCAGGATAGCACCGCACCGCCGGCATTGGCATTCCGCCGCTGTAGCTGAGAAAATCCAGCCACTGGCGATCCTCCGCGACGAATAGACCGGTCTGGCACTGGATGATGAAATCCGCTGGGATCGCGCCAACCGCAACGCATTCGATCATCGTCTGCATCTGCCATTTCTGGATGCGCGATTTGGCCTCAATCAATCCGTCATCGCCAACCAAGCCGTCCGGTGAATATCCAATCGGAAAGCCGAGCCGGTCGTTGGTGATAAAGCCGCATTCGGTCACCTTGCCCCAGGTGTCCGAATATTTGGTGCGCGCGTGTTCTTCATCGAACTTGCCGCGCTCCATATCGAAGCTTTCATAGTGCGGCTCGACATAATTATTGATGCGCTGGGCGAGCAGTTCGTAGAGGTGGGCGCGCTCCTTGTCGTTGCTGGCTACTTTCAGCGTGGGCGTGATGATCAGCTTCATTTCGGAAGCCGTCAGGATTCCGCACCGGGCGGCGTACCAAGCCGCCGAATTTTGCTCTACGTTGTGATACGTAACCGTCACAACCCGCCCCCCTTCGCCCGATTGCGTGCAATAGCCGCGTCAATCAGCACGTTGGTGTCGCGGCGCCATGCATCGCGTTCTGCGTCGTGGCGGGCTGCGAAGGCTGGGTCGCTCCAGTAGCGCTCGATGGTCGCGAACGGGCGGTCGTTGGGTTCTGCGTCGGTGGGGGCGCTCATGCTTCGGCCTTTCCCGTAGCTTTGCGCGCATTGGCGACGGCGATCAGGTGCAAGTCCCAATTGCGGCTCATGTCGCGCAGCACCAGAAATGCGGCGATGAATGCGGCGTTTGCGACCATCCCGGATATGTCCCGCGACAGGCCACAGGCAAGGGCTGCAGCGAAACCCTGGAGGCTCACCCCGAACGCGCACAAAGCAAAGAAGGCGTACCTTCCGGTTTTGCGAACGTACGGAATTTCCTCCGCAAGATCTTTAAAAGACTGTGCCTCGCTCACAAACCCTCTCCATCAACATTGAAATCAGCCCGCCCTTGAGCGGTAAGTCGGTACTTCGCAGGCGGGCAAGCAAGCCGCGCATACGATTTGGCGTAATGCTCGCGCTCGCCTGGATACGTCTCGCGCCACTTCGCATCGAACGTCTCGCGCCCGTGGGCCTGATAATCCGCGACGGTCCATGCGGTGCGGCCCATCAGCGCTTCCGTGCGGTCGTACACGCCCATGCGCGGCTTCCCATCGAACGGCTCGGGCTTGGTGGCGGCGAGGATGCGCGCGGTTTGGTTGAGGGTCATGGGGTTGCCACGCGGTAGGCGATGATGTCGCCGTCGCTGTCACGGTCGCGGAAACTCCAATGCCAGAGATTGGCCTTTCTTACCGGCTGGGTATTGTCGTACTCGCTTTCAAAGCGGCGCCTGATCTGCACCGGCGTGTCCGGCGCGACAGGCATGTTGCCACCCGCCCACGTGACCCAGCCCTCCCCTTCCGGCTGCTCGGGATGATTGGGCGCGGTCACGACTGCACCGAGGCGATTGCGCGGAGGGCGGCGGCAAGGATCGCGAGAGTCTTCGTCGAACCCTTTCCCACTTGCCCAAGCGAATGTTCATTGAACATGCCGGCACCCCATACGCCGTCACGGCACCGGAGATTGATCGTCACCATCGCTTCCGGCACCAGCGACATCGCCGCGTCGAGCGAGGACGTGTAGGACAGCGCCCAAAATACGGGCTTGTTGTTTGGCGCGGCATCCTTTGCGAAGAACATGATGTCTCCGTCTGAGTAAGGACCTCGCATTTCATATCCGTCCGGGTGGGCATGAGTCGCGTTGCAAATAAGCGCATCCAACTTCCGATCCGCCCCGCTCGCAGCCTCACACCGCGCAGCCAAAGCCAGCATGGTTTCGGGGGCGGTCACAGTCCGCGTGCCTTGTTCATGGCGGCCCGCGCGCGGTTTATCTGTCCGTTCGGTGCAGGGTTTGGGTAATGCGTTTCCAACAAAGCGACCGCATCCGCCAGCGCCTCGAACAGGTCTGGCGCAGAGGCAATTAAGCAGGCGTTGGCATACATCTCATAATCACTGATCGGCGCACCGCACTGGGTCGTGAACAGGCTCGCGCCAAACCGGGGGCCTCCATCAACGAGGTCTATCCCATTGTTCTGCCAAGGCCCCGGCGTCCATTTGCCCGCCCCGCCTGCGGTTTCCGGGTTGGTGGGGGTCAGCATGGGGAGGCCTGCGTGGTGTAGCAGAGGGGATCTTCGCCAAAGCGCTGTTCGTCGGCATTCTCGGGAATGCCATGAGCTAGCATGAACTCAATGCGAGCGGCGGCGCCATGCGCGGAATTGTCAACTTGTGCCCAATCTTCGTCGAAACACCAAGTGAAACTGCTACGGCCGAAAGCGCGGACGGTGTAGGTGTACCACGTTTCGTCCTGCAGTGGTTCGATTCCTGCGATGGGTCCGTGACCAGCCGCGCAAGCCGCCGTCCCACACTCAGCACGGCGTGCCCTGCTATCAGCATATCCGCCTACGCCCCGGACGAACTGGTCCATCGCGAAGTCAGGATAATCCGCCGGCAGCGTGCGCAGATACGCAGCGAGTGTCGCCAGATTAGCGCGCTGTTCATCAGTGATATTCACTTCCACCACGTCCGTCCTCCCGCCTGCCAGCTTCCCGGATTGGGGCTGGCGGTGTGGCATTGGTTTGGGCGATGCGGATGCGGGTGTCAACACAGTTTGTGATAATTATTTTCACACCGCGTGATTGACTCCTCAATATCCCGTGCCTATATGCTCGCATGACAGATGCAGAAATCATCGTTGCCCTGGGCGACAGCGCGGAAGTGGCCACGCAGCTCCGGGTATCTCAGACAGCCGTTTCCAACTGGAAACTTCGCGGGATCGCATGGCCGAAACGGATTGCGGTTCGCGAGCTGGCGCGCAAACGGCGGGTCAAGCTGCCTGATGATTTCCTTTCGAATAAGAGGCCGTCGTGATCTATTTTATTCAGAGCGGACCGGACGGAAGGGTGAAGATTGGATGCGCCCACAACCCCGCGCGCAGGATAGCGACTCTCAAGTGTGCCTCGCCTTACCCGGTTGAGGTTCTGGCGATTTGGGAGGGCGGGTTTGAAGTGGAAAAAACGCTTCACCACTTTCTGTCCGCGCATCGTGTTCATGGCGAATGGTTTGCTCCGCACGCCGAAGTTCTCGCGGCTGCGAACGAATGCCCAGCGGTCGCCGTAAAGGCCAAGGCGAAGGGCAGGCCAAATAGCGCCCTCAAAGATTATCTCGCCCAACCAGGGCAGACCGCATCCGCCCTCGCATCCAAATGCGATGTCGCGGTGTCCACAATCACACGCGCAGCCGGCCGGGAATTTGACCCTTCCATGAAGCTGATGCGCAAGATCGAGATGCATACGGGCGGCAAGGTTAAGCCGAACGATTTCCTTTCGGAGGCACAGACCGCATGACCTACGCCCTCGCATACCTAGCCATCAGCGCCACAGCCTCCGCGCTGTTCGTATTCCGCGAGCACCTGCTGTCGGGGGTGATTCGGAGCATGTTTCGCGATCCGGCGCAGCTTTATCGGGAGGACGACTGATGGGCTACTTCCCCAACATGACGGCATTCGAATACTGGGCAACCGACAACTGCTTCAAGTGCGCGCATTGGGCAAAGGACGGCGGCGGTTGCCCGATTGACGATGCGCACACACTCTACAACTACGAGTTCTGCAACGACGCCGCCCACCCCGCCAAGGTGATCCTCGACATGCTTATTCCGGTTTCGAAGGACGGCTTGAGCAACGAGCGCTGCGCCTTGTTTAAGGATCGCCACGGCCTGACCGAGAAGCATCTGCGTGACTGGGAAAAATATAAGGCGATTATGGCTGAGGTGACAGCATGACCCCCGAACAACCCCGAGCCGCAACCGGTCGCTGGCCCTATCGCCACCGCACGATGGAAGAAGTGTGGGCCGCAGAACGGGCGCAACGGGCGATCGATCTGCGCGGCGCTGTTTCGATGGTGAAGCGGCCATGAACTGCCGAGGCGAAACCCATTCCAGCGCCAAGCTGACCGAAGCACAGGTACGTGAAATTCTCACGGCCTATGCGGATGGCGAGCAGTTGGCGTCGCTGCACCGCCGCTTTCCCCAATGCTCGAAACCAAACCTGCATCATATCGTGAATGGCCGGCGATGGGCATTTCTGCACGGGGTTGCGCTATGACCGACACCAGCCCCAAGCTATACCTCTCCCTCGCAGCGGCTACGGCCATCTACGAACGGGTCAGCGCTGAAACCGGCGTGCCGATGGATAAGCTTCTAAGCGAAAGCCGTGAGCCAAATATCGTTCGGGCGCGCCGCATGGTTATGGCAGCGATGCAGGACCGTGGCGCATCGGTGATGATGATCGGCAAGCGAATGCAGCTCAATCATTCGTCGGTGATCTATGGCCTGCGAAAGTACCAGGAACTAGCAGCATGAAACCCCAACACCACGCCGAGCCGCAACAAACGCTGGCGCAGATCGAAACGCGGCTGGTTATGGAGCTGGCGAGCTGCACCGATGCTGCGTTCGCTGGCAAGTCGGTCGATTCGCTGCACGCGGGTTCCTACTCGCGGTTGCGTCGGGGTGTTATCGAGCGGGTGTATGCCGATGCTGCATCCTCTCGCGAACTTTCGGCTGCGGATGGGTTTGCTCGGGTTTTGGGGGAGGGGTTGGCATGACGGATGACACTCAACAATGGCTCGGGTGCTTTGCGCTTATAGCCATAATCGCAATTTGCATCACCGCGTGCGTCATATTCGCATGACCTTCTTCGACGCCCTCGAAACCGACGACCTGCGCAAGCCGGTGCTTCATCCGGCAATATACGTAGAGCCGCGCGATAAGGACGCGGCGAGCGAGGACGATCGACAAGCCGAGTTCATCGCCACCATGCGCAGGACAGCGCTCGCTTGCCGGGTGTACGCGGTGCCCAATGGTGCCAAGCGATCCAGGTGGGAAAGCGCCAAGGTGAAGCGGGAAGGGCTGGCGTCGGGCTGGCCTGATACCGGCACGCGATGGGCGAATGGGCACGCGGATATCGAGTTCAAAAACGGCACCGCAATGCCAACGCCGAATCAGATCGAAACGCTCAACTGGCTGCATCTGCGCGGGCATCATGTCGCGGTTTGCAGGACGGCGGCTGGCGCTATGCGATGGCTGCGCGAGGTTGGGGCGCCTGTGCCGATTATCGCTTGACAGGGCCGCCGATTCGGCGGATACGGGGTTTATCGGCGAGCGGGCCGGCAGGAGGACACTGGAAATGGTCTACGAATTTCTTGACATCGACGGCGTAGTTATCGGCTGCGGAACCGAGGCTGAGTTGGCTGAGTATCTCGCCAATGGCTGGGTTGCGGCTGGCACTGTTTTGGGTGGGCGGCTGTGATCGCGGCGCTCTACGTCGAAACGAACGGCTGCTATTTCGGGTTGGATGGCGTTGACCCATGGGATGAAGCCCGCGACGCGCGCCTGTACGATGGGCCGTGGCCTGTTGTGGCGCATCCGCCCTGCCAGCGGTGGGGCGATATGTGGATGGGCTCGCCGCTTGTTATCGCTCGCACTGGCGTTCGCAAAAAGCTGGGAGATGATGGCGGATGCTTTGCGCATGCGCTTGAAGCTGTCCGGAAATTTGGCGGCGTTATCGAGCATCCCGAGGGTTCTCGCGCCTGGGGTTACTTTGGACTTAATAAACCTCCGCGTGAAGGCGGGTGGGTATCGGCAGACTGGCAAGGAGGTTGGACATGCCGTGTCGAGCAATTCGCGTACGGCCATTGTGTGCGCAAGGCTACATGGCTGTACGCAGCCAAAACCGCGTTGCCGATGCTTAAATGGGGCGTCGATCCTCGCAAGCTTCCATCAATGGTGCAGCCGTCGAAGGGACGTATAGCCGCTGGCCGAACCCCATCTGTCAGCGCCCATGGCATTCGCGACAAGCTGCGCAACGCCACCCCGCCAGCGTTTCGCGATGTATTGCTATCGATCGCGCGGACAGCCCCAGATCAGAAAGCGACCGCATGACCCCCATCCAATTCCGCCAGTCGCGCCAAACCCTCGGCCTATCCCGCGCGGAAATGGCTGATCGTCTGGGCATCGGGTTGCGCACGCTGGAGCGCTTCGAAGTCGAGGGGTGCGGCGTGGCTATGGGGATGGCGGTTGAGTATTTGCTGCTGACTGCGCAGGCGGCTTTTGTGGATCGGAGGGGGTTGTGAGCGCTATTTGCATCATCACTAATTGCCAGGGCCGGGCACCTTCGGGTGGGCCGTTCTGTGCGAAGCATCGCGACAAGGCTACCTCCGTTGAGGGTGCCGGCGAGTGGCGGCGAACCTGTGACGCCTGCGAAGGCGAAGGCACGGTCGAGCGCAGGGACATACCGCTGCATCATCTGCATAGCGAGTCGCCAGAATATGCGCAACGCCAGTGCGGCGAATGCGACGGCGCGGGCTGGCGTTGGACCGACGAACTTATCGATCTGGCTGATGCGCCGGTTGGGCTGTTCTGGTGCGGCGACACGCTCGCCATGAAGACCGAATATGGCAACAACGAAGGCCGGATCGATGCGTTCATCGTTTCCAGCGGCGAGTTCTTTTGGGGTGACGCGCCGCAAACGATAGCCAGCCAACGCGCGTCGATGGTGCTGCCGATTGAGCCTGATTATGCCGCCACTGTCCTAGCCGCATGAACGCCCCCGCCAACATCCAGCCCGAAGCCCTATACACCCCCGAGGAACGCGCGCACCGGGCGGCTATCTCGATCCATTGCCCCAACGACGGCAAGATGGAATTGCGGGTCAAGGTGGCGGAACTGCGCGACCGTGCGGGTGCGGCGATGTCGCGGTGTTGTGACGAGGCGTATCCGTACCTGCTTCAGATCTCGCGCCAGGCATCGGTTGTGGTCTATGCGCCGATATCCGCCAAGCGCATGATGTTCACGATTATCGCGCTCAACGCTGCGATCGATGCCGCCAACGCTATGGAGCGGGCTTCGCGGATGGATTGAGTTTTTAGGGAGAGTTGGGGATGCAACGTATTTCTAAGCCGATGCAGGACGCTTTGGCTGGGGCATACCGCGAGCTTGGCCGTTGGTATCACGATGGTGGGACCGGAACGGGCAAGGCGTTGTATGCGAGAGGGTTGGTGACATATGATGGTATCTTGACCGAAGCTGGTATGGCTATCCGCGCCTCATTAATAGGCCTGTGACCCTAACCGAGCGCTAAACACCCCGCCTTGCGCCGCTTCGTGAATGGGGTAAGGTGGCGGGCGGACGGACCGAGAGTGTCGCGCTCTCTGGCCCGCCCTGACTTTGGCATAGGAGCTGCCTCCGCTATGAATGATTTACCCCAAGTGCGCGTGCCTATCAAGCCGCGTTCAAAGCCGCCCAAGCCTCTTTTGCCGACTGAACAGCGTGTCGCGGATGCCGTGGCAGGAATGCGCGCGGCTGAGAAGCGCCAGTACCGTATCAGCTACGGCATGTGTCCTTTGTGCGGGCTGGAGGCGGCGCCTTATTATCTGTGCTTTGCGTGCCGCCAAATTAAATCCCTGTCTCGAACTTTGAATCGGATGCACGATGCGGGGATCGTGGCAAAATCGCGGAAAGGCCGGAATTCGCTGTGGCACGTCGAAAAAGACAAGATCGATGATGTCGCGGTTATGGACGTTCGCGGCTCGCTATTGGTGGGAATCAAGGATGGTGACAAACGCCTGCGCCCTCGCATGGGTGGCCGTCCGATCGACCTCGACGAAACGTTGATGAGCATTTTTGCCGTCGCCGGAAAGCCGTTGACCGAGGATGAGGTTTATTTTGCCTGGGGCAACCTGCGCACAACCCGAAAGCGCGCATCCCTCGCTTCGGATATGGCGGCTATCATTAACGCGCAACGGAAGCGTGATCGACGGGCTGCCAAATCCAAGACCGCTGCCCAATGACCGCGCGCGACGATATGCCAGACAACGTGATCCAGTTCGCGCCGAGTGCGCCGGATAGTGCGGACGACTTCAACCGCGAGCCTGACCTAGAAGGCGACTGGATCGCCGCCTGTACACCCACGGTATCGAAGCTAACCGCCACCGCGTTCCAATGGCGTGCGGAATCCGAGCTACCCCCCCGCAAATGGCTGTACGGACGGCACCTGCTGCGGAAGTTCCTGTCCGTTGACGTGGCAGCCGGCGGCGTCGGCAAATCCTCGCTCAAGATCGGCGAGGCGCTGGCTATGGCATCCGGCAAGGACCTCTACGGGCAAACCCTGCATGAGGGCGCGCTCCGGGTTTGGATTTACAATCTCGAAGATCCGAACGAAGAAACCGAGCGCCGTATCCACGCCACGGCCAAGCAGTTCAACATCCTGCCCAAAGACCTTGGCGACCGGCTCTATGTGGACTCAGGCCGGGATCAGCGCTGCGTCATAGCCGAGGAAACCCCGAACGGTGCGACAATCGCCAGGCCGGTGGTCGACGCCCTGATAGCCGAGCTGCGTGAGAAGCGCATCGATGTCCTCAGCATCGATCCGTTCGTCTCCAGCCATGCAGTCAGCGAGAACGACAACATGGCGATCGATATGGTCGCGAAGGAATGGGCGCGCATCGCCGACATCTGCGATTGCTCGATCAATCTGGTGCATCACGTCCGCAAGGGGAATGGCGCCGAAGCCAACGCCGATTCCGCGCGCGGTGCATCCTCTCTGATCGGAGCGGCCCGCTCCGTCATGGTGTTCAACCGCATGTCCAAGGAAGAAGCCGAGAAACTTGGCGTCGCCGAGGACGAAGCCCGTTTCTTCTTCCGCGTCGACAACGACAAGGCCAACCTCGCGCCGCCGGGTTCGACCACGTGGTATCGCATGAACAACGTCGATCTGGACAATGGCGATGCGGTCGGTGTCGCCTGCCCTTGGAAGCCGAAGGACTTGTTCGACGGCATCACGACGGCGCACCTGATGCGGGTGCAGAAGGCCGTTGGGGCGGGTAACTGGCGCGAAAGTCCGCAAGCGAGCGCTTGGGTTGGACATCCTGTGGCGGAGGCATTGATGCTTGATGCGGAAGACCAGCGCGACAAAAAGCGCATCATAGGAATGCTCAAGGAATGGGTGCGCAACGGCGTCCTGGAGGTGGTCGAAGGCGAGGACGCCAAGCGCATGAAACGTAAATTCGTCGTGGTAGGGAATTGGGTGACAGAATGAGGATCAGGATCGAGACCTTGCCCGAGCCGGGCTTCGCAGTAAGCGTCGGGCCGTCTAAAATGACGCTGCTGGCGTACGCCGATTACACACGCAGGGACGGCGAGGAAACCCGATTAGGCGTGTGGGAAGTCGAGTGCAAAACCTGCGGGGAGCCATTTACGACGCGCATGACGTCGCATATTCTCCCCGAAACGAAGCGGTGCGAAAAGCATCGCAGGCCGGTTAGAGGGGCTTCGAAATGACCTTGCCTCACCTTCAAATCGTAAGTGAGGCAAGGTGTGGCAAGTGTGGCGGATCGAATGGCCGAAATGTTGCCACACCACCACCCTCCCCTCGTAGAGGGTGGGTGGTGTGGCAAGGCATTGAGCGGGGATTTGAGAGTGCGCGGGTTAGGTGTGGCAAACTGCACCCGCCCGAATGGGGAGCGCGGCGGAATAAAATTCTCACATGGCTGTTGACATCACGTAAGGCGTCACGTAAGAACGGGGCAACAGCAAGGGAGTTGAGATGATGACTGAACAGCAGATCAAGTTCTTCAACCGCGTCGCCATCAAGATGGTGCCAGGCATGGACATGGAAACTGCAATGAAGGCGGTTCTTGCTGATGACCGCGCGGCCATTGCGAAGGTCCAAGGCATGGGTTCATATGACCGCGCTGCCTTTGATCAAAAGCTCTCCAAGCAAGTTTTCGCTTCGATCCATATGAGGGAGGCTCTCGCAGCATGACCCCCAACGCCAGATATCAGGCCAAGTACCGCGAGCGCTATGTGCGGCGGGGAAACGCGCTTGAGGCAATCCTTGTGTTGATTGGTCGGGGGCATTCAGTTGAGGATATTCGGCTCGTTGCTGAGGCTGGGTTGGCTAAGGATGTGGCGGGTGGGGAGGGTTGAGGTGAACGAGATAATGGACGATGCTTCGCAGTACGATATGCGCGAGGCGATGGGTCTTAGCTGCTTCAGCCTGGAGTTTCTGACGCGGTTCAATCCGTTCATGCTGCCCACTCACAGGCTCAACCGTGAGACGGGGCTATACGATCGCTATGACTGGTTGAAGAATTTGCCGCCCTACGTTTTGGAGGCTGAGTTAGATATACCTCCGCCGCTCGGTCCGAACTTTGAAGGAGAATGATGATGGAAGCGAAAGACCCGCTGTTTCTCAAATGCCTCGCATTCATCCGTGAAATATCTGAAGGCGAGTGGACGGACCAGATCGAAAATGGGGATGCTAAAAAGCTTGAAGCTTTTGTCCGGGGCATTCTTTCGGATGATCCGCCTGACCTCAAAGCCGACCAAGCCCTGCGCGAGAACGCCGACCTGCGCGAACGGGTGCTGAGGCTGGAGCGGGCGGTTAGTGCGTTGCAGGGGAGGTATCAGTAAGTTTCAACCGAAGGAGAATGACGATGGAAGATGAAACGATGGGAATGAGTTTAGCCGCAATCCTTCGCGCGCAGCCCGATCCGCAGTGGCAGGCGGAACAGCGTGCGCGCGAAGAGGCGTATGAAAAGCAGCAGGCCGAGCGGTTTGCGGCTGAACTTCGCACCACGGCGCTGCAATTTGCACTCGCTGCCCAGCATGGCGCGACCGAGCGCACGGAAGATACTATCGCCGCAGCGGCCAAGTTCGAAGCGTTCTTGGCTGGCATCCCAATCTGACCAGGCAACCCGCCGCTCGGTCCCATCTTGACCTTGCGGCAGGAATGGGGGTAGAAACTGCACCATGCCCATCGCCCTCATCCTCCTTGTCGCCGCGTTCGTGCTGTTCGTGATCGATGCTTTCACAGTGCAGTCCAGGTTCAACCTCACTGCTGCGGGGCTGGCTTGTGTGGCGGCGTTCTTCATCCTTACGCATGGGATGGTTGGTTAGGGTGGCGTCGAAAGTAGACGAGGCTAGACGTGGCAAAGGGCGTTAAGACCGGCGGGCGCATAGCGGGCACTCCGAACAAGGCTACAGCCGATCTCAAAGGCTTAGCCAGGGAATATACCCAAGAGGCCCTAGATGGCCTTGTGCGCGTTCTGCGGAGCAGCGAGAGCGACCAAGCCCGAGTAGCCGCTGCCAATTCCATCCTTGATCGCGGCTACGGCAAGGCGTCGCAAGTCCTGTCGGGCGATGAGGACGGCGGGCCCATAAAGACCATCACCCGCATCGAGCTAGTGGCGCCAGAGCTTGTCGATAGCGAGGGTTGAGCTTCCCCCTAAGCTAATCCCGGTGTTCTCAGGCGCTGCCGACACTAGGGGCGCATACGGTGGCCGGGGAAGCGCCAAGACCCGCAGCTTCGCGATGATGACGGCGGTACGGGCGCACATGTGGGCGCAGGCTGGCGAAGAGGGTGTGATCCTGTGCGGGCGCCAGTACATGAACTCACTGGCGGACAGCTCGCTTGAGGAAATCAAGGCTGCGATCCGGTCGCAGGAATGGCTGGCCCCGCATTTCGACATCGGCGAGAAATACATTCGCACCGCCGACAAGCGTATATCCTACGTGTTCGCTGGCCTCGATCGCAGCATCGCCAGCGTCAAGTCAACGGCCCGCATCAAGCTGGCCTGGGTCGATGAAGCCGAGCCGGTAATCGAGACGGCATGGTCAACGCTGATACCGACCCTGCGCGAAGAGGACAGCGAGCTGTGGATAACGTGGAACCCGGAGAGCAAACGCAGCGCGACGCATAAGCGATTCCGCGAGGCACATGATCCGCTGATGAAGATCGTGGAACTCAACTGGCGCGACAACCCGTGGTTTCCGAAGATCCTTAAACGCAAGCGGTTGAAGGACCAACGCGAACGCCCCGACAGCTATGACCACATTTGGGAGGGTGATTTCGTCACCGTGGTTGAAGGCGCGTACTTCGCCAAGAATTTGAGCGAGGCACGGACCAAGGGCCGCATCGGGCCAATCCAGCCAGACCCGTTGATGCGCTACCTCACGTTTTGGGACATCGGGGGGACTGGCCTGCGCGCCGATGCTCGAACGATATGGGTTGCTCAGTTCATCGGGCCGCATATCCGCGTAATCGATTACCGCGAGACGGTGGGCCAGCCGCTGTCCGCCGACGTCAACTGGCTGCGCGAAAATGGCTATGGCAAGGCGATCTGCGTCCTGCCGCACGATGGCTCGACCAACGACCGGGTGCACGATGTCAGCTATGAAAGCGCGCTGCGAGCTGCTGGCTTTGAAGTGGCCGTGATAAAGAACCAGGGCAGGGGTGCGGCGATGCTCCGGGTTCATGCCGCGCGCCGCCTGTTCGCTAATATTTACTTCAACGAGGAAAAGTGCAAAGCAGGGCTTGAAGCGTTGGGCTGGTATCACGAGAAGAAGGACGAAGCGCGCGGTATTGGTCTAGGGCCGGAACATGATTGGGCCTCACATGGTGCCGATTCCTTCGGGTTGATGTGCGTGGCGTTCGAGATGCCGACCGACGACCGAGGCGACGAGGACGACGAACACGAAACGCGCGGGCGTTCCTCTATCACGGGGTATTAGACGTAATGTCGGGCGATCGGTTTAGGACATTAGAAGTGAATACTTCACAATGGCACCTTGAGCCGTGGCTTGAGGAAAACGTGCCCGAAGGCTGGGTGATTGTGAGTTGGACCGTGGACCCGAAAAACCCTTGGAACATCACGCTGGTCATCCGCAACGGGATAGACGGCTAGTCCGGCAAGCTCTAGGAGGACACGCATGAAGCAGTTCGACAACGCCGCATTCGAGAAAGCCGCCGCTGCAATGCAAGGGCTTTTGCGGCCCGAAATCGATCCGGTGAATTTCAGGGGCTGGTTTCTGAGGCGAGCTGTTGCAGACGACCGTTGGTATATCGGAGCTAAACCATGAAAATTTCATTCGACGGCAAGAGCGGCGCAGGCTTCCACAACCAGGGCCTGGCCGAAATGACGGTCCGCACCATGATCGAGCGCGCCAAGGCGGAACTCGGCATGCGCGAAGTCGTCGGCGAGGATAAGCTATCCTACCCGAGCGACGGCAAGCGGACCTTCATCAAGGGTTCGGTGAGCTTCGATTGATGGAAGAACTCGCGCTGCCCGAAGACGCCGCCGTAATCGTCGAGGACGTACCAGCGGAACTGTCGGCGCGTGACAAGCTGATCACGTTGGCACAAATGGCTGGCGACATCAGCCATATGCTGTCCGATAGCGACCTAACCGACATCGGTCGCAAAGTCGTTGACGGCTACAATCAGGACAAGACCGACCGCTCGGAGTGGGAAGAGACGGTCAAGGAGGCGCTGAAGGCCGCGAGCCAGGAAGCCAAGGGCGAGACCAAGACCTATCCTTGGCCGAACGCCGCCGACATTAAATACCCGCTGCTGACAGTCGGCGCGCTCCAGTTCAATGCCCGCGCTTACCCAGCGGTCGTCAAGGGCGATGAAGCCGTGTCGGTGAAGGTCATCGGCAAGGACAGCGGCCAGCAACAGCAGCAACAGCCCGCCATGCCGGGAATGCCGCCAGCGCCGCAAGAGGGGCCGCAGCAGGGCGCGAAGTCCAAGCGCGCTGCCCGCGTCCGCGACTACATGAACACCACCGTGTTCTACCGCATGGACGATTGGGAGGAGGACACCGACGCGCTGTTGCTGCAACTCCCCATCGTCGGCTGCGTGTTCCGCAAGGTGTTCTATGATTCCCGCGCCGACATGCAGCGCAGTGCGATGGTCCCCGCTTTACGCCTCCTCGCTCCCAAGGGCGCCAAGAGCTGCAAGACCGCGCCGCGCCTGACCGAGGAAATCCCCGACGTATTCCCGATCGACATCATCGAGCGCATCCGCGACGGCTTTTACCGCGACGTGGATCTGTATGCCGGCGAAGAGGGGATCGACGCCACGCACGACGAAAACCCGCGCATGTTGCTGGAGCAGCATCGGTTGCTCGACATGGACGATGATGGCCTGCCCGAGCCGTACATCGTGACGGTGGATTTCAACACGGCGCAGGTGCTGCGTATCGAGCCGAATTTCTCTGTGGACGCGGTGAAGTTCGACGGTGAACGCGCGCTCCGGATCGAGCCGAATCAATTCTACGTGAAGTACGACTTCTTCCCGCACCCCGAGGGCAAGTTCTACGGTATTGGTCTGGGGCATCTGCTCAAGCAAATCGGCGGCGTGATCAACACGGCCATCAACCAGATGATCGACGCTGGTACGGCTGCGGTTGCTGGCGGCGGCTTCGTGGCATCGGGCGTGCGGCTCACCGGTTCACGTCGTAGCGGCAACCTCCGCTTCCTCCCCGGCGAGTACAAAACCGTCGATGCCACCGGCGACCAACTGCGCAACGGCATCGTTGAGCGCACGTTCCCGCAAGCATCGCCGATCATGTTCCAGGTGCTGGAGATGATGCTCGGCGCGGCCAAGGATATCTCCTCGGTCAAGGACGTGATCACCGGCGACGCATCGAACAATGGGCAGGTTGGCACGACTCTGGCGCTGATCGAGCAAGGCTTGCAGGTGTTCACCGCTATCTACAAGCGGACCTATCGCGCGCTGAAAGCCGAGTTCACGCTGCTCTATACCAACATGGGCCGTTACGCGACGGACGCGGTGAAGGAGGACTATCGCAACGTCCTCGACGATCCGGAAGCGGACTTCGATGCCGACTTCCGCGCATCGGACATGGATATTCGCCCGGTGTCCGATCCTTCGTCCGTCACTCGGATGCAGGCGCTTGCCCGCGCGCAGTTCCTGATGCAGTTCGTTGCGGCTCCCGGTGTCAATCCGCAGGCGATCATCCGTCGTGTATGGGAAGCGGCGGACGTGGAGGACATTGACGAACTACTAATGCCACCCGCACCCGAGCAGCCGAACCCCAAGGACGTGGCCGACGCGCACAAGGCGGAAGCTGGCGCGGCGCTCGACATGGAGCGCGCCGCGACTGAGAAAGCCAAGCGCGAGCAGATGCAGTTGCAGACGCTCGCCGAAGCGTTTCAGGGCGGGCATAAGGTCGGGCAGATGGCGGCATGACGTGGAGTGTAGAGGTAAACCTAGACCAAGATGCTTTAGTGCTTCGGTCTGGCAATCGTAGGGCGTTCTTTGCCCGGGTCGATGTCATTAGTTTGCCACTGTACGCAAGCTTGCCTAGTGATCCATTGCAAAAACTCTCAATATTAATCCGCCAAGGCCTTCGCCCCTACCGTGTTGACGGTATCGCGCTTCCAGCACAGGAACTCCATATCGAGGACTTCGCGTGACCCGCGACGATTTCGATACTTGGCTAGCCGACCCCGTAACGCGCTGGGTGTTCGATGGCATCCGAAACGCGCAGGCGCAGGAAAAGGCGGAATGGATACGCTTGTCATGGGATGCTGCGCCGCCAAACGGTGTCGTCTCGCCAGTCGCGCTGATCGAGCTGCGCACGCGACATGACGCGCTCGGGGACATGATCGAAAACACCTACGAAAACTGGAGCGAGTGGAATGGCGACGAACCCGGCGACGAGTGACAACCCGAGCGGCATCCAGCCGATCGCGGGGTTCATGATCGTGCGCCTCGCTATGAGCGAAACCGAGAGCCGCCTAAAAGCGTCGGGCCTCGTTATGCCCGACGAAATCCGGGAGCGCACGCACGAGGCATCCATGGCCGGCGAAGTTCTGGCGGTGGCGGATGATGTCCGCTATGGCATCGTACCCGGTGACCGCATCGTTTTTGGGCGCTATGCAGGAACCACCGTAAAGGGTATGGACGGCGAAGATTACCGCATGGTTCAGGACGACAACGTGAAGGGCATCTATCATGGCGTTGGTTGATTCTCACGTTTATTTCGGCGGGGCCAAGCTGGCCTCCACGCTGGATACCGATACCGGCATCAACACGCTCAAGACATCAGGTGGTGGGGGCGGCGGTGCAGCGACGATCGCCAATGGTGCGGACGCAACGCAAGGCAACACCGCAGACGCCCCGTACAGCGATGCCACCGGCGCCACTCCCGGCACGAACAATTCGATTGAAAAGGGCCTGTATGTCGCGATGCGCGGCACAGGCGCCAACGCGCAGAACGTGCAGGGCGCTGTTGCGCAGGCTTCTACCACATCGGTCGGCATCCTGCCCACGGCCCTATACGGCAGCTCGACCGCGCCAACGGCAGTCACCGCCGGCCAATGGGCCCGACCATGGGGATCCCTGAACGGCGCGACTGCTACCTTCTTGGCGGATAGCGCGGGCAACCTTGTCGGCGCAGCGTTGGTCAGCGTAGACAGCATCGCTGCCACTACTCGCGCTCTGGCGGTGCAGAGCTTCAGTAACCGCTTCAACGGCGCGACATGGGACCGTGAACGCAAGTACAGCGGTAAAAGCCGCATTGTTTCGACCGCAGCCGGGGGTAGCCCTACCGTGGCAAAGGCGAGCGCCGCTGACTTGGGTGGTGCAGCAGGCCAGAACGGCGCGGCAATTACGTACTTGCAGTTCTACGATACCGCGACCACCCCGGTTGTCGGGACCACTGCCATCGTCCTGACGTTCCCGATCCCGGCCAACGCGGCATTCTCCACCCCTTCGGCGTGGGCGCAAACCTATTTCGGCAGCGGTCTGGCCTATGCCTTTACCACCGACGCCGCAGGCACCACTGGTGCAGCTGCGGCTGCGGTCACCGCTTTCAGCATGAATTTCGCTTAGGACAACGATCATGGCGCTTTGGCACTTCCTCGATAAGAACGGCAAAGGTTTTGCGTGGGATGAATCCGGCGCGACCGTGAGCAGCTTCGACGATGGCGCAGATTATCTGCCAAGCGAGCCTGAGTTTTCGCGGGAATCTGCGGACGCAAAGGCCGTCGCGCTCGGCAAGGGCATCACCGCCGAATATAGCGGCACGCCTGGCTATCACGCGCGGATCGAGCGTGAGCAGGAAGCCGCTGCAACGCGCGTAGTGCAGCAGCGCGAGAAAGAGGCGGCGGCGGCACGCAAGGCGCGGGCGGAAGCTGAATTAGACGCCATGCTCAACCCGCCGACTGTCGCCGACGAGGTCAACGCGCGCTTTAATGCGATGCTTGCCATGCTACCGGATCGCGGCGAGGACATCGAAAAGCTGCGCAAGGCAGCGCTTGAGGAATCGCAGGAGGGCTAGATGGGCTGGTTTCGTGATTTCAGCGATGTTTTCTCGCGTATCTCCGCGCTGGAAAACGTCCCTTCCATCTACGTAGGCGGCACGAACACCTCGCCTATCACGGTCGTGGCGCTGCTTAGCACCTATCCGGCGAGCGCTACGTATCTCAACAACTACGCCCGCGTAACGGACCTGTACGGCTCGGTTGACGACATCATGCGGTGCCGCTTCGATGGCGCGAACTATCGTTGGGTCCCGCAGCGTACCGACTTCAACGGAACGACGGCAGCGACAACCGGGTCCGTCACCATTACCCCGCTGGTGACGCCGCCAACCCTGCGCGGTGTCGGCAACTTGCTGGGGAATGTGACGTTCACACCGTCAGCGACCAACGCCTATATCGGGCAACGCCAGCGCATCATCATGACCGGCTCGTTGGGGATTTTCACCTCCACGATTACGGGGCTGCTAGGGTCGAACTTGACGCTGCTCGGGAACAGCGCGAAGACGATAGAATACGCCGCTACTGGCTGGTTTTCCGCAGACTAAGGAGGTTCCAATGCAACCGATTGTCACCGTGGAATGCATCGATACGCTTGATCCCAAGGTTGTGCGTGTGACCATCACGCTCAACGGCACCGTGATTTACGTGCTGGATATTCCGCAGCCAGTCTACAATCCCATTGGCCTGCTCAACGGCTGGCCCACAGACCCGTGCGGCTGAAATTAGACGTTGACCCGATAGTCGGGTCGCAAAACCTAGAAAGGGCCATATGGCTGACGTAGAAGAAGCCCCGGATGCGGGCGTAGCGATCGATGAAGCGCCGGAGAATACCGGACCTGTCACAGTCGAGGATTTCGCCCGCGAACGCGGCTGGAAACCCAAGGAAGAATACGACGGTCCCGAGGAAGACTGGCGCGACGCTGGTGGCTTCCTCGCGTTCGGCCTGGATCGTAACCGCGACCTATACAAGGAGGTCAAGGGCCTGCGCGACACGACCGAGCGCATGGCCCACACGCAGGCCACGATCATGGATCAGGCCGTTGAACGCGCCCGTACCGAGGAGCGCCGCCAATGGGAGCAGCGCCACGCCCAAGCGGTGGAGGACGGCGACCTCAAGACGGCAACCCAAGCCGTGCAGCAGATCGCCGAGCTGACCCACAACGTTCCGCGCCAGACCGGCTCCGATCCGCAGGTGGACAAGTTCGTCCGCGATCATCCGTGGTTCAATACCGATCCTGTCGCCAAAGCGCTGGCAGCGGCCACGGCGGAACAGGTCGCGCAGCGCAACGGCACGGTTGCCGAGCAGCTCGAGGCGGCAAGGCAGGCCGTGCACAAGCGCTTCCCCGAATATGCGCCGACGCCTGTGAAGGCCGCGCCGAGTGTCTCCGCGCCGGGCGCCCGAACCGCTGACATGGGCGGGCGCAAGAAGGGCTTCAACGACATGCCGGCGGAGGCGCAGCAAGCGTGCCGCGCCATGGTGGCGAAGAAGTACACGACCCAGGACGAATACGTCTCGAATTACTTTGACAAAGGTTCGAAATAATGATTGACCTGCATGAGCAGCCCCGGAGGGGGCGTCCGCCTCGCGCGGAAACCGTTATCCAAGAGGGCCGGCGCGAGCGGCGACGCCCCGAACTTGGTGACACGGACGAAGCGAGCCTCAAGCTCGCTATTCCGGATTGGGTGAAGGATAAGTACCCCGAATCCGAGTACGTCTATCGTTGGTTTGCCTCCAGCCCCGCAAGGATGCTGGTAGCCAAGCGCAACGATTGGGATGCAGTCGAAGGCGTGGACAGCGTTCCGGCCACAGACAAGGACGGCAAACCCGCCGACCACATCCTGCACGTCAAGTACCGCGACTGGTATGACAGCGACCGCGCCCCGAAAGAGGCACGCCGCAAAGACCTCGAAAAGCAGATGCTTCGTGGGGCAGTCAAGGATCGCGGCGATGGCGAGGGCGACACCTTATCCGAAAAATTCCAATACGAGGAGGCTGCGTCTCAGAACCGCCTCCGCTAAGGAGATTCTGTCATGCCTAATGGAAATGGCCCGTTCGGCTTCAAGCCGGTTCGGAGCGCGTCCAGTCAGCCTTACAACGACGGCGCCAACACGTATCACGTACCCGCTTCGGATGCCTCGGTAATCCGGCTTGGTGACCCCGTGGTCGTCACTGGAACCGGCTCGGCTGCTGGTACTTCGGATGTCACGCTCGCAACGGCTGGCAGCGGCAACGCAATCACCGGCATCGCTGTCGGTTTCCGCCCCGCTGGCGCTACGGAGTGGCTTGGCTACCGCCCTGCCTCCACTGAGTACTTCGTGATGGTCGAGGACAACCCCGAGGCCGAGTTCTACATCCAGGAGGATGGTGATGGGGCTGCGGCGGGTGCGCCGCTGGCGGCAGTCGACATCGGCCTCAACGCCGCTATCGTGTACGGCACTGCTACGGGCAACCGTTCGGCTGCTATGCTGGACAGCTCGACCAAAGCGACCACGGCTGCCTTGCAGGTCCGTATCGTCGGTCTGGCGCAGACTGTCGGCAACGAAATCGGCAATTACGCCGTTTGGCGGGTTCGTCTCAACAATGTGACCACGACGCCGAACGCCGCGTCCACCGGCATCTAAGGGAGGGCTGAGACATGCTTATCACTCGTTCAGTTCACCCGAAGCTCCTGGTTCCGGGTGTGAAGGCCTTCTTCGGCACCAAGTACAAGGAATACGATCCGATCTGGTCGAAGATCTTCAAGGACCGCCCGTCTTCGGATCGGGCCTATGAAGAAGTCGTCGAAGAGCAGGGATTCGGCCTCGCGTCCGTCAAGGGCGAAGGTCAGTCCGTGACTTACGACACGACCGGCGAAGGTCCGACCTCGCGCTTCACGCACGTCAACTACGCGCTCGGCTTTATCGTCACCGAAGAGGAAGTCGATGACAACCTCTACGAGGACAAGGCCATCAGCCGTGCCGGCGCGCTCGCTCGCTCGATGCGGGCGACGAAGGAAACGGTTCACGCCAACATCCTGAATCGCGGCTTCAACGGCGCGTATCTTGGTGCGGACGGCGTGGCACTGTTTTCGAACGCGCACCCTGTCATCGGCGGGACGCAGAGCAATCTGCTGACTTCCGCCGACTTGAGCGAAGCCTCGCTTGAGGACGCCATGATTCAGATCATGAACCTCAAGGACACGCGCGGGCTTCGCTTGCAGGGCCGTGCGGTGACGCTGGTCGTTGGGCCTTCGGAGGCGTTCAACGCTTACCGGCTGCTCAACGCGACCGGCCAGCCGAACTCGACGTACTACAACAACCCGAACGCCATCAAGGCGATGGGCTGGGCGCCGACTGTCGTGGTCAATCCGTATCTGGACGACCCCGACGCCTGGTATCTCACCACCGACCTCGATAACGGCCTCCTGAGCTTCCAGCGCAAGGCGCTGCGGTTCGCGGAGGACGGCGACTTCGACACCGGCAACCTCAAGCACAAGGCGCAGGAACGCTACAGCCCCGGCTGGGCGGATTTCCGCGGCGTTTTCGGAAACGCCGGCGCGTAACGACAAGGAGCCGCACCCATGCAGTGGAGCTTAAAGCCCAAGGGCCTCTGCATGCGGTGCGGCTTCAAGTACAATCTCAACGATCTGCGCAAGGAATGGACCGGCGAGCGCGTCTGTGATGCGTGCTGGGATCGCCGCCCCGAGGACTTGCGCCCCATCCCGCTCAACAAACCTGAGGGCCGTCCCAAGCCGAACGCCAGCCCCGAGCCGGTTGACCGCTTTATCACTCCCGGCGTAGACGACATCGAACCGGAGGAGCTTTAAACATGGCGACATCCGGCGTTTACACATTCGAACTGACCGCGCGCGATATCGTGACGCAGGCACTTCGGGAAATCAAAGTCATCCCCGCTGGTGGTCAGCCAGACGCTTCGGAAATGAGCGACGGCATCCTTGCGCTCAACGGGATGCTGAAAAGCTGGCAGACCGAGGATAGCCTGTGGCGTGAAGCGCAGGATACGATTGTCGCACCGGCTGGCAATCCGTCGGTAGCGCTGGCCCCATCCACCCGCAACGTCACCGATGTGCGGATGCAGGTTGACCCCGGGTATCAGCGCCCGATGCAGATGTGGCAGCGTGCCGATTACATGCAGGTGCCGAACAAGACCGTTACAGGCCAGCCGCTGTGCTTCTATTTCAGCCAGCAGCGCGGCACGGCTGAGTTGTTCCTGTGGCCAATCCCATCGGTCGATACGACACTTTTGGTCGATTCCATTCAAGGCATCCAGACCGTCACCGACCCAGGCCAGACCGTTGATGTGCCTGACGACTGGCAAGAGGCGGTGTGGACGAATCTCGCTGTGCGAATGGGGCATTCCTACGGCGCTGAGTTGTCGCAGGAACTGATTGCCCGAGCTGGCCGCACCTATCAAACGCTGCTGGATATGGACCGCCCCGAAAGCTATTTCATGGGGCCGTGGGACGATCGCTATTATGGCTGATCTGGCGTTCGGAACTTCCGCATATTCCCGCACGCGCGGCGACTTGCCCGAGTTGCCGGTGGTCAACCTATTTCTGGAGGCCGCGCCGTCCGCTGAGAAAGGCGCGGTGCTGCAAGGGCGTCCGGGCTTGGTCGCATACGGTGAGCCAGTCGGCAGCGGGCCTATTCGCGGCATCTATCGCGCGGATGGCGTGGTTGGCAGCGCTACGGTCACGGTGTCGGGTAACGACGTGTACGTAGAAACCCTAGCGCTCGGCGATATCGTCGGCGACGGGCCGGTGTCGTTCGCAGCATCCGAAACCGAACTGCTGATCAATGCGGGCGGGCCAATTTACCGCACCGATGGGGCCGTGCTGACCCAAGTGGTGTTCCCCGATGACGCGGACGTATCGCGGCTAGTCGATCTGGCGGGCTACTTCCTCGCGATCCGGCGCGATACGCAGCAAATCTATTTCTCTGGCGTGCTGGACGGCCTGACTTGGGATGCGCTGTCCTACGAAAGCGCCGAGAATGAGCCTGACCCGCTGCGTGATGCTCTGGTGGTCAACGACACGCTAATCCTGTTCGGATCGCAGACGGTGGAGTTTTGGGCTAAAACCGGAAATCCTGACGCGCCGTTCGCACCGATCGAGGGGCGCGTGTTCCCGAAAGGCGTTGTGGCGTCGGGCTGCGCGGTGAAGTTCGATAATACGGCGGCATGGATAGGCACTGTCGGCCCAACGATCCCCGGCGTGCGTCCAAGCCTTCGCGTCTACACGGCAGCGAACGCGGCGGACGGCATTTCCGAGCCGGGAATCGAGGAGCGCCTTGCCGATTCCACCACTTGGGCCGCGTGGGCCTTCACGTTCGAAGGCCATGAATTCCTAGCGATCCGGCTGGATCAAGGCACGTGGCTATTTGACGCACAATCCCGCCAATGGTGCGAGTGGCAGAGCTATGGCCGCGAGAACTGGCGCGCGCAGTGCTTTGCCGGCGGGTTGTTCGGCGATGACGGCACAGGCCAGTTATGGACGCTTGGGCCGGGCTACGTTGACGCGGGCGGTGTATTGGAAGCAAGGTTCCGCGCCGGCACGCCGTTGGCAGGCGGCGCGCTCACGGTGCACAATATTCGCATAGCGGTCAATTCTGGCGAAACCCCCTACCTTGTCGGCGACTATGACAACCCGGTTGCCGAAATGCGCACCTCGCGCGATGCTGGCAGGACATGGGGGGAGTGGCGGGCTACAGCGATCGGTGCGCAAGGCGAATACCGCACGCGCGTAGAGTGGCGGCGGTGCGGCATGTTCGACGACCCCGGAATGCTGGTGGAGTTTCGCATCACTGACCCGGTGCCCAGGCGCTTCAGCACGGTCAAGGTCAACGAAGATTCAGGCGGAAGGGCGAGATAATGGCGGCGTTCATCAAGTTTTACCC
>Ga0247816_10000119_pt1 | contig 44385 bp, 44 predicted proteins | sample UWRJL209509C1_FD_179930 | JGI IMG/M metagenome (GOLD analysis project Ga0247816, IMG submission 179930) | Plant litter microbial communities from Arlington Agricultural Research Station in Wisconsin, United States - UWRJ-L209-509C-1 | ecosystem: Environmental > Terrestrial > Plant litter >...
TACTTCAGATGAAGTAGGAGGTGAGTAACCCCTGCTGACAGATGCCCGTATGGAAAATGTTCGATCAAATAAATAAGACAGTGCAGCACGCGGCATAAACTGGGTATTGAACTTATTGGTTTTTTCAGCTATCGCAACAGGGAAAATGCTTTCATAATGGTATTTGTACAAATTAGCACTGGCAGACAATTCCAGCAGCAGCTTTTCATTTAAATCCATATTGATATTGGCAAAAATGAAATTTGAGGCCGATTGTAATTTATCTGCTGCCTGCAAAGCAGCAGGCGTGCCGTAATTATTGTCCGAATTATCAAAGTCTGTTTTGGTTTGTGAACCCTCCGCCCCCAGATTAAAGATCCAGTTGATATCATGGGATGTTTTTTTAGCATAAGATACGTAAGTCCTCACGCCTAGTGTGGTCTCTTTTCTATGCTCATAATTCGTAATAAATGGATTTTTGAAATCTGTATAAGACCCGAAAACAGAGATCACATGTTTAAAATCCGGACTAATTCTCCAACTGTTGGTTAAACCGCCAAAGGTGGTCTTGCTGTAAATACCCGCTTGCTGATCAATAGCGCTGCGTATCGCACCTGCGGCAGGTCTTGATAAATGGGGATCCAATCCATATTGAACTGCAGTTAATCCTCCTGGCGTTTCATAATGCAAATCAGCGTAAAAGAACAATGCTTTCAGGTCTGCATTTTTTGTATAATCCAGTTGTTGATTGACCTGGATATATTTGCGCTCCATGCCGCTGTGATCACGGTAACCGTCGCTGCGCTGGTAGGCCTGAATCACACCTAACTGATATTTTTTCCACTTTTTACCTATAGCAATATTTTCTCTGAATAAGCCATAAGATCCTCCTGTTAAATTTAAGGCAGCCATAGTGCTGTCCGTAGCTAATACCGGAGAATTAATCAGTAGTACTCCACCAGAGTTCGCACCATAAATGCTGCTTTGCGGACCTTTCAGGATCTGAATGTTGCCTGCAGCCGATAAGTCAAGAGCATTTAGATAACTGTTACCCCCCGCATCTGTCAATGGGAATTCATCAAAGTAGATCTTTACATTTCTGATGCCGAAGGGCGAACGTAAAAGGCTTCCTCTGATAGATAAACGATAGCTTCCCGGCGATCTTTCTTCCATTCTTACGCCAGAAATCGTATTTACTGCCGCAACGAGTGAAGAAGGTACCTGCTGTTGAATCTCAGCTGCATTTAAAACACCCACAGCCCCCGTTGCACGCAATAGGGGTTGTGGTGAAAAATATGGTCTGATAATAACTTCATCCAGTTTTTTTGTAGTATCCTGTTTAGTCTGACTAAACCCGGAAAGTCCCGAGCCAAGTATAAGGAGCGTTAAGATTTTTTTCATTATTTAGCAGCAACCCTCCATACAGTACTGCTCACATCATCAGCAACTAATAACGCGCCGTCTTTTGCAACAGCTACACCTACCGGGCGACCATATACTTCGCCTTTACCCTCATCAGCAATAAAACCTGTAAGAAAATCCTCAAGTTTCCCTGCTATCTTTCCGTTTTTAAAAGGAACAAATGCAACCTTATAACCTGCAAGTGCAGAACGGTTCCATGATCCATGCTGACCAATAAAAGCTCCGCCCTGGTATTTTTCCGGGAATTTTGTGTCTTTATAAAATGCTAATCCCAGTGAAGCCGTATGTGAACCTACAGCCAGATCAGGGGCAATGGCAGATTTTACCAGCTCAGGTTTCTGACCTTTTAATCTCGGGTCTTCATTTTGTCCGTAATAAGAGTATGGCCATCCATAAAATGCACCTTGCTTAACACTGGTAATATAATCAGGAACCAGATCGTCACCCAATCCATCCCGTTCATTTACAGCAGTCCAAAGTACATTTGTACCCGGTGCCCATGCCACGCCTACCGGATTTCTCAAACCCGACGCATATATCCTTTCGCCGGTACCATCCGGATTTACTTCCAGGATATTTGCTCTGCGCAATTCATTTTCCATTCCATTTTCACCTGCATTACTACCCGAGCCTACAGTAATGTAGATCTTTGAATGATCAGCGTTCGCGATCAGATTTCTTGTCCAGTGATTATTATATCCGCCAGCCGGCAGGTCCAGGATCTTTTTCCCCGTACCGGAAATTTTAGTGTCCCCGGTTTTATAAGGGTATTGATATAAACCGTCTGTATTCGCTACATAGAAAGCGTTGCCGATGATTAACACACCATAGGGTTGATCCAAGCCAGACACGAAGGTAGTACGCAAATCAAATTTTCCGTCATTGTTCGTGTCTCTGAATAACAGGACTGCATTTGCACTAGATCCGCTTACCTCGGCTTTGTCTTTACCAGATAAGGCATTGGCTATTTTCTCTTTGGTATTCCGCTCAGAATTAGAGAGTACTACCAGAATATCACCATTAGGTGCGATATATATATTCCTCGGACTTTTAATGTCGCCCGCAAATTTACTCACCGTGAAACCCGCTGGTGCAACAGGGGTTTTGCCTTCGGGCCACCCGATTACCTTGCTAAACTTATTTTTAGAAGCATCTGTATCAGGTGCCGGTAAATTGAGAGTTTGTCCGGTAGTTTCGACGGTGGTACTATCCTTTTCTGCCGTGCGTTTAGGCTGTGAATTACAAGCAACCATGAAAGGTACAGCGGCTAATAGGGCGATCAATTTGTTCATTTGAATATGATTTATTTTCAACGATAAGATAACGGTCAGCTTGACCCTCTATTTGTAAAGGACATTCTTGACGGTCTCCTCTTAAACAAAATGTCAGTAAAGATGTTTGAAGCTGCTCCTTTAATCGTGTGATGTCACACATAAGTAGCAGAAGAATATATAACCTCAAAAAAAAAGCAGGTTTCGTATGAAACCTGCTTTTTTAAAAATTATAAAGGAATTAATTATCCTAATTTCGATTGTAAGTTCTCATCGATAGCAGCTAAAAACTCCTCAGTGTATAAATAGTGTTTACCATGTTCAACTTTGTTACCATGGATACAAACAGCTAAATCTTTAGTCATTTTACCACTTTCTACAGTTTCAATACAAACCTGCTCTAATGCATGGCAGAAATTGATCAGCTCCTGGTTGTTATCTAAAACACCACGGAATTCTAAACCTCTTGTCCAGGCAAAGATCGAAGCTATCGGGTTGGTAGAAGTTGGTTTTCCTGCCTGGTGGTCACGGTAGTGACGTGTCACTGTACCATGTGCCGCTTCAGCTTCCATCGTTTTTCCGTCTGGTGTAACCAATACAGAAGTCATTAAACCTAATGAACCAAAACCTTGTGCAACAGTATCCGATTGTACGTCACCATCATAGTTTTTACAAGCCCATACAAAATTACCATTCCATTTTAATGCAGAAGCAACCATGTCATCAATCAGACGGTGCTCATAAGTGATTCCCGCTTCCTTGAACTTAGCTAAGAAATCATTTTCATAAATCTCCTGGAAGATATCTTTAAAACGGCCATCGTATTTTTTAAGGATCGTATTTTTTGTAGATAAATATAAAGGCCATTTTTTGATCAGTGCCTGGTTAAAACAAGCATGAGCAAAACCACGGATACTTTCATCTGTATTATACATTGCTAACGCAACACCATCACCCTGGAAGTTGTATACATCGAAAGATTGTACTTCACTACCATCTTCCGGTGTGAAAGTTAAGGTCAGTTTACCTTTACCTTTAGTTACTAGATCTGTTGCACGGTACTGATCACCAAAAGCGTGACGACCGATACAGATAGGAGCAGTCCAGTTAGGTACTAAACGAGGAACGTTGCTCATTACAATAGGCTCACGGAAAACAGTACCATCTAAAATATTACGGATGGTTCCGTTAGGTGATTTCCACATTTGTTTCAGGCTAAATTCTTTTACCCTGTCTTCATCAGGTGTGATTGTAGCACATTTGATACCTACACCGTATTTTTTGATGGCTTCAGCAGCATCAATAGTTACCTGATCATTAGTCTCATCGCGGTATTCTACCCCAAGATCATAATATTTAATATCAAGATCCAGATAAGGTAAAATCAATTTATCCTTAATGAATTTCCAGATGATGCGGGTCATTTCATCACCATCTAACTCTACAACTGGCTGGGCTACTTTAATTTTTTGTACAGACATATTATGGTTTCAATTTTAACTTAGTAAAAAACAAAGATATAAATTTTGAGTTTATAGCCTCAATTTCCGGTAAATTACAAAAACAAATAAAAGATTGTTAACGTTATAGTGACATAAAACACAAGGTTATGGATGCGAATGAAAATAATGGATTAAATGATAAAAGGGCAACGGATAAACTGCACCCTTCAGATCTGGGAGAAACCAAGGACTTCAATCAATTATCTTTTGATAAGGAAAAAAATAGCTATGAGCTGGATGTGAAAGGACCTGATAAAGATTATGACCATCCTCTTCCTTACGAAACAACTGCTGCAAATGGTGGTGATGACAATTCTGATTATGATGAAGCCAATCCTTATATCGGTGATGAATATGCTGATAAAAAAGATAAGGCTGAATCAGGACTCGAAGACTTGGGTATGCACATAGATGATGGTGATATTGTTGCAGTGACACCAGAAGATGAATTTCTGGCCAGAACGCCGGAAGATGATCGTCCTGATTTAGATGAAGAAGGTTATCCTATCAATGACAGTCCTCAGAAAATATAGTAAATAATAATAAGTATATATAGGATACCCGGGAAAAAAATCCCGGGTATTTTGCGTTTATTATGGCAGCAAATCAAGATTCAGCCTTCTGCGCATCTCTTCCAGCTTCGGATTCTTTTCTACCAGGTAATTGTATTTTTCTATACTGGTATACAGGCGGTTCTCCAGTTTGCTCTCTACTTTTTTAGTAACAATTCCCAATGCAAAGTTTTTCAGTTTCGTTCTAAGGAAATTTAAAAATTCAACCTGCTCGTTTTGTAATATGCTTTCCTGCGCAAGATTGGTAATCAGCACTGTGATCTCGTTAGGTTTAGTGATAACGGGCTCGTTCGTGCTCAGAATGGTATAGAAGTTTATTTTATTTTCGTCTTTAATTTTCTGTGTATACGCTTTCCACAGCACCATGAGTTCTTCATGTGTAAATGGTTCTTTTTCTTCCCCATATACATATTTAGGCTCATCGCTGTCTATCCCTCCGGCAGCATTTGTCAAAGCTGTTAAAGAAGGAATCAGCGTACCTGCAGCAATACTGCCCGGCGCATTTGGCTTCAGTACAATCTTGTTTACCGAATTTTTATGCGGAACGGCTTGTGGCCTTTCTGGCATTTTTTCGGCAGCAGGTGGCACCAGGGGAATAGTATTGGGTAAATCGGCAATAGGTATTGCCGGAATTTGCTGAGCAGGTGTTGATGGCGGAGCCTGACTAAACTGTTGCGATGGTGCAGGTAGGGGATCAGGTCTGTCTGAAGGGCTGACCTCAGTTTTTACATCAGTTTTTTTTTTAGTCTGATCAGTGTCAGTTGCAGGTGCCGGAGCTGTATGTGGTTGTTGTGCCAGTTGTAATACCGAAGGTATGTGGCACATTTTAATCAGCGACAGCTCCACCTGGAGTCGCTGGTTCTTACTGTTCTTATAAGTGAGATCACATTGATTGGCCAGGTTTAACGCAGTTAAAATGAATGAAACCGATGTTTGCTGACTCTGTGCAAGGTATTTCTGTTTAATATTTTCACTTACTTCCAGCAGCTTTACCGTTTGAGGATCTTTTCCTACCAGTAAATTGCGGAGGTGACTGGCCAGACCATTGATAAAATTATTGCCATCAAAGCCATTATTAAGGATCTCATCGAACAAGACTAAGGCTTTACTGACATCAGCACCAGTCAGATATTGTGTCAGTCTGAAATAATAGTCGTAGTCAAGGATATTCAGGTTGTCTATAACTGACTTATAGGTCAGATTTTTATTCGTATAACTGACAATCTGATCGAACATGGAAAGTGCATCACGAAGTCCGCCATCAGCTTTTTGAGCAATGATATGCAGTCCGTCTGCTTCTACAGCTATGTTTTCACGAATGGCAATCTGGTTTAAATGGCCGGCGATATCTTCTACCTGAATCCTGTTGAAATCAAAAATCTGACAGCGGGACAGGATAGTTGGCAGGATTTTGTGTTTTTCAGTCGTAGCCAGTATAAATATGGCATATGAAGGTGGTTCTTCGAGTGTTTTAAGAAATGCATTGAAAGCATTTGCCGAAAGCATGTGCACCTCGTCAATAATATATATTTTATACTTGCCCGCTTGTGGCGGAATCCTTACCTGCTCAATCAGGCTGCGGATATCATCTACTGAATTATTTGATGCGGCATCAAGCTCATGAAAATTGAAAGAGTGGCCTGTCTGAAATGAAACACAGGAGTCACATACCCCACAGGCTTCTATCTCATTTGTTAAATTCGTACAATTGATCGTCTTCGCGAGAATACGCGCACAAGTAGTTTTACCTACTCCTCTGGGACCACAAAATAAGAAAGCCTGTGCAAGCTGATTGTTTTTTATCGCATTTTTTAAAGTCCCGGTTATGTGATGTTGTCCCACAACTGTTTCAAACGTTGCTGGACGGTATTTACGGGCCGATACGATAAAATTCTCCATCGCAACGAAATTAGAAATTTTTTACGGAGCTTGCTGTGTCTTTGGGAAAATAAAATAAAGTTTATAGTTGCGCAGAGTTAAATAGTACAGAAAAAGAACTAGTTTTACTTTTTTAAAATATTATTTCATGAAACGCACGCTTCTCTCCTTGTTCTTAGCAGTTCCCCTGTTATGTCAGGCTCAATCGAATTATCAATCAGGATACGTTGTAACCAGCGATAAAGATACTTTAAAAGGATTTATTGATTATAAGGAACGCAGGATTAATCCATCCTCATTTAGTTTTAAACCCACTTTGAATGATCAGGCCAAAACGTATTCATTAAAAGATTGCTCTGCCTATGGTATCAAAGGGATGGAGTACTTTGAACGCTATACCGTAAAAATAAGTATGAATGATGTAGCGATTTCAAACTTACCTGTTGGCCTGGATTCTGTCTACAGGGTTGATACTGTCTTTTTGAGAGTATTACAAAAGGGTAAGAACGTTACAATGTTTTCTTATGTAGACGGACTGAAAGAACGCTTTTATATTATGGACAAAGATAACGGCGTTCCCGAAGAGCTAGTCAGACATCTGTTCCTGAACCCCGAGAATAATAGCAGCGTGGTTACCGTCAGTAAATATTTGAGACAATTGCTGGCGATCAGGCGTAAATTCACAACAGTTACTACTGAGGAAGAACAGAAAATTGGTAAAGTAGATTATACGAAACGGGATTTGATGAAGGTAGTGAGTGTCCTTAACGAACAGCATCAGGAGCAGTCAAAATTCCCGAGAACCAGATTTTTTGGTGGGGTAGGACTCAATATCACAAATGCGATATACCAGGGCGAAAATGGACTCGCCGGAACATCAGCTCAGCATAAAACTTCATCTCTGCCTTTTATCACGGGTGGTTTGGATGTATTTGCTAATCCAGCCATCGGCAGATTAATTTACCGGACAGAACTGTCTTTTTTTATCAGCAAATATGAAGTGTCGAACACAACGGCAATCCAGGCAAGATCTCGGTTGGCACATACCTTTGATCAGTATAGTGCAGTGCTTACGCCACAGTTGATTTATAACATATATAATAGAGATCACTTTAAGTTTTTTATCGGCGCAGGAGTAGGACTTAATTTCTTAAAGTACAGTAATAACAGTTCGTCTGTTACTAATTCTGTTTTCACACCGTCTACCGCCACCGTGACAGAGAATGCTATTAAATTTGAACCGTTTACTACTTCATTTCCACTCAGTGCAGGTATAATGCTGAATAAAAAGCTGGAAATCACAGGAAGTTACTCGGCCAATTTTTCCCTGACTGACTATTCTTATTTCTCTGTAGCTGCGAGAAGGATGAAAATTGGTATCAACTATATGCTGGGCAAACGCTAAAAAGATTGTAAATTGGAAGAACCAATTATAGATTAAAATGAATAAAAGAATAAATCAACTCGCTTGTTGTCTGCTATTACTGTTTTCGGTTAACGCCATCAGCAGTTCTGCCGTTGCACAAAATAAAAGAATTCTTGTTTTTTCTAAGACAGCAGGATTTTATCATCAGTCTATACCTGCCGGTATTGCCGCCTTACAGAAATTAGGTGCTGAAAATAAGTTCGCAGTAGATACGACAAAAGATGCTGCTGTATTTACTGCGGCTAACCTGAAGCAATATGCAGCGGTTGTATTTTTAAGTACTACCGGAGATGTGCTTAATGGTGAACAACAAAAAGCTTTTGAGGAATACATCCAGGCTGGTGGAGGTTTTGTGGGTATACATGCAGCAACAGATACGGAATATGAATGGCCATGGTACGGAAAGCTGGTTGGGGCCTACTTTTTGAAACATCCCGAACAGCAGATGGCAACACTGCAGGTAGTTGACCGCAGGAATATTTCCACCAGGCATCTTCCCGCAACCTGGGCAAGGAAAGATGAATGGTACAATTTTAAAGAGATACAGCCCGATCTGCATGTACTGATTAAACTGGACGAAAGTACTTACAAAGGAGGGACAAATGGTAATGATCATCCAATAGCCTGGTATCATAATTATGACGGGGGAAGAGCTTTTTATACCGGACTTGGTCACGTAGATGCCTCTTATACAGATCCTTTATTTTTAAAACATTTACTTGGCGGCTTACAGTATGCCATAGGAATAAAACGTATGAAATAGTCTTTAAACTTTTGATTTATAGAAATTTATTCCTAGATTTGCAACCCCGTTTAAGGCGGGAAAATAAACATTAAATAATCATAACAATGAATCAGTACGAAACTGTTATCGTTCTAACCCCGTTGTTGTCAGAAGAAGTTGCGAAAGAAGCATTAGCGAAATTCAGCAAAATCATCACTGACAGCGGAGCCGAAATTGTTCAAGAGGACAATTGGGGTTTGAGAAAATTAGCGTATCCGATTGAGAAAAAAGCAAGCGGATTCTTCCACCTTACAGAGTACAAATCTTCAGGTGAATTAATTAACAAATTGGAATTAGAACTAAAACGCGATGAGCGTGTTCTACGTTTCTTAACCATTAGATTAGACCGTCATGCGGTGGCATATAATGAAAAGAAACGCAGTGGTGCTTTTAACAAAAAACCTAAGAAAGAGGAGGCTGCAGCATAATGGCTAAAGATCAGATACAATATGTTACCGCTCCAAAAGTGGACGATAACAGAAAAAAATATTGCCGTTTCAAAAAGAACGGTATTAAATATATCGATTATAAAGACGCAAACTTTTTGTTAAAATTCATCAATGATCAAGGTAAAATTTTACCACGCCGTTTAACCGGTACTTCATTGAAATTTCAACGTAAAGTGGCTCAAGCGGTAAAACGTTCTCGCCACATTGGTTTGTTACCTTTCGTTGCTGACCAATTAAAATAGAAGCTGAGACATGGAAATTATATTAAAACAGGACATCAAATCTCTTGGAGAGAAAGATGATATTGTAAACGTAAAGCCAGGTTACGGTCGTAACTACCTTATCCCACAAGGATTTGGTGCTTTAGCTACTACATCTGCTAAAAAAGTATTAGCAGAAAACTTGAAGCAAGCAGCGTTTAAACAAGATAAAATTAAGAAAGATGCTGAAGGTATTGCAGCTCGTTTAACTGACGTTAAATTGAGTATCGGTGCTAAAGCTGGTGAAACAGGTAAAATCTTTGGTGCAGTAAACACTATTATGATTGCTGATGCATTAAAACAACAAGGTTTTGATGTTGACCGTCGCCGTATCACTTTCGAAACTGAACCTAAATTTGTTGGCGAATATGTAGCTAACTTAAACTTGCACAAAGAAGTGAAAGTTAAAGTTCCTTTTGAAGTTGTAGCTGAGTAATCTCATCTTAAATGACATAAAAAAAGCGTTCCATTTGGAACGCTTTTTTTATGTCATTAATTTCCAGGATCAATTACAATCTTCTCCTTTTTGTCCTGTTCTCGTCAATGATCTTCCTGATTTCTTTAATGTCACCTTTCGAAAAACCATGTACTTCTACTTTGGTGCCGGTGGTAAACAAGCGTAGTGTAGCAAAGCCGATCATTGGGGAATCAACTTCTATAGAAGTAATATCCTCATAGTTCAGATATTTAGAGTCCCCGCTAAACAATCCAGGAACTTTAATTTCGATGCTATTGTCTTCTAAATGGATTTCTGCAGGAAAAACCTTGTTTCCTTCTGAGAGTCTTGATGCTGTAAACTTCATTTTTCTAATCTGATATAACTTGAAGCAAATCTAGTTATTAAGCAGATTGTTTTTGTTGTTCAATCGCATTTAATAATTTCTCATAGGGAGCATTGAATTTTTCTATACCCTCATCTTCCAGTTGTTGCGTTAATTTTGCCAGATCAATCTCAGCATGGCGCAATTGTGCCAATACTGAAGAAGCACCTTCCAGGTCAATCTCCAGCCTGCTCTCCGGATCTCCGTGGTCGCGGTAAGCTTCCAGGGTTTCCATAGGGATCGTATCAACGGTGTCTGGTCCAATCAGCGCTTCAACATATTTCGTGTCTTTAAATGCAGGGTTCTTGCTGCTGGTACTTGCCCATAACAAACGTTGGGGCCTTGCGCCTTTGGCTTCCAGTTTATCCCATCGTTCACCAGCAAATAATTCTTTGTATATTTCGTAAGCTTTTTTAGCAGATGCGATAGCTACTTCACCCTTCAGCTCTCCCAGATTATTCTGGTCCAGTATGGGGTCAATCAACACATCAATACGGCTTAAAAAGAAACTGGCAACTGATGAAATTTCATTAATACTTTCACCTTTAGCTACCCTGTCTTCTAATCCTTCAATATAGGCTTCGGCTACTTTTCTATAACGTTCAAGACCGAATAATAAAGTTACGTTAATATTGAGGCCTTCAGAAATTGTCTTTTTTATAGCGGCGAGACCTGGCTCAGTACCTGGTATCTTTATCATCACATTTTTACGGTCTACCGACTTCCAAAGTTCCAGTGCCTGTTTGATGGTACCTTCAGTATCCAATGCCAGCAATGGAGATACTTCAAGACTTACATATCCATCTGCACCTTTTACTTCTTCATTGTATACCGTTAACAATAGGTCTGCTGCCTGCTGGATATCCTTTACGGCCATACGGTAGAAAATATCGTCATTGCTGAGGTTTTCTTTTGATAACTCAGCAATATCTGCATCATAGTCTGAACTACTGCTGATAGCCTTTTCAAATATCGCGGGGTTAGATGTTAATCCGCGAACACCATCTTCGTCAATCAGTTGTTTTAGTTTTCCGGATTTCATGATATCACGATCGATAAAGTCGAGCCATATACTCTGACCATAATCGTGTATTTTCTTTACTTTACTCGTTTCCATGTTCAAATCTTTTAGGAGTAAACAAGTAGTTGGCCTTAATGTTTATAAAGCTTTAAATATATGCACTGGTATGACAAATCTGTGCTTTTTACTACCTTTGGCCGATGGCAAAAAAGCGTGGTGTTAGCACTAAAAAGGGTAAATTCAATCTTCAGAAATTAAAAGTAACCATAGCAAAGGTTTTGCTTTATTTTATATTGGTAAGTATTTTCTGGGTAGTGGCGTACAGGTTTATTAACCCGCCGATTACCTTGCTGATGATCATGAAAAATATTGAACGTAAATCTGACGGTAAGGATTTCAAGACAGAAAAACACTGGGTAGATTTCAAGGAGATACCAAACAATATGAAACGTGCGGCGATAGCTGGCGAAGACCAGAAATTTATGCACCACGAGGGTTTTGATATTGCAGCCATTGGTAAGGCATATAGTGCCAACAAGGCAGATTCCACAAAGATGAAGGGAGGCAGTACCATTTCCCAGCAAACAGCCAAAAACGTTTTCCTTTGGCCAGGCAGGTCCTGGATCCGTAAGGCGTTTGAAGCCTACTTTACAATGTTGATAGAAATATTCTGGAGTAAAGAGCGTATTCTGGAAGTGTACCTGAACGTGATTGAGATGGGTGACGGGATTTATGGTGCCGAGGCCGCAGCGCAAAGTTATTACGGTAAATCCTGCAGGGATCTCACCAGGTCACAAGCCGCTATGATTGCAGCATGTTTTCCCAATCCTATCCGATGGACACCCGTTCATCCTACAAAATTTATAAGGCACAGGCATTTCCTGATCATGAAGAATATTAAGAGGATGGGCCCTATTAAATTTAACCAGTAGCTATAGTCATTTGCGGAAGTCAGCTCTTTATCGGGAGGCGGCTCCTTAAACCCTTAAAGGAAGTCGGCAAAAACCTTATTATGCCAGCTGTCTTTAAAAGGAACTTCCCATTTGTTTTCAAAGTCTGCCAGGTTTTGAACAAGGTTATTAAAAACGATCGATTCAGGAGTAATCTTTTTAATAGAAATTAATGTTTCAAAATCTTCCTTATTCACCACAACTACTTTGTCGTCTACTTTATAGGCGATGTTAAAACGATTAAATAAATCAATCCCAAATTCTTGTTCTATGCCCTTAACAATCCGTACTGAAGCATCTATAGAACATCCTGTTGTGCCGGCAGACGCCTCGTCAACAATAAATACAATGAAATAGTTATATAGGATCTCCGCTTTTGCCTGCAATTGATGGCCATGCGCCTTCCATTGCGATGTAAAATCGTTTAATTGCTGCTGAATAGCACTCTTTTCATCAGTTGTGAACGGACGATCACCCTGATAGATCCAAACTTTAGATTGTGGAGAAAAACTCATAGTACAAATTTAACATTTTATTTAAATTCAACTCCTGAAATACTGTCCAAATGAAAAAGTTTACATTCGCCTTGAAAATATCTGCATATCTGCTGCTGTGCGGTATTTTTCTTTCTTTTTCAGCCTCTGGAGCGATGGAAGAAGACTGGACTTATATCCATCGGGTAATTACAGATCACTACGACTTTGCAACTGGGCCTAAAAATCTAAAAAAGTACGAAATCTTTGTAACGAGTATGGGATTTTGTCGCTACAAAAGGATTTACAATAGCGGTAAGGTCGAATATTTTGCATTTAATCTCACGAAGTATAAAAGTATAGACTATCATGGCGACACCCGTTCGGGCATTTTAATATTACGCACCAGGGGAGATGATGTCATTGTACAAACTTACCATGACAGCAAAGGCGGTGATATTGACAGTATGGCCACCTATATGGCCATACCGCTTAGAGATGTTGAAGCTGAAGATTTAATTGGCCTGTCTGAGAAGTTAAAGCAGATGAGCCAGAAGCTCCGTCAATAGTGAATACAGGTGTTTCCATAAAACGAGTGGCCACAACGATCACCGTTTCTTCCGCATGCTGATTAAATAAGTGTTCTACCAGTTCCGGGTCGTTATTGTCTTTTGACAAGTGGGAGAGTAACAGATGGCTCAGTTTTGCAGGACGGTAATTGGTAAAGAGTTCCAGTGCCTGTCTGTTGCTGAGGTGACCTTGTCCACCGCAAATCCTTTGTTTTAGAAAGTATGGATAACTTCCATTCTGTAACAGTTCCTCATCGTAGTTGGCTTCCAGAAATGCTGCATGGCATTGCTTAAAATGCAGGCTTAGCTGTTCGCACACTACCCCAAGGTCTGTGAAAACCCCTACATTAATCTCTCCGCACGAAATCATAAAGCTATGTGGTTCGGCAGCATCATGTATTTTAGGAAAACAAGATACCTTGAGTGATCCTATCTGGATTTTGTCGTGACTTGAAAAAGTATGTACCAGTTCATCCGGTAAACTCACACGGCAATTGCTGAAAGTCCCTTTGGTAACATACACCGGGATGCGGTATTTTTTTGCAAGGACCTTCAACCCGCGGATGTGGTCGCCATGCTCATGCGAAATAAAGATGGCCTTTACTTTACTTATCGACAAACCAAGCCTGCGCATCCTGATCTCTGTTTCCTTGCAGGAGATGCCGGCATCTACCAGAATAGCTTCTTCAGCGTTGCCGACATAATAACAGTTACCATTACTGCCCGAGTTTAAAGAAGTAATATATAATGGGTTACAATCCATTTGCACGTGCTGTTATTTCTGCGATATCCAATACCTGTACATTCTCGTTCTGATCTTTCATTTTAACCCCGTCGCTAAGCATCGTCATACAGAAGGGGCATCCCGCAGCAATAATATTGGGGCTGGTTTCCAGTGCTTCTTCAATACGTTCAATATTGATGTCTTTGTTGCCTTTTTCTGGCTCCTTAAACATTTGTGCACCACCGGCACCGCAGCAAAGGCCGTTAGACTTGCAGCGTTTCATTTCTACCAGCTGTGCATCCAAAACTTCCAGCGCTTTCCTTGGGGCTTCATATATGCCATTTGCGCGGCCCAGGTAGCAAGGGTCATGATAGGTAATCTTTTTGCCTTTGAAGCTTTCTCCTCCTTCGGCTTTCAGTTTGCCTTCATTAATCAGGTCCTGGATTAATTGTGTATGGTGTATAACGTCATATGTGCCCCCAAGGCCCGGGTATTCGTTTTTGATGGTATTGAAACAATGCGGACAACCGGTTACAATTTTTTTTACATTATAGCCATTAAGGACTTCAATGTTTGTCATTGCCTGCATTTGAAATAGAAATTCATTGCCGGCGCGTTTAGCGGGATCACCGGTGCAGCTTTCTTCAGTACCAAGTACAGCATATTTAATGCCTACATGATGCAGGATTTTACAGATATCACGTGTAGTTTTTTGTGCGCGTTCATCGTAACTTCCTGCGCAACCCACCCAGAATAATATTTCAGGTTCCTCGCCCCTGGCAATCATTTCTGCCATGGTAGGCACCTCTATATTTAGTTTCTCGCTCATTATTCAGCTTGAGTAATAGATTTAATTAATTTTCTTTGGCCCAGTTAAAGCGGTCGGCCGGCGAATATTTCCATGGTGCACCGTTGTTTTCAATGTTGCCCAGCATAGCGCCGATACTGGATGGCGCTTTAGATTCTTCCATTACCGCATATCTTCTCAGGTCGGTAATGATGGCCAGCGGGTCAATGTTGATTGGGCAGGCTTCTACACATGCGTTACAGCTTGTACATGCCCATATCTCCTCCCGTGTGATGTAATCGTCTATCAATGATTTTCCGTCATCGAAGCCGGCACCATTTTTATCCATGCCTTTTCCCACCTCTTCCATACGGTCACGTGTATCCATCATGATCTTACGTGGGGACAGCAATTTGCCGGTAATGTTTGCCGGGCATACAGAAGTACAGCGGCCACATTCTGTGCAAGTATAGGCATTCATGAGGTTCACCCAGGTCAGGTCATTCACATCTTTTGCACCAAAACGGCCTGGTTCTGCTTCAGCGGGAACAAATGAGGGGTCTAGCATCGCTTTTACTTCGTTGGTTACACTCTGCATATTTGTGAATTCACCCTTTGGTTCCAGATTGGAAAAATATGTGTTAGGAAAAGCGAACAGGATATGAAAATGTTTAGAATATGGCAGGTAGTTTAAGAAGGCCAGGATACCGATAATGTGGAACCACCAGCAGCCTCTTTCAATAGCAATCAAACTAGCTTCATTGGCTGGCAATAATCCTTGCAGGAGGTTACTTACTGGGAAAGCCCCCGCGCTGATATAATGCTGAGCGCCCATGACCTGCAGCTTGGCGTCTGCGGCATTCATAAAAAGAAATGCTGTCATCAGCAGGATCTCGGTAATCAAAATATAATTGGCATCTGATTTAGGCCAGCCTGTGAGTTCGCGGGCCATAAATCTTTTCAATTTCAAAATATTTCTCCTGATGAGGAAAATTACGCAGGCTACCCAAACGCCAAGTGCCAGCAGTTCAAAGAAACCAATAAGGAAATTATAGAGGCTTCCAAGCCCGCCAAATATACGATGGGTGCCAAAGATGCCATCGATCATGATTTCAAGAACTTCTATATTGATGATCACAAAGCCTACATACACCACGAAGTGCAAAGCTGCCGGGATTGGACGAACGACCATTTTGGTCTGACCAAATGCAACTTTAAGCATAGTTATTAGTCTTTTAGCTGGCTGATCAGAACGGTCGGCAGGTTTCCCCAGTTTAATGTTGCGAATGACTTTCTTCACATTGATGCTGAAAAAGGCGATTGCCCCTATAGTGATAGCTATAAATAGAATTTGTGAAATCATTATCTGGTTATTTTTAGCAGTAAGCAAAGTTAAAATAAATAGGAGAAAGAAAATACTATGCTTGCATAATTATTTGATATTTGGAGGGGTTTTAAATAAAAGATGAGGCCTTTTTAAAATTATTTTAAAAAAAGTTTTGCAATTCAAAAAAAGAAACTACATTTGCACTCCCAACCGAGGGGAACATGATCGAAATCATGTTAATAAAAGGATGGTGCGGTAGCTCAGTCGGTAGAGCAAAGGATTGAAAATCCTTGTGTCGCCGGTTCGATCCCGGCCCACACCACTTCTACAAAAACCCTGTTTTCATAACGAAAACAGGGTTTTTTGCTTTTAGAGCGTTTATTTCTATCGCTCTTAATCAACTAGCCATTCAAATATTTTGATGTTCTAAAGGGAATTTCGCTGAACTGATCGCATTTGTTTGATAAATGTTTGAAAGTATTTTAGGTAATTTCAAGTTTAAAATACGATCGCCAACGTTATATTATGGCTACTATTTCGGAAGTAATCAGAAAGTCCCAAAAGAAGAAATCTGACTATACTTGAAACGTACAGACCAGATTAACAGTCGATCATGAATTTGCCTATCTGGAAACCCAGCATTGGTCAGCGCAAAACTAATTAGAAACGAGGAAAGACTTATGTGCTGAAAATCCATTCTAATTAATCTTATCGCTCCTGAACTTGCCAAATACAGGGATTGTAATATAGGGATATGATTAGTATTTGATGAAGTGGTAACGCGTGAAGCACTGCTAAATGCTATTGCAGATAGAGACTACAGTTTAGCTTCAGAAATAGTAATCAGACAATCTCCAAAGAAACTGACAATTAATAATCCTGGCGGATTTCAAAAAGGAGTAACATTAGAGAATATCATTACTATAAATAGCACTCCAAGGAGCGGGCTTCTTTCAGAGGTTCTTTTAAAAACGGGTCTTGTTGAACGTTCAGGGCAAGGTATTGATAAAATTTATTCCATTTCTCTTGCTCAGGGGAAACCAGCGCCTGATTATTCCAACTCCGATCTTTTTCAGGTTTCGCTAAGTTTGGATGGACGCGTTACAGATAAAGCATTTTATCTTTTCATTAAAAATGCATCTAAAAATTTGGCAGAAGACCAGCAGTTAAGTGTCCATGATATTATCGCTCTGGCAAAAGTAAGGGATAGCCATTTAGCCGGAATAAGTACAAGTGTTATTCAGAACTTGGAATCTAAGAATCTAATTAATAGAACAGGTTCAGGTAATAGTCAGCGTTATGCACTTGGTAAGCTGTACCAAGATCTGATTAATATACCTCTAAAAGTGGGTAACTATACAACGACTGAAGTAGCGACAGTAATTGGACTATTAGCAAAAAGAGGTATTACCAGAATGGGTGAAATTGTTGAAGGATTTAGTGGCAGGCTAACTAGAGATCAGGTGAAGTTTCTTGTTGAAAAGCTGGTTCAAGATAAGATTATTAACAAAATGGGGAAAGGTAATACAACAGGATATTTTATAAGCGGTCAATTTGATATTAAAGATAATCCTGTAGCAAAAGTGGAAGCTTACCTGGTTAATAAGTACTCGGGCTAACTCTCCAACTTAGTACTATAATTGCCCAACTATTTGTAATTTGAGGGTGATGTTAAACTTGCTGTTGTTGACAAACATTCATCTAAATTATGTTTAAACCCTATATCCTCTACAACTGATAATAATTCAATTCTCCAACTTCAGAAAAAATTCGCCAACTTATAAACAAATGATAATCTTTAAATTCAAAAAGGTTATTAGGATAAGATAGTTAAATCGAGATGATCTGAAGAATGCTAATGGCAAATTCTAGAAAGATTCCCTTCCCTAACGTTATTAATTGGGATGCAAAAAGCTCGATCAGGAAGTTGTGTTCCCAGTTATCAAGACTTTAAATTTGCTTTTACTGTTGAAAAAATTAATTATAAATTATTATTTTAATTAATAATTTGGGTGTGATGATTGGAACTAACGATTTATATCCGAATCGGAGGGGTTCTGTAGCGGAATTACTGATGGCCTGAAAAGCGAAACCCGAAAGCTTGAATCATTCACAGGCTAACGGGAATAAGATATACAAATTTAAATTTAGTATTTGGTAATTACAAATATTAGATATGTTATACTCAGAATTGCGAAGATAATGACCCATCATCGAATGAATCGATATCCGCAGCGTGTCCCAAAGACAACTTGCATAACACATAGAGTTTGGATGCTATCAACTTTATGGTATCAATTTTATTTTCGGTAAGGCTGTTTGGTACCTTTAATGTTATAGCGCTCATAGAATGGTATTTAGCCTAACGTAAATATAATTATCGTAATTGTTTTTTGGTGAGGTGCTCGCTAGAATAAATTATTATTAATCTAACTCTAACCAACAGCGAGTGCAGATAGACTACACTCGCTGTTGGTTAACAGGTTTACCAGAACTCTGAATTACTTTCATTATCCTTCTGCTGGGGTATAATTGGAAACCAGCAATGTTAGGCATCTAATAATCCGACCAAAGTTGTGAACGGTGTAAGATTGACTTTGATCGGAATATTCACAAGGAATATGTTCATCGTAGTAAATAGCTTGAAGGATTATTTTAAGTCCGATTTTGTTTCGGTTACTTTTAGAAGATTTGCCGATTTGGAAGCACTGCGTTCCAAATCTATTTTGCCTGATCAAATAGAAGAATTCTGACTGGTATTAACTTTCTCCTGCTAATTCAAGGGCATAACTTATTACAGCTTGAGAAAGTCGAAAATCTGTCATTTGTATTTTCTCTATATAGGGCCTGATATGAGAAATGATTTGATGCTCTTTAGCTTTTAAAAGCATTCCTAAAGTGCCCATAAACTTGAGGTCCATTCTGGTGGCCAGTTTTCGGCCTTTCAGATCATCAACAATGATTAAGGAATTTGGAGTTTCTATCGCAAGGGCTATTGCACTTGCTTCACCAGGATCTACACTTTCTCTTAGAACTTCCATAAGTGCATTGTCCTTTACCGATCTTATCTGAATCCAATCTGGGAGATCACCGCCAAACTCTTTTAGAATTTCTGGAGTGGTGGTGACATTTTGAAATAGTCTATGTAGGATGTCGAAAGCATTAATTTTATCCAGTAAGATAAAACAGCTGGTATCGGTGATTATTATCCTATATTCCTGAGTTCCTTCTAAGCTCATCTTTTAAATCTTCAACAGAATAATTGATGTATGAAACGCCATAATCACCAAGTAATTCAGCGAATGTCCGTTTAGTCAGACCTGCCATCTCAGCGGCTTGTCCAAGAGATAATTTACCAGACTCATATAGTTTGGATGCGATAAACCTAACGGTGTCATTTTCATACTCGCCAAGGCTGTCTGGAACTTCTAATGTTATGGTTGTCATATGTTAATGGATTACTGTGACATAAAGGTACGAATTATTGTATGCCTGTAAAATGGCAAAGGTTATAAATTGTAAGGCACTCTGATTTTTTATAATCATACTTGATTTAAAACTAACAACGAGTGCATAGTATTTGCACTCGTTGTTAGCTAACAAGGTTTACCAGATATACTACACTCGCTGTTGTTTAACAGGTTTACCAGAACTCTGAATTACTTTCATTTATCCTTCTGCTGGGCCATAATTGGAAACCAGCAATAATAGGCATCAATGTGGCTTTTAGTCATCTGCTACCGAAATATTGATTGCAAAATTTTAATATGGTATTTCTAAGAAATAATTATATTTGATAAATTAGGCAAATAAATTAAATTTAGGTATGATTTTGTTGTTGCAGTCGATAATAAGAATTTGATACCATTAAAATACAACCATGTTATTAAGAATATCTATCGCTTTTCTACTTTTTGTTTCTGCTATTGCTACCAATGCTCAGGATTTAAAATGGATACCCTTCAAATGGGCCAGTGATTCCATTTCCGGAAAATTTTTTGAAAAATCTTCGATACTTATTCCTGTTAAAATAGATAACATTACAGCCAGCTTCAATATGCAGTTTGATTTGGGGGCAGTAAGAACGGTTATATACGGAAATGCTATTGCTCCTTATTTAGATGCCTATCCTGATTTAAAAAGCAAAATTGACACCTCGAAAAAGTTTCTGATACAGGGAGCACATAATCCAATGTTTGTCAATATGGATCTGCATATGGGAAATACTTCATTTAAAGGCCTTGACATTGGTTATTTCAAAAACTTTGGTGGTAAAATACATAAGGACTCTATCCTTTCAAAGACTGAAAAACATATTGGAACAATCGGGCCAGATTTGTTCCAGAACAAGATTTTAATCATAGATTATCTCCATAACCGCATCGGTATTTGTGACGAACTACCTAAACAGTTTAAATCGGCGACTTTCCAGCCGTTTAAAAGTGACGATGGAAGGCCAAAGATACCCTTGCTTATCAACGGCAAGATTGAAGATCTGATGTTTGATACAGGTTCGAGTATTTTTACAATGACCACTACAAAAAAAGATGCGCTGTTAACTGCAAGCCCTAAGATTGTAGATTCTTTAAGTGTATATAGCTGGGGAAAAAAACTGACCTACTATGGCGTTAAAACAAACAAACCAATAAAGTTTGGTAAAAAGGTTCTTGACGGATCGCTTGTTTACTATGACGAGCAGGAAACCTTCCAGGATTTTTACAAATTTGCAAAAATCTGGGGCTTGACCGGAAATGTCTTCTTTTTGAAGAATGTGGTAATCATTGATTATAAGAATAGAGTTTTTGGTGTGCTGTAGTCAATTGAAAATCAAACCTATATCCTTCTTATTTTTGCTTGATTTACTGGTTCGCCAGGGTTTTGATATGCTTTCACCTATATTTAGATATCCCTAAGTGCTTGGAAAGTACGGGTTGCATACGTAGTGAGAACACTGTTTTTAGCTAGTTCATTCCTGTGTTCTCACTACGTAGGTAAGGCGGACAGTCTATTTACTTACCTATACCAAAGTACGACCAAAAATACTTAAAGACCAGAAGTAAACAGATACATCCGCCACGCTTAGAGGATGCTTCTAACCACACCAATTTTATAAATCATCAGTCAGATTCCTGCCGCATTTGGCAATAACGGGCTTGACCATTGTGCCATTATTTTACCGGCTACAGTCATCGTACTTTACTCCGCTTCCTCCGCGGTCAGTTTTAACAATTCTCTGCGGCGTTGCACGTAACCGTGCATGGTGTTCATAAAGAAAAACATACTGCAGTTGTCGGCTTTGATGATGTTCACGTCGCCTCGGAAATCCACATCCGCCAGCGAAATCATGCCCATATAATAATTGAGTATTTCTGCCGGGTGGCATTCATACAGCTGGCACATGGCGCAGAAATCCTTTGTCAGCTTTAGGGGTGTTTCCTCATCAAGATAGAGCTTTCTTGATTTTGGGTAGTAACTGCCTGCGGTTGACTTTAGCAGTCCGTCTACATGTTTGGCTACTTCCTTTTTGGCCAGGGTTTCATAAGCGCGCTTTTCAACAACAATTTTTAAAATAGCCAGCAAGTGGTCCTGGGTTTCTTTGCTATTATCCGTGATCACATTTGTACCTGGTCTTTTGGTATCAAGGTAACGGAAAATAGTCTCAAGGGCTTCACTAAATAAGCAGCTGTAACCTGGTTTTAAGGCATGGAAAAGTGTACAGCAGTCAATAAAAATTTGCAGTGCAAACTGCATAGTAATTTTGCAATTGCTGCAGGCCTCTTTGAACTCTGCTGGCACTGTGATCAGGTTTTGGTTTTGATTAGTCATTTGCATTAAAAATTAAACGGTTAAAAATTTAATTAATTAAGCCTCTAACTAAGGGGCTGCCAACACAAAATAGGGCTGGTAACTCACTTGGTCTACTGCCTGATGGTTCTTACAAAACCACCATCTCTTTTGGAAATGGCCCCAACAATAGACATAAGGAGCACCAGCCCTATATTGCATATAGGGTGATGGATGCTACACTTACGCTCGCTGGGTAAATTTGTAAGATTTTCAGGCGAGGCTTGTATTGCAATCCTATTCTGTATGACTAGAACTACAAACATATAACAATTACTCAATTGTTACAAGAGCAAACTTACTATAGGTTAAATTAAATAGCAAATATATTTCTTAAAAAAGTTTAATTATTTAGCAAAAGCATTTGTCTTACTGTTTTGGGGCAACTTTATGCGGATTTACTGGTAAATAAGCAGAAAGTTGTTTACCGATGGTCTATTTCAGGTATGTAGGTTTTGCAAACCAGCAATAAAGGATCATGTAGCGATCAGATTTTCTGATCCTCACAACAAAGTAATAAGGACTTTCCAACAAAATCTGCGGGCCTGCATCAAAGTAACTTTGTAATACAAATTACAAATGTTATGGCAAAAATATGGTTTATTACAGGCAGTTCCCGCGGATTGGGACGTAGCCTGACAGAAGCAGTACTCTTAAAAGGCGATAAGGTTGCCGCTACTGCACGCAACCCAGAAAACCTAGACGACCTGGTTGAAAGATATAGTGGTCAAATTTATCCAATCAAACTGGATGTCACCAATCATTCAGAAATACGTGATGCTGTTAAAAATGCAGTTGAGCATTTTGGTCAGATTGATGTACTGGTCAATAATGCAGGGTTTGGTATAATTGGTGCAGCTGAAGCATTCACCGATGAACAGGTATATAGTCAATTAGAAACTAACTTATATGCCCCAATCGAAGTTACCCGTGCGGTACTTCCTTATATGAGAAAACAACGATCTGGCCATATTTTACAAATCAGCTCTGTGGGTGGCAGGGTTGGAAATGCTGGGTTAACCATGTATCAGGCAGCTAAATTTGGTTTAGGCGGCTTTAGTGAAGCACTGGCAAAAGAAGTTGCACCCTTGGGTATTCATGTTACTTGTGTTGAACCTGGTGGTTTCCGTACAGACTGGGCTGGGGCTTCGATGACGTATGCTGCTGAAATAGAAGGTTACGAAGAAACAGTTCAACAACGATCAGAATTTTTCAAGAGCGGTAAATTTGTGCCTATGGGAGATCCGGATAAGGCCGCCAAAGTTATGGTAGATCTGGTTGATAATGCAGAACCTCCTGTTCACTTGGTGCTCGGTAGTGAGGCCATCAGCATCTTAAAAGATGCGAATAACAAAAGGGATGATGAAATGGAAAAATGGCTGCCTGTTAGCCTTTCAACAGATCACAATGACGCGACCAATTTTTTAAATACAGATCAGGGCCGTTTAATGATGAACCAAAAGGAAAAGGATTAAAAACCGAGTAATTAGGACTTTTAAAGCCAACCGGGCATACAATTACTATTGTTTGTCCGATTGGCTTTTTTATTGAAATAAACAAATTCATATTGCCTTTTAAGCAGTAATGTACCTTGTGATAATACATTGGCCTTTAATGTGATATTGATCGTTATCAACAAATATTTTTTAATGGATATGGGAGAATAGGATGCTGACTTATACTGTAAAAGTAAAAGCGAAGAAAGGAGCGTTAGAATGTAATAGATGTACCCTGCACTGTCAACAACCAACAACCAAAAAAGCTATTGCTGAAAATGCATTGCTTGTAAACCAAACTGTCAAGTATAAATATGAATCATCGATAATCCATAGCCCGCTGTACCATAGGTGAACCGATAAATCATACAATCATAAAAGAAACATGAAAAAAATATTATATGGCGTAATTTCAGTGATGCTGCTTTTCTTAGGATCAGCTTGCGAAAAAGACGATACCAATGAATTTAAGTCAACAGCAAGTATTATGGTGGTAAATGCTACAGTAGGATCCGTGGCCGTAAAAGTAAATCCGGGTGCTACAACTGGCTTCTCATATGCCAAAAGCGATCCGCTGAATTATGGGGTCAGCCTTGCTTTTGGTGCTTATACAGGCAACAATACCATTAGTGTAGTAAGTTCTGCAGACACTACTAAAACATTGTTCACCAGAACGGTGGATTTGCAGCCAATCAGTACGCTATATCTGGCGGGACAGGCTTCCAGTGTTGATACAATATTCCGTACAGAAACCAACTTCCCATTCATTCAGGGAGCAGTAGTGAACCCGGATAATTCTGCATATATACGTTTCGTACACCTATCACCCAATAGCCCTCCACTTGACGTTAATTTCGGTTCTACTACACCAAGTGAAGTAACTGGCCTAGCATATAAAGGAATTTCACCGTTTAAAAAGTATGCGGTACCTCTAACGGGGTCAAATCTCATATTTACCGTGAAAGAATCGGGGGGTACAGGTAATATAGCAACTGTTAATTTAACTTTAAACAACATTAGGTATAAAACAATTTCAATTATTGTTAGAGGTCTCAAGTCAGGTACAGGGGCTGATGTTATCGGTACAACAACTGTTACCTACAATTAAAACAGAATAACTTCTTCCATTTTCTATAGGTGCCTCCGGAGTAATCCGGGGGTTTTTTTATGCCTTCAGGTTTTTAGAATTGCTCTTTAACCTAGGGTATAATCTGCTTTGAGGCTGCTGCTACGGCATAATATTTTGCCAGAAACCCAATTGATGACGTTTTCTCCTATACTACAGGAAGGTTCACCATACTAAATCTAATTATTTATAATGATTAAAAATAATCCTTGGATTATCTATAATGTTTGATTTACTTTGCGAAAATTATATTTAATCAATCTAAATAACATAATGAGCAAACTTTTACTATTCGTTTTTTTATTCGTATTAACAACAACATCATCCCTGATGGCCCAACAAACTGGGAGCGTGAGGGGAAGGATTACAACTTCTGACGGATCTATTGCAGAAGGTGTAACAGTAAAATTGAAAGGAACAGATTTAGGTTCCGTTACCAATGAAGATGGTCAATATCACATCCGCAGGGTTCCTGCAGGAAGTTACACACTGGTAGTTTCGGCTGTAGGCCTGTATCCAAAGGAAAAACAAATTTCAGTTGGTGAAAAATCAAATGTGATTGCCGATTTCTCCCTGAATGAAAATCAGTCGCAGTTAAACGACGTGCAGATATCAGGAAACAAAAGGAAGTTTAAAGTAGATAAGGTGTCTACTTCTTTGCGTCTGCAAAGTCCTTTATTAGAGATTCCTCAAAACATTAAAGTGGTAACCAGCCAGTTGATTGCTGACCAACAGGTATTTGACGTAGTGGACGGATTGACGAGAAACGTGAGTGGTACGATCAGAACGGGCCACTGGGATAATCAATATGCAAACATCTCTACACGTGGTACTACTATCCCTGCATTCCGTAACGGTATGAACATGAAAATGCCATGGGGACCTTTGGCAGACGATGCTGCAACCATTGAGCGTGTTGAGTTTATTAAAGGCCCATCAGGTTTTATGATGGCGAACGGCGAGCCAGGTGGTATCTATAATATTGTAACTAAAAAACCTACAGGACAAAATAACAGCTCTGTAAGTTTAAGTGGTGGTGGTTATAACTTAGGTCGTGCGGCCTTGGACTTAGACGGTAAACTTTCTAAGGATGGTAAATTATTGTACCGTTTGAATTTAGCTGCGCAAAGCAAAGGCAGTTTCAACAAATACAACTACAATGACAAATATGTAATTGCACCAGTTGTAAGTTACCAGGTTGACAGCAATACTTTAATTACTGCTGAATATACTACGCAGCACGTAGAAGCGCAGGCCTTAGGTAATTATGGTTTTTCTCCGGTAGGATATGGTGATACTGATCCAAGCTTCTTTTTGGGAGATCCTTCTTTAGATCCTAGTAAATTAACCGACCATAACGTAACGTTATATTTTAACCATAAACTAAGTAGGGACTGGACAGTAAATGCACAGGTTGCTTATGTAAAATCAGGATTGGAAGGAAACTCTGTATGGTTAAACTACTTAAAGCCTAACGGCGACATGAGCAGGTATGTAAATATCGGTGACGAGTTGGCGATTAATAAAAATGCACAATTAAGCATCCAGGGTGAAGTAAGAAGCCCGGGTTTAGTACAACGCATTTTGGGTGGTGTAGATATGGGTAACCTAAAAACATGGGGAGACTTTAGCAGTAAAATGCACCCAGATCTGCAATTGGCGAACAATGTTCCTTTCAACATCTATAATCCAATATACGGTATCCCACAAGCGAATATTCCGGTTTTTGACAGGTCTCAAAGCATCCAGGTACGTTCGGGCAATAACACTTATGCAACTAACTTAACGTATACAGGGGTTTATTTACAGGATGAACTTCGTTTTCTGCAGGAAAAATTACGCTTAACACTTGCCGGCAGATTTACTCATGCGGTAACTGTTGGTAAAACTAACGCAACTCAATTATCTGACAATGTATTTAGTCCAAGAGTAGGCTTAAGTTACTCTATTACAAATAACTTCTCTGTTTACAGTTTGTTTGATCAGAGTTTCCTGCCACAGGCTGGTACTGATTTCAATGGGGACATCTTTAAGCCCGTTAGAGGAAATAATATCGAGTTGGGTTTGAAAAAAGACTGGTTTGATGGAAAATGGAATTCAACATTTGCCATTTATAAAATCACTAAGAAAAATGTGCTGACACCAGATCTTGAACACCCGGATCCTATTGCTAACTGGAGAGTACAGTTAGGTGAAGTTCAATCTAAAGGTATCGAAGTTGATATTGCTGGTGAATTGGCACAGGGATTAAATGTGATTTTGAACTATGCATACACAGATGCTAAAGTAACAAAAGATTTAACGGTTGATCCAACAAAGAATCTTGTTGGTTCTTACCTGGCCAACTCTGTTAAACATATCACTAACGGCTGGTTATCTTATAGATTCAAAAAACAAGGTTCTGTTTTAGATGGCTTTGGTTTAACAGGTGGTTACCAGTTCCAGTTTGGTCGTGTGATTGGCTCAAACGCAAGGGAATCTAATTTTGCAGATTACATCCGTTATGATGTAGGTGCTTCCTATGAAAGAGGCAAGTTTACTATCTCTGCCTTAGTAAACAATGTATTGGACCGCAGATTATTTACACAAGGTTCTTATTCAGCAGCAAATGCTGCTGCAATTGCTAAGGGTGGTGTTGGTTACTACACTTACATCTACGACATGCCTAGAAATGCAAGGGTAACGCTTACATACAGATTTAAATAATAACTCTTATAATTAATGCTCCTCACTCACACAAATGGCCCGACTTAGTTCGGGCCATTTGCATTTAATATCAATCTTGTTTACTCTTGAATACCGTTCATTGCATGTAAAGCCGCTTGTGGAGAAGTTCTGGTCAGCGCAAAAATCTGAGCGGTTGCCCCCACGTGGATCTCATACGTGTTAGCCTCAAGTGCATCAATCAAATCTGTTGCAACAACTACGGGAGAGATACCATTTTCTTTTCCGCCGATTTCTCTCGAGAATTCTGTATTAACCAGCGGAGGCATCAACTCAAATACCTTAACTACTGAATTTTTCAGCGCCAAACGTAATCCTTCAGTATAAGAATGCAATGCTGCCTTGCTGGCACTATAGGTAGGGATTTTGATGCTCGGTGCGAATGCTGTAATGGAGGTAACATTAACAATGGCCGATTCTTTTTGCTCAAGCAACTGTGGTAAAAGTTTTTCTGTTAACCGGATCAGTGAAATATAATTGGTATTCATTTCCTCAGCTGCCTTTTTCCATGCTTCCTGGTTATCTGTAAGATTATAGGTGTGGCCTAAACCAGCATTGTTAATCAGCATATTTAAACCCGGGAAGTTGCTTTTCAACTGATCAACAAGTTGTATAACCTCATCCTCATTTGTTACATCAAAGAGCAAAGGGGTTACATTATTCAATTTTGCCGCTGCTGCATCTAGACGTTCCTGATTGCGACCGGTTATAATTACATGGTTACCTTTTTCTGTTAATAGTTTAGCGATTTCAAATCCAATACCGGCACTTCCGCCTGATATGAGTACAATGTTATTAGTTAGGTTCATTTTTATATTTATTTATATGGACATGTGGTACTTGACTGTCAAATCATTGACAAGACAAATATATATACCAATCGGTATATTGTAGTAAATATAAATTTTGATGTCAATTTTCTGACTAATGAAGCTAAACAGGTATGGTTATATTCTCCAGGTACTTATAGCCATTTCCTGTATTCAATAGCAATACTCTTTCGCCCGCTTTAATCCAGCCGGCTGTTTTCAAGTTTTTATACGCTTCCCATAGTGCGGCGCCTTCTGGCGCAATCAGCATCCCTTCTTTTCTTGCAATTTCTTTCAAGGCCGTTTCCATCTGGTGGTCACTAATACTGATGGCTGTGCCCGAACTCTCTCGTAAGACTTTTAAGATCAGCTTATCTGCATAGGGCTTTGGTACCCGAAGGCCATTGGCGATAGTAAAACCATGGTCAACAAATTGAGAACTTATTTCCTGTTCGTGAAAAGCCCTGGTAATACCATCACAGCTCATCGACTGCACAGTAACCATCCTTGGCCGCTTACTGTTAATCCATCCCATTTTTTCCATCTCATCAAATGCTTTCCATATGCCAATAAGCCCGGTCCCGCCCCCTGTTGGATAAAAGATTACATCTGGCAATTCCCAATTAAACTGTTCTGCAATTTCATAACCCATCGTTTTTTTACCTTCCAGGCGGTATGGTTCTTTTAAAGTGGAAACCTGAAACCATCCATTTTTGGTAGCTTCCTGATCGGCCATTTTTCCGCAATCGGAGATGTTCCCATCAACTTCTATCAGATGGGCACCATATAAACGGCATTCATCTTTAAATACTTTTGGTGTAAGTTTTGGCATATATACATATGCATTTAATCCGCCAGCGGCGCAATAGGCGGCTAGTGCTCCACCTGCATTGCCTGCAGTAGGGGTAACAATATCTGTAATACCCAACTCTTTTGCCTTTGAAACGGCAGCACTTATTCCTCGGGCTTTGAACGATCCGGTTGGATTACCCGATTCGTCTTTCCAAAATACCTGGTTGTCATTATCCTGATGGAATAAGCTTTTTAGCGGCATAACAGGGGTAAAACCTTCACCCAGGGTAACAATGTTTGAAGGATCAAGTACAGGTAAAAATTCCTGGTACCGCCACATGGTTGCCGGGCGATTGGCAAATAGCGCATTTGGGTCAATTTGCAGGGGCGATGTATAACTGGCAAAAAGGGAAGACTTACAGGATTCATTGAGGCAAACGGTCTGAACAACATTTGCAGCATACCGCGTGCCGCATGCAGGGCATTGTAAATCTTCGAAAAGTGATAGGTTCATTTTAAGAGCTGGATTATTTTTGTAAATGTATCAGCTGAACGGATTGGTATGTTATACAGTTTACTGATATGGCATCAGCATTTATGATAGCTTCATCACTTATAAAAAACAATTATTTAATGAGGAAAAAAGGCTTAATTTTACCCTTGCCTAAACCATTGCCTGTGCTCTCATTAAGTCATCTCGTCTTTTTAGAAGTTGCTGCCAACCTTAGTTTTTCTAAGGCGGCCAAAGCATTGTATATCAGTCAGCCTGCAATCAGCAGGCATATCCATTTGCTGGAAGGACAATATAACTGTGCCCTTTTTGAACGTAAGGGCAATAGTATCCAACTCACTGTCATTGGTGAAACAATCTATAAATATATTCAGGAAGCGAAAGAAATCCAACGGAAGATTGAATTCGAGGTAAGCACCTTGAAGCAGGAAGCAGAAGCTGCGGGTAACCTTAAGCTGGGGGCAAGTACCACTGTATCACTTTATATCATTCCTTCTATTCTTTCTGCTTTTCATCAAACCATGCCTAAGATTGATATTCAGGTTGTAAATAGAAATACAGAAAATATTATCACCGCACTACTGAACAAACATATTGATGTGGGGATTGTAGAAGTGGAGAACAAAATCAACCTGGTAAACTATGATTACTTCACTTCAGATAAGGTAATAGCTGTTTGTGCCGCTAAAAGTCACCTGGCTAAAAACGCAAGGCTAACTATTGGCGAATTGCTGGATACCAATGTTGCCCTGCGTGAAGTTGGTTCGGGTACATTATCTGCCCTGACAAGGGAACTGGGGAAAAATGATATCTCCGTTTCTGATTTAAAAGCGAAAGTGCGGTTGGGGGGAACTGAAGCTTTGAAAAATTTTATACTGGCAGACCTGAGCCTGGGTTTCCTTCCACAGAAAGCCGTCACCAAAGAACTGATGAACGGCGATCTGGTAGAAGTATACATTGAAGGGCTGGAAATTAAACGTGATTTCTTCTTCCTGACCAGGATCGGGGAGAACTTTGACCTGATTAAAAAGTTCATCCGCTTTTCCCAGCGCTCCATTGTGCCCGGTAGCTAATTCCCGTTGATCAATACAGGTGTGCCTTTGCCACTTCCCATTACAATAATTTTGCTGTTCGGCGATAAAGCGATTTCTTTTTGTGCTTTGATGGCCTCGTACTGCAATTGTTTATCACTCAATCCAGTGGATAGTATCTTTTGATAATCTGCAATACCCTGCGCTTCTACACGTTTACGCTCTGCTTCCTGCTTTTCTTTTTGCAGCACAAAGATCATTTTCTGGGCGTCCTGTTCGGCATTGATTTTCGATTCAATGGTTTTCTTTACCGATTCGGGAAGGGTAATATTTCTTACCAGCAGCTGTTCCAGTACCAAACCCCTTTTTGCAAAGCTCTGGTTGATGGTCCTAAAGATCTTATCCTGGAATTCCTGGCGTTTGGTAGAATAAAGTGCTACGGCCTCGTAAGACACAGCATTGTCGCGAATGGCTGTCCTTGACACCGGGCGTACAATTTTATCAAGATAATCGCCTCCAATCTGTCTTAGGATCTTTGGTGCCTGTGACGGGCTTACTTTAAACAAAACCGAAAGGTCTATAGTTACTTCCAGGCCATCGGCAGATAGTACACGGATGGCATCATCACCAGCTTTCACCCCCTCGTCGTGTACTGCAGACATGGTGTAGTTTTGTGTTTTTACGTCAAAGGGCGTAATTTCTATCAATGGGTTTACCACATGCAGTCCGCTGTATAAAACATCGTTATCAACCTTTCCAAAAAGGGTTTTTACACCTACCTCTCCTGTATCTATTTTTTTAAACATAGACGTAAAGGCCCCGAGTAAAATAAGTACGGTTCCTATTATCTGTACGGGGGCGCCAAAGCGCGCATTCTGATTATCCTGTCTAGACAGGATAAAACCGGCCATCAAAATGATGAGGCCAACTACTATTAAAAACATGATGTGTAAAATTTAGATGATGAATAAATGATTGTTTGCCCCGGGCGGGACCATACTAATGATTTCATTATTTGGAGCTTATATTATAACGTTGCGCAATTGGAATGCCGGACAGCACAGGGTTTGCACTGGCACAGTTGTTTTGTGTTTAAAGCCACTTTTTTCCAATTTTACGCTTGCTGACCAGACCTTTACCTTATCAAAATGGTAGGGTATATTTCCATTTTGGTAAGGTGTGCTTTCTATTTTGAAATGACGCATTTCCATTTTGGAAGGCTGTAAAATTAATCCCTATATTGTGTTTTCATTTTTTCCGCTATGTATAACCAGAGAAATTTATCCTTTGCCATATTTTTAACAGTACTTATCCTGCAGTTTGGTAACCTCAATGCGCAAGGCGTAAAAAAGAATCTCAATGTAGTTTTCATTGGCAACAGCATTACACACGGTTCTGGTTTGCCCGATCCTGTAACACAGGCGCCGCCGGTAATAGCTGCACAGCAGTTGCGGGAAATGAAGGGGATGGGAACCATACAAATGACGAATGTTGGAAAAAGCGGATCTACAACGTTAGACTGGCTGCCAAAAAATAACAAGTTATTCCCCACAGCTGAGAAGGCGGCAGACGCTTATGCTAAAGATAGCACGGCTACATTGCTTTTTTCATTGGTATTGGGTACAAATGACAGTGCAATTAAAGGACCGCACGGTGCCCCTGTTGCGGCAGACGACTATCACTTAAACCTGATGAGCATTGCCGACAAGCTGCTGGCCGAATATCCGGGATGTAAACTTATTATTCAATACCCTACATGGTACAGCGAAAACACCTACAATACTTCTAAATACCTGAAGGAAGGTTTACAACGCCTTCAATCTTATTTTCCCGAAATTGACGGGGTGGTAAAGGGTTACGCGGTTTCACATCCAGGCAGGGTATTCGCCGGTAACAAAAAAGTATTCAGCTACTTTAAAAAGCACCCGGCCCTTTTTCAAAATGAAAAGGGACAACAAGGTATCTTTAATCTACATCCTAACCCTGAAGGAGCTGCAGTACTTGGTACTTTCTGGGCAAAAGCCATTGATAAAGCCTTAAATTAAATTGGCCGATGGGTACGCCTGTAAAGCTGAACCGCCAATTCATATAGTGTAAACCGGTAAAACCTGATCAATGACCCTTCTCATCGTATTGTTGTGTATCCTGCTGCTGATCTTGCTGGTCTCTGTATTCAGGGTAAACGCATTTCTAGCCTTTCTGGTTGTTGCTGTTACAGCGGGCATTTGGCTTGGTATCCCCTTAAATAAAATTGCAGGCTCAGTAGAAAAAGGTATTGGTGACGTGCTGGGCTCTCTGGCAATTATTATCACAATTGGCGCAATGCTTGGAAAACTGGTAGCAGAAAGTGGTGCCGCCCAAAAGATTGCTGCGGTGATGATGAATTTCTGCGGTGAAAAATACATTCAATGGGGGGTGGTTGCCACAGGTTTCCTGATTGGCATTCCGCTGTTCTACGGAATTGGTTTTGTACTGATGATACCGCTGATATTTTCTGTAGTATATAAGTATAAACTTCCTCCATTGTATATCGGATTGCCTATGCTGGCCGCGCTTTCGGTTACCCATGGTTTTTTACCGCCACATCCTTCGCCCTCGGCATTGGTGATTCAGTTTAATGCAAATATGGGTTTAACGTTAGTGTACGGTCTGCTGATTGCTATTCCCGCAATCATCATTGGTGGGCCTTTATTTTCCCGTACACTTAAACATATCAATTCTACACCATTGCAGTCTTTTGTTCCCGCAGAATTGCCTGAAAGTGAGCTTCCTGGTACTTTCAATAGTTTTTTCACTGCCCTGTTGCCCGTTCTGCTGCTGATCCTGGCAACGGTGTTTTCTCTTTATGGAAACAGTTCACCAGTGCTCAGCAATGTAATTGCGCTGGCAGGCCATGCAGACATGGTCATGTTAACGGCGTTAATAACGGCAACATTTACCCTCGGCATCTGCCAGGGAAAACAAATCTCAAGGATTATGCATATTTATGCAGAATCTATAAAGGATGTGGCACTTATTTTATTGATCATTGGTGGTTCAGGCGCGCTGAAACAGATATTGGTTGACAGCGGGGTAAGCGGACAAATTGCGGAACTGTTAAAAGGACTGAACATGCAGCCGTTATTTCTTGGCTGGTTAATCACAGCTGTAATCAGGTTTGCCGTAGGATCAGCTACTGTAGCGGGATTAACTACTGCTGGTATTATTTTGCCATTGATGCTGGCTACGCATACCAATCCAAACCTGATGGTGCTGGCAGTAGGCGCAGGAAGTTTAATGTTCTCTCACGTAAACGATGCGGGATTTTGGATGTTTAAAGAATATTTTAACCTGAGTTTGAAAGATACCTTCAGGTCATGGGCCTTGATGGAATCAATTGTTGGCACTATAGGCCTGATTGGTGTACTTTTATTAAATCAAATATTATAAAATAATAACATGGAAACTTTTGATGCCGATGAGCAATTTGAAAAATTAGGACTTACACTGCCACCCGCACCAACACCGCTTGGAGTGTATAAGCCTTACCTGGTAGACGGAAAGTATCTCTATCTTTCTGGCCATGGTCCTGTAAATGATGATAAAAGCTTAATTATTGGCCGTATAGGTACAGATCTGGACAAAGAAGAAGGTAAACATGCCGCGCGGCAGGTGGGATTGACTATGCTCTCTACCATTAAAACCAACTTTGGAACTTTAAACCGTATCAAACGTGTAATTAAGGTTTTAGGAATGGTGAACTGTACGCCTGATTTTGAAAAGCATCCTTACATTATTAATGGCTGCAGTGAGCTTTTTGCACAGGTTTGGGGAGAAGAAAATGGAATTGGTACCCGTAGTGCAGTAGGTTTTGGCTCTTTGCCAGATAACATTCCGGTAGAGATTGAAGCTTTATTTGAACTACATGACTAACGATGCAGAAAAGGAATGGTACCTGCTGAACGATGCTGATCAGCTGGATTCTCCTGCTTTGCTGTTTTATCCGGAAAGGATAGCCGCTAATATTGCCAGGCTGATTGGCAGTATTGATGATATCAGTCGTTTAAGACCCCATGTGAAGACGCATAAAAATGTGGAGATCACAAAAATGATGATTGACGCAGGGATCAATAAATTTAAATGTGCAACAATAGCCGAGGCAGAAATGCTGGGCATATGTGGGGCGGCGGACGTATTACTGGCATATCAGCCCGTGGGACCAAAGGTTAACAGGTTTATAGCATTGATGAAAAACTATCCCGCTACGCATTTTTCATGCCTAGCAGATCATCCAGATAGTGTAAAGGTTATGGCAGATGCAGCATTGGATGCAGGTTTGGAAATCGATCTCTATGTTGATCTCAATGTAGGGATGAACCGTACAGGCATTAAGCCCGATGAATCGGCTGTTGCACTTTATCAGTTAATTGATCAACAGCGAGGGCTGCGGATATTAGGTCTTCACGCTTATGATGGCCATATCCATGACGCAGATTTGGCGGTAAGAAAGGAAAAATGGCAAAATGCTCTTCATCTTATTTTAGAGTTGGAAAAAGATATCGTTGCATCGGCATTACCAAAACCGGTAATTATTGCTGGTGGTACGCCAACGTATCCGTTGTACGCCGCGCTTGAAGGTATAGAATGTAGTCCGGGGACTTTTGTTCTATGGGATAAAGGCTATCAGGAAACCTGTGCAGAGCAGGAATACCTGACTTCGGCACTGCTCCTTTGCCGGGTAATTTCTCTTACAGGTGCCACAACTGTTACAGTGGACCTGGGGCATAAGTCGGTAGCGGCGGAGAATGAACTGGCACGCAGGGTGTATTTTTTAAATGCGCCTAACGCAAAGTTTATTGGACAGAGTGAGGAACACCTTGTATTGGAGCTTGGTGCAAACCATGGTTTTAAAGTAGGTGAAGTATTGTACGGATTGCCTGTGCATGTTTGCCCAACAGTGGCCTTGTACAGCAGCGCCAATACTATTGAACATCATCAAATAACCGGAGAGTGGAAAATTGTGTCAAGGGAGAGAAAAATTAAGATTTAGTTTGAAAAATCATGTTTACAATAGATGCACACCTCGATTTGAGTATGAACGCGCTGGAATGGAACCGCGACCTGCGGTTGCCGGTTTCATCTATCAATGAGCGGGAAGCAGGATTGACCGATAAGCCCGATAGGGGAAAGGCGGTTGTTTCTCTTCCAGCGTTAAGAAAAGGAGGCATTGGCCTGGTTGTGGCTACGCAGATTGCGCGTTATGTTGCTCCAGGAAATACCCTGCCAGGGTGGCATTCGCCAGAACAGGCCTGGGCACAGACACAGGGGCAGGCCGCCTGGTACAAAACTATGGAAGAGGCAGGCGAGATGGTACAAATTAATAACCTGGAAAGCCTTGAAAAGCATGTGTTACTATGGGAAAACGATACCCCGGCCGAAGTAAAAGCTATAGGATATATCCTCAGTCTTGAAGGTGCCGATTCACTGGTTACGGTGGATTACCTGAAACGTGCATACGATTACGGGCTGAGGGCTGTTGGACCTGCACATTACGGGCCCGGCAGATATGCACAGGGGACTGATGCTACCGGATTGATGGCCCCAAATGGGCACGCGCTATTAAAAGAAATGGAGCGGCTCAATATGATACTGGATGCTACACACCTGTGTGATGATAGTTTTTGGGAAGCACTTGATCATTTTAATGGCCATGTGTGGGCTTCTCATAACAATTGCCGGGCACTGGTTAATCATAACCGCCAGTACAGCGATGCACAGATCAGTGCGCTGGTAAAAAGAGGTGCGGTGATTGGCCTGGCCCTTGATGCCTGGATGATGGTGCCCAATTGGGTTAGGGGAGTGTCTACACCTTTGAATATGCAGTGTAACCTTGAAGTAATGATTAACCATATGGACCATATTTGCCAGATCGCAGGCAATACGTTACATGTGGGTATAGGATCAGATCTTGACGGAGCATTTGGTCGCGAGCAATGCCCGTATGATATAGAAACCATTGCGGATCTGCAAGGTATTCCCGCGCTTCTTGAAAAAAGAGGTTATACGCAGCAGGATGTGCACAATTTGATGAGCGGTAACTGGCTGCGCTTTTTGAGAAAAGCCTGGGCAGTCTAAATAGTTTTCCCCACAAAAAAAGGGGTTATCCACAATTTAATGTGGATAACCCCTTTTTTTGTGGGGAAAGCCAGCTAAGCATTTAGTTATTTAAATTCATATTGTGTTATCCAGCATGTCAGGAAACATTATAATGAATAAAGAAAGGTAATTGTAAAATATATTTTTGGCGGTTTTAATCAAAACTGTTAATTTTCAAACAATTTAAGATTTATTTAAGCCAGTGACATTTTTTTTGGTTTATCAAACCAAATTGAGATTGATATTATTTTTACAAGAAGAAGCTAGTTTGATATCAGACCGTATTGAATGAATAAGATGGACACTAAAGGGAAAATTAAATTAAACTATCCTGACGAATTCAGGATAGCCTGTAAAATCAATAATTTGAAACACGAAGAGTTAGTTCAATATTTTATTGATCATGTTTCTTTTTACGCATTTATCGGAGGGGAAATGGATCCCCAGTATATGTGGGCCACAACGGTTAATATCGACTGTAAGGAAATATCTGGCGAGTCCGTTTCACCAATAAGCAATGTAGCAATACAGGAAATTTCTTTGAGATATATAAAGGCCCTTACTTCCCTTATAGGGGAAGATAATTTAGGCGCAAGTGAGGGAACCGCCAGGAGTACCCAGGTAATGAATGATTGGGCCGGAGAGATGCAGCCTTTGACTGATTACGAGGAAAACATATATACTGATAGCGGTGATGTATTCAGTCTCACCTTTGATTTTAACCTTTTGTGCAGGCTCAATGGATTGTCTATTGTCAAATTGTTACAATACTTTGTTGATCATGTATCCCTGGCAAGGGAACGGGCCCTTAATCTTAATAATGACTTTAGGACGGATCCCAGCACCGCAGTATTATTAATATTGCTGGGGGGGCATGGCGACTTGAAAAACAGGGAGCTTCCACATCAGGAGACATACAAAAAATATGGATTAAAGCTGCTTAGGTTGGATAAACAGCAGAGGGAGGAAGATCAGGCCGAAAAAAGAATAACTAATTATAGTACGTTTTATAAGGAATGGTACGATGAGCTCCTCAAAAACTGATGATATGAAGTCTAAAGGGCAATTTGGGTTAAAATACACTGAAGACTTCAACATTGCCTGTACAATTAATAACCTTGAGCATGAAGCTGTATTACAGTATTTTATTGACAGGGTTTCATTCTATGCATTTAACGGCGGCGACGTAGAAGCTGTATCATTGTGGGCAACGCATATTGTTTTGGATTGCAAAAGAAAAGCAGGTGCAAAGGTTGTTCCTGTGAAAGACAAGCCAATTCAAAAAATCTCGCTCAGGTACATCAGGTTGCTGAGCGATCTCATTAACAATGTTCATCTTTCTACGATAGAAAAGATGAAAGAGAGCATCAGCCTTATGCGCGAGTGGGAGGCGGAAATGCCTCCAAATGCAGAATATCCCACTACTTTTTTTACAGACCAGCACAATTCTGTGTTACTCACTTTTGATTTTAACCTGCTCTGTAATATGAATGGTATTGTTATACAACAAGTACTGCAGTTTTTTATTGACGAGATTTCTCTCCCCAGTCAGCGGGCCGTACCCTTGCCCGAAACTTCGGGAAGCAGTGCCAGTATGTCATTTTTCGAAATGATGCTGATGAGCAGATCCATGAAACGCACGAAAAACCGGGAGCAGCAGGAAATTGATGAGCTGTATAACGAACAGCTGCTTCAACTGGATGAAACCTTGAAGCACGAAAATGATGAGGACAGGAGATTAACCGCCTACCGGGAGTTATATACAAAATGGTACAATTCGCTCAGAAAAAAATTGAACTAGCCAGTTTCGTCTTTATTTTTTACCACCAGCGCAGTGGGGGGCATAAAATCTTTTGGAGACAATCCAAAATGATCCGCAAACACATTAATGTGCTTTAAATTATATTTTGCCGGATTGCTTAGATTTTCAACATTGCCAATAAAAGAAGCTTTGACGCCTATGATATAGGCGATATCTTCTTGGCGCAATTTTTTATCAGCTCTTAATTTTCTGACAAAATCGATTACGTGTTGTTCAATAAGATCGAGTTTTACCTTTCCTTCCATTTGTTGGCTAAGTAATTTATATTATTGATTATAATTTACAGTTATAGACGTAAATAAGTATTTCCTAGCGCATTTTTAGTTAATTAATTCAGAAATCAAAATGTTTAATCAAAAATTAAAGTCGTGTTAAAAAATATAATTTCTTAAAAATATGCAGAGAATTTATTTGCCGTAAGCGGTACTAAACAGAGAGTGTAGATTTTTGTTTAACTTTTTTGGAACAATCATAAATATAATCAATTAAAACCACAAAGTTCTTATATATCGAATATCATATGTTATTTAAAATTTGATAATATTCTTTATTTGTGTGAATAATTGCTTGATAATCTGTTTATTATGTGTTTTTGTAGTTTCTGAGAGCGCAAGACAGCTTTTATCTACTGTGACGTGATAGATAAGGTCATTTTTTATTTGAATCGGTGAAACATGAATGCATGGCAATTTCATTCTGTATATTTGCTTGCGTCATGATCAATTAAAAATCTTATGGATAAAACCAGGTTTGGTGTGCTGGTTGTAAAAAATGCAGATAGCCTACTTATTTCTTTGGCTGGCCTGCTGCTGATAGTATTTTATACCCGTCATGGAGGGGTCGGTATTTCCCCAGATTCCATTGCCTACCTCAGTGTAGCCAGAAATATAGTCTACCACGGTTTGCCTGTAGACTATAGCCTGCGGCCCCTGGTAGATTTCCCGGTTATGTATCCTTTCTTTTTAAGCCTTTGCGGATTTATCGCTGGTACTGATCCCCTGTCTGTTGCCACCCTGATCAACGCTGTGTTATTTGCTGTTGTCATTTTCTTAACGGGACATCTTATTGATACTTTTATCAGTGCGGGACGATTATATAAGTGTATGATACTGCTAGTGATCGCCCTGAGCCCCTCTCTTCTGGAAATATATTCCATGTTGTGGTCGGAAACCCTGTTTATCTTGTTGACAATGCTCTTTTTTGTTGTTTTTGCTCAATATCTCAAAAGCAGGTCTGTGTTAACTTTGGTAATAAGCGGCGTCCTTGTTTCCATCGCTTGTATTACCCGTTACGCCGGAGTAACCCTGATTGGTACGGGGCTGATGGTACTTGTATTCGATTTTTCGCTGCCCTGGCGCAAAAAGATGCTGCATTGCGTCTGGTTTGGAACGGCTGCCGTTTCATTGTTAATTTTGAACCTTATTCGCAATGCGATGATCATGGGGTCGCTTACCGGGCCCAGGGAAGCCGGCATCCTGTCCTTGAGCGACAATATTGTGTTTTATGGAAGGGTGATTGGCCGCTGGCTGGCACTGTCAGCAGAACAGCCTCAGTTTGTTTCAGGGGTTTCGATTCTGATCTTTTGTGGAATATGCCTGCTGTTTTTCAAGCGTAGCTGGTCCCATCGTAACTATCCTGTCGCTGAAAATTGTTTTGCGGCTTTTTTTATTGTGTATACCGTTTTCATCATTGGCATTTCTACATTGTCCCATTTTGAACAGATCAATAACCGGTTATTGTCACCCATTTTTATTCCCCTTATCATTGCCATAACGTCATGGATTCCGGCTGAGTTGAAAAACCTTAAGAGCGGCCAGTACAAAGTTCTGTGCCTGGCACTGCTGTTCATCTTATCAGGTTATGGATGGCACCAGTATAGCCAACTGGCAGAGATGTACAATGAAGTAACGGATTCCGGTATTGCAGGATATACCGATGATTCATGGCGGAAATCTGAGACTGCTGCCTTTCTTCAAAAACATCCGGGCTATTTTAATCCTGAGTTTGATATCTATTCAAACGCCCATGAGGCTGCTTATTTTAACGGAGGTATCGTGGCAGAGTCTATGCCACATCAAAAGGATACTAAAGATACGGACGATTTTTTCAGTGAGGATGCGTTTTACCTGATCTGGTTTGATAATTTTTCTGATAACGAACTGATCAAATTTAAAACTATCGTTGAAAAGGCGGTGGTGGTTAAACAATATGATTTTAAAGACGGGGATATCTTTTTCGTCAAACCCCGCCATTTTTCACCACAGCAGCGGTAACCATAAGCTGACCAAGATGGCGCATGGTGTGTTCTGCCCCATGAACAAGTAAGCCAATTACTGTAGAAGGCAGCCCTGCACGTCCTATACCACGATAATCTGCTAATATCTGAGGATCTGTAGACCTGATTTGATCAAGAGCCTGTTCAAGTTGTTTATTAAATCGTTCTACCAGTTCGGCAGTAGTGTAGCCATGTGCTGCATCTTTGCCTTCCTCTTCAAGCTGGGCAAATTGGAAAGGATCAAGACCTTCAGCCCTGGCGTAGGTAAATACCCTGTCCAGCACACCACTAAGGTGCTGAAGGTGGAATCCAGCGGAGGCCATTCCCGCGGGCCGTATCCATAACAACGCTGATGGGAAGTCTTTCATAAAGCTGTTCAATTCTTCCCCGGCCTGCATTAATGCATGTGCCACAGGCTGCAACATTGGGGTTACCCCTGGGAGAGGGCCGCGTTGCCAAACTTCTCTTTGTTGTTCCATAATGATCGGTGTTAATCTTTTTTATTGAAGCAAACCCTGCACCTGGGTTCGTAACTTTCTTTTTCTCCAAGCAGGATCCTGGCTTCGCTGGCTACCCGGCGGTAAGAATACATAGCAGGGTTACCACATTTTACACATACTGCATGTACTTTGGTTACCATCTCTGCTATGGCCATCACCGCTGGTACCGGACCAAAAGGCTTGCCCGCAAAATCCATATCTAATCCGGCAACAATTACCCGGATGCCTTTGTTTGCCAGGGTATTGCAAACTTCTGGCAGGCCTTCATCAAAAAACTGTGCCTCATCAATACCTACTACCTGTGTACCCGGCCGCAACAGTAATATCGCGGCAGAATTATCTACAGGAGTGGCAGCAATTGAATTGTAATTATGAGATACAACGGCCGTCTCATCGTATCTTGTATCTGTTGTTGGCTTAAAGATCTCTACATTTAGTTTGGCTATTTCGGCACGCTTCAGTCTCCTGATCAGTTCTTCTGTTTTTCCTGAGAACATGGAACCGCAAATTACCTCTATGCTGCCGCCAAATTCTCCTTTATTATGGTTTTGTTCGCTAAATAACATGGTATAAGATAGGAGGGGGTGTGTGCCTGCGAATATCGAAATTTTGGAGAACTTTAAAGATGTTTTTGTCGATAAAAAAGCTGCTCCCCTACTGCCGCACCTGGGCGAGCGGGGCAGGGGCAAAATTGACAGCGGACAGAACTATTGGTATGATAGCTGCAGGATATCCTTGAATATGGAAATTTGTAGTACTTTTGAGTATATTGTTATCAACACAAAATATCAATTTTTCCGTTATACCACTATGATGAACCAGGAGGATATATTCAAAAAAATAGGACAGATACTCAATGAGTTAAAAGACCAGTATCAGTATCTGGCTGAAAATCCGGACGATTTAAACGAACTGGAGCTTGAGCTGTTTCTGGCAAACGCCAGCTTTCTGACTGACCACGTGCAGATTGTAAGAAAATTAAACAGTAAAAAATTTCAGAAAATTTTGCCGGAACATGCCGCGTCCGCAGGGGAAACCATTAAACGCGAACCTGTCATATTGTCGACCACTGTGATTGATAAACCAGTTGTACCAGAGCAGAGCGAAGCATTGCCCCGTGCAAATGAAACGCTCAACCTGCCGGCCGAAGAGACAGCTCATAGCAAACCTTCAATAGAAGAAGACATCTTTAAACCGGACTATGAACCTTCTACTTTTGAATTCATATTGAGCGATAAACCCTCTTTAGATAAGTTTGAATTTGAAGAGAAACCGATTGGTGAAATTTTCGATAGGCCATTAAGTGAGGAAGAAGAACATATTATTGCCCAGAAACAGAAACTGCGTGAACTGGATAGCCTGGAAAGCCAGCTACCTGAAGAAGACGAGATTGGCCCTGAACCTTTCCTTGTATCTGAACCTGAACTAGAAATACCTGAGACAGCAATACCTGACCCTGAACCTGTAGAGGATCCTGAAACAACGGAAGAGCCTGCACCGGTAGAAGAACCAGAACCGCATGAAGAAGTTAAAGCGGTAATTGAAACAGAGCCTGAACCGGAAGAAGAAGTTGAGGCGATAACAGAAGAGAAAACAGTAACAGCAGAGAAAACAGTAATAGAAGAGGAGCCAGAACCGGAGGAAGAGCTGACAGCAGTAATAGAAGAAGCTAAAGCGGAGCCCGAAGTAGAAGCGAAGGAAACGTTTATTCCATATCAATCCGAATCTGTGGCCTATGTAGCCCCATTGACTGAAACCCCTGTACGTCCTGAGCCAAAGCCGGTTACTGCTGATAAATACCGTACGGAAGATTCGCCAAAAGGTAAACCTACATTAAACGATATCTTATCGGGAAATACTGCTGCACGGAATCCAATCAGCACATCAGGCAGAATGCCAGTCACTGATTTGAAACAAGCCATTAGTCTGAATGACAAAATGCGTTATATCAAGGACTTGTTCAATGGCTATAATCTAGCTTACGCTGAAGTAATAGATTTGATCAATAAAATGCCCGACTTCAAAACCGCCGATTCGTTTCTGCAGCACAATTATGCCGGGAAAAATAACTGGGCAGCGAAACAGGAAACTGTAGACCAGTTTTATGAACTGTTACATCAACGTTTCCCTGCTAAATAAAGCCCATTCTGTTTGAATCCAGTTTCAGGAAGATAAACAGCAACACAGTAAAACTCCATAATGAAGATCCCCCGTAACTGATAAAGGGCAGGGGGATACCTATCACCGGGATGATCCCAATGGTCATCCCTATATTGATAAACACGTGAAAAAAGATAATACTGGCTACGCAGTAGCCGTACACGCGTGAAAATGTAGAACGTTGCCGTTCGGCCAGGTTAATCACCCTTAGCAGTAAAAATATGTAGAGGGCAATTACAACGGAGCAGCCAATAAATCCCCATTCTTCGCCAATAGTAGAGAAAATAAAATCTGTACTTTGTTCTGGTACATAACCGTACTTGGTTTGTGTGCCTTCCAAAAATCCCCTTCCTGTCACCTGACCAGAGCCAATTGCAATTTTGGATTGAATAACATTATACCCTGCTCCTTTAGGATCGGTTTTTAGGCCCAGCATAATCTCAATACGTGTACGCTGATGAGGTTCCAGTACTTTTTCGTAAGCTAGTTTTACAAAAAACAAGTATGCTATTGCCACAATCGTAGTGATGATCATGGAGAACATCATCTTCTGTTTGCGTTTGTTCTGGTAAGCGAAAAATCCCCCTATAACTACAATAATGGGTATCAGGATGGAGGTAGGTACCAGGAAATCTGCAATAAAAAGGACAATCATACCCAGAAAGATCAGCAGAAAATAACCAGATAAACCTTCCCGGTACAAGGGAAACATAAAAGCGAGGAAAACTAATGCAGATCCCGTATCAGGCTGAAGCATTATGAGTAAAAGGGGGAAGCATATGATTAATCCCGCAAAAAATATTGATTTCACATCCCTGAATTTAGGATTGAAGTTTCCTACGTAACGTGCTACCAGTAATGCGGTGCCAAATTTTGCCATCTCAGAAGGCTGGAGCCTAAAGCTGCCCAATGGTATCCATGCCTGATTACCGGCCACCTTTCTTC
>Ga0247816_10000120_pt1 | contig 44385 bp, 36 predicted proteins | sample UWRJL209509C1_FD_179930 | JGI IMG/M metagenome (GOLD analysis project Ga0247816, IMG submission 179930) | Plant litter microbial communities from Arlington Agricultural Research Station in Wisconsin, United States - UWRJ-L209-509C-1 | ecosystem: Environmental > Terrestrial > Plant litter >...
TTAAAGGAGCTGCAGGAGGAACCCAAACAGATGTTTCCGGCAAATACGCAATCAGCGTTCCCGCAAACGCAATATTGATTTATACCTATATAGGATATACAATTCAGGAGATCCCGGTAAACAACCAGACAACGATTAATGTATCCCTTACTCCATCAGCACAGCAATTAGAGCAGGTTGTGGTGGTTGGATATGGTACACAACGTAAGATTGATGTAACCGGATCGGTCGCCAGTGTAAAAGGTGAGGAAATATCCAAACAGGCTTCGCAAAACGCGGTAAGCGGGTTGCAAGGTAAGATTGCCGGTGTTTCCATTACCAACTCCGGGTCGCCAGGAACCGCTCCCCAGATCCGCATCCGTGGCCTGGGAACAATTTTTGGTAATCAGGCCCCGCTATATGTAGTAGATGGGGTATGGTACAGTGATATCAACTTCCTTAATCCGGCCGACATTGAAAATATAAGCGTACTGAAAGATGCATCAGCTCAATCTATTTATGGTATCCGTGCTGCAAATGGTGTAGTTTTGGTAACCACTAAAAAAGGAAAAGCCGGTGCGCCTACAGTAATCAATTATGATGCCTATGCAGGATTTCAAAAAGTCACCAACAAGGTGAAAATGGCAGATGCCTCTGAATATGCCACATTGACCAATGAACTCTCTACTTCCAACGGCGGGACTGCCTTATTTGACAATCCGGCATCGCTTGGTAAAGGCACAGACTGGTATGACCAGATTCTGCAAAATGCTTTTGTGATGAACCATAGCCTGTCGGTTATGGGCGGATCGGAAAAATCAACTTACAACATCTCACTGGGATATCTTGATCAGGATGGTATTGTAAAAAACAATAACTACAAAAGATACACAGCAAGGGTATCAAACGATATTCAGATATTTAAAAATCTGAAGGTAGGTTACAATGTTACAGGAGTGGCGAGCAAATCGAACGACATTCCCTCAACGATCTTCCATCAGATGTTTTCGGCCTCGCCAACGATAGCTGTGTTCAACCCTAATGGCTCATACGGTGATCCTAATGATCAGCGTTTGGGTGATGGCGCAAACTTTAACCCACAAGCTACACTTGATTTTTATAATCAGAATACCAAAGAATACAGGGCTACAGGAAATATCTATGCTGAACTGAAATTCCTGGATCACTTTACCTTTAAAACCAGTATCGGCGGTGAGTTCGGTCAAACTGAAGGCAGAACATATGCTCCTGTATACTATGCAACTTTTGCACAGCAATCTCAAAACAGTATACTAGACCTCAATCGTGTTGAAACCCGTAACTGGATCATTGAAAACACGCTGACCTACCAGAATACATTTAATAAAGATCATAACCTGACCCTACTTATCGGTCAGTCTGCACAAAGCAACAGATCTTACGGAATAACTGCCCAGGCGCGGGATGTACCTTTTAACAGTGATGCAGATCTATACCTGAGATTGGGTAATCCTGCCAACCGTTATGCGGATGACCAGGCGAGTCTGATTAAGTTTGCATCTTATTTTGCAAGAGCCAACTATTCCTTCAAAAACAAATACCTGCTGAATGCTTCGATCCGCGCTGATGGAGCCTCACAATTCTTTGGTAACGAAACCTGGGGATACTTTCCATCAGTAGGTGCCGGATGGGTATTAACCAATGAAGACTTTATGAAAAACCAGACGATCTTTAGCAACCTGAAAATCCGTGGTAGTTATGGTGTTGTGGGAAATGCAAGCGTACCAGTAAATCCAACACAGCGCCTGATCGCCCAATCAGGAGATCTTGCAGCAATTTATAATGATTTGGTTAACACCGGCCGGAGCGAAAATACGCAGGTTCCTCCTTTCATTGTATGGGAGAAAGGTATTGGCGCGAATGTTGGATTTGAAGCTGGTTTCCTCACCAATAGGTTAAACATTGAAGGTGATTTATACACCCGCAAAACATCACGGGCAATTTTTGGACTGCCAATCCTTGCCTCATTAGGAACAATAAACAACCAGGTCCTTGGTAACCAGGCTGACCTTCAGAACAGAGGTGCGGAACTATCTGTTTCATGGAATGATAAAACAGGCAGCGGATTAACGTATTCCGTTAGCGGTAATATTGGCTATAATGCAAACAAAGTGCTGAATGTGATTTCAGGAAACACGCCGATATACAGTGGTAGCACCGGGATTACCAACGGCTTCCTGGCTACCAGAACTGTTGTTGGTGACCCTATCGGACAGTTCTATGGGTATAGAACGGCTGGGATTTTCCAGGATGCTGCAGATATTGCGGCCTCCCCTACGCAATCAGGCGCACTACCAGGTGGTTTTAAATACCAGGACCTGAATGGCGATGGTAGAATTACTTCGCTGGACAGAACGGTAATCGGAAATCCAAACCCTAAATACACTTATGGCGTAAACACCAGTTTTGCCTATAAAAACTTTGATCTGGCACTTGACTTCCAGGGAGTAGCAGGAGTAGATATTTATAATTCTAACCTCGCCTACCGCTTCGGTAATGAGAATTTCACTAAAGATTTCGTAGATAACCGCTGGCATGGAGCAGGTACTTCAAATACCTATCCATCAGTGAATATCGGGTCTTCTGCCAACTCTGCACCAAACTCTTTTTATGTATCCAGCGGATCATATTTCAGGGTAAGAAATGCACAGTTAGGTTACACCCTACCTAATAGTACACTGGAGAAATGGAAAATTAAGAAAATCAGGTTCTATGCAAATGCACAGAATGCCATCAATTTGTTCGGATATAAAGGATTCAGCCCGGAAATTGGCCCTGCACCTATCAACGTTGCAGACAGAATCGCAAATGCAACAAGCTCCACCACCCTCAACGCGGGTCTGGATGCAAACGTATATCCGTTATACGCAACTTACAACTTTGGTGTTAACCTGACATTCTAATCTGCAATCACATGAAACTAAATCATAAATTATATTCAAAATCAGTTTTGGGAGCAGGTATTCTGATCGCCGCCTCTCTTTTTCCTTCCTGTAAAAGGGAATTCCTTGATGTTCCCCAGCAGGGACAGCAGCAAAGTGACGTATTCTGGAAAACTGCTGCAGATGCCGGTGCTGGTGTAAATGCCATCTATGGTAATATGCGCTCCTATGAAAACACAGCCTTCCCGGCAATTGCCATCGAAAGCATGGGTTCTGATGATGCCGAAAAAGGCAGCAGCCCAAGCGATGCCAGTTTCTTCCTAGACTTTGATACTTTTACCATAGATCCTAATCAGGGCAATATATCAGGATTCTGGAGTGGCCAGTACCGCAACATCAATTATTGCAACCAGGTGCTTGCCAATGTTCCTGCCATTACAATGGATGAAACGCTGAAGGCCCAATATCTGGCAGAAGCTAAATTTATACGTGCACTATCTTATTTCAGACTGGTACGGGCTTTCGGAGCTGTTCCTCTACGCCTCACGATAGCGAACGACCCATCAGAATATAATATTCCAAGAACTGATGCTACGCAGGTATATGCACAGATCGAAACAGACCTGACGGATGCCGCTGCAGCACTTCCAGTAACTTATGCTTCTGTTGATCTGGGCAGGGCAACAAAAGGCGCGGCGCTTACACTGCATGCTAAAGTAGCCATGTACCTTAAAAAATGGAACGATGTGCTGACCTATACCAATACGGTTATGGGTATGAATTACAGTCTGCTCCCAAGCTTTGAATCTGTATTCCGCATTCCCAATGAAAACAGCAGTGAATCTATCTTTGAAATTCAGTGTGCGCTGGTACCGGGTAATACTTCAGTGTCAAATTCTCAGTATTCGCAGGTTCAGGGCGTCCGCTCAGCAAGAGGTGGCGGATGGGGTTTCAACGTACCCACAGCAGATCTGGCAGCTTCATTTGAGACAGGCGATCCGAGAAGAGATGCTACAATTATCTTCAGGGGAGAAACTACACCTCAGGGCGATGTAATAGACGCTAACGGTGATAATCCTATGTTCAACCAGAAATCATATGTACCATTCAGCCTTTTTGTAAATGGCTTTAATGAAGGTGCACAGCAAAATGTACGCGTGCTGCGTTTCTCAGATGCATTGTTGATGAACGCCGAAGCTGCCAATGAACTTGGTAATACCGCACAGGCACTTTCCTCACTGGAAAGAGTACGTGCCAGGGCCCGTCAGGGTAATCCTGCAATTCTGCCAGCTGTGACCACTACAGATCAAGCAGCAATCCGCGCTGCAATATACCGCGAGAGAAGATCAGAATTTGCGATGGAATTTGACCGTTATTTTGACGTGATCCGTCAGGGACGCGGAGCAGCAGTGTTCGGCCCCAAAGGATGGAAAGCCGGAAGAAACGAAATATGGCCGATCCCGCAGACAGAAATTGACCTAAGCGGTGGCCTGTTAACTCAAAACCCGGGTTATTAATGCCCTATCTAACCAGATAATATCAAGGTTGCTGGTACTTAAAACCGGCAGCCTTTTTTTAAACTTATTCAAATGCTGAAAGCCATTAAAAAACATAGTACTTTATTCCTGCTGACCGTCATTTGTAGTATAACACTGAGCTGTCAAACATCCTTTGCACAAACCAAAGGCAATGACCGCATCGCGCCGCAACTTAAGATCAACAAAAAACTGAACGACGAACAGCTGCTGGACCTTGTACAAAAACAAACATTCCGTTACTTCTGGGATTTTGCACACCCGGTAAGCGGTATGGCGCGCGAGCGTAGCAACAAATCTTTTGATTATGGAGCTGAAGTTGTCACCACCGGTGGTACCGGATTTGGTGTTATGGCTACCATTGTAGCATCAGAACGTAAGTTCATTACCCGTGAGCAAGCGGCCGCCCGCACAAAGAAAATTGTGGATTTTTTATGGAAGGCAGACATGTTTCATGGCGCATTTCCGCATTGGATGAATGGCGAAACCGGTAAAGTAATCCGTTTTAGTCCGAAGGACGATGGTGCCGATCTGGTAGAAACCTCTTTTCTTTTCCAGGGCCTGCTTACCGCCCGTCAATATTACACTGCAGACAACCCTGTAGAAAATGATATCCGCAACAAAATCCTCTGGATGTGGGAAGGTATAGAATGGAACTGGTTTACACAAAACCAAAATGTGCTTTACTGGCACTGGAGCCCCAATAACGACTGGAGCATGAACCACCAGCTTAAAGGATGGAACGAATGTTTTATTACCTATGTACTTGCTGCTTCCTCTCCCAAATTCCCAATCACTAAAAGGGTATATGAAGACGGCTGGGCAAACAGCAATACCTTTTTCAACGGCAAAAAATTTCTTGGCATTACTCTACCCCTGGGTTTTGATTTTGGAGGGCCATTGTTCTTCTCCCATTATTCATTCCTGGGGCTTGACCCACGCGGATTAAAAGACCGTTATGCCGATTATTTTGAGCAGAATACCAACCATACACTGATCAATCATGCATATTGTGTTGAGAACCCGAAACATTATAAAGGGTATGGAGAGAACAGCTGGGGCCTCACCGCAAGTGATAGCTGGCAGGGATATGCGGCGCATTCGCCCGCAGAAGACCTTGGGGTAATTACTCCAACTGCAGCCTTATCCGCTTTCCCTTATACCCCGGAATATTCTATGAAAGCATTAAAACATTTCTATTTCGATTTAGGTGACAAAATATGGTCGGAATATGGTTTTGTAGATGCCTTTAGTGAAGAACATAACTGGTACGCTAAATCGCACCTGGCAATAGATCAGGGACCGATCATTTGCATGATCGAAAACTACCGCAGCGGATTACTCTGGAAATTGTTTATGAGCAGTCCTGACGTAAAAAACGGCTTAAATAAATTAGGGATAGAGAGTCCTGCATTGAACAAATAATAAATAGACAATACTCATGAACAAACGTACTTCCCTATTTTTCTTGGCAGCCATTTTTCTAGCGCAGGGTGCTGCAGCACAGAAAAAAGCTGTGCCAGTAGCCGACCAGAAGATGAATACCTTCGTTACCAGCCTGATGTCAAAAATGACCCTCGACGAAAAGATCGGACAACTTAACCTGCCGGCGGTAGGATTTGATGTAACCGGCCCTATACTGAGCCAGGGTGTAAATGAAAAAATCGAAAAAGGACTAGTTGGTGGTGTATTCAATACATTTACCCCTCAGGCCGTGCGCAAGTTACAGGAGCTGGCCGTCAACAAATCGAGGTTAAAAATTCCCCTGCTGTTTGGTTATGATGTAGTACACGGACATAAAACAATATTTCCTATTCCCCTGGGCATGAGTGCAAGCTGGGACCTGGATTTGATTGAAAAAAGTGCACGTATTGCAGGTAGAGAAGCCAGTGCCGATGGTCTGAACTGGACGTTTTCACCTATGGTAGATATTGCCAGGGATCCGCGATGGGGAAGAATGGCAGAAGGCTCTGGTGAAGATCCTTATCTGGGTTCGTTAATCGGCGCAGCCATGGTTAAGGGTTACCAAACCAATAGTCTTTCTAATAAAGACGCTATCCTTGCCTGTGTGAAACACTTTGCATTGTATGGCGCTGCCGAGGCAGGACGGGACTACAATACAACAGATATGAGTTTGATTAAGATGTACAATGAATACCTGCCACCTTATAAAGCAGCAGTAGATGCCGGCGCGGCATCAGTAATGGCCTCTTTTAATGATATCAATGGAACACCGGCAACCGCAAATAAATGGCTGCTCACCAATGTGCTCCGCAACCAATGGGGCTTTAAGGGCTTTGTAGTGAGCGACTATACCGGCATCAATGAACTGGTTGCCCATGGTCTTGGTGATCTGAAAACTGTAAGTGCCAGGGCACTTGATGCAGGTACAGATATGGATATGGTTGGAGAAGGTTTCCTTACTACCCTTAAACAGTCTTTGCAGGAAAAAAAGATCAGCCTTTCGGTAATTGACCTTGCCTGCCGCAGGATTCTTGAAGCTAAATATAAACTGGGCCTGTTTGCAGATCCATATAAATACGTTGATGAAGAACGTGCAAAAACAGAAATTCTTTCTGAGCAGAACAGGTTTGATGCAAAAAATATTGCTGAAGCTTCTATGGTATTGCTGAAAAACAACAATCAGCTTTTGCCCCTGAAAAAAAATGCAAAGATTGCATTGATTGGACCGCTAGCCGATAACAAACGCGACATGATTGGTAACTGGAGTGCGGCTGGCGATTGGAAACAGGCGATTGGTGTAATGGAAGGATTGAAAAAGGCTGCGCCTGATATGGATATTATTTATGCAAAAGGCGCAAATCTTGTTGATGACCCAGCTATCCTGAAACAGATCAATGCCAACGGTGCCGATATTGTTGCTGATGAAAAATCTCCCGAAAAACTGATCAGTGATGCTGTTTCAGCTGTGAATAAAGCAGATATATCGGTAGTGGTTTTAGGAGAAAGTGCCCTGATGGGTGGCGAGGCTACCAGCAGGACTAACCTTGACCTTTTACCTAATCAGAAAACATTGTTAAAAGCACTGGCTGCTACTGGAAAACCGATTGTATTGGTGTTAATGAACAGCCGCCCTCTAACCCTGGAATGGGAAGATGCCAATATTCCGGCAATCCTGGAAACATGGTTTAGCGGTACGGAGTCTGGAAACGCCATTGCGGATGTATTGGTAGGAAATTATAACCCTGCCGGAAAAATAACAGTTACCTTCCCTAGAAGCATAGGCCAGATTCCTATATACTACAACCACAAAAGTACTGGTCGCCCTTATGATGGCGTATCTAACGAGAAGTTCAAATCCCGTTACATTGACAGTTCAAATGATCCCCTATATCCATTTGGATACGGCCTTAGTTATACCAGCTTCCAGTATTCGCCGGTTAAGCTGAATAAAAACACTTTGAAACCTGGTCAGACTATCCTGGCTACCGTTGATATACAAAACACCGGAAACTTTGATGGTCAGGAGACTATACAACTTTATATCCAGGATATTTACGGATCCGTAACACGTCCGGTAAAAGAACTAAAAGGGTTTCAAAAAATCTTCCTGAAAAAAGGTGAGACAAAACATGTGACTTTCAGTATTGATGAAAACATGCTGAAATTCTACAATCCGGATCTGAAATTTGCTGCAGAGGCTGGAGATTTCAATTTATTTATTGGTGCAAATTCACGTGATGTAACTGCAGTACCATTCAGTTTCACCCGTTAAAATATACCAGTTACCTATTACAGGCATCCCCGATAAGGATGCCTTTTTTATGCATTTTAATTTACGGGACTGCTGTCAAATAATCTGCAAAATATATTGATGAGTAAAGCAGCGACTGTTTTTAAACTAAAAATATATTTTTTATAAACCGGCCCTATATACAGGGTGGTTTTATAATTTAGGCCCATGAAGTATCCCAAATCAATCGTTTGTCTCCTGTTGGTTTTATGCTGTTCTGGATTATATGCCCAGGATCTCGAAAAATTTGAAAAAGCAAGTTACATCACCGCAACAGATACTTTATTTTACCGGGTGTTGTTCCCCGAAAAATTCGACCCACAACTGAAATATCCGGTTGTATTCTTTCTGCATACACGCAACGAAAGCGGCAACGACAACGAAAAACAGCTGAACATCGGCGCAAAACTTCTGCTTACCCCAGAGGTACGGACGCAGTATCCGGCCATATATGTATTTCCCCAATGTACAGAAGATAGTTTTTGGTCCAACGTAAAGATCACCGCCGGAACAACAAGCAAACATGATTATCATTTTCAAACTGGCGGAAAACCAACCAAGGCGATGAGCGGCCTGCTGGGGATGATAGATAACCTCCTGGCAAAGCCATACGTAAACTTACAGCAAGTATATTTGGGTGGGGCATCTATGGGTGGAATGGGAACCTACGAGCTGCTAAGGCGTAAACCGAAGACTTTTGCTGCAGCTTTTGCCATTTGCGGTGCTGATACGATTGCCAACGTCAACAAATACAAACAAGTTCCCTTATGGATTTTTCATGGCGGAAAAGATGATATAGTAAGTCCAGCCTATTCTATCGCGATAGCCAATCAATTAAAAATTATTGGCAAAGAAGTGAAATTTAGTTACTACCCCGATGCTAACCACAACAGCTGGGACAAAGCTTTTGCAGAACCACAATTTCTTTCCTGGCTCTTTAGTCATCGGTTGCCAAAATAACTTAAAAGGCGAAACATTTGAATGATCAAATATATTAGGTAAGATCTTGCAATCAGATTGGAATTAAAGTTAATGCAAAAAGATTTGCATCAGTTATTGCAAAGAGATTTTGCATTAAGCTATTGCAAAGAGATTTTGCATTAAGCTATTACAAAGAGATTTTAAATTAAGCTATTGCAAGAGATTTTAAATTAAGCTATTGCAAAGAGATTTTTTATTAAGCTATTGCAAAGAGATTTGGCGTTAAGCTATTGCAAACGGATTTGAATCAGGGTTATGCGCCATACCCTGGATTCCCCCTCCAGATTCTGCGGGGGAGGAAATCTTAAACAAAAATGGTATAGTTCCCTGCCGACATGCAGCCTATCCTTCAATAGGCTGAGGAGGCAGGGAATTATACCATTTTTGTAAAAGCAGTTAACCCCTCGCTTAATCCCCCTACTTACTCCGCCATGTTATGGTAAACAGCCTGTACGTCATCATCCTCTTCCAATTTATCAATCAGCTTTAATACATCTACTGCTTGTTCTTCAGAAATTGGTACAGTAGTTAATGAAATACGTTCCAGCTTTGCACTTTTCATTTCAAAGCCCATATCTTCCAGTGTTTTCTGCATTTTACCGAAATCTTCAAAAGCAGTTTGTACTACGGCAATATCATTTCCTTCTTCGTCTGCTTCCAGGTATAATTCTTCCAGGCCGGCATCGATCAGGTCGAACTCTAATTCCTCCAGGTCTTTTTCACCAGGTGAGAACCTGAATATAGATTTACGGTTAAAGATAAAATCCAGCGATCCCGTTTTTCCCAACGAGCCACCGGTTTTACTGAAATAACTACGCACATTGGCCACCGTTCTGTTTGTATTGTCAGTTGCTGTTTCAATCAGAATAGCAACACCATGTTGTGCATATCCTTCATATACATGTTCCTCGTAACCATTCTCATCCTTATTAGAAGCCCGTTTAATAGCGGCATCCACTGTGTGTTTAGGCATATTGACTGCCTTCGAGTTTTGTATTGCAGTACGGAGGCGGGAGTTGGTATCCGGATTTGGACCAGCATCTTTTACAGCCATTACAATTTCCTTCCCTATACGGGTAAATTGTACGGCCATTTTAGCCCAACGTTTAAATTTTCTTTCTTTTCTGAACTCAAATGCTCTTCCCATTATATTACTTTATTGAGGGCTTTACCCTATTTATTTTTTTAAATTTTTAAACATATCTATTGTCATTTTCGCAAGGTCAAATTCCGGCTTCCAACCCCAATCGCGCGTGGCAAACTGGTCGTCAATAGAGCGTGGCCAGCTACCTGCAATCTCCTGACGTGGATCGTAAGCTGTATAAGTTAACTTAAAATCCGGTATATGGTTCCTGATTTCTGCAGCCAGTACTTCGGGCGTAAAACTTACACCCGCAAAGTTATAACTTGAGCGGATAGAAATCTGCGCTGCAGGTGCGTCCATCAGTTCAATTGTACCACGGATCGCATCGTCCATATACATCATAGGCAACTCCGTCTCTGCGGAAAGGAACGAAGCATAACTTGCTTTTTTTAAAGCGTCATGGAAAATATGTATGGCATAATCCGTTGTGCCACCGCCTGGAGCAGCTTTCCAGCTAATTAAACCAGGATAACGGATACTGCGCACGTCAAGACCGAACTTCTGAAAATAGTATTCACACCATCTTTCACCCGCTAATTTACTAATTCCGTAAACAGTATTGGGATCCATTACACAAAATTGTTCCGTTTGATCTTTTGGGGAATTTGGCCCAAAGACGGCAATTGAACTTGGCCAGTAAACCTTTGCAGTTTTATAAATAATGGCCAGGTCGAGAATATTGAGCAAGCCGTTCATATTCAGGTCCCATGCAAGTTTAGGGTTCTGTTCACCTGTCGCCGACAACAATGCCGCCAGCAGGTAAACCTGCGTAGGTTTGTATTTCGTAAAAATCGCGTTCAGGATCTCTTTATCAAGCACATTGACGAACTCAAACGGTCCGGAATTCTTGATATCATAATCCGGACGGCGGATATCACAGGCAATAACATTATCTTCTCCGTAGGTTTTGCGCAAAGCCATTACCAACTCGGTGCCGATCTGTCCGTTAGAACCCAATACAACTATTTTTTCGCTCATTGAAATATAGATTTTGGCAAAGGTAGAAAAACGTAACAAACCTAAATAAAAATGTTATTATTTATATTTATCTTCAGATATTGCCCTTTCGCTCCCGAAATTTTGGCTTAATAAGCCTGATAATCCTTATGAAAAATTTATCTTATGAGCAATAGAAGAAGTTTTTTACAACATGCAGGTATCGCCACGGCGGCAGCATTTCTAAGTCCCTCCATTTTATCTTCTGCACTGGCAGCAGATAAAGCGGCAGTAAACAAGGTAGGACTGCAATTATACACCCTCAGGGATCTGCTTCTGCAGGACGTGAATAGTGTGATATCAAAAGTAGCGGGCATCGGTTACAAAACCGTCGAGACTTACTATGGTTACCCGGGAGCACTGGCAAAAGAGGGTTTTTGGGGTCTTGATGCCAAAGCATTTAAGGCTTTGCTGGATAAAAACGGTCTTAGTTCTCCATCCGGTCATTACAATACGAACGATTTTCTGATTAAAGATGGCACAGACGAAACCCTAAAAAAACATATTGAAACTGCAGCAATTGTTGGTCAGAAGTATTTTGTAATTCCTGCCTTACCTGCCGAAGTTAGAAAAGACGGGAAGCAGGATGGATGGAAAGGCATGGCCGCAAAGTTTAACCACGCTGCCGAACTATGTAAAAAAAACGGCCTTACACTGGCATACCACAACCACAACTTTGAGTTCAATGACCTTGGTGGTGGCATTACAGGTTATGACATCCTTTTAAAAGAAACCGATCCGGCGATGGTGAAATTTGAACTCGATCTTTTTTGGGCCGTAAATGCGGGCCTCGACCCACTTGAAATGTTCAAGAAAAATCCCGGAAGGTTTAGCATGTGGCACGTGAAAGATATGAGTAAAGCCGATAAAAGCGTATTTACAGAGGTTGGAACGGGAATTATCAAATTTAAAAGTATTTTTAGCCAGGCGAAGACTTCGGGCTTGCAGTATATATTTGTAGAACAGGACGTGATCAAAAAAGAGCCATACCAGAGTGTAACGGAAAGTTTCAGGTATATCAAAGATGTCTTATTAAGATAAATTATAAATTAAAAAACATGTCAGACGATAAAAGATTCAGACAAAATAGTTTAGGTAACAAAACCATGATATATGTGTGTTAATATTACACTTTCTCAACTGTTTTACTTATTTTAGGATGACCAAAACACAACAACAGAACATAAAAAACCAAATTTAAATCAATATGGATAGAAGAGAGGCAGTTAAAAGTGTTGCTTTCCTGCTTGGAGGCGCGCTTTCTGCGACCACAATCGGTGTATTCCTGGATAGCTGTAATTCACCTTCGGCTAATAAAGGATCAAATCTATTTTCAGCAGAGCAGGAGCAGCTCATTACAGAAGTAGCAGACATCATTATTCCGTCTACGAAAACGCCGGGCGCAAAAGCGGCTGGTGTAGGACCGTTTATTGTAGCTACGCTTAAGGATTGTTATCCTGAGGATGCCCAAAAAGCATTTGTAAAAGGCCTGGAAGATCTGGAAGACAGAGCTAAAAAAGACTACGGCAATTCATTCGTTAAAATTTCTGCGAAAGAACGCGAGCAGCTTCTTGGAAAGTTACGCGATGAAACCGTTGCTTCACAAAAAGCAGACAGCGCGGCGAAAGAAAAAGAAAAAGCGACTGCTAAGCCGGCTGACAAACCTATACCCGCTCCGGACAGGTATGCAAAATCTACCCCTTATTTCTTTGCAATTGCACGCGATTTAACCCTACTGGGCTATTTCACGTCTGAAATTGGCGCTACTCAGGCCCTGGAATACATCGCTGTTCCCGGTCGCTACGATGGCTGTGTAGACCTGAAACCTGGTCAGAGAGTTTATTCATCATAAATATTAAGAAGAACGAGCAATGAATTTAAATACTAAAGCAGCTGCACAAAATACATATGACGCCATTGTAGTAGGATCTGGAATCAGCGGAGGCTGGGCAGCAAAGGAACTTACTGAAAAAGGCCTCAAAGTTTTATTGCTGGAGAGGGGTAGAAACGTAGAGCACATTAAAGACTACACCACCGCAATGAAAAAACCATGGGAGTTTGAACACCGTGGAATGCTAACTGAAGAACAAAAGAGAACCCACCCGGTTCAGATCAGGGATTATCCTTATCAGGAATTCAATGAAAGTTTCTGGGTAAATGACCTGGAATGCCCATATACAGAGGTGAAACGTTTTGACTGGTACCGTGGTTTCCATGTAGGCGGAAAATCGCTGATGTGGGGCCGCCAGAGTTACCGTTTCAGCGACCTCAATTTTGAAGACAATGCAAAAGATGGTCATGGTAACGACTGGCCGATCAGATATAAGGACCTGAGTAAATGGTATGATTATGTAGAGCGTTTCGCAGGTATCAGCGGACAGGCAGAAAACTGGCCTGCACTGCCTGATGGCGAGTTCCTCCCTCCTATGGAAATGAACTGCGTAGAGAAATCTGTTAAAAAACGCATTGAAGACCGCTGGAAAAAATCCCGTATCATGACGATTGGCAGAACCGCCAATTTAACTGTACCTCACGGTGGCAGGGGAAGCTGTCAATATCGTAACCTGTGTAGCAGGGGATGTCCTTTCGGCGCTTATTTCAGCACGCAATCTTCTACCCTGCCCGCTGCAGTAGCTACCGGAAACCTTACCCTCCGTCCTTTCTCCCTGGTAGACCATATCATTTATGATAAGGAAACCCAAAAGGCAACAGGTGTTATGGTAATTGATTCTGAGACCAAAGAACACATTGAGTTTTTTGCCAAGATCATTTTCGTTAACGGATCTACCCTGGGCAGTACCTTCTTGTTGCTGAATTCTACATCAGCAGAACATCCTAACGGATTGGGTAACGGAAGCGGCGAACTGGGCCATAATTTAATGGACCACCATTTCCGTTGCGGAGCTTCAGGCGAAGCAGAAGGATTTGAAGATAAATACACTTATGGAAGAAGGGCCAACGGAATTTACATCCCAAGGTACCAGAACATGGGTGGCGATAAACGTGATTACTTACGTGGCTTTGGATACCAGGGCGGTGCAAGCAGGACCGGATGGCATAAAGATGTTGCCGAGCTGGCCTTTGGTGGCGAATTTAAAGATCAGATGACCCAACCAGGCATGTGGACAATGGGCCTTGGCGGTTTTGGTGAATCTCTACCTTACCACGAAAACAGGGTATACATTGATAAAAGCAAGAAAGATAAATGGGGAATGCCGGTTCTGGCTATCGATTGCGAATTCAAAGGCAATGAACAAAAAATGCGTTTGGATATGATGAACGATGCAGCAGAAATGCTGGAAGCAGCGGGCATGAAAAATATCAAAACATACGACAGCGGTTCGTCACCTGGTATGGCTATTCATGAGCAGGGCACGGCACGTATGGGTAATGATCCAAAAACATCTGTACTGAACAAATGGAACCAAATGCATGAAGTTAAAAATGTATTTGTTACGGATGGTTCTTGTATGCCTTCAATTGCATGTCAAAACCCTTCGCTTACTTTTATGGCGCTAACTGCCAGGGCGGCCGACTTCGCAGTAACTGAACTTAAAAAAGGAAATATTTAATGGCTACAGGAAAGATAAGAATGGGCATGATCGGTGGAGGCAAAAATGCCTTCATCGGTGCTGTCCACCGGATTGCAGCAAATATAGACGGACAAATAGAGCTCTGTTGCGGGGCATTGAGCTCTGACCCGGAGACGGCGAAGGAGTCGGGAAAAACACTGTTCCTTTCAGATGACAGGAATTACGGCAGCTATCAGGAGATGATAGAAAAAGAAAGCCTATTGCCCGCAGACACGCGCATGCATTTTGTAACTATCGTTACCCCTAACTTTGCACATTTTGCCCCGGCAATGATGGCACTGGAACATGGTTTCCATGTGGTAATTGATAAGCCGATTACACTTACGCTGGCAGAAGCAAAAAAACTGCAGGAAAAAATAACAGAGACCGGCTTATCTTTATGCCTTACTTATACGTATTCTGGCTATCCAATGGTAAAACAAGCCAGACAAATGGTAAAAGACGGGGCTTTTGGTAAAATCAGAAAGGTTCTTGTTGAGTACCCTCAGGGATGGCTAAGCCTGCCTTCTGAACGTGATGGAAATAAACAATCGTCGTGGAGAACAGATCCGTCTAAAAGTGGCATCAGCGGCTGTATGGGCGATATCGGTACCCATGCTGCGCAACTGGCTGAATATATATCTGGACTGGAAATCGACAGGATTTGTGCCGACCTCAATATTGTAGTTGAGGGACGCCCCCTTGATGATGATGGAAACGTCCTGCTGAAATTTAACAACGGCGCAAATGGGGTATTGGTAGCCTCGCAAATTGCGGCCGGTGAAGAAAATGCCCTTAAAATTAAAGTATATGGTGAAAAAGGTGGCCTTGAATGGCATCAGGAAGAGCCCAATACACTTAAAGTGAAATGGCTGGATGCACCAAGCCAGATTTACCGTACCGGAAATGGATATTTGTCTGCGGCAGCGCAATTTAATGCCAGGACCCCTTCCGGGCATCCCGAAGGTTATCTGGAAGCGTTTGCCAATATCTACCGGAACTTTGCTTCCACCCTCCGCGCAAAACTGGAGGGACAGGAGCCTACAGTGGAAATGCTGGATTTCCCTGGTGTGGAAGAAGGTGTTCGTGGAATGGCATTCATTGAAAACGTAGTGGCTTCAAGCCAGTCGAACCAAAAATGGTACGATTTTAAAATCTAACAACATGACAACACTTAAAGGACCAGCAGTTTTTTTAGCGCAGTTTATTGGAGACGAGGAGCCATTTAACTCCCTGGACGGAATTTGTAAATGGGCAGCAGACCTCGGATTTAAAGGCATACAGATGCCCACGCTGGATAACCGCTTTATTGACCTTCAAAAGGCTGCTGAAAGTAAAACTTACGCTGATGAATTAAAGGGTAAAGTAGCTTTTTACGGCCTGGAGATCACTGAGCTTTCAACACATATTCAGGGGCAGCTGGTTGCAGTAAACCCCGCATTTGATAAAGTATTTGACGGCTTTGCACCTGACGCCTATAAAAACAATCCAAAAGCAAGAACGGAATGGGCTGTACAACAGATGAAATATGCTGCTAAAGCTTCTGAAAACCTGGGGCTCAATGCCCACGCTACTTTTAGTGGTTCACTTTTATGGCATATGTTCCACCCCTGGCCTCAACGTCCGGAAGGGCTTGTAGAAGAAGGCTTCAAAGAACTGGCACGCCGCTGGCTGCCAATCCTGAATGAATTTGATGCCTGTGGTGTAGATGTTTGTTATGAGATCCATCCTGGTGAAGATCTTTTTGACGGGGTAACTTATGAAATGTTCCTTGAAAAAGTGAACAACCACCCAAGGGCCTGCTTACTTTACGACCCTTCACACTTTGTTTTGCAGCAACTGGACTATATACAGTATATAGATTTTTACCATGAACGCATCAAAGCTTTCCACGTAAAAGACGCGGAATTTAACCCTACCGGCAGGCAGGGAACTTTCGGCGGATACCAAAGCTGGGCAAACCGTGCAGGGAGGTACCGCTCGCCGGGCGATGGACAGGTTGATTTTAAAACTATATTTAGTAAACTTGCCCAATATGATTTTAAAGGATGGGCGGTAATGGAATGGGAATGCTGTATTAAGGATTCTGAAACTGGTGCCAGAGAAGGCGCACAGTTTATTAAAGACCATATCATTCCGGTAACCACCAGGGCGTTTGATGACTTTGCTGCAACTGGTGCAGATGATGCGTTTAACCGACAAATTTTAGGAATATAATAATTAGCACATATACAAATGAAACACACAACACTACTGATCTTAGGTTGTCTGGGTTTAACCATTGCTTCTTGCGGTGGCGGTGGCTCTTCTGAAAAAGCAGAGGAATCTACCTCAACTACGACAACAACAACCACTGATACGGCAACAACTGTGAGCACGGAAACGCCGTCTGAAAAACTTCCCGGCGAAAAACTGGTAGCCACATCTGATTGCCTGGGCTGCCACAATAAAACAGAAAAAGTTATTGGACCTGCATATGTAGACATTGCAGCAAAATACCCTTCAAATGACGAAAACATCAGCCACCTTGCAGATGTAATCATCAAAGGTAGCAAAGGCACATGGGGAGACCTGCCGATGACACCTCATCCAAACTTAAGTAAAGACGACGCCAAATTAATGGTGACGTGGATTTTATCACTAAAAAAATAAAGAATCACAGAACAGCATCTCTTTTCTAACCAAATATTAATCTATGGAAAAAAACACTAATGAACTGAATGCTGCCAGCAGGCGTGCATTTATTAAAACAACGGCTATTGCCAGCGCAGCATTTATGATTTTCCCACGCCACGTTTTAGGGGGAAAAGGCTTTACTGCCCCCAGCGACAGGCTTGTAGTAGCAGGTATAGGTGTAGGTGGTAAGGGCGCCGGTGATATCAAAGCATTCTACGATAGTGGAAAAGCGGATATCGGTTTCCTCTGTGATGTAGATACCAAAAGGGCTGCCGGAACGGTAAAATCTTTCCCAAAAGCCAAATTTTATAAAGACTGGCGCGAAATGCTCGATAAAGAGCACAAGAACTTTGACGCGGTGAGCATTGCCACCCCCGACCATAGTCATGCCATTATTACCGTAGCGGCGATGCAGCTGGGTAAACATGTATATGTACAAAAACCACTGACCCACGATATTTACGAAGCAAGAAAATTAACGGAGGCAGCAAAAAGATATAAAGTAGTTACCCAGATGGGTAATCAGGGAGCCTCTAATGATGGTCCCCGTCAAATGAAGGAATGGTATGATGCCGGCTTAATCGGAGACGTGCATACTGTTTATGCATGGACAGACAGACCTGTTTGGCCTCAGGGTATTCCATGGTCGGCAAATAAAGCGGAAGTTCCTGCCAACCTGGACTGGGACCTGTGGTTAAACACAGCGCCATACAAAGATTACGTTGATAAATTGGTGCCATTCAACTGGAGAGGCTGGTGGGATTATGGAACAGGTGCACTGGGCGATATGGGATGTCACCTGATTGAAGCACCTTTTAGCGTTTTGGGCCTCAAATATGCAACAAAGGTAGAAGCCAGCGTGGGTTCTGTCTATGTGGATGAATTTAAAAGGGGTTATTTCCCTGAAAGTTGCCCTCCTTCAAGTCACGTGACCTTAACTTTCCCTAAGACCCCAAAAACACAGGGAGAAGTAGTAATGCACTGGATGGATGGAGGAATACAGCCTACCCGTCCGGAAGAACTAGAGGCAAATGAAGTTTTTGGTGATGGTGCCAACGGAACCCTGTTTGTAGGGACCAAGGGCAAAATGATGAGCAGCACGTACAGTGCCAATCCAAGATTGCTGCCATTGAGCCGTAACAAGGACATTAAAGTGCCTGAGAAATTTAAAAGGGTGCCGAAGGGCGCCAATGGGCATTACGCACAGTGGGTACAAGCCTGTATTGCCGGTTATGGCAACATGGAGGTGAGCTCCCCATTTGAAATTGCCGGTCCGCTTACAGAAGCGCTACTGATGGCCAATCTTGCCATCCGGGGAAATGATGTACAAAGGACATCAGGCGGAAAAGTAACTTATCCCGGCCGGAATATCCAGCTCCTTTGGGATAATGACCAAATGAAAGTTACCAATTTTGATGATGTAAACCAATTTGTAAAACGCGAGTACCGCAAAGGCTGGTCGCTGGGCATATAAATACTAAAAACATAAAAAATGAAATTAACTCACCTATCTGCAATCTTACTCATTACAATCATGAGCAGCAGTAATATAAAAGCCCAGGACACTACGGGATTTGTTCCCCTGTTTGATGGAAAAACAAAAAATGGCTGGCATACCTATGGTCTGAACCTTAGCGGTCAGGGCTGGAAAGTTGAAAACGGGACTTTACACCTGGACCCAAAAGCAAAAAAGAACGATGCCGGCGATCTTGTAACTGATAAGGAATATACCAATTTTCACCTGAAGGTGGATTGGAAAGTTGCTCCGGGTGCCAATAGCGGAATCTTGTTCCACATCAAAGAAGATCCCGCCAAATATAATCAGACCTATAGTACCGGCCCTGAAATGCAGGTAATTGACAATGCCGGACATCCCGATGGCAAAATCAATAAACACCATGCGGGCGATTTGTACGACCTGGTATCTGGCAGTCCGGAAGCGGTAAAACCTGTTGGCGAATGGAATACAGCTGAAATCATCAGCAGTGGGGAAAGCCTTGTTTTTATATTAAACGGTGTAAAAATTGTTACCACCACACAATTTGATGAAAACTGGAAAGGGCTCATAGCAGGCAGTAAATTTGCCAAATGGGAAGGTTTCGGAACCTTTAGAACCGGTAAAATATCGTTACAGGACCATGGCAATGAGGTGTGGTACCGTAATATCCTGATCAAAGAACTTTAATCCAATATAAAAAGATATGATGAACGTAAATACCCGAATCAAGTTATCACTAATGATGTTCCTGGAATTTTTTATCTGGGGCTCATGGTTTGTTACCCTGGGTACTTTTTTAGAAAAAAACCTGTCAGCCACAGGATCACAAACAGCGGCGGTATTTTCCACGCAATCCTGGGGTGCCATTATTGCACCTTTTATTATCGGTTTGATAGCCGACAGGTTTTTTAATGCTGAAAAAATTCTGGGGGTACTGCACCTGATTGGGGCATTGTTAATGTACCAGATGTACAGCGCTACCAATGTTGATGTTTTTTATCCCTATGTTTTGGGATATATGATCTTGTTCATGCCAACACTGGCATTGGTCAACTCAGTAGCATTTAACCAGATGAAAGACGCGGAAAAGGAATTTTCAAATATCCGTTTCTGGGGTACTATCGGATGGATCGTTGCGGGCTTGTTTATCAGCTATCTGTTCTTATGGGATTCTGCAGAAGGGCTAAGCTCGGGTCTGTTGAAAAACACTTTCCTCATGGCAGGAATTGCGTCACTGCTTTTAGGACTGTTTAGCTTTGCCTTACCTAAAACACCTCCAAAGGTGGCAAAGGGCGAGAAAGTGAAATTATCTGACATCCTGGGACTGGACGCACTGAGCCTGTTAAAGGATAAAAACTTTGCTGTATTCTTTATTTCAGCTATCCTTATTTGTATTCCCCTCGCCTTTTATTACCAGAATGCACACCCATTCCTATCAAGCATAGGTGTAGCAGGGCCAACCGGAAAAATGGCCATCGGGCAGGTGTCGGAAGCTTTATTCCTCCTGATGATTCCTGTTTTCTTTAAAAGGTTCGGATTTAAAATCACCATTTTAGTGGGGATGATTGCCTGGGCAATACGTTATGCCCTGTTTGCCTATGGCAATGCAGGCGAACTGAGTTTTATGCTGATTATTGGTATTGCGCTACACGGCGTATGTTACGACTTCTTCTTTGTATCAGGACAAATTTATACCAATTCAAGGGCAGGCGATAAATATAAAAGTGCTGCACAGGGTTTAATTACGCTGGCTACCTATGGCGTGGGCATGCTCATAGGCTTTGAAGTAGCAGGCATGATTACTGATACGTATAAATTAGCAGACGGAACAATAGACTGGAAAATGGTATGGATAATTCCTGCCGGCATCGCACTTGCGGTATTCCTGCTCTTCTCGGTCTTCTTTAACGGTAAAAATGAAACAGTTGCAGAAACACAATTAAACAACGCATAATCATGGGATCAGAACAAAGCCGACGAAATATGTTGAAAACAATTATTGCTGGTACGGCAGTACTGGGTGCCTCGGCGGCAATTCCGGCACTGGCGGCTGAAAGGGAACCTGCCACGGCAGCACTAAAAGGAAATGTAAACCATTCTGTTTGCCGCTGGTGTTTTGACAAAATACCACTGGACGAATTATGTGCAGCGGCAAAAGATATGGGATTGAAAGGAATTGACCTGGTTGGCCCTGCCGACTGGCCAACGCTGAAAAAATACGGTCTGTATTCTTCAATGTGCAATGGTGCAGAAATTAATCTGGTGGACGGATTTAACGATCCTGCCTTCCACCCTCAGTTAATTGAAAACTATACGAAAATGATTCCTCTGGTTGCAAAAGCGGGATACAAAAACCTGATTTGTTTTAGCGGTAACCGCAGGGGAAAAGATGATGAAACGGGATTAAAAAACTGCGTTGAAGGTCTTAAAAAACTGATGCCACTGGCAGAGAAGCACAATGTAGTTTTAGTGATGGAATTACTGAACAGCAAAGTAAACCACAAAGATTACCAATGTGACCATACCGCGTGGGGCGCCGAACTGGCAAAAAGACTGGGATCAGAAAACTTCAAATTGTTATATGATATCTATCATATGCAGATTGATGAGGGTGATGTGATCAGGAACATTCAGACCTTCCACCCTTATATAGCACATTACCATACCGGCGGTGTACCGGGCAGAAATGAAATTGATGAGACCCAGGAGCTCTACTATCCTGCGATTATCAAAGCTATCCTGGCAACAGGATTTAAAGGATATGTAGCGCAGGAATTTATCCCTAAACAACCGGATAAACTGGCGTCTTTAAGAAAAGCAATTACTATCTGTGACCAATAAACTGATAAATATGAATTCGAGAAGAGATTTTATTAAACTGGCAGGACTTGCCGCAGCGGGGGCAGCAATTGCACCTTCGTTTGCGTTTGCAGCACCTGCTAAAATCGTTGGCCTCCAACTGTATAGCCTGCGGGCACAGTTACCAACAGATGTTAAAGGCACAATTGCCAACGTGGCTAAAGCAGGTTATAAAGAGGTGGAAACCTACGGTTATTCTTTAAAGGATAAATACTGGGGACTTGACCCAAAAGCTTTTAAAGACTTGTTGAATGCCAATGGACTCACCGCACCAAGCGGCCATTACGGAATGGACAAATTTTTAGGTACCGGACAGGCAGATGAGCTGAAAAGTTATATTGAAGCTGCAAACATTATCGGCAGCAGTTATATAGTTGTTCCTTATCTTGGAGATGGGCTCAGAAAAAGTGAAGATGACTGGAAGAAAATTGCCGTCAGACTAAATGAAGCATCGGCCATCTGTAAAGCTGCAGGACTTAAACTGGGTTACCACAACCATAACTTTGAATTTACAAAAGTTGGTGAAACTACCGGATACGATATTTTGCTGAAAGGCACAGATCCTGAAGCTGTTCAGTTTGAAATGGATTTGTACTGGGTGGTTAGATCTGGTAACGATCCTGTAAAACTGTTCACAACCTATCCGGGAAGGTTCCCAATGTGGCATGTGAAAGATATGGACAAGGTTGATAATACGATCAATACTGAAGTAGGTACCGGTACAATAGATTTCAAAACACTATACAAAAGCGCACAACTGGCAGGTTTAAAACACTTGATTGTGGAACAGGAAAATTTCTCCCTGGATCCTTATAAGAGTATTAAACAAAGTGCTGACTACGTCAAAAAAAGCATTCTGTAATGCTTCAACAGGCAGGTTATTAAGTTAGCCTGCCTGTTTTCAATTATTACCCTACCCTCCTGCATCAGCGATTATCGTCATCCTGATCAAATAATTCAGCTTATAAATCCGGTTTTTTGTCCAAATGCGCTGAAAATGAGCAAAGTTTTTCCCATATTTGGATTGATATAATACTATATAAATTTATAAACAAATTCAATTCATGAAAATCGCAGTTGTAGGTGCTACCGGTTTGGTAGGCACTGTAATGTTAAAAGTACTGGAAGAACGTAATTTCCCTCTAACCGAATTAATTCCGGTTGCATCAGAAAAAAGTGTAGGTAAAGAAATCACTTTTAAGGGTAAGAAGTTCAAGGTGGTTAACATGGAGACTGCAATTGCTATGAGACCGGATATTGCTTTATTTTCTGCAGGCGGAAGTACTTCTTTAGAGTATGCTCCTCTTTTTGCCGAAGCCGGCACAACAGTGATAGACAATTCATCCGCATGGCGTATGGATCCATCTAAGAAACTGATCGTACCAGAAGTAAATGCTTATGAATTGTCAATCGATGACAAAATCATAGCTAATCCGAATTGTTCAACTATACAAATGGTTGTGGCTTTAAAACCACTTCATGATAAATACAGGATCAAACGCGTAGTAGTTTCTACCTACCAGTCCGTTACAGGTACAGGTGTTAAAGCTGTGGAACAAATGATGAACGAACGTAAAGGCATCATGGACGGGCCGATGGCTTATCCATACCAGATTGACCTGAACGTTATTCCGCAGATTGACGTGTTCGAAGCAAACGGTTATACCAAGGAAGAAATGAAGATGATTAAGGAAACCCGTAAGATTATGGGCGACGAAAACATTCGCGTTACTGCTACTACGGTACGTATCCCTGTAATGGGCGGACACTCTGAGGCAGTAAACATCGAATTTGAGAATGATTTTGATGTAGCCGATGTGAAATCACTAATGGAAAAAACCCCTGGAATTATCCTAGTAGATGATATTGATAACCTGAAATACCCAATGCCTAAAGATGCCCATGAAAAAGATGAGGTATTTGTAGGACGTATCAGAAGGGATGAATCGATGCCAAATACGTTAAATATGTGGATCGTAGCAGATAACCTGCGTAAAGGTGCGGCAACAAATGCTGTACAGATTGCAGAATTCCTATTGCAAAAAGAACTGGTTTAATTACCCAGGTTACATACATATGTGGTGAAGATATAGCACAAGCTATACTTTCACCACATTTTTTTTGAAAGATGATTTTTATCCTATGTTAAACAGATCCCTAATACTCCTGATTTCGCTTTCATGCGGTGTCACGTTTGCACAAAGCCCGGCGCAGAAAATTGCGCAATCATTTAATACCTTACTGGAAGACCCGCAAATGAAATATGCAATGAATTCCATCTGCGTACTCGATGCTAAAACAGGCAACCTGATTTTTGCTAAAAACCAGAACACCGGTGTAGCAACGGCTTCTACATTAAAAACAATTACAGCAGCCACAGCTTTTTCCGTACTGGGAAAAGACTTTCATTACCAGACTACACTTGGGTATAGCGGAAGTATTGATCCACAGGGCACGCTAAAAGGTGATCTTATTATCACTGGCGGCGGCGATCCTACCCTGGCATCCTGGCGTTACGAAAGTGGTAAAGAAGGACCGGTATTAAATCAGTGGGTGGCGGCAATAAAAGCAGCCGGAATCAAAAAAGTTGAAGGCAGGGTGATTGGCGACGATCATATATGGGGCACACAAAGTACCCCTGAAGGATGGACCTGGCAGGATATGGGAAATTACTATGGCGCAGGTCCTTCTGCCCTGAGCTGGAGGGAAAACCAGTTTGACATTAAGTTGCGTGCGGGACGTACCGTAGGGGTTTTAAAAACGGTTCCGGCAATGCCTTACCTTACTATAGTGAATGAACTGAAAGCCGGAGAGGCTGGCAGTGGCGATAATGCGTATGCATATCTTCCTCCCCTGGCACCAATTGGTTATCTGCGCGGAAGCTGGGCGACGGATATTCAAAAAAGCGGCATATCAGTTGCATTGCCCGACCCGGCATTTGACGCGGCATTCAGGCTACAGGACACTTTAGAAAGGGCCGGCATTAAGCTTAGCATCGCAGCAACAACTTCAAGACAGCTTTCTGCTGCGCAGCAACCTTTACCGGTTGAAGCCAGAAAAATCAGTACCATAACTTCCCCTTCACTGTCAGAAATTGTATACTGGCTCAATAAAAAAAGTGTTAACCTCTATGCTGAACACCTGCTGAAGACAATTGCATGGAAATCTGGCAGGGAAGCCAGTACCAGGAACGGCGCTGCTGAGGAAATCAAATTCTGGGCTGCAAAAGGTATTGACAGAAATGCACTCAATATTGTTGACGGTAGCGGGCTATCTCCTGCTACAAGGGTAACAACATCGGCCATGGCAAGTATCCTCTTCCAGGCGCAGAAAGAAAGCTGGTTTTCTGATTTTTACAAATCGCTGCCAGAGAATAACGGGATGAAACTAAAAAGCGGAACCATTAATGATGTTTCTGCTTTCGCGGGTTACTATTATGCGGACAACGGAAACAAATATATCATCGTGATCAATACCAATAATTATTCCGGCAGCAGGATTAATCCTAAACTATTCAGGGTACTTGATGCGTTAAAGTAACAGTATCACCTAAACAATCATCCATATTTGTACACATTTTGCTAAATTGCAAGCTTTTACCAAATGCGTCAGCAAAAATCCTTTTTCTTTTTATGAATAAAATCGTAACTTCTATCTGCTTCCTACTTTTTTTTACAAGCACATACAGTCAGCAAATGGGATCCGGAAACGCCAATATTTCTGCGGCAGACAGCACTGCCAGTTATGCGAGTAAACCACCTGAGTTTACGATAATCCCAGAACCCGTTTCCCTGCTTAAAACCTCAGGACACTTTACCCTGCCGGAAAATGTAATCATCCTGGCTACGCCGGAAATGAAGCTCGTAGCAGATTATTTAAAAGAAAAGATTTCAGTACCTACCGGAAAGTTTGTAGGTGAATATACAGCTACCTCTGCCCCGGTAACGGTCAGGCTCCTGCTGAACGCGAAGCCAGCACAGCCTCTGGGCGATGAGGGCTACCAGCTTTCGGTGACACCTACGCTGATTGTAATCAAAGCAAATAAAACTGCAGGACTATTTTACGGGGTACAATCCTTACTACAATTGTTTCCCAAGGAAATAGAATCTAAGGAAGAGGTGAAGGACATTACCTGGAAAATCCCTTGTGTTGAAATTACAGATTATCCTAAAGTGGCCTGGAGGGGATTAATGTTTGACGTGGCCCGTCATTTTTTCACTAAACAAGAAGTTAAGCAGTACATCGACGCGATGGTCCGCTATAAATATAATCTGCTTCACTTGCACCTGAGCGACGATGAAGGTTGGCGGATAGAAATAAAAGGGCTGCCTAAGCTGACCGAAGTTGGTGCCTGGAACGTGAAAAAGACAGGTGAATTTGGCAGCTTTAGTGTACCAGGACCAGATGAGCCGCGTAATTACGGAGGTTTTTATACACAGGAAGATATCCGCGAACTGGTGCAGTACGCGAAAGAAAAATTTGTAGATATTATGCCGGAGATAGATGTTCCCGGACATAGTCTTGCGGCAGTAGCTTCTTATCCTGATCTCTCCTGTACCCCCGGAACTTACCGCGTACGCTCTGGCGAGAAAATTATGGACTGGTCTAAAGGAGCGCCTCCGATAGCATTGGTTGACAATACCCTCTGCCCTGCTAATGAAAGGGTATATAGTTTTCTGGATACGGTAATTACCCAGGTTGCAGCGCTATTCCCGTTTGAATACATCCATATGGGCGGCGATGAAGCCCCTCAGAATTTCTGGCAGAAGAGTGACGCGATTAAAGCGCTGATGCAAAGGGAAGGGCTTAAAGATATGCACCAGGTACAGGGCTATTTTGAAAAGAGGATACAGAAAATTGTGGAATCAAAAGGCAAGAAATTTATGGGATGGGATGAAATCCTGAATGGGGATGTACCTGCCAGTGCCGGTATTATGAGCTGGAGAAGCAGCCAGTATGGAATAGAAGCCTCCCGTGCAAAACACGAAGTAGTGATGTCGCCGCAAACCAATGTATATTTGGACCTGATGCAGGGAGATCCTGTTACCGAACCAAAAGTGTACAACTCGGTACGTTTGGGCAAAGCTTATGAATTTGATCCACTGCCGCCCGGCGCAGATCCAAAATATATTAAAGGGGGTCAGGGTAACCTCTGGACCGAACAGATTTACAATATCCGTCAGGCCGAATACATGACCTGGCCAAGGGGATATGCCGTTGCAGAAGCAGTGTGGTCGCCCAGGGAAAAGAAAAACTGGACAAACTTTATCGGCAAAATGGAAGAGCACTTTAAACGGATGGATATTGCCGAGACAAAGTATGCGCCAAGCATTTATGACCCATTATTTAAAGCAACAAGATCGGCCGACAGGCAGGTGATGGTGGAACTGATCACAGATATTGAAGGGTTGGATATCTATTACAGTTTCGACAATTCATTCCCGGACAGGTTTTACCCAAAATACACCGAGAAACTGGCGGTACCAAAAGATGCCTCCCTATTACGTGTAATTACATACAGGGGCAAACAGCCGATTGGCCGTATGATCACCATTACAGTGGATGAGCTGAATAAAAGGGCAGGAAAGAGATAAGCGCATTGAGATACTTTGTACACATTGGCTACAATGGCCTCCAATATAATGGCTGGCAACGGCAACCCGGGGTGATGAACGTGCAGGGGGTGATTGAAAAGGGGCTGAGCCAGATCTTCAAAGTGCCGGTAGCTATTAATGGCTGTGGAAGAACGGATGCCCAGGTTCATGCAAGCCAGTTTTTTTTTCACATGGACCTGGAAAACGAATGGGATTTTGACCTTGTCTTCAGGCTGAATAAGCTTTTACCATTGAATATTGCCGTGTATGATATCATTCCGATGGAAGGTTTGCCACATGCGCGCTTTGATGCAGTACAACGGTCGTACGATTATTTCCTTCATACCTACAAAGATCCCTTCCTGAACGGACTGAGCTCTTTTTACCTCCTTGAGGGATTGAAATGGGATGATATGAAAGCTGCGGTTAACCTTTTACCCCAGTATAAAGATTACAGGGCCTTCTGTACCCATCCGGATAAATATGAGCACACGCTTTGTTTTGTGCGCTCGGCCAGTCTGATGGTGGACGAAAAAGGTGAAAAAATGCGTTTCCAGATATCCTCCAACCGCTTTCTCGGTAAAATGATCCGGATTATTATGGGGCAACTGCTCAAAATAGGATTGGGCACACTTAGTGTAGATGAATTTGAAAGTCATCTGATTAGCAGAAAGACCCCTGCCCTGATTACGCCTGCCCATCCTCAGGGATTATATCTTTCAAAAGTTACTTACCCCTACTTAAACCTGCCGCCACGAACTGATTTTTCAGCGATACTGCAAAAACAACTGGATATAAATTGGAAAAACGTCTGATATTATTGACGCTAAGGTGAGATAAGACTGTCCTGAAACCTGTATTTTTGTGTAAATTATAAAATATATGAATTTCCACACCAGAAAATGGATAAAACCTGAAGACCTTAATCCTAACGGAAGCTTATTTGGAGGTAGTTTACTGCGATGGATTGACGAAGAAGCTGCTATCTATGCGATTGTACAGCTCGGCAACCCTCGTGTAGTAACCAAATACATTTCGGAGATCAACTTTGTAAGTTCTGCCAAGCAGGGAGACATTATTGAAATGGGAATAACAGCGGTGGCCTTTGGTAATACGTCTTTAACTATGGTTTGTGAAGTACGTAATAAAATTACCAGAAAGAGCATCCTGACTATTGACAGAATGGTATTTGTAAACGTGGATGAATACGGGAATCCGGTTCCGCATGGCAAAACACAAATCAAATTTATTGAAGAGCAGTTCGCCGCAGAAGATAACTAGTTTAAGCCTTTTATTGCCTCACGGATAGCATCTGGATTGAGACCGATGCCGCTGAGTGTAAGTTTTGCCTTGCTGTAAAAGGGATCCCGCTCTTCCAGTTTTCCTTCAATAAACCGGACCAGTTCCTTTTCGGTAAGATTACGCAGGAGTGGGCGTTTATCTATTCCCTTTTCGAGTCGTTTAGCAAGTGACACGGCCGGCAATTGAATATAAATGGTAATACCGTTTTCATTCATCCATTCCATATTATCGAAAAAACAGGGCGTACCGCCACCGGTGGATACCACTGCATTTTCTGCGTACTCGTGATTTTTAAGGGTATCGCTTTCCAGCTTCCTGAACACATCTTCTCCATGCGAGGCAAAATATCCGGCTACTGTGGTTCCGGTAATGTGCTCAATCTCGTGATCAAGGTCTACCAGGTTATATCCCAGCTTAGCAGCTAACTTTTTCCCCATTGTGGTCTTGCCACATCCCATAAAACCAATCAAAAATATCTTCATCAACTAAGCGAGTTTCACCCTTGGATCTGCAAAGGCGTACAAAATATCCACTAAAATATTAATTACAACAAATATAAGCGCGATTAACAGGATAGAACCCATGACCACCGGAAAATCAGACATTTCCAGTGCCTTTACTGTCGTTCTTCCGAGTCCGTTATAGCCAAAGATATATTCCACAAAAAATGAACCTGCAAGCAGGGAGGCAAACCAGCCGGAAATAGCTGTGATTACTGGATTAAGCGCATTCTTTAATGCGTGTTTATAAATAACGGCAAACCTGCCAAGCCCCTTGGCGCGTGCCGTGCGGATATAATCCTGTCCCAGTATATCCAGCATTGCGGTTCTTGTCAACTGTACAATAATGGCCAGCGGTCGAAGTCCGAGTGTAAGGACAGGCAGTATTAAATTCTTTAGTGTGAGCACCTCACCGCGAAAAGGGTCGTAACTGTACAAACTGCCTGACATATTTAAGCCGGTATACGGTCCAAGTACAAATCCGAAAAACCAGGCAATGATAATCCCGGCAAAAAAAGCAGGCGCCGATATCCCGAGGATGGCAAAGGCATTGGCCGCATTATCAATCCATGTATTTTTATAAACCGCAGATAAAATTCCAAGAAAAACTCCGATCAGCGTGGCAAATATCATCGCCGTAATGGCCAGGACAAAAGTATTGGGAACTGTTTCTGATAAGATAGTGGATACTTCCCTTTTAGTTTGGTAAGACCTGCGGAGATAAGGCCACTTCAGCGCAATTACCTGTGAAGAGACCGGTATGAGGCGTAAATAATGATACTTCTGCTGTTCCAGGGTATCATTTTCATGCAAGCCAACCGGAGAAAGGTCGTTGATAAACAACAGGAACTGCATGGGTTTGGATTTATCCAGCCCAAACTCTTTGCGTACAGCTTCCAGGGATTGCACATCTGCACGTTGCCCCATGGTCATTCTTGCAGGATCTCCGGGCAGGATATTGAATAAAATAAACACTACGACCACTACCCCCGCCATTACAGCAAGTCCGTACAGGAATTTTCTCAGTGCATATACCCACATTTTATTTATTGAAATATACTTCTTTTAATTCATCTAGTGAAGGTAACGACTGGTAACTCCATTTATTAATGACTACACCATTTTTAAGTAGCAAGACTCCAGGGTTTGCCCTAACCATACTTTTTAAAGGTACGCCATCGGCATAAAAAATTTCTGAAAGTAATTTATTACGTTTACTAAAGGCTTCGGCATCCTGTGCCGAATTAGAGGTAAGGAAAACAGTGCGGATATTATATTGCTCAGTGAGGTCGAGCGTCATGGCGTTCAATTTACCAATTGCCTGTTCATTGGTGTGGCCCAGGTTATAAGCAACAATAATCAGGTTATAATATGGATTTTCAATCAGTTCTTTGGTATAATCCGTTCCCGTAGCATCACTGATTTTGAGATCTTTGATCTTTGGTTCGAATCCTTTTTTAATGAGGGTCTGTACAGGATCGCCTGTAATTTCCCAGTTTTTGTCTTTCCAGATTTCCGTTTTCAGGTAATCTTTATCACTCATCTCCTTGGTTTCACCAGTAGTCTTGTTCTTCATCTTGTACATGATCAGGAACTCATCCGCAGGAGCACCCTCTGGGATGGCCATTGCTTCTGGTAAACTGGCACCAACTTTATAGGGCAGGAAATCGATTAACGGCAAATAAGTATAGGTATATAGCGTGAACGCCAGGGAAGCAAATATTACAATGGCAAGCACTACTTTCTGCACCGTTGCATTTTTGGTGACAGGACGAATGTAACTGCGGTAGATAAAGAGATAAACGATCAGCAGCAGTAACACAAGGTCCTTGGAAAACGACTGCCATGGCGTGAGTGGAATAGCGTCTCCAAAACAACCGCAGGAAGTTACAACTTTAAAAGCGGCAGATACGAACGTGAGGAAGGTAAAAAAGATAATTATCCCCAAAAGGCCAGTAGCAACCTTTTTACCCCAAAAGCCAAACAGCAGCAATGCACCCAATGCAATTTCAAGGATACAAAGGAACATTGCCAAACCTGTCACATATGGGTTCAGAAATGACAGATGAAATACATCAAAATATTCTTCCAGCTTATAGCCAAAGCCGAGTGTGTCATTGGCTTTAATTAGTCCTGAAAAGATAAAAAGTACTCCTACAAATACTCTGGAGAAATTTAATAATGCTTTGTTCATCTTTATGATATTGCTGCTTATTTCACGTCAAGTTTAATCAATGCAAAAACAGCATAATTGAGCATGTCCTGGTAATTGGCATTAACTCCTTCAGAAACAACTGTTTCTCCAAGGTTATCTTCAATTTGTTTAACCCTGAATATTTTCATCAGGATCAGGTCAGTTAATGAACTAACCCGCATATCCCGCCAAGCCTCACCATAATCATGGTTTTTGGCAAACATCAGGTCTTTAGTTTCTTTCACCTTTTCATCGAACATAGTTTCTACAACATTGAGGTCGATTTCATTGGGATCATTTTCCGTCATGTCCATCTGCATCATCGCAATGATACAGTAGTTGACGATACCAATATATTCGGGGATGATGCCCTCTCCTACTTTTGAAATTTTCTTTTCTTCAAGTGTGCGGATCCGCTGTGCTTTGATAAACAGCTGATCAGTGATAGATGACAGGCGGAGAATGCGCCAGGCCGTTCCGTAGTCTTTGGTTTTCTTTAAAAAAAGCGATTTACAAACCGCGATTATTGCATCGAATTCTTGTGAGGTGTTTGTGGCCAAAACAATTAAAATATTTAGTTTAAAGCTGTTTTAATACTGTATTTTTGCATTAAATGATGGCTAAAGATACGTTTTTAAACCGAAAAATAACACTAAACCTCAAAGGCGAACTGTTTGATTTGAGCAGGCCCTGCGTAATGGGTATACTGAATTTAACGCCTGATTCTTTTTATAGCAACAGCAGGATAAGCTCTGTAGAGCTGGCACTTAAAAGAGCAGAAACATGCCTGGAAGAAGGTGCCCGGTTTATTGATATCGGAGCCTATTCATCTCGACCGGGCGCAGATGATGTGACTACAGATGAAGAACTGGCACGGATAATCCCGGCAGTGGAAGCGATCAGCAAAAGATTTCCGGAAGCAAGGCTTTCTATCGATACTTTCCGTGCAAAAGTTGCAAGTGAAAGTATAGCTGCGGGTGCCCACCTGATCAATGATATTTCTGGTGGAATGCTGGACGACCAGATGTTTGAGACTGTAGCGGGCCTGAATGTGCCTTACATCCTGATGCATATGAAGGGAACACCACAAAACATGCAGGAAGCACCAATATATAAAAATATAGGGCTCGATGTGGTAGATTATTTTGAACACAAAATCAACACGCTGAAACAGCTGGGTGTGAAGGACATCATCCTGGATCCAGGTTTTGGCTTTGCCAAAACTGTAGACCACAATTACGAGCTTTTAAACCGCTTGCAGAACCTGAATATTTTTGGGCTGCCGGTATTGGTAGGTTTTTCAAGGAAATCAATGCTTTATAAGTTTTTGGGCACCAGCCCTGAGGAAGCGCTCAATGGCACTACCGTACTGAATACGCTCGCGCTGATGAAAGGCGCTACCCTATTAAGGGTGCACGACGTACGGGAGGCTATGGAATGTATTGCACTTGTTGAAAAAGTACAACAGCAATAATATTTGAGTAAAATACTTAACTTGGCAATAATGAAAGGTTTTGACTTTGATTTCCTCACCATAACTGTTACGGATGTAGTGGACATATTGTTCGTTGCTTTCCTGATCTATTATACCTATAATCTGATAAAAAATACGCTGGCAGTAAACCTGCTGTTGGGTATGTTTATTATCCTGATCCTGTGGTTTGTAGTAGACGCATTGAATATGCGCCTGTTATCTACCATCATCAATAAGTTCATGAGCGTAGGTATTATTGCGCTGATTGTAATTTTCCAGCCAGAGATCAGGCGTTTTCTGCTGCTGATAGGAAAGAACACATTTTTACAGAAAAACAAGGCCTGGTGGGGATACCTGTTTGGCAGCAAGAATATTGAGCGCGACAACCTGGTAAGGATTAAGCCGATTATAGATGCCTGTAAGAGTATGAAAAAATCAAGGACTGGTGCATTGATTGTATTTGTGAAGTTTTATGACGACCAGTTATTTGCCAATAGCTGTGAACTGATAGATTCTAAAATCTCTAAGCGCCTGCTTGAAAGTATTTTCCAGAAGTACAGCCCGCTGCATGACGGCGCCGTAGTGATTTCAGAAAACAAGATTAAGAGTGCCAGCTGTATTTTACCATTAACTGATAACGACAAACTGCCGCCTCAATTTGGTTTACGCCATAGGGCCGGAATTGGGGTTTCTGAAACTACGGATGCTGTAGCGGTAATTGTATCTGAGGAAACCGGGGAAATTGCCTATGCCAAACAAGGACGGGTGAGGATGAACGTATCTTTTGGTGAACTGGAGAAACTACTGAACAAGGATTTTTAACATAAAAAAATCCGGCACAGGGCCGGATCTCTTTCTACCGGCATGCGCCGGGGATATCTTTGATGACTAGCAGAACTGGTCGAAAGCACCCATTAAGTTATCAGCAATCATTTGTGCCGGACGACCTTCAATCTGGTGACGTTCTATCATATGAACCAATTTACCATCTTTGAATAATGCCATAGCAGGTGAAGACGGAGGAAAAGGCAGCATATAACTTCTAGCCCTGTCAACAGCATCTTTTTCCATACCTGCGAAAACAGTGATCATTTTATCAGGATGTTTATCATTTGATACTGCTAACCGTGCTGCAGGACGTGCATTAGCTGCTGCACAACCGCAAACAGAATTCACAACCACAAAAACAGTTCCTTCGCCCGTAAGAGCGCTATCAACATCTTCGGCGGTTTTCATTTCTTCAAAACCTACTTTGGTTAATTCCGCACGCATAGGTTCTACTAAATATTCTGGATACATATAAATTGCTTTAATATTATAATTCAAATTTCTATGTAACAAAGGTACAGCAAGGGTTTCTATCATCAAAGGAATACCGTAAGGTCGAATGGTTTTTTACCTTTCGATTACTTTGATTTACCAATGCCTTTAACTCGCTATAGGTCCGCCTACTTGTTAATGTTATGCCTTGTTGACAAACATAGATGATTATTACAGACTTTATTCTCATCGCCAGGACCTTAAATAAAAACAGGATAAGGTAACTTTTCAGCCAATCTTTATTTAACGCCAATCGCTCTTTTGATTTTGGCTAAACTATTGCGTAATTTTGCAGAAGAAAAACAGATGATTTCGCAAAGACTACGCAACTTAACATCTGTCAATCTACAAATACCTATAAATCAGAAACTAAATAAAAAACAATATGTCATCAGTAGAGACTACATACATCCCTTACAAAGTAAAGGATATTTCACTGGCAGAATGGGGCCGCAAAGAAATCGGATTAGCTGAAGCAGAAATGCCAGGTTTAATGTCTTTGCGTGAGGAATTTGGTCCTTCGAAACCATTAAAAGGTGCGCGCATTGCAGGTTGTCTGCACATGACCATCCAAACTGCGGTTTTAATTGAAACATTGGTTGAACTGGGTGCGGAAGTAACCTGGTCATCATGCAATATTTTCTCTACACAAGACCATGCCGCTGCTGCTATCGCTGCTGCAGGTATCCAGGTTTATGCGTGGAAAGGCCTTAACGAAGAAGAATTTGACTGGTGTATCGAACAAACTTTACATTTTGGTCCTGAGCAACAGCCGCTGAACATGATCCTTGACGATGGTGGTGACTTAACCAACATGGTATTTGACAGGTTCCCTGAACTGATTGCTGCAATCAAAGGTTTATCAGAAGAAACTACTACAGGCGTTCACCGTTTGTATGAGCGTATGAAAAATGGTACGTTACATTTACCTGCAATCAACGTAAATGACTCTGTAACAAAATCTAAATTTGACAATAAATACGGCTGCCGCGAGTCATTGGTAGATGCGATCCGTCGTGCTACTGATGTAATGATGGCTGGTAAAGTTGCTGTTGTTGCAGGTTATGGTGATGTTGGTAAAGGTTCTGCAGAATCTTTAAGCTCACAAGGCGTGAGGGTTATCGTTTCTGAAATTGATCCTATCTGTGCATTACAGGCGGCAATGGAAGGTTACGAAGTGAAGAAATTTGCTAATGCTGTTAAAGAAGCAGATATTGTTGTTACTACTACAGGTAACTGCGACATCGTTCGTGCGGAGCACTTCAAGACAATGAAAGATAAAGTTATCGTGTGTAACATCGGTCACTTTGATAACGAAATTGATGTTGCATGGTTAAATACCAACTATGGCCACACTAAAGTAGAAATCAAACCACAGGTTGATAAATATACAATTGATGGTAAAGATGTAATCCTGCTTGCAGAAGGACGTTTGGTAAACTTAGGTTGCGCAACTGGTCACCCAAGTTTTGTAATGTCTGCATCTTTCACCAACCAGACTCTGGCACAATTAGAGCTTTGGATGAATCCTGGTAAATATGAGAACAAAGTTTACGTTCTTCCAAAATACCTGGATGAGAAAGTTGCACGTTTACACTTAGCTAAAATTGGTGTTGAACTTGACGTATTGGATACACACCAGGCCGATTATATCGGTGTTCCGGTAGAAGGTCCGTTTAAAGCAGAAGCTTACAGATACTAATAATCAGCAGCAATTTATCGTTGTTGCTTATAGCAAAAGGCCGGAATCATCAGATATCCGGCCTTTTGCGTTTATCCTGTTAATTGGTCTATTTTGCAAATTCGTCTTCCACAGTTTCAGAAAGATCGTACATCAGCCATTGTTTCCCGGTGATCGCTGTAGATTCCGATTTGAGCAAACGAAGGAAGTCGGCCACCCCCAGCGGCTCGTTGCCATTTCCGTGGATCAGCACTATGCTTCCAGCAGCAGCGGGCTGACCTTTTGCGAGCCATGCATCACTGCCAATGGGAATAAGGCCGTAGCTAATAATTTTATCTACTATACGCTGATCAGACACCAGGCCAGGAAAACGAAAAAATACTGAAGGCAACAGGTTGTGCTGCAGCATCGCAAGCTCGGTACCCAGAATCTCAAAGTTCAGGTCTGTTCCCGGTTCAAGCAGGAAGTTTGACTTTAGAGGTGCAGAAGGGCTGAAATGATGGTTATACGTATGATCAATCCAGGTAATATCAATTTCTTTTTTTGCCACAAGGTCTTTCAACCAGTTAAGATCATCTGTATGCGTCAACATCCAGCGGCCCGTAATGGACAGGGCAACAGGAACAGGCAGTCCGTTCTTTTTGAAACCATTTATCAATGAAATAAAGATGCTCCTGTCTAAGGGCTTATGTGATGGACACAGGTCTATTGTCAGCGTAATTCCTTTTTCTCCAGCAAAGCCCTGTGTAATACCCGCATCCTGCAAGTTCAACGCGCTTTTTGCAGCTGCCGACAATGCGTTAAAATACGCGCTTTCCCTGAAATGTTCCTGTGAAGCTTTCCAGTCCATGGATCTAAAACTGCCTTCCTCAGCCCAGATCAGTTGGGTCGCCAAAGTCTTCGGATCTGCCGCCAGGTAACAGCGACGACCATTCCTATCCATCTTTCTAAGCACCAGCAAGTCATTTCCCTTGATACTGATCAGCCCGGTAAGCATTGAATAATTTTTAATTACCTCTTGTGCAAGACAGGAAGAAACGCTCCAAACAATGAAAGCGGTAAAAAGCAAAATATGCTTCCACCTGTTTACAATAATATTATATCTGTTCATCATTAAAGAATTATCTTTGCGAATGGCAAAACTATCAGTAAATATCAACAAAATAGCCACCTTACGCAATAGTCGCGGGGGGAACAACCCAGACCTGCTTAAGGTAGCGCTTGACTGCGAACGTTTCGGTGCAGAAGGAATAACCGTACACCCGCGGCCTGACGAGCGGCACATCCGCTATCAGGATGTATTTGACCTTAAAGCGGCTATTTCTACAGAATTCAATATTGAAGGCAACTGTACCGAGCAAAAGTTTGTAGATCTGGTTCTTGAAAACCGTCCGGCGCAGGTAACATTGGTTCCTGATACGGAAGGACAAATCACTTCCAACCACGGTTGGGACACCATCAAACACCAGGATTACCTGCAGGAAATGGTAAGTATTTTTCAGCTTGCCGGCATCAGGGTTTCGATTTTTGTTGATCCTGTAAGGGAAATGATCGAAGCGGCGAAAACCACCGGTACCGACCGCATTGAGCTCTATACAGAATCATACGCTGCACAATATCCTATAGATCCGGTTAAAGCCATTGCACCTTATATACAGGCAGCACATACAGCTAATAAACTAGGTTTGGGCATCAACGCAGGACATGATCTCGACTTGCATAACCTCAAATATTTTTCAGACAATATCCCAAATCTGCTGGAGGTGTCAATCGGCCATGCCCTTATCAGTGACGCACTGTATTTAGGCCTTGAGAATACCATTCAGCTTTACCTGAAACAGCTTGCGGACTAATAAGCTGTTTGATTATTGCATTATAATAAAAACTGAAAATTTAGTACCTTCGCGCAACTTTTATTGTTATACTCCATGAGTTTAAATATCCATTACAAAGAAGACTTTAAAGATCGTCATATTGCTCCAAATCTGGAGGATACCGATGCAATGCTGAGCACGCTCGGCCTGGGTTCTGTAGATGAACTGATTGAACAGACCGTGCCGCAAAAGATCAGGTTAAAGCAGCCATTGGCTTTACCGGCTGCGAAATCTGAGAAGGAATACCTCGAAAGCCTTAAACAAACAGCTTCCCTTAATAAGGTCTTTAAATCTTATATCGGACAAGGCTATTATGACACTATTACTCCTGGTGTAATCCTGAGGAACGTAATGGAAAACCCGGGATGGTATACACAATATACGCCTTACCAGGCTGAAATTGCACAAGGCCGTTTACAGGCACTGCTGAATTTCCAGACGATGGTAATTGACCTTACCGGTATGGAGATTGCAAATGCTTCTTTACTGGATGAAGGTACAGCTGCTGCTGAGGCCATGTTCATGCAATATAGCTTACGTAAAAACCAGCAGGCTAAAAAATTCTTTGTTTCTGAATTGCTTTTCCCTCAAACTATAGATATCCTTAAAACCCGCGCTAATCCTTTTGGAATTGAGCTGGTTATTGGTGATCACCAAACGGTGGAAGTTACCGAGGAATTCTTTGGCGCTATTGTTCAATACCCTGCGGGGAATGGCGAGGTTTTTAACTACATCTCTTTCGCGGAACAAACCCATGCAAAAAATGTAAAACTTACTGTAGTAGCCGATTTATTGAGCCTTACGTTATTAACCCCTCCGGGAGAGTGGGGCGCAGATATTGTCGTAGGTACTACACAACGTTTTGGCGTACCAATGGGTTTTGGCGGGCCACATGCTGCATTTTTTGCTACAAAAGACGAATATAAACGTTCATTACCGGGCAGGATTATCGGCGTAACGATAGATAGTCATAACAATTATGCTTTGAGGATGGCCCTTCAAACAAGGGAACAACATATCAGAAGAGATAAAGCGACTTCAAATATTTGTACTGCACAGGCACTGCTGGCAATTATGGCAGGGTTCTATGCCGTATATCATGGTCCGAAGGGACTGAAATTAATTGCAGAAAGAACCCATGGTTTGGCAATCGCGCTAGCGCAGTCGCTTGATAAAATTGGCTACCAGCTGCTAACCAGCTCATACTTTGATACTATTCAGGTAGAACTTGGCGATTTAAAAGATTCTATCCACAGAGAATGTATAGATAACGAGATCAACCTTAATTATAAAGGAACGGTTGCCACTATTGCCCTGGATGAAAGCACTTCTGTTGAGGACATTAAATTGCTCAACAAGATCTTTTCAAAGGTAAAAGCTATTGCAGCAGACAGTGTTGAACTGGCACAGGAAGAAAACATCGAAAGTGTAATTCCTGCTGAACTTCAACGTCAGTCGGCCTATCTTACACATCCCCTGTTCAATTCACACCACTCAGAACATGAGATGTTACGTTATATCAAATCACTGGAAGCTAAAGATCTTTCGCTTTGCCATTCTATGATTGCATTAGGCTCATGTACCATGAAACTAAATGCAACCACAGAGATGATCCCGGTTACCTGGGCTGAATTTGGTAAGGTGCACCCTTTTGCCCCTGCTGATCAGGTTGCGGGTTATTATACTGTGTTCAACGAACTGGATAAGTGGTTATGCGAAATCACAGGTTTTGCAGCCATGAGCTTACAGCCAAATGCCGGTGCCCAGGGAGAATATGCTGGATTAATGGTGATCCGGGCTTATCACCAGGACCGTGGTGATTTTCAGCGAAACATTGCACTGATCCCTTCTTCGGCACATGGTACAAACCCTGCATCTGCAGCAATGGCCGGAATGAAGATCGTGATTGTAAAATGTGATGAGCTTGGAAATATTGATGTTGCCGACCTGAAATTAAAGGCCGAACAACATGCTGCAAACTTATCCTGTTTCATGGTGACTTATCCTTCTACACATGGTGTATTTGAAGAAAGTATCATCGAAATCTGTGAAGTGATTCATGCAAATGGCGGACAGGTTTATATGGACGGCGCAAATATGAACGCTCAGGTAGGATTAACCAGCCCGGCAAACATTGGGGCAGATGTATGTCACCTTAATTTACATAAAACATTCTGTATCCCTCACGGTGGTGGAGGTCCTGGTATGGGCCCTATCGGTGTGGCTTCCCACCTGGTGAAATATTTACCCGGACATGCGGTGGTAGACATCAACCATGAGAAATCTATTCACGCTGTATCATCAGCACCATGGGGTTCTGCGTCAATCCTGATCATTTCACATGCTTACATTGCGATGATGGGCGGGGAAGGATTGAAAAAAGCTACAGAATATGCCATCCTGAACGCAAATTATATGAAAGCACGTTTAGAAGCACATTACCCAGTATTATACTCGGGAAGTAAAGGACGCTGTGCACATGAGATGATACTTGACTGCCGCGAGTTCAAAAACTACGGCATTGAGGTTGTTGATATTGCAAAAAGACTGATGGACTATGGATTTCACGCCCCAACTGTATCATTCCCTGTTGCTGGAACACTGATGGTTGAACCAACTGAAAGTGAACCTAAACATGAGCTTGACCGTTTCTGTGATGCTTTAATTGCGATTAGAAACGAAATCACCAATGTACAGAACGGTACTATGGACAAAACGGACAATCCGCTGAAAAATGCGCCACATACTTCTGCAACAGTTACTGGAGATGAGTGGTCGCACGCATACAGCAGAAAGACCGCAGCATTCCCATTAGCGTATGTAGCCGAGCATAAATTCTGGCCATCAGTGGGCAGGGTAAATGATTCCTTCGGTGACAGGGCTCTGGTTTGCTCTTGTCCGCCGATAGAAAGTTACATGGAAGAAGAAGCCTCAATGGCATAAATACATGATAATTTAAAAATATAATTTTTATTTATAAAAAAAGGGAGTCGTTATCAAGTAATGGCTCCCTTTTTGCTAAATAAGTATTTCGAACCTATTTACTTTACATTTCTATTTTATATCTTTATTAAAAATCCAAATTTATAAACTACTAATCTGATGAGCGATAAAATTAATCTACTGGTAATTGACGATGACGATATTAATATTTTCATTATTAAAAAAATTGTAGAAAAGACCGGATATGAGGCTCAAATGATTGCAAAGACCAACGGACAACTTGCGATAGATTACCTTAAAGAACTAAAAGAAAGCCAGCTTCCGCTACCCCAACTTATACTGATAGACATTAACATGCCGGTACTTAACGGATGGGAATTCCTGGAAGCTTACGAAAAGCTAGGTATACAAAGCGATATTGATATGTATATGTTATCATCATCAGTATATGAAAACGATATAGAAAAAGCTAAAACCTATAAAACAGTAAAAGGGTTTATTTCTAAACCCCTTTCTATAGAACGCCTTATCGAATTATTTGAAGGAAAGAATATTGAACCTATACAATTTTAAACTGACCTTCTTCGGTTAAACCGATGGATCCTGTTGCTTTGGTCTTGCCGTGATAAAAAAGGCAAGTCCAATTTTCATCAACTGCACGTTTGCCAAATTCTTCGCGTAATTCCATTGCTTTACGGCCATCGAAATCATATTTTGCAATAAACTTACGGAGCAGTTCTTCAGGCTCAGGCAACACATCACCGCCAAAAAACACTTTTTCACCTTCTTCTTCCAGCAACCATACCTGATGCCAGGGAGTATGGGCGCCGGTAAGTTCGTGACTGATACCTGGAAGGAATTCACCAGAATCGTCTACAAATACCAGTTGCGCATTGCGCTGCAGGAAATCAAATATCTCTGTTTTATAGGATGAGGAACTGTTGGTAAATGCCGCCTCCCACTCGCCACGCTGAATCACATAGGTGGCATGTGGAAAACTGAGCTCCATCCCATTGTTTTCCTGATGTACCATCCCTCCTGAATGATCAAAATGCAAATGTGACATCAGCACATAATCAATGTCATCAGGATTAAACCCCGCTTTTCTAATATTCTCATGTAGAATCATCTCCCCACTATTGTTGCTATATCCCAGTCCGGTATCCAACAGTAATAGTTTGTCGCCAAATTTTACAAGGAAAGGCTGAACACTGACAAACAATGATGCGGGCCTGTCTTTAGGGTTATCTGTCTGAGGATTAAATGGAATAAATTTTTTGTCGGCAGCTACCGAGTAAGAACCTTCATGTAAAGTGAAAACTTGCAATGGCGTAGGTATTAGTCAAAAGAATAATTAATGATATATTTACAATCAATTGCAAAGGTAGGGAACCTGCATGAACTTACCTTCATGTTAATGTATAAACAAAAATTAATGGAAAAACGATGGGTGCAGGCGTTAGAAGGCAATAAAGACGCCACCGACCTGCTTGCACAACAATTAAATATTGACCGAAGTTTGGCGGAGATTCTGGTTCAAAGAGGCATTACTTCTTTTGATGAAGCAAAACACTTTTTCCGCCCGCAACTTTCACAATTACATGATCCGTACCTGATGAAGGATATGGATATAGCCATTGCCAGGATAGATACGGCACTCGATAAAGGGGAAAAAATCTTAATTTATGGAGATTACGATGTAGATGGGACAACTGCTGTTGCGCTAGCGTTCAGCTTTTTTCGACAATTCACTAAACATATAGAATATTATATTCCAGACCGTCATAAAGAAGGTTACGGGATTTCTATTGCTGGTATTGATTATGCAAAATCGACAGGTGTTAGCCTGATCATAGCATTGGACTGTGGTATAAAATCAAATGATAAAATTGCCTATGCCAATACTCTTGGAGTAGATTTCATCATCTGTGACCACCATTTACCGGGAGAGGAACTTCCGGCGGCAGTAGCTGTACTTGATCCTAAACGCAGCGACTGCAATTATCCTTTCAAAGAACTTGCGGGCTGTGGTATAGGCTTCAAACTGGCTCAGGCTTATTGCCTCAAACATGATCTTCCTTCATCAAAATATGAAGATTACTTGGATCTTGTAATGGTTTCCATTGCGGCGGACATTGTTCCTATTGTAGACGAGAACCGGACCCTTGCCTATTTTGGTCTGATCAAACTGAACACCGCACCCTGCACGGGCCTCAAGGCACTGATGGATAGTTGTGCAAAAAACAAGGATTACACCATCACCGACGTTGTATTTACACTGGCACCAAGAATTAATGCCGCGGGACGAATGGACCACGGTAACCAGGCTGTAAAAATGTTGCTGTGTACCGAAGACACTCTCGCGGCAGAACAAAGCCTTTTTATCAATATCCAGAATACTGACCGCAAGGTATCTGATCAGAATATCACCGCCGAAGCCCTTGCCCTGATTGACGAGTCTGAAATACTTATCAACAAAAAAACAACAGTGGTGTACAATGAAAGCTGGAATAAAGGCGTTATTGGTATTGTCGCCTCCAGACTAACAGAAAAATACTATAGGCCAACTATTGTACTTACGCATTCAAACGGATTGTTGACCGGGTCGGCACGCTCGGTACCAGGTTACGATCTTTATGAAGCCCTGCTGGGCTGTGCAGATCTTCTGGAGCAATTTGGTGGACATAAATTTGCTGCGGGGTTGACAATGAAGCAGGAAAACATTGAAGAATTTTCGGCGCGTTTTGAAGATATTGTTTCATCAACTATTACTGATGACCTGCTTTGTCCGGAGATTTACATAGATAACAGTATTACACTTTCGCAGATAGATGGCAAGTTTCAGCGCATCATTGCACAGATGGCGCCTTTTGGCCCGATGAACCCTGCACCGGTGTTTGTTACATCTGATGTATTTTGTGTTGGCCGGCCGTATATTGTGGGAACAAAACATTTGAAGCTGAACATTAGACAGCAAAATTCGGCTATTTTTGAAGCCATTGGTTTCGGCCTTGCGGAATATGAGAATCTTTTACAACCTAATCAGCCCTTTTCTGTTTGTTATACAGTAGAAGAGAACGTATGGAAGGATCAAAAGAGACTACAGCTCAACATTAAAGCAATCAAAATTAATAATTAATAATACAGATGATATTAAGAGCTGACAATCTCATAAAAAAATACAAGCAGCGTACAGTTGTAAACGATGTTTCTTTTAATGTGAGCCAGGGTGAAATTGTAGGTTTACTGGGACCCAACGGAGCTGGTAAAACTACCTCTTTTTATATGATTGTAGGTTTAATTAAGCCCAATGAAGGATCTATCTATCTTGGTGATGAAGATATTACAAAAGATGCGATGTACCGGAGGGCACAAAAAGGAATAGGCTATCTGGCTCAAGAAGCTTCGGTTTTCAGAAAGCTGTCTGTTGAAGACAATATTTTGGCTATATTAGAGATGACCGATATGACCAGGGAAGAACGACAAGACAAGCTTGAAGAACTGATTGATGAATTCAGTCTCCATAAAGTACGCCGGAACAGAGGTGATCTTTTATCCGGTGGCGAACGCCGGAGAACTGAGATTGCG
>Ga0247816_10000121_pt1 | contig 44309 bp, 44 predicted proteins | sample UWRJL209509C1_FD_179930 | JGI IMG/M metagenome (GOLD analysis project Ga0247816, IMG submission 179930) | Plant litter microbial communities from Arlington Agricultural Research Station in Wisconsin, United States - UWRJ-L209-509C-1 | ecosystem: Environmental > Terrestrial > Plant litter >...
TTTAATTGATTCATTTGCGGTTGGAAACGTAATTAAAAATGGGATTCCTGTTGCCATTGTTGGTGAGCCAAATGTGGGAAAATCGACTTTACTAAATGCTTTATTAAATGAAGAACGTGCTATAGTTTCTGACATTGCCGGAACAACCCGTGATACTATCGAAGATGAATTGGTTATTGGCGGCATTGGTTTTAGATTTATCGATACGGCCGGAATACGTGAAACTAAAGATGTTGTAGAAAGCATAGGAATAAAGAAAACTTTTGAAAAAATTGAGCAGGCACAGGTTGTGATTTATTTATTTGATGGTTTAAAATTTCAGGTTTCAAGTTCTGAATTTGTTTCTGAAATTGAACAAATCAAGAATAAATATCCGCTAAAACCTTTAGTAATTGTAGTAAATAAAAAAGATATATTATCTGCTGATGAAGTAGCAAACATTACCACTAAGCTTGAAAATCTAAACGCAAAGCTGTTATTAATTTCAGCGAAAGAGAAAATTGGTGTTGATGATTTAAAGAATGAATTACTTTCTTTTGTAAATACAGGTGCACTTCGCAACAATGAAACAATTGTTACAAATACAAGACATTATGATTCTTTACTAAAAGCTTTGGATGAAATACAAAAAGTAAAATATGGTCTTGAAACCAATCTTTCAAGTGACCTGATTGCGCTAGATATTCGTGAGGCTTTATACCACTTTGGGTTGATCACAGGCCAAGTCTCAAATGATGAATTATTAGGAAATATCTTCGCAAATTTCTGTATTGGAAAATAGCAGGACAAAATAAAGCAAAACAACAACAAATAAACGAGTTAAAGTATTGATAAACAATATTTTAACTCGTTTTTTAATTCCTTTTTCTTTTGGATATTATGTGATGTTTTGATTAAATTTGTACCGTATTTGTACCTCGAGAATGTGAGGTACAATTAATATTTTTTTTTGGCCAAATTATGGCACGCCTAGACACACATAGTCACAGTGGGACACTTAAAGTCACATTTCTATGAGTACAAACATTAAGATTACCCGCATCTGTGAATTCTGTCAAAATGAGTTCATAGCCAAGACAACAAAAACACAGTATTGCTCGCTGAAATGCAGCAGCAGAGCCTACAAAGCAAGGACAAGAAAGTCGAAAATTGATGAAAGCAACAGACAGACTGAAATTGCACGACAACCACATCTCGAAGCTGTAAAAACAAAAGATTTTCTGAGCGTTAATCAGGCCAGCCTTTTGTTTGGAATTAGCAGAAGGACAATTTACAGAATCATTTCCAGGGGAGAGCTTGATATAGCAAAATTTGGAGCCAGAACAGTTATTCGCAAATGCGATATGGATACTTTCTTTTCCATACCGCTAGAGCAATCTTTGCTTCGACCAGTACAGGAATTCCCTGGATTAGAGAACTGTTACACTATTACCCAGATACAGCAGAAATTCGGTATATCGCCGGGAGCTCTGTATATGCTTATTCAACGTCAGGGAATAGCCAAATATTCCGTAGGTAAGTTCAATTATGTTGCGAAGAAAGATATTGATATTATATTTAATGTAAGAGAAAAATGAAAAAGGGAAATGTAAGATTGAGAAAAAAAAATTTGGCAAATGGAATGATATCACTTTACCTGGATTTTTATCCGCCAATACTAAATACAGAAACTAATAAATACACCAGACGTGAATTCTTAAAGCTGTATTTATATGAACGTCCAAAAAATCAAATTCAAAAAATTTCTAATATTGAAAACCTGCACACAGCTGAGCTTATTCAAATTCGAAGACAAAACGAAATGCGTAAGCACGATGTCTATAGCGAGTTTGAGAAAGAACAACTGGAAATCCAGAGAATTGGACGTGCTTCATTTTTAGATTATTTTAAAAATTTGGCAGATAAAAAAGCGGGGAAGAATCATCAAATTTGGTGTAGTGCTATAATTCATTTTGAAAACTTTCTTTCAGGAAGAGACGTATGTTTTAAAGATATAACAGTAACTTTGATGGAAGATTACAAAGAATATTTATTAAAGGCCAAAAACAGAAGAGAAACCGGGAATACTCTGGCACGAAATACAGCCCTCTCCTATCACAATAAACTAAAAACTACACTCAAAAGAGCATATAAAGAAGGAAAACTTCGAACTGATATTAATGCTGGAATAGATTCTATTAAAGAACAGGAATCGCAGCGAAATTTTCTAACTTTAAATGAAGCTAAAAAATTATTTGCAACACCTTGTTCTAAAAATATTGTCTATAAAATTTCAATGTTTTCAACCCTTACAGGAATTAGATATTCGGATATAGCTAAATTAACGTGGTCAGAAGTTCAATATAGAGAAGATGATGGACATTATATCAGGTTTAAACAAAAGAAAACTGAAGGCTTGCAGACTATGCCAATATCAGATGAGGCTTATGAAGTACTTGGTAAAAGAACAAAAGATAATGACCAAGTCTTCGGGGGTCTGAAAAAATGGGATGTGGATAGAGTTTTGCCAGTCTGGGTTGCCCAAGCCGGAATTACAAAACACATAACTTTTCATTGTTTTCGGCACACTTATGCTACATTACAAATTTTCTCCGGAACAGACATTTTTACCATTTCAAAAATGCTTGGTCATAAAAGTGTGAAAACTACCCAGATTTACACGAAAATAATTGATGAAAAGAAAAGGGAAGCATCGCTTAGAATAAGCTTGAAGTAGCATATTGTAAAATAAGAAAGACATCTTCCAAAAAGATGTCTTTCTTATTTATTTAAATGGTTTCCTCGAATTAAATTTCAATTCCGTTTCCTGCTGTATTTCAGTAATAGTTTTAATCCTACCCAATTTTATCCAATTTAGTAATTCAGCACGATAAAAATAAAGGCGCTTACCTTGTTTATTGGCTGGAATCTCATTTTTACAAACTTTAGTATAAATAGTAGCCACAGACAATTTTAACAATATTGCTGCTTCAGAAATAGTAAGTAATTCATCATTAGCTGCTACCGCATTTAATTTATTTTCTTGTAAAAGTTTTTCAATACTGTCAATTCTTGTAAGTAGCTCACCAATAATATCAGGTAAATCTTCAAATTTATATGGTTTCATAGCGTGCATTTATTTTATAGATGAAAAATTTCTTTTTACATCATATTAATTTCTTAATTTTTGTGAATATCATTTGTTTTATAAATGAAAGTAATAAATTAAGCAGCTATACTTAAAGTACTGTATTCAAATACATTATAATTCGGTATATTCACACTTAAAATTCGTTTTAAGTCCTCCAAAAATAGGTGGTTTGGAATTTGTATCGTAGCGGTCACTACTCGGGACAAAAGAAAAATATCATCTTTTGTCCCGTTTTTTTTTGCCCGTAATCTGTTGTTTACTAAATAGATACAGTTAACCATTTCATTGACTCGGGCGGTGCGGATTTTCTTTTCTTGAAATGTGAAATTTTCGGGAAAAATTAAACCAATTAATTCTCTAGAATCAGCTAAAGCACCACCATCAAAGGCTTCACCTAACTTTAAAAGGTTTTCCAATCCAGTTGTCGTTAAGTGCTCTATAGTGGTTCTGTCGTCCTCTACATTTCCGATCTCTTTTTCCAGATTACTGATAACAGCATTGTATTCAATTTTCATAAGATTATAATCCTCAGGATCAATTTTCTCACTTACTAACAGATTTCTGGCAACCGATAATTTCTTTTCGTAAGTTACAATTTGCTCCAGTGACTTCTTTTTTTCATTAGCGACTAATCCAGTATGTTCTCTATATCCTTCAAGCAGAACTGCTGAATATAGTTTCTTCACCTCCGGTAAAGGTTTAAATTTATTTAAATGCTCTTTAAAGACCTTGTTAGCTATTTCGGAATTCACTCTCCATTTACAAACTTTATCACAGTGATAATAGTAGTAATATTTATTCCTTCCTTTACATTTACTGCCTGTTAACTTTTGACCGCACTTTGGACAAAGAAAAAAACCTCGCAAAGGAAAATTCTCAATAGTCTTAATTTTTGGTCTATAAGTTCGCGCTTTACTATCAAGAACATCCTGTACCCGATAAAATAATCCCTCACTGATTATTGGCTCATGCTGACCATTGACCCACCTCTCCTCTTCATCTTTATACTTAGGAACAACTATCTTTCCGCAATAAAGTGGATTTCGTATAATAAGCCACAAGTTATTCTTAGAAATAGCAAAACCTTTCTCTTTGGCCATTTGATAAATAGATTCAGTGCTAAAAATATTTTTCGCAATCTGTTCAAAAATCCAAATAACCTTTACAGCTTTATCCGGTACAATGGCGATATACTTTTTCCCATCCTCCGTTATTTTATTGGCGTATCCATAAGGAGCCATTCCCATGTGCCTTCCCTCCTTCTTACCACGTCTAAGTCCTTGAAATGTATTTAGTGCTCTTCGATCATTCTCAACTTCAGGAGCAGCCAGATAAAACGCAAGCATCATCTTGTTTTCCGGAACACTCAGATCAAGTGGCTGTTCTATAGCTTGCGGCTCTACACCTAGTTTTCTTAATATATTAATCATTTGGTAAGCATCACCCGCATTACGACTGAACCTGTCCCACTTCATAAAAAGAACAAGATTAATTTTATTTTTATTTTTTTTTACATCAGCAAGAAATTTTTTCCATTGCGGCCTGTTAAAAGTCTTTGCTGAATGATCTTCGTAAATTACATTACGTATCTGTACTTGGTTTATGCCGCAATATTTTCTTAGCATTTCCTCCTGATTCCGTTGGGAGAATCCTTTTTCTGCTTGCTCGTCAGTACTTACACGAATATACAAATCTGCTATCTTGCTCATTTTGTTTTATTTAAATATTTCAACACAGCGATATTAGCAATAATTCTTAAGAAATACAAAATTTCCTCTGCTTGTTCCATAGTTACATCTAATCCCTCAGACCTAAGCATTTCTAATGCTTTTTCTGGTGTCAACTTTGAATTACTGTAGTTTATATCTTTCTCCATAATCACGCTTTTTAAAATTCATAAAAATGTAATTTAAATGCAGAAATGCTTAAAATATAAAGTAGCAGCAGTACTTGTCCTTATAAGGACGTCTATTTCCTACTTGGATTTTTCAAATCCTAAAATATTATAAATGATATCAAAAAAAACCAAATTGAGGTCTATCCGACTCGTGTCAGTTTGCGAAGAAGGCCCAACCTTAGTCCGTCCTAATTAAAGATCGAATGCTCTATCGGACTTATATACACTGCTAAAACTACTGTAACACAAAATAAAACATCAACTCAGGTGAGTGGACATTTGTTAACTTAGAAGGAATAAATAAAAACCTTTACTGGAGATTTGAAGATTTTAAGTGACTCTTTAAAGGATGTTTTATAATGTAGGGATAAAATTAAGCTCTTGCTGAAATTAATTTTAAAAAAAAGTTAACCCTAACTACACCTCAAAATTGGTATTGAGTTTTTGCTATAAAACTATAATAAAATATTTTCAATACTAAAACCTAATTCATATTCGATTGAATCACTTTCTAAATCAGGATCAATATCTATTTCACTTAAAACCAACTTAATAGCTCTATCATCTGTATATGAATCGATTGCTTTTGGTAATTCTAAACCTGTTAGTTCTTCAATTAGTGATACATTTACTTGATAGGTATCCGCGTCCTCAAATTTCATAAAAGTTTGATCATCAAATTCTAATTGCTCAATTACATTATCGTTTAATAACAACTTATTTTGATTCATCATAAATCCAACTCTACAAAGCTTTCCATCTTCTTTCTCAAAAACAACTACTTTCCAAAATAATAAAGGAATTTGTATCTGAGTATTATTTATAGGTGTTACAAAATATGGATTAGAATTTGATAAAACGGGACCTGTGAAAACACAAATTCGTAATTGATTTCTTTTAGCCTCTTTATGAAGAATATAATCTTCTAAACTTCTCCAAATATCTCTATTTAAATCCTTATGCTGAGGTACTGCATTTGTATAATAGAATGTTGAATCAGCAGCATTTAATGCAATTCCAATAGTTTCACCCCATTGAACATCTTCTCTTTTAGTCATGTGCCCTCGATCAAAGTTACTTTTAGCAGCACTATAAAGTTCTGTTCCCCATTGAGTATCTTTCGATATTCGACTATCTTTACGCCAATTGTCTTTTCGTGGTACCTTTTTAAAATGCAGTCCATCAATGTTAGTTGCAGTGTAAAAAGGGAATTTATGCGAAGTGGATAATTGAAGACTATAGTTAATGTAGTTAATTACATTATTGCCTTCACTATCAGAAACCAAATCATCTGATTGTTCCATACTTAGTTTAGGAAGTAATACTATTTGATTTGAAATAAACTTCTCCTTGTACCCCTGAAATAACATTTTACTTTTCATTTAATTAGTTTTTATGGTTATCATTTATAAATTGAATTATTTTATTAATAAAAATACCTTCATTTCTTGATTTAACTCCTAAAGGAAGTTCAGATTCGCCAGGTTTACTACCTCCCCCACTATGATGTAAAGCAACAACGTCCCAATCCGAATTGAAAACAGGTGAACCCGAAGAACCTTTAAGCGTATCAGTTAGATATTGAACAACTCTATCATCAGAATGGGTAACAATATTGTGGTAAAGCGAAACCTGTTTCATTTCTCCTTTAGGGTGCTGAATTATATTGACAAAATCATTTTTTGAAACTTCAATCTCTTTCAATTCAATCCAACCATATTGATCTAGTGTATTTTCTTCATCAATTAATCTGAATACTGTTGCATCACAATCTTTTATTTCGGAGCAATACCAAGGTCCATTTTCATCAATTTTAAAACTCCGTGAATTAACTGTATTATCTTCAACATCAAGCTCATAATCAAATATCACCCTTGTTTTCGCTATATCTTTTCGATTATTGATCACATGATAATTGGTAATAAAAAAAATATCTTTTATTCCCTTTACTTTAAATAAGAATCCGGTCCCTACATTGTAACTGTTGTTACCAATTTTGATTTCAACTTTCCCTACCGACTTGCTTTTTTGAACTCCCTTAGCTAAGAAATTAACTGGCAATAGAGTACTTTGTTCCATTGTTAAAACCTCTAATGTATCTTCTGAAACATCCTGCCATTCAGAAGTATCGTCAATATCAGGGCTTGCCGAGAAATCAATTTCCTTCGAATTCAAAGCAGATTTTAAAAATGAATTCTCTGGGTAAGTAGCTAACACAGACTCTATCAATTGATCAACCTTACTACTTTTATCAGCTTCACTTAAAACATTACTCCAGACATCCATGGCATTACCACTGGTATCAATAAACTGAGGTTTTAATCCTGATGCTTTTACATATTTCGTAATTCCTTCTTTATTAGAAACTAAGTCACTTAAGACATCATTTAATTGTGTGAGTTTTTTTGTCCAGGCCATTTATAATACTATTTAAAAATTTGAGGATAATCATAAGACATTCTATCAATCAAAACTTCCATCATCTCTTTTTCAATACACAATGAGATTAATTGAGCAGACATTGACGAAGCGGAATCTTCAGTAAGTACAGCCGGATTTATTCCTATTAATCTTGCCAAAGTGATAACTGAAACGCTTGATTGATAAAATTTAGGGAGTTCGTTTATTAAAACATCTATAGCCACATCATTAAAATGAGCACCTCTAATTCTTTCATATAATAATTTTAATTTTGCTTTTTCTGATGGTTTCTGAAGTTCTCCAGGGACTACATAACGTGATTCAAAAATTGGGTTTATAATATTCGGATTTAATAGGTACTCTCCATTTCTCCCATCTTTTTTACGATAATCATCAAAGAATTTTTCAATCTGAATATCTACATTTTTTACTTTACTATCAGCAGTCACATATACAAAATCATATAATAGAGAGTCATTATGTTCATATTCCATTATTGAAAATGGATGATACACGACTGGATAATTATCGTTATAAACTTCAATTTTATCAGGGCTATCAATAATTAGATATCCTCTCGGAATTCCTTTAATTGAATCAAATTGTCTTGCCCATTGAATATCCATAGGTTGCCATTTGGCTTTTCTTATACTAATTGTATTTCCTTGTATTATGCTAAGTTTATCTAGCACCTCAGGAAATACTAAAATTGGTATTCCTGTAGAAGCATTGCATGCAGAAGTTACCGACATTAAAACTTTACCTTCTTCAGTTGGAGGTAGTAATAACGTTCCAATCCCACCCAATACTTTTTTGGATTTACCTGGAGGATAAAACTCTGTCCATTCTTGGCTTTGGAAAGCAACATCAGATTCTGTATGTCTCCTCAAAATTTTAGATGGTTCTGACCAATATAGACCTGGCACTCTTGCAACCCAATTTGAAGCTACAAAATTATATAAATCGATTTCTTTACCCCAAAATCGATCAGGATTACCAATAACATTATTCCAAAAACTATCTTCATTATAAAAATACTTCCCGCCGCTCTTTGTAGTATTTTCATCAATTTCAGAAATTCCTGATAAAGAATAATTTTGTATTGTCTCTATAATTTTAACTCCTTTGTATAGATCCTGTAAGCTCATAATTGGTTAAGTTTTTATATAATTTTTTCGCAAACTATATATTATTTTAAATTTTGGATTATCCGAATACTGTTTTTTAATTTCTTTGAGCAAATCATTCATTGTTAAATCCTTGAGATGTGTTTTTTTTAATTTATAAAGTGCATCACTCCAAGCATTAGCAGCTGAAACATTCATAAGCAAATCAGATTCCTTACCTCCTGATTTTTTCCAAATCGTAGTCAATGATGTAGAATTGGGATATAACTCTATTATTAATTCTTCTGCACCTTGCCACCATTCATCTGTAGGAATTTTTACAGTTGTTGACAGAATTCCAGAAACAGCTAATAGCCCTCTTGTTATAAGATCTAAAAGATGATAACATTCCTCTAGCGCAAACCTCCAATTATTATATTTAGAAGATTTGTCATAGATAATATAGGCGGAATTAGAAAATCTTCTTGACGATATTAATCTTCCAAGTTGAGTTGCTTCAATTGCATTAATTTGACCTGAGTAGTTATTAAGATAATCTCTTAGATTATTATCATGTAGCTGAATAAATTTATCAAATATTGGGATTACACTCTTGATATTATTTCGATTATAATACAGAAATTCTGAAATACCTATTTGACCTATATGATTTATTAACTTTTCATCATTTGGTATTACTATACTTGAATTTTCACTAAGTTGTTTAAGTAAAGCGGATGATGTATTTGTCAAAAAATTATTTTTTGCATTTGCCGGAAGTCGCTCCCATAATTTAGTCATATTTGGATATAGAAGTAAATTACTGTATTCAGAGAGTGAAATTTGATAAATAAGATCTTCAATAAATTTTATTTCCGAAATCAAACCATCAAACAACTTAAAAATTTCTTTTTCAGGTTCTTTCAGTCCTGTTTTAATCTCATTTCCTAACACAATGGCTTCTAGCCATATCTTCTGCCAGTTCAAATTTAAAACATCTATTTTAGCAAGATTCTTTGGTGAATTATGGCATATTTGTCCTGCCTTTTTAATCATACGAATATTATCAGTCTGAATAGCATATTGTATTATTGAAATTTCATTTTTCCCATCTATTATAATATCTATTGCCTCAAAATAATTCTCATCTTTATCTACTTGGAATAATTCCGTTAATGCCTTTTCTAACTTAAATTGAAAGTTTAATATTTTAGAAAACAATCTTAGCCAATTATTGGTTATTGAAAATTCTTTTAATTCTTGAACAAGTTTATCTGAAATATTTTTAGGAAATTTTTCAACAAAAGACGTTTCGGACTCTTTTGATTTATCAATAAAAGGATTAATTTTACTAAGAATTGAAGGGGATTCTATTAACCAGACATAGACTATAGAGGCTTTAAAAGGATCTATAGTCTCTAGGTAAATTTTAATTTCATTTTTAACAACCTCATCCCACCAATTTAGATTATTGTCTTTTAAATTATCAAAAAACAATTTAAAATCGAAGAGATTCTTATTAATTAAAAATATATTTTGGGTCATCCAATTAATCAGTGTTTCAGACAGACTTTTTTGTGAATTTTTATAGCTCTCAATTTTGAAATTTCTTAATACAACTATCTCAGAAAACTTCGCTGTTTCAATTAATTGAATAATTTTTTCTAATAATTGCTGTTTGTAAACATTTCCTTGGTTAGTAGTAGGAGCAAATTGTGCAATAATATGGGAAAGAGTATTGAGTTTTTTTATATCTGTTGCATCATTAAGATGTTCAAAAGTATCTATACCTTTTGCAAGAGAATTAATATTTTCCCTGGAAAGAGGTTTTGAGTCAATAGATTTTTCAAAATTATTTATTCGCTCTTTCACAGCATGGTCTCCAATTAACAACTGCTCTATTAATTCTGATGGTTTATGGTTATCATTTTTCCCAATAATAAAAAAGTCTGACTTAAGAAATTTACTTTGAACGCTTTCTGGAACAGTTATTAAACTTATACCATCTATTCCTTTATCATCATTATTAAAAGATATACCAAATTGAAAACTTTGTCGCTCTTGTTGAGTAAGACATTTCCAAAATTCAATTACTGCTAAACTAAAATTTTCCTGTCCAATCCAAATTAATGTGTTTTTATAATTTTTCAAATTTAGATATCCATTAATTAGTTTATTAAATCTTCCTTGAACAGTTACTGAAAGTATATTGGGTTTGGTTTTTGATAAATATTCTAAGTGAATAGGTTCCAGCGGTATATCCTTTTCTATTTTTGCAGGTAATAAATTTATAATTTGTTCTATATCATTTAAATCAACTATTTCTTTTTTTTGGATAATCAAAACATGCGAAAACTTTCTCCCTCTCCTTACATCAGAAGATGTATCTTCAAATGTTTTCATAATTAAAAAATAATCTCCTTCACAAAATCCTCTAATAGCAGGAAGCCAATTAATTCCACCCGTCTGATCTTGTAAATCCGTTCTAAATGCTATATTTTTAGCAAGATAATTATCTTGCATAGTGGTTTTAATTAACCCCCATGCTTTGTTTACCTCTCCACAAATTGATTGATGTACTACAATTTTCACAATAATGCCTGTTCTATAAGTTGTGTTATGTCTTTTGTTTCAGTGCCATCTGGCAGTACTAAATATCCAAATTCTTCAGGTCCTTCAATTTGATATTTTTCTTTATTTTCTATTGTGTCTAAAGCAAATCCCTGAGCAGATAATCCTATTATATTGAGTAAACCATTATTCCAATTAGACTCCATAAAATTTAATAAAAGAGGTAGTTTGCTTTTTAGTACTTCATAAGGTTTTTCATTGATATTCATTTCATCCCAGCAAGTCAAAACAACTGTAAGTTTTAATATGTCATTAATGAGATGATAATCGTAATCTTTGGCATGTAATAGAATTTGCAATAATTCTATAAAGAAACTTTGATCAGATATTTTGTCTTCGGTATCAGAAATCACTATTTCTCCACTTTTACTATGCTGCTCCGAATAAGTAACATCACTAATATCTAAGGATTTATTAATACTATTTAATCTAATAAATAAAACCCAGCTGTTGCTTTCATTAATTGAAGATTTCCATTCTTTACTCAACACTCTGTTTTCAACAATGCTCAAAATCTGTTCCCCTCCATATTCAGGACATCGTAAATCAACTTGTTTTTCTGCAAATTGAATAGGCAGATAAAATTTTACATTTTTTTCTGCAGGAGTTGTCTGAGGTTCCTCTCCAGAAGCTAAAGCCTCCCTTGCCCCGGAAATTGGAGATAAATCATCTACAGTTTTGTAGAGTTTAAGATTGCTCTTCTTTTTTTGTAGCCTGGAATAAAATTGCGATAAAAATACCGTTTTAGAAGAATGGGGTTTCCCAATTAATAATATAGATTTACTCATTTTGTTGGTTTATAATTTAAGAAAATATCCTTTCCTGTATTTTTATTTTCTAATACAACTAGCGATTTGCTTTCAATAAATATCCTAGATAAAAGAATATTTATTACATTAATATTATTTGTGTGAACAAGTATATCTGGATCTTCGGCCGAAAAATTACTAATATCAATTTCCACATAATTATCAAAAAGTTCAGTTAATTCTTCTTTCAATTTCTCTCTAATCTTAATATGTATTTCTTCTTTTTTATCACTTTTTGACCAAACCGCTATGACTGGTCTATCCCTTAAATCGTGTTTAAGCATTTGTGCTAGATCTATAATCTCAGTTTTTGCTAAATTTTTTCTGTTTACTAAGTCTTCACAATCTATAAACAAAATAAAAGCATTAGAATTGCTATAAATCCATCTCGCATTTTCGGCATTTTCATCATCTCTATTTTGTGACCAAATCGAAAAAACTTCTCCAGATGCATCAGATAAAAAAATATCCTTTAGTCCTTTTGATTTATTTCGTAATGCAAAATGCAATAGGCGAATATATTGAGCAGGTGTTGGATCAGGAAATGCGACACTTTCTTTTTGAACTTTTAATTTATGATATAGCTCATCCCATGCTTTAATCGTTTTTGTACCACAAAAATCAAAATTGCTGAATTTTCCACCTCTGAGAAGTAATGTAAAAAGCATGGCGAGATATGTTGTTTTACCAGCGTCAGCTTTACCAACAACACCAATAATAATTGGCGAATTTCTATATGTCACTTTACCTAATTCTTCAATACTTAAGGCTTCTCCCGACCAAGGTAGATCAGACTTTTTTTCTTTTTTTAAAGTAGTCTTATTTTTAAATTGTTCTGTATTTGAGTTTATCCAAAACTCACATTCTGTATGTTTATCTTTTCCTTCATGACAACTGATTGGTGCGGCGCATTCTGGATTTGAACATTTTGCAGCCATATCTATTTTGTATTTAAAATTTTATTTAATTGAAAGTCATGAAACAACCATGTAGTCAATTCTGAATTTGATAATTTTATATCCAATGGTATTCCAACTAAATTTTCAAATTCAGTTAGGTCACACTTATTCCAAATTAAACAATTTACAAAGTTTAATAGTGTTGATTTACTCTTAAAACTAGCAATTTCTGGAAATATTAATTTTAACTCGTCTGAACATGTATGGATATCATTAAGGATTTCTTCAATTTTTACTTTTTCGCCTGTCTCCTTTTTTATGCCAATGTAGGTTTCTTTCAAAAAATAATCTACGCTTTTTGGATATATCGCAGGGATAAAAGTAGAATAATCATAAGCTAATATTGTTTCCAAAATTCTTTTATCGAGTTCGTTATAACTTTTATCAGTGGAAGAAGAATATCTTGCTTCTTTCCACCATAGCAGTTCTGATCTTATTTGCAGAGATTTACTTTTATCCGAGACTTCATTTTGTAATTGCTTTAAGACTTCATTTAGACTACTTTGTATCGTGTTACTATTTTCATTTGCAATTTGAACAATTGCCTTCAAAGATAAGTCAATTACATTTTTAATTCCTTTTGAAGCTCTCGATGGAAATTCATATGACCAACTAGCACCACTATTAGGCCAATGCGGGTTTGGAGAACTGTAATTTGCAACACTTTGGCTATTATGAGGTCCAGATGCATCTTCAAAGTATTTAATTAATGTATCATCATTAATTAAATACTTTGATATTTCTTTTAGTTCAATGTGGATTTTTACTAAATTTTCAGTAGAAGAAAGTAACCATTCATCGTTAGCCTTTTGATTGATTTTATTACCTAATTTAGTAATAAAGTCTAAAATAATTTTTTTTTCTTCTCCAATTAGTTTTTGATACTGAATGATGTTTCTACTTGCAAACCAAATAAGTAAGGAAAGATTATTGTCTTCTGCTACAATTTTCAAAGCTTCTAAGATTACTGCTCTTACATAAGTTAGAGGTGTATCTTTTGCATTAGCAAAGAAAGTACTCCAGTTTTTAATTATTATTTCCTTCACCTCAACTATATCTATATTATCAGCTGATACATCAGGATTAATTGCAGACAATGTGTATGAAACTATTTTAGCTTTGTTTTTAACTAACTTTTTTGCAATTTCATCAGCAGATTTTTCTAATTTTTTAAAATCTTCATCATTGACTAATAAAAGAAGATTGGCATTTAAGAATTCTTGTATCATATATTATTTAAATTGTTTTAGTTTAATTATTAGTTTCAATTCTAACTTCTTCTCTAATCTTGATATTTGAATGTAAAAAGTTTCTACCTGCTAGTGTACTTTTTCTCCAATATTTTGGGTTTCTATTGGAATCCATTTTTCGAATAAACTCTAAGCGTCCAGATTCTGCAATTTTATTTTTTTTTGTTTTTTTCAGTAAATGTTAGCGTACTTAAATATCTTACGAAATGGATTCAGTAAAAATAATTTTGTTAAGCTTTGTTCGATGTACTCTACTTTAACAAACATACAAAACCACTTTTGTTTTATTTTATGGTTTTCCGTAATGTGTGTCAGTTATTGATTGCAAAATAATTCTTTTAATAATAAAAAGGTTACCGTATAAACACCTGTTTTTAATTTTTGTAGAGCATAAAAAAAGATGCCGAAGCATCTGTTTTATTTTTCTAACCCGTAACCCTTTTTCACAAGGTTACCTTTATTTTTTTTACTAAATTTCAAGTTATTATCCTCCTCTTCAACTAACTTAAAAAAATCAGACAAAGAAATTTCCAAATAATCGCATATAGCAAATAACTTACTACAAGTAACATTATGATCACTTGATGCATACCTTTCTAAGCCCAAATTCTTTCCTATCTCAGCATAATAGTCGTTATTTTCAGCTAAAATAGCCTTACCTCGATCGGTATAAAGTTTTGTTATCACTATAGTAATTGCTTTTGTTAGTTCTTCAATTTTAATTTGCTTTCTCATACTAACAAATTGAGTAATAAAAAAATACGGTTACAATTACACATGTGTAAATGAAATTTGTATATTTGTATTATTATTACATGAATTTTTAATGTAATTTTGCGATTCTTCAATAGAAAATATTTTGAAGCATTCGCTTGGAGTCTCGTTTCCGAAAACTGCTAATTTTTAATCACGCGAGATGACTAAGTGTAAATGCTCACGCCTATAAATCGGCGTGGGCTCACTTATTCGCGTGAAAAAGGTTCTTAGCAGTACCTCGGAAGCGGATATGTTGAGTTCCACGCTTATTTTTTTGCTACTCCTCAACTTCTCGAAGCTACTTAACGATATCTAAATAGAAACGCAAGCAACAACAAACTTTGAATTAGTTCGTTGGGAAACGCACTGCCTGAATCTGGCTGCAAGACGAAAACGGCAGTGTGGCTTCCCTCCATTAACCTTTAAAATAGAGCCTATAGACAAAAAAATCAAATTATGCCTATTAAGTCGTTTACTTAATACATAAAAAATGGCCCTCTACTTCGTCAGCAAACTAGTATAGAGGACCGTAGCTAATCCAACTAACGTTAAACTAACCAATCCAATATTATGAATAATTTTTCATTTTACAAGGATGGGAAAGCTCTTTATTGCCTAATTTTTATGGCCGTATTCCTGTCTTTTTCATCTCTTCAAGCCAGTTCTTATAAACGGAATAGATCTTTCTCTATTGAACAACATCAAATTCAAGGAACTATCTCCGATGGCACTGATCCATTGCCTGGAGTAACTATTGCTATTAAAAACAAATTAAACTCCTCGACTATATCAGATTTTAGTGGGCAGTACACCATTTCTGCCTCCCCAAAAGATACTTTGATCGTCTCTTTTATTGGTTTTAAAACAGCTCTTGTCCCTGTAAATGGGCGTACAAAAGTAGATGTACAGTTAATTTTTGACACCACCACACTGCAAGAGGTTCGTGTCAACGCAGGATATTATACCGTAACAGATAAAGAACGAACGGGGAGTATTGCAAGGATTACGGCCAAGGATATTGAAACCCAGCCTGTGACCAACTTTCTGGCCACCATGCAAGGGCGGATGGCAGGGGTAAATATTACCCAACAGACCGGCACAGCAGGAGGTAGTTTCAATATACAGATACGCGGACAAAACACTGTACGACGCGATGGAAACGCGCCCCTATATATCATTGATGGGGTACCCTATTCCAGCGAGGCAATCGGCAACGGATTATCCATGGTAGTTATGCCTGGCAATACAAGTCCTCTTAATAATATCAATCCATCAGATATTGAAAGCCTTGAAGTGCTCAAAGATGCTGATGCTACGGCAATATACGGTTCTCGCGGAGCAAATGGCGTAGTACTGATTACCACTAAAAAAGGCAAGAAGGGCAAGACCCTGTTCAGCGCATCACTCTCTGAAGGTTCAGGCAGCGTTGCCCATTTTATGAAGATGATGAACACAAGTGAGTACCTCTCGATGCGCCGCGAAGCATTTGCCAATGACGGTGTTGCTGAATATCCCGAAAATGCCTATGATGTCAACGGAACGTGGGACCAAAACCGCTATACCAACTGGCAGAAAAAATTACTGGGAGGAACCTCTAAAATTACCAATATTAATGCTTCGCTCTCAGGAGGATCCGCCCAGACGCAGTTTCTGGTCTCAGGCGCCTACAGCCGGGAAACAACCGTAATGCCGGGGGACTTTAGTTATAATAGGGTCAATTTGCATACCAACATTAATCATACCTCTGAAAACGAGCGTTTCAAAATTAGCTTTACAAGCGGATATGCTATTCAGGACAATTCGCAGGCTTCCACAGACCTTACCACAGAGGCCTGGAATTTAGCTCCAAATTCTCCTGCGCTGTATAATGATCAGGGAGAACTCAATTGGGAGAACAATACTTTTTTGAACCCTCTGCGGCATTTAAACGGACATTCAAAATCAAGGACCTATGATCTGATGGCAAATACGCTATTAACTTACAGGCTATTTGAGGGACTTGAGATCAAAAGCAGTTTTGGTTATACGGATCTCAAACATAATGAAAGCAGTACCTTCCCATCAACCATTTACAACCCCTCGGAAGGGCTTACCAGCGAGAATTCAAATGTTGATTACACCGACACAGCAAGACAATCCTGGATTGTAGAGCCGCAGTTAAACTGGAAGACCCAAATTGGTTCCTTAAAAACCGATGTACTTATCGGAAGCACCTTTCAAAGGCAAAATAATAAATCATTATCTACCTATGGAAGCGGCTATACCAGTAACGGCAAATTATATAAAGTATTTATTTAAGACTGTTCGTAAGTTCTTTGGCGAGGCCATTGTGGTGACCCAAGAAGTTGATGACATTATCCAGTCTCCTATTGTTAAGGAAAGCATCATCAATAATTCGGACTGCAAGATACTTCTGGATCAGCGCAAATACATGAACAAGTTTGATGAAATACAGTCAATGCTCGGGCTGACAGACAAAGAAAAAGCGCAGGTATTATCCATTAATATGAACAACGATGCATCACGTCTTTACAAAGAAGTATGGATCGGGCTTGGAGGGACGCATTCGGCTGTCTATGCCACAGAAGTGTCCGCTGAGGAATATCTCGCGTACACGACAGAAGAAACAGAAAAAATGGAGGTGATGCAGCTTGCCGCTGAACTTGGCGGCAATGTAGAACTTGCCATCAAGCAGATCGCCAGTAGGCGCTGCGAAAAGAAAAATCAATAATCAATAACAATTAAAAAATCGATAACAATGAAAAAAATACTTTTTATGGTGTCTGCGGCAATTATGCTTGCCTCGGCGCCATCAGCAAAAGCCCAGTTTGTGGTTACCGATCCGGCCAATCTTGCCTCGGGGATTCTCAACAGCGCCAACGAGATCATACAGACTTCCTCTACAGTCAGCAATGTGGTCAAAAATTTCAAGGAAGTCGAAAAGGTATACAACCAGGGCAAAGAATATTACGATAAGCTACAGGCGATTAACAATCTGGTAAAAGACGCCCGCAAGGTACAGCAGACCGTCCTTTTGGTGGGTGATGTATCGGAAATGTATGTGCAAAATTTCGGTAGGATGCTCAATGATCCAAACTTTTCGGCAAGAGAACTCACCGCCATTGCCAAGGGATATTCGGCGCTGCTGGGAGAGAGTACCGAGCTTTTGAAAGAACTCAAGCAGATTGTCACCTCCTCAAGCCTGTCACTTAGTGATAAGGAACGAATGGATATTATTGACCGTGTATACAAAGAGGTAAAAGAATACCACAGCCTGGTGCGCTATTACACCAATAAAAATATTTCGGTCAGTATCCTAAGGGCTAAAAAGCAGAACAGCACCAAAAGGGTTCTTGAGCTGTACGGCGCCCCAAACCAAAAATACTGGTAATATGGAATTCAATAATCTTCATGAGGTCCTTCGCTCGCTGTATGATGAGATGCTGCCACTGTCCGCCGATATGGCGGCGGTGGCCAAAGGACTGGCAGGACTCGGGGCGCTGTTTTTTGTGGCCTTGAAAGTCTGGCAGGCACTCAGCCGAGCTGAACCTATTGATGTCTACCCGCTTCTGCGCCCTTTTGCACTGGGTCTCTGCATCATGTTTTTCCCGACGATCGTGCTGGGTACAATCAATGCCGTATTAAGCCCGATAGTTCAGGGAACACATAGCATTCTGGAAGATCAGGTATTGGACCTGAACGATCTTCAGGCAAAAAAGGACCTGCTGGAGCATGAAGCGATGATCCGCAATCCCGAAACCGCCTATATGGTATCGGACGCAGAGTTCGACAAGAAACTGGACGAGCTGGGCTGGTCGCCTTCGGACATCGGGACTATGGCCGGAATGTATATGGACAGGCAGACCTATCAGATAGAGAAAATAATAAAAGAGTGGTTTCGCAACCTGCTCGAAATACTATTTCAGGCTGCAGCGCTGGTGATCGACACCATACGCACTTTCTTTCTCATAGTGCTGTCCATCTTGGGGCCTATCGCATTTGCCATATCAGTCTGGGACGGATTCCAGTCAACTCTCACGCAGTGGATTACACGGTATGTCAGCGTTTATCTCTGGCTTCCCGTAGCGGACCTGTTCAGCTCGATGCTAGCCAGGATTCAGTCCCTGATAATTGAAAGGGACATAGAAATGCTTGCTGATCCTGCTTTCATTCCTGACACCTCAAACACCGTATACATCATTTTTATGATTATCGGCATAGTTGGATATTTTACCATTCCAACTGTGACAGGCTGGATTATCCAGGCAGGCGGCGCAGGGAATTTTTCACGCAACATCCACCATACTGCCATGAAATCCGGAAATATAGCAGGCGCAGGCGCAGGTTCAGCCGCAGGCAACATTGCCGGAAGGCTGGTCAATAAGTAATCAATAAACATTCATTAAAATGGAATTTAAAACACTCAGAAATATAGAAAACAGTTTTCAGCAGATCAGGCTGTATGCCATTGTATTTGCCATGCTCTGTGCATTAGTGACCGGATATGCGCTTTGGAGATCGTATGGTTTTGCCGAGCAGCAGCGCCAGAAGATTTACGTTTTGGACAATGGAAAATCGCTCATGCTCGCACTCGCTCAGGACGCCTCTATCAACCGTCCTGTGGAAGCCCGAGAGCACGTAAGGCGTTTTCACGAGCTGTTCTTTACCCTGGCGCCCGACAAAAATGCTATTGAAAGCAATATGAAAAGGGCATTTAGCCTTGCCGATAAAAGTGCCTTTAACTACTACAAGGACCTTTTGGAAAAGGGTTATTACAACCGCATTATATCAGGCAATGTACAGCAGCGTATCGAAATGGACAGCGTGGTCTGCAATTTTGAGACATATCCTTATGTGGTGCGGAGCTATGCAAGGCAAATTATCATACGCTCGAGTAATGTAACCAGACGCAGTCTGGTTACATCCTGCCTTCTGGTAAACTCGGTGCGCTCGGACAATAATCCGCAGGGCTTCAATATTGAAAAGTTCGCGGTGGTTGAAAACAGGAATATAGAAGTCATCGAACGCTAAAAAAATCTTATGGAAGCATTATTAGATTTAGACACATTTGCGAGAATCCTGACTGAAAAAGGATTTAACGGCTATTTCCATACTCAGGGTGCGCATGCCGGAAAGTTAAAAGACAGCATCAGCGAATACCTCGAAAACTGCAAAGATGGAAAAGACCGTTTGCCTAAAGAGGACTTGCTGCTGACAGGCTACCTGCAATGGTCGGGTGAAGACAAGCCCAGTGTACGATGCATTATGCTGGTAAAATACCTGAACGGTAAATTTTCTCTCAACAGAATGGAGGTGGCAAGGAAAGACCAATTTGGACAGCTGCTGAAAAAAACGGAACTGACAAACCTGTCTGTTATATCTGCGCCCAGCGCGTCGCAGGCAGTCGCCTTGGTCAATGATGAACAGCACCAAAAAACAGATAAATGTCCAATGCGTTTTAAGCTTTGAGAACAAAAATAACAAGGTTATGAATAAATTAAGAGCAAATATAAACCAATGGCTGGAAAGGCTTGACAGGAACTGGGAAGCAATGCCAATAAAAAGGCAACATGAGGTGATACTATACTTTTTTGCGGCGTACGTGCTGCTGACCGCAGTTGTCATTTTCAACGTATGCCGCGATACGGCGTACGCGAGAAACAATATGGCTGTAGAACATATCGAAAACCCTGCCTCGGCAGGGAAAGAAAGTCCCGCGTCTCTACAGTACTCCCTGAAGAAAATTTTAAAACAATAAAATTATGAAAGAAACTAAGAAAAAGGTCAGCCTTCTCTCAGAAGGGACTGGTCAGAGCAGTACCTCGTTTCTGCCTGATGAAAAAAAGACAACTGTAGAGCGTATTAAAAAACCGCTGATTTTCACACTGATGGGAATTGTATGTATCGGCTGTATGTATTTGATCTTTAAGCCGTCGAAGGATAAAAAGCAGATTGAAAGCATTGGTCTGAACGACAGCGTGCCACAGGCAAGCGGATCTGTACTGCAGGCAGACAAACAGAAAGCGTATGAGCAGGAAATGCTCGAAGACAAAGAAGAGCAAAAAAAGAACGCTTTAACCACGCTGTCCGATTACTGGAATGAGGATAACGCTGAGCAGAAACAATCAGTGCCCGATGAAGCGGAAGAAACTAACAATCCGGCGCTGAACACGTACCGTACTGCCCAAAGCACGCTGGGCGCTTTCTATCAGCAGGACAACGGAGAAACCAAGGAACTGCGTAGGCAGCTCGAGGACCTGAAGCAGGAGCTCGCGCAAAAGGAAATTCCCAAAGCTGCGACGGTTGATGACCAGATGGCACTTATGGAAAAATCCTATCAGATGGCAGCCAAATACCTTCCCTCAGGCTCCGGTTCTGTCGAGCCTGCAGGCAAAAACACTACAGTAGCAAAGGCGGAAGCAGAAGAGAAGATTTTTTCGGCACTTGTTCCTTCAAAAAAAAGCACGGTATCCTCGCTGTATCAACGTCCGTCCGACAGCACTTTTATTGCAGAATGGAACACGAGCAGAGGGTTTAATTCTGCAGGTTCAATGGAAGAAACGCTTCAGCCAAAAAACAGTATCAGGGCCTGCATGCACCAAACACAAACTATTATTGGCGAGGCAGGTATTTCCCTTCGTCTTTTGGAACCTGCAAGGATTTCAGGTCGTACCATTGCAGCGGGCACGATAATAACGGCAAATGCGAAGATACAGGCAGGCCGCCTGCAGTTGAAAGTCACTTCTATCGAACTGGAGGGCTCCATCATTCCTGTAGACATTACTATTTATGACCTTGACGGCCAGCAGGGAGTGCCTGTTCCTTATTCTGCCGAAAGAAGTGCCCTAACTGAAATGGCGGGCAACATGAGCCAACAGTCCGGCACGAGCCTTATGATGACACAGTCTGCAGGACAGCAGGTGGCCGCTGACCTGAGCCGCGGGGTGGTTCAGGGCATCACGGGCTATTTCGCCAAAAAAGTGAGGACGCCTAAAGTGACCCTAAAAGCAGGGCATCAGGTATATCTGGTTTCCAAAAAATAACAGCAATCTAAAATAAATTAATTATGAAAAATCAATTTAAACTATTTTGGGCAACAGCCCTTTTAATAACATATTCATTAGCCTCATCTGCGCAGGAAAACGAAGCCACTAGCCTTGATTTAGGAACGATACCGCCGTACCATATGCAGGTTACTTATGACAAAACTTCCCATCTTATTTTCCCGTCCGCTATCCGGTACGTAGATCTTGGAAGTGAATACCTGATTGCCTCAAAGGCCGAGGATGCTGAAAACGTCCTTCGCGTCAAGGCATCGGTCAAGACTTTTGAAGAGGAAACCAACTTTTCGGTGATTACCGATGACGGCCGTTTTTACAATTTTAACGTGCAGTACAGCGCCAACCCGCCTACCCTCAGCTATGATCTTATGGCGATGCAGAAGAACTTCGACAAAGTCAGTGCAAGCGATGTTCTTTTTGAGGAGCTTGGAAAAACACCACCCTCACTGGCAGGACTGATCCTGGAAACTATTTACAAAAACAACAATCGAATCGTAAAGCACATTGCATCGGAGAGTTTCGGCATTCAGTTCAGCTTAAAGGGCATCTATATCCACAACGGCAAGTATTATTTCCATACGCAGCTTGAAAACCAAACTAATGTACCTTTCAGCATTGACTTTATGATTTTCAAGGTGATAGATAAAAAAACAGCCAGACGAACTGCCTCGCAACAAATGCCGATTGTGCCGCTCCGCATTTACAAAACCCTTGATGAGATTCCCGGAAAAGCCACAGACCAGAATGTATTTCTTTTGGACCAATTTACAATAGCGGATGACAAACTGCTGCTAATTGAGATTTTTGAGAAAAACGGAGGGAGACACCAGACACTCAAGATTAAAAATTCAGATCTGGTAAAAGCCAAGGTGATAAACAGTATGCACCTTAAATTTTAATAACTATTAAAAAATTAGAAATTAAAAAGTATTACAGCCCGAAGCATTGCTTTGGGCTGTTTTGTTTCGTGGACTGCTTAAGTCTTTCCTGCAAATACATTGCATAACTCAATTAACGTTAGTACCTTAGCATTGAACTGCAAGAGCCAAAACCCATTTGACAACAAGAATCTAACTTGTATTGTTATGCAAAATGCTATCGACCGCACCAACAGCTTTTATCTTGAAATATCCAAGCAGGTACTTTCTGAAAAGGAATATGATTTACTTCAGAAACTACTCATTGAAAAGATGCCCCTGACCCAGGTGGCAAAACAATACGGGGTTACAACCGAATATGTAAACGAGCTTTATGAGAGAAGCTACGATAAAGTAAAGGCCGTAACCGAGCTGCTTTCAGAAATTGACCACTACATAGCGAAACTGCAGGAGTTAAAACGCGAATTGAATCCAAGTCCCGCCGAAATCAAAAAAGAAAAAACACAAAAAGACCGACAGAAACTGCTCTTAAACAGTACTTTTCCTTTCAGTAAAAGACTCCAAGGTGTACTTGAAACTTTAGAGATCAGAACTATTGGAGATCTTGCCGATATACCGCTAAAGGATTTTCAGCATTTCAGGGGATTTAAAATGAAGTGCAAGGCAGAGTTTATTGCTTTTATAGAATTTTAAAACATAGCGTATCTTTTCAAAGACTTTTCCCGCTGGAAAAAAGCGCCTATTGTACAATTAAAATAAAAGCCATTATAACAAGGCGGTCTTCTTTTGCTTCTTTTCTTTGGCCGCCCCCGGAAAGAAAAGAAGCCCGCCAAAAACAGCAAAAGGGATGATAAGCATCCCTTAAAAACACCACAGCGGTTTTGGTAAAATAGCGGGCACTGCATTTTGGCAAAAGCGCTCCACCGTTTTAAACGCAAAAAGACGCTCCGTCCGAAAGGAAGGAGTGTCTTTTTGCCGCCCGATTTCGGGCGTATCACACCCAAATGGGCTGAGAGCGGAAATCTTTCAGATTCAGAAAAAATCCCCTGTTTGCTGTCATGCCCTCACGAAACAAATTCCACAATAGCGAGCATCCCATCTGCGCCAAAGCGGAATTAATAAACAAATCCTGTTTCTCTAGTGCCTCGGCAAGTGAACAGCTCGGCGTGTCGTCCTTCGTTTCAGATTCCTGTAAGAGCTCCCCAAATTCCTCGGTCACAAACGGCAGGCGCTCCACGGTTTCAAATTTTTCGGACTTGGGCTGTGGAATTTCCCCAATAGTGGACAGGATGACCTGTCCTGTATACTGGCTGTTGCCAAAATCCATCCAGTATTTGGGGTCGTCCCTGTGATGCCTTTGGTTGCTATTCATTAAAATATCGGCAATCTCAAAACGCGACTTTACATTGTCCGTGCAAGTAACATAAATATTAGCTTTCGCATTACTCGGCAGTTTTCCAAAGCTGTCCCTTTCAAATTTTACGGCTTCCGCTTTCCAGTTTGTACCCGTAAAACGGTTGGCACGGTTGATAAGTGCCACCGATTTATAAAGCCCTATTTCGCTCCGCGCAAAACGCTGTCTGCCGAGATTGGCATTTGTGATAATATCATCATCCCAAAGGCGCACCGAAAGCCCTGCATGCCCAAGCGCAGTGAGGCTGTGGTTCATTTCCATAAGGGCGGTCAATACCTTAGAGCCTGTACCGCCTGCCCCAATAAGATTAACGGTTATGGGATTAGTCGGACTTATCAAATAAGGGTCTGTAAAATGTATTTTGGTTTTGCTTGTTTTCATGACAATAAATTTTTAAGTGTTTTGTTATTGCTTTTCAATAATGCTTTCGGAAAGGTTCTGTCCGATGTAACAAGGTCTTTCCACAGGGTCACACAATTACCCTTTACAGGGCTGTTCTCTCCCATAAGGTGGCTGAAGTAGCTGTTAAAGAAATAATCCTCCCACGCCTTTGTAAATTCCTCAACGCAGGCAGATTCTTTTATCTCAATGCTAACAGACCCCATACATACCCTGCCGTCCTCATAAATGTTAAAAAATGGTGCATAGTACAGCGGTGTTTTTTCCGTAGGCCTTCTTTTGCTTAAAACGGCAAATACCCTAAGGCTGTTTTTGTCCGCCTGCCAGACCATGGGAGGCACAAACCCCTGACCGCTCGGAATCCCTAAACCCTCTATAAAATAAAGCGGTCTTTTTTGGGATTTGGTGTACCATATCACAGCGCCTTTGTCCCTGCTCGGATTGATGTGCAGGATAGTGGTTGGCAGAATACCGACGGGTTTTAAAAAAGCAGACTGCTTCTGCTTTTCGGTTAGAAGCGCCTTTGCGAGCACTCCTGCTTCACGCTCAGTGAGTGGGTGCGCATTAATAGGAGTGCCGTTTTTATCCATTTCAAAATACTCTATATAGACATCTTTATCTAAAGTGTTGCTTTCATAGAAAACAAGGGCGGATTTTGGGTGGTAGAGTGTCCCGAAATCCTGTGTTATATCCATTACATTATTCATTTTCTTGATATTTATAGTTATACAGTAAAGCGCACATATCATCCAAAAGGGCAAAAAGTAGGCTTTCAAAATCAAGACTGTTCTCTGTCAGTTCACTTCCGTCAAAGCATTTTAAAATGGTCGGCTCATCCATTGTCCCATACTCGTTAAACTCATTGTTGATGCTCTCTTCAATGCTTTCATACAGCCATCCTTTGGTATCGGAGATAAAGGAAATATACTTTTCCATCCCGATGCTCTCGTTTTCCGTTTCTTCGTCTTCATCCCTGTTATTCATGGGCGCATTTCGAAAAATACTCTCGTTGGGATAATCGGTGTATATGGCAAAAGCCTTCTTGCCTATATCCAAACACTGCTTATCAAAGGCATCACGGCTTTTAAAACCGTTAAGCCGTTTTTCAAAAAAGTTCAGGTTCATGGGACTGAAAAACTTTTGTCCCATACAGTCCCCGATAAATTCTGCCTTGTCAAACTCCCGAATATACCGCTCATTTTCCTCCCTGTCCTGCTCCTCTTCTGTCCATTCCCTGTGCATTTCATAGAGCCAGTACAGATAACTGCCCTGCTGTCTGAAATACGGTACATCGGCACTATGATACAGATACGAGCAGACCGATAAAAGCAGGTGAGCATTCTGTTTGTGCTTCGGTTTTCTGAACATTTGATAAATCGGTTCTATGGGGATATAATACAACGTTGTGCCTGTATTGAATTTTTCCTCGCTTAGCAGATACGTTCTGTGGCTATCCTGCAATAACCGCAGTTCGGAAAAGTTCCGCACACTTTTTTTCAGTTTCTCTTCCAAATCCCATACAGCCAATGCCATATTATAGGGATATTCAAAATAACGGGTCGGCATCGGCACAATATGGTAATGCTCAGCTAGACTGTCAAGAGAGCTATAAAAATCATTTTCCATTTTGGAAATATCCTGACAAGCCTGTACCGTTTTATTCTCTTGTAGTCTGGGCAGAAATGAAACCTTTAGAAAACCATCGGTAGCATCCCCGCAGGTACTGACCTTTGCTTGTCTTTCTGCACCTCGTTGGCGTCTTTGGGTCTCTGCATCCAATGCATAAACCCTGCGAGCTGTGCGTGAAGCTGTTTTTGTCTTTTTCGCTCGGGCAGTCTCACTGTTCCCGATATCATTGTCTGTTGCATAATTCATGGCTTTAAATTTTTGGTTATCCTTTTGTTCCCATTACCGTTTCAAATCGGTATTCCACCGCATCGTCCCTGATAACAGGGGCTGATATTTTGGCGGTTGTGAGTATCGGATAGGTCGGGGCATAAAAATTCAGTACCGCTTCGGTGCTCCATCTTGGCTCGGGGTCGGAAAGCCTGATTTCCTGCCCTTTGTCTTTGAGTACAAATACCCGCTGTAGTTGTGTAGCTAATAGCATGATTTTTTTATTTTAAATTAATATCCTTGATCTTCGTTCTCGTCTTCCCAGTTTTCCATGTCCTCTGCCTCTGTTTCTTCCTCGTCCGTTTCATGCCCCTGTGCATCACTATTATCATTAACATACTCGGGAAAAAGCGCCTCTCGGGGCGGTTCTGTCTTTGCGGTTTCTGTTGTACTACCGAACAGATCGGGCGCAAATTGGGCTGATAATTCAGATTTTCGTCTTCGTATTTCATCCGCCTTAAAGGGAAACTCATGTATTTCGGGCACTTTTATCCATGCCTCACGGAATTTCCCCTCCTTTTCCAGTTCGTCCGCCTTTGCCATAGCTTCGCTGAACTTTTTGTCCTTGGCTTCTTGCTCTTTTTTCTTGCTGTCGGCTTTCTCTTTTTCCATAGCCGACTGCTTTTTGGTGTCTTCAAGCTGTTTCATATAGCCTTCCATGTCAACCATAAGACCCGAGGCAGACTCCATGGGCGTAGTGATATTCTCAAAAAAACCGCTGTCGAGTTCTTCGGCTGTTCCTCTTAGATTAAGGGGCGGTATGCTATGCTTGGCGCTGTCCCCGCACGCCTCGTTTTGAAGCATGACCAGCACGATAAGCTTGTCCTCTGCCCCTTTTGCAATGGTAATGTGCAAATCGCCTATGATCTGCAACTGCGCTATTTGATTGAAAAAATTAGTTGTCGTTTCCATAATTTAATTTTAATTTTTTAATGATTGACTCTATGACGCTCTGCTCATCATGCCCTAACCTGTAGAGGCGTTCGATGTAGCTTTTCATATTTTCCTGATATTCCTTTTCTCCCTTTTCCCCTTTTAATATAAGCAGATGGGTGTTCCATTCCCCGACGGCTTCCCTTATGATGGCTGTAAGCTTTTGGGCGTACTTTTTTTCGGCTGTCTGGCTTTTTTTTGAAAGCCCCAGTTCTATGTACATGTCCAAAATATGCCAATACACACGTGCTTCCTTGCCTATACTGCGGTGTTTGCTTACAAATTCATTATAGAGATACAGTATAAACTCAAAATTGTTGCTGTCCTGCCTTGCCATAATTCTTCTTTTTTGTATTATTTCAATTGTGCAAATGTCCAGCCCTGCTATCGCATCACTAAAACCTGATTTTAAAGGTTGTCACGGTTTGCAACAGCCTTTGGTTATCTGCCTGCCTAATTCAGGTTTAGGATTTCTGCGCCATCTGCATGAAAGGCGGTACATAGTTCAAATGCCTTTTGGGCTTTTCCCTGGGCTGTGCCTCCCATCACGATGGACTGCAATTTGGCTTCATTGTCTTTGTATTTTCGCACATTCTGATAGTAGCCAGTAACTCCATTGTAAGCCCCGAAAAGCGTGCCTTTAGTGGTTTCCATCTGCTGAGATTCGCTTGCCATGGCATAGTCAAAAGCATCCTCTACGGTATTTTTAAACACGGTAGACACTTCGTCCTCAGCCCCTTTTTTAATTAAAGCGAGTGTTTCGGTATTGGGACATAATGCCAATTGAATCAATTTCTTAACCTGCGTATCTGTTACCTTCACTTTAGCCCACTTATTGAAAATGCCTTCAAGCTGATTGCTCAGTCTGTCTGCCAGCCCCATTACTCTATGGGCATCGTCCAAACGCTGTTTTGCACCTGATGTATGGCGGATGCGAACCACATTACTCATAGAGCGAAGAGAAGCGTTAAGAGTGTTTTGGCATACGATGCGGATGGGCGTAAAAGCCGCTGTGATGCTTCCGCTCCCGTCATGGGAGGTGGTCAGGAAAATATACTTTTCAGTCACATCATCCCCATTTCCGACCCTGATATAATCAGGAAGTTTGGCAGTTATAAAGATGCGCTCTCCCTGCCCGAGCGCCCCTGCTGTTTCGTACAGTATGCCGTCACCGCCCCCGACAATAGCATCAAAAAAGCTGAACGCCTCACGGTTCTGCACGATTTGGTAGTCTTTCCCAACAACGCCCAAAACGGCATTACTGTCGGTGCGGATAGTGGCAAAGCAGTCAGGTACTGCCAGTTCGCTACTGCCCATTTCAATACCGCCCGAAGTTTGGATAATGCCCGATGCTTTTGTGTATAAAGGGCTTTTAGCCACTTCATAGTCAAGCCCCGCATGCCTGATGGCTTCTTCGCTTGTCGGGTACTGCTCCACGATCTGCCCGAGCCCGTGCCATGCTTTTTCCTTTACGCTGAAAAAAGAATATTTTCCTGTCTCGCTGTTGTAATTGATATTATGTGCCATGATATTTGATTTTTAAAGTTTGAAATTAAAATTGTTTAGAACCCTTTACTGCCTGCTCAAAACGGGATGTCGTCCTCAGGCTCTTTTAAGGTGGCTTTTTTGTTTTCTGCCTGTTCCGCTGTCTGCCCAGTTTTTACTGCCTGCACACCGTCGGACTTCTTCCCGCCCCCGTGTAGTTTGATATTCGAGGTGTTGAAGTTCAGCCCCGCTCGAGGCTCCCCGTCATTGCCTGTCCACGCTCTTGCGCTTACCATGCCAGTAAGTTCCACCACCGTACCTTTGGTCAGCCACTCGGCAACCCTTGGGCTTATCCAGTAGGCGCAATCAAAAAATGTGGTCTGCTCCACCTTGTCGCCTTTTCTGTTTTTGTAGCTCTCGTTGATGGCTACTGAAAAATTTACTACCTGTCTGCTGTCTGACAATGTGCTTACTTTCGCATCTTTTGTCACTCTTCCTGTAATGTTCATGATTTCTGAGTTTTTAAATTTTTACTTTCTTTTTCCCGCCCCGCATTTTTACTTTTTATTTTTTTTTATTTTTTTTTTGAAATTTTATTCGGCAATGAGAGCAGGCGCTGTTTTGTTTCATCATTGTTTTTTTCAATATTTCAATTCTCATTTCTGACATTTTTTTTTATTCGTCTAAAGAGCCGCAGTATGCTATGTTTTGTTTCATGAGCATAAAAAGGTGAGTGTCCGGCAAAAGCAAGGCTCTGGCAAAAAATACAACCCGGAGGGGTGGAGATTTTTTGCCAAGACCTGAAAGGCCCGGCCTTGCTTTTGCTCAAGGACACGGACTACCTTTGCTCCTGAAATAAAACAAAAGCATACAGGGTCTTGGATAAAAATAAAAGGGAAGCATCGGGAATACTATTAATAAAAAAAGTCAGGAAGAAAAAGCAGTAACCGCGGTTAATACCAAAAGATACCGCTCAGCTACAAGCGTGCTGGCAAATTTTCAAATAAGTAAAAAATACTAGCAGAAACACTTTAAGTGGAAACTATATACCTGAGCTCTTATCCTGAAACAACTTTTGTAAGTTCTACCTATGAATTCCTAAGATCTAAAACACTATTTTGAACACACAGCACCATCCTTGGAAAGCATAAAAGAAATCAAAACCATAAATTCCAATTTTACAGTTGTGCTGCGCAGCGCCAATATTTATATTTTGTTATTATATTCGCTAAAAAAACCTACAAATTACACAAACATTCTAAAAAGCTGTATTGCTGTTAATTTTTGGTTTGGATAGTTAGTTAGCCGTAATTATAGAATCCGACATGAAATATATAATAGACTTAGACAAATTGATATATGGAGATATCATCTTAACCAGAAGCAATGACAGAACATGCTTAAAAATAAGAGAATATGCTAAGAGCAACTATTCTCACGCTTTAATATACAAAGGAAACACAAGCTGTCTTGAATCGAACGCGTTTGGGGTACAATCTGTAAATCCACAGAGACTAATTTTCGAAAATGCCGACGATGCAATTGTAATGAGATTTAACAATCCAAAAGAAAAGTATTATCTAGAAAAAGGCTTAGCCAATGCTAGTTCAAAAGTTGGTATGTCTTATGCTTCCAGACATGAACTAATGAAATCATATCTTGACATCTTGGAAAAAGCAAATGAAAGCAGAAGACAATTCTGTACTAGATTTGTAGCACAAATTTTTAAAGACAGTGGGATTACTATTGTAGTAAATCCCGATTATTGTTCTCCATCTGATGTTGAGAACAGCCAGTCATTAACTAAAATTACAGACATATTGCGCATAGGAAGCAAAAATGAGATAGAGTTAGCTTTGGAAAAAGAAAATGTAATCATCTCGCAAGCAGATGCTACATACATCTTTCTTGAGAGTGTTAGAAATATGACAAAATTAGATATACAAACTTTTGATGATGTTGACAATTTCTTATTAGGTAATCCTGAAAAAGATCAAGAAATTGATTCGTTGATAAGGAAAACAGATTATTTAGAATCAGGAGATATAGAAAAAAATAAAAATATAATGATGTATAATGCTGCAACATTTTTAAAATACTATGGAGCCGAGCAATGTTTAAAAGTTTCATCTCGAGAAATTGAACAAGAAGTTGTAAGAGCTTACAATTATCAAGCTTCTATAGAAAAATATAAAGAGTTATATGAAAAAACAGGTCTGAAATATTTTGCATCTCATATGCAATGTTATTTAAGACAGCTTGAATTATGTACAGAAAGATATTTTGTTTTTAAAAATATCCTTCAAAGCCTAAAATAACTGTATGTAAAATCCGTTGCCTAATTTAGGAATTCGGAATAATTGCTTTTTGCATTTGTTTAGTTTATGCATAATGGAAAAAGACCACATCTTTAATCAAATCACTCATTGCGCCAGAGCATTAACTGACATAGTGGTAAAGAGACTTTAAACTTTAAAATAGCACAAGGAGCTTATGAGTACAGTAGAAATAATAACGCTAATAGTATCAAGTTCTGTTTTGTCAGCAATTTTGACTGGATTAGTGAATATGAGAATTCAAAACTTAAATTATAAGCGTGAATACTATAAGAAGCTAATTGAACGCAGAATTGAAGCTCAGGAACAAATTTTGAAATTAATAAATGAATTGAGAATTCAAATTAAATTAGACGAGGGAGCATTGTGCAACGGAATTTGCACGGCAGGAGAGCAACACTTCGAATCTTTTTCTATAAAAATTGCTTCCAGTGTAAATATTACATTTTGGTTGAGTAAAAAGCTTTCCGATATTTTACTTGATTTTAATATTTTTCTTTTAAACGAAATTACTCATGAAATAAATGGAAATAGCCAATTTGAAAGAGACCGAAGTTTGATAGACCTAGGTTTACAATACCATGAAGAACTAAGAAATTACAGAGATAAAATTGAAAAACAGTTGATGATCGATTTTTCTAATTTGTCAAACATAAAATCATTTGTAAAATCAAAACGTAATTATGCCGATAAACTATACCTATTGAAAAAATGATATCTATAAACGGTTTTAGCAATGGACTTAATTTCACAATTGTCTTATATTGGAAAGGTTTGACAAATCCGCAAAGTAAGACATGACCTAAACCAAAATTTAAAAATAAAAAAAATGCAGATTGTCAATACGTTAGAATTCATTTTTGGGGTTTATTTGAAATTTCCTTAGCCTTGCAAAACAGTTGTTAAGAGAGAAACAATACTAAAATAATCTGCCACATCTTCAAGCTTCAAAACGCCACATGCGATAGGATAATATTACGCCAAATTGACAACGAAAAAATTACTAATGATGAAAACTGCAATTCCAATCAACAAAAAGCTTTTTGATATCTATCTCCTTTTTACACGAGAACCTTTTGTCCAATATTTTTCGAAAGAATTAGAATTCTATACCAATGGAAATGGAGGCCTGTTAGGATTAATTAGTTTAGATATTACTGACAATGATTATTACGGTTGCATTTTATCAAGAGACGAATCTAAACAATACAGAGCAGAATTAGTTACTGCAAGTATTGAAACGATAGAAGAAGCCAGAAAGTGGATAGATGAAAAAATGAGTAGTAATTCTATAGTATTTCACGACAATAAGCATGAATATTTTGATATATTTAAAAACCTAAACAATGAGGATAAACAACATCCACATTACAAATTACTAAATTCAGGTATTTCTTTATCATCTGCAAAAGAAACACTAAAAGAAATCTCATATCACTACAAGGATATAGATGGGAATTTCATAGATCAATTTCAGTCAGTAAATGGATTTGATTCCAGAGTCTGGGAACTTTTTTTATTCAGCTTCTTTAGAGAACAATTTTTTTCTTTCAAAAGGAATTTTAATGCTCCAGATTACATGATTGAAAAACTCAACGAAGAAATTGCTGTAGAAGCTGTAATTGTCAGCAGGAAAACTGAATTAGGGAGTGCACCAAAAGAACCACAAGAAATTGAGGAAAAATTGATTAATGATGTTCCATTGCTTTTTGGCAATGCGTTATTTGATAAAATGAAAAAAAAATATTGGGAAAAGGAACATGTAAAAGGCAAGCCATTTTTAATTGCTATTGCAGACTTCCACGATACAATGTCAATGTCATGGACTTTTCATGCACTAATAGATTATTTATATGGCTATAAATACGAAAATTCATTTGACAAGAAAGGTAATCTTATTATCACACCTATTAAAATTGGAAATTTTAAAAAACCTAATGGAACTGAGATCCCAAGCGGATTTTTCTTCTTTCCTGATTCTGAAAATGTCAGTGCCATTATTTTTTCGTCGTGTGGGACTTTATCAAAGTTTAATAGAATGGGAAAACAAGCAAAATTAGGAAGCGAGATACCAGTTCTAATGAGAATGGTAAGCTTTTACAATCATGATCCAAATGCAGATAAAGCTAGTTTCGCAAAATATATTGTTGATGAAAACAGTGAGGAAACGTGGTCAGAAGGAACTGTAGTATTTCATAATCCAAGCGCAAAAATCCCATTGAATCGTGCTTTATTTGATAATAGAGTTGCACAATGCTTCTTTGAAAATAATATAATAAAGAGTTTAATGCCAAAATACTTCCCTTATGGTTCGATAACGATAAACCTTTCACAAAAAGATAAAAAAAACAAGTAAAAGAAAATCAGTAAAAAAAAATTTTGAAAATCATCATTTAATATGAAACTATTTGAAGATAAAGTGCGCGATGATTATCGACGAGCCGCATACGGAGATAATATATTTGATTATTATAATAATAATCAGCAGCCAAAAATTGCCGAGATTAGAGAACTATTAAATAAGTGGTTCGAAAATTATCCCGAAGAAAATAAAATAGAGCTTAAACAAAATTTCAAAAACAGTTTTAACGATGCGTTTTATGAATTATTTGTCCACGAAACTTTTTATCGGCAGGGCTATATTCTTGAACCGCATCCTCAATTAGAAAATTCAGCAAAGAAACCAGATTTTTTAGCAAGAAAAGTTGGAGAAGAATTTTATATTGAAGCAACAACAGTATCTTCTTTATCTGAATTAGAAGTTAAACAAGAAAATTTTAAAGCACAATTCATCGATGAACTTAATAAAATGAACTCCCCTATTTTTTGGTTGGGATTGGAAAAGCTTGCGTTTAAAAAGGAGAATTTTCCCAAAGTTGGAAAACTGCGCAAGGCATTTGAAAGTGAACTGAATAAAATAAATCCAGCTGACATTGGAATTCGAGAAAAAAACACTTTATTAACTAACCATTTGAAATATGAAGATGATAATTTACTTATAATTTTATCACTTTTTATTAAATCAGAAGCTGTTAAAAATAAAGAAGATATTAGGCCTATTGCAATTGAGTTTTCTCCCGTTACTATAAAAGACGCAAGCGAGGATTCAGATAAAATTCTTAAAAATTTTAAAAGTAAAGCTACAAGGTATGGTGTATTAAATAAACCATTCATAATATGCTTAAATCTTGATTTCAGTTTTAATTTAAAATATGATGTAGATTGGGCTTTTTATAATACAAGTAGTTTCAATTCTATAGCACCAAAATTTACAAAAGTATCTGCTGTACTTGTTAGTGATGTAAACGTAGGGAATATTTTTAATCTTCCAAAACATAGATTGATAGTAAATCCACATTCAACATATCCAATACAAATGGAAAATTTAGAGCTTTCGTTCGAAAGTCAAGAAGTAGAAACAAATAAAAAAGATATTAATAATATACTCGAATTAAATGGGCAGAAACATTTTGGAATAACGTTTTAAAAAAACTACCACTAAAAGCTACTACAGAGGATTTAGGCTAAAAGTTTAATGAGAAAATGATTTTGTACTTGGAATGATTTACTTCGCCTATTGGTTCGGGCGCTTCGCGTGTTTTCTATAGGAAAAGCATTATATTTAAAAGATTGTGATAAAAACAAAATTAAAATAAAACCCTACATTTAGCACTAAATACTTATAAATTATTAGATGTCAAATTTATTAGATAAAACAGAATTTACTCAAGAAGATATTTTAGGAATAATTTCTTCAAGAACAGAGGAATCAATTAATATTGAATTTAAGAGCTCTGGTTCATTATCACTAGCACCACTTGTAAAAAAAGAAATTTCAAAAGACGTTTCTGCTTTTGCTAATTCTGATGGTGGTCTTATTTTTTATGGTATCAAAGAGGAAAATCACGTGGCGTCGGAACTTTCATTTGTTGATGGAAATTTATATACAAAGGAGTGGCTTGAAAATGTTATTACAAGTACTATACAGCAAAGGATTGAAAACTTATTAATAATTCCGGTTCGTTTCAATGATGATATAACCCAAACAGTATATGTCATTAAAATTCCTAAATCACCAAGCAGACCACACATTAACGGTGATAAAAAGTTTTATCGTAGATATAATTTCCAATCTGTTGCGATGGAAGAATATGAGGTACGTGACTCCTATTTTAAAATTTCAGAAAGTCGGTTAGTTATTGATAATTATCTTGTAAAACTGGATAGGGAAGAACTTCTAAATGATTTAGAGTATTACAACTTTAGTATCGAAATACATGCTGGTAACAATGGAAATTTCGTAGCAGACAAATATAAAATAGCTTGTATCATTATAGATACTCGAAGTGTTAGAATTTCTTCTAAAAACAAATATAACGTAACACATAAAGGCGATGGAGGATATAAAATTTCATCTATTGAATCACCACCTATATTTCCAAATGAAAATTTAAATGTGTTGGAATTTGACCTTGAAGTTCCGAGAAATTATTTTGCAAATTTTATTGAAAACACAAAATTTGAATTCTATTTACATGGCATAGGTTATGTTGATTCAGATACCGATTCTAGTATTAATAAGCTGTTTAAAGAACTTGTAGACGAGTATAATTTGGAACTACATAATCTTGAAGAACAATAATTATAAACTATTAAACCAAAAACAAATGACACTATTACAATTTATCAAATCAAAACTTGATGAAGATTCACAAATAGGCGATGTAGCCAGAGATTCACAAAGGGATGCAGATTTCAAAGAACTAAAAACGGATGATGAAAGATTAGAGCATTTGAAGCGCAAACTTATAAACGTGCGTGAAGCATTTAAGGCATTTAAATCTGAATTCAAATCAGTTAAATCATAATAGAAATATGACACCATTAGAAAAGATAATTGAAGAAATACAACATGGCAATACACCAACCAAACAATTTCTGGAATTTGTTGAGCGAGATAAAGAATATCAAAAAGCGAAGACCGATAAAGATAAATGGAAAGTAATATTAATTATTTCACAAAGATTCAGTGAAGTTTTTAAAAATGGTGAGTATGAAGATTTAAAAAATATTTTTAATGCAAGATACCCAAATTTATGAGTGAAGAAATAACAATTGTAAAAAAAGAAGAAAATACAATAAATAAGATTACAGATTTAGCCACTACAATAACTATTGGAGGAATAGTTCTTTATCAAATGGGTTGGGTTTACTGGACAAATTATTTTTCAGTTTTAAATATTGATGCTTCTTTTATAGAAATGCCATTTGAAAAATTTATTACAACTACATGGTATTTATCTTTATTTGTATTTTTTTGTTTTTTAGCTGGCGTTATTGAAGTTTTAAATAAAAAAGGTGATGATTTAGATGCTCCTAGCGCAATATTAGGCGTATCTGTCGCCATTACATCTATATTGTCAACCTATATGAGTGCTATACTTTTTCTATCTATCCTTTCTGGTTTGCTATTATTTTTCATTTTACACATGTACCTTTCATCTAAATATAATATAGAGCAGAAAACAGTGAACAAATCAAAATTTATCTACGGCGTGTTAGTAATTATGTATTTCTTATGCTTTTTAGTCTATAGTGATAAAGGGCAAGATGATGCAAATGAAGTTAGAAAAAATTTAAAAAATCAAGATATTGAAATTACTTTTAATAATGAATCAAAAGCAAAAGGTAAATTTGTTTTTTATATGAACAGTAAATATTTCATCCTAGTAAAAAATAAAAAAGGTAAAGTAGAAACTGTAGTTTTAAATGATAGTGAAATTCATCACACCAGATTTATTAAATAAATTGGACAATAATGAATTCCACTATCCTATTTATTCTGAATCTTTTTTTCTTGCCATAATTTGATTACCCCAGTGATGTGTTCCACTACTTTCTTCTTTTCCAACGCTTAAACGTCTATCACGTTTGGATAGATTATCGCTGCACAACTAAAAGATTTAGTATATTATTGTTATATTAGCATAAAGAAACTTACAATTTCAAAAAGTCAGCTTAAAATAGTCGTTTTTGTGCCATTTTATGGCTTGTATAAGCAGTTAGTGGCAAACATTGGAAATCCTGCAAGAAAAAAAACTCAAAAAACATTTCTAAAATATGCACTTTGCTTTAATAGATAATATTCGGATAGAGGCTCAACCACAACTTAAGGGATTGTGTTCTTGTTGTTCGAAACCCGTTATTGCAAAATGTGGCACACGAAAAATTTGGCATTGGGCACATAAAAGCAAAACAGAATGTGATAATTGGTGGGAACCAGAAACGGAGTGGCACAGAACTTGGAAAAACAATTATCCAGCCGATTGGCAAGAAGTATCATTACTTGATGAGAGAACAGGCGAAAAACATATTGCAGATGTTCGTACAGTTCATAATCTCGTTGTAGAGTTTCAACATTCGCCTATTAAACCTCAAGAACGAACTTCCCGAGAACAATTTTATAAAAACATGGTTTGGATAGTTGACGGTACTCGTCTGAAATATGATTATCCTCGTTTTCTTAAAGGTAAAAAGAACAGTTTTGAAAACACAATTTTTTATAATACCGACAATCCGAAAATATTTAAAGTTGACCTTATAGATTGGTGTTTTCCGACAGCTTGGCTTGAAAGTTCTGTACCTGTAATCTTTGATTTTCGAGGAGACGGTTCAATGGACGATTCCGAAGGTTTGAGAAATACTCTTTACTGTTTATTTCCTCAAGTTGGAAGATATGCCAGAGTTGCAGAGATTTCACGCAAAGCTTTCATAAATGCAACCTCAAATGGCGAATGGACTTTGCGAGTTCAAGAATTTATAAATGACTTTAGAAAATTAGACGAAATAGAACGAAAAGAACAGCAACAAACAATGTCTCGCCCATCAAATAAAATAACATATACATGGAATGGAATTCCACTCATTGGTGGCTACAAAGTATATAGAAAACGGAGTAGAAGACTATAATAATATACCAGCTACTAATAGGTGTTCGGCAAGATTGCGAATATTGCAGTAAATTCACGCTTACATTTCACAAGAAATTTTATCTTTCAAAGAAAAATAATCAGTTCCGAAGTTCGCAACCAAGCGCCGGAAATCTAGCGGATAGGATACGAGCGACCAAAACGAAATATCAAACCAGTAAAATTGAAAAAAGAAAGTGCTTGACGACCAAAACGAACTACGAAAAATCACCATAACAGTGACCGAAATTTTCAATGCTGATAAAGATTTGGAAGTTGCAGAGTTGTTGAGAAGTTCCGAAATAACATCTGAACCATCCTATTATGACAATTGGAATGGTGGAACAACATATTATTCAATTTATGTAACAGTTTCAGTTGATAGATTTGTGAAAGTGCAAGAAAAACAAACTGAAATTGAGACAAAAATTAAAGATAAAATAGAACTTGTTTTAAGACCTTATGAGAACATACAAATCGGACAAGTTTATATAATTCCGAAATCAATCCCGAAAATTGAGTGGGATAGAATTGGCGATATTTTCACGAAAGATCAACTAATATTTGAAGTGAATTATCTCAAGGACTCTATGATTTCTGTTTCAACAGGTGGTCAGAGAATTCAAGATGTAAATGACGAGTATCAAAAACGATTTTCTTTGGTAGACAAAGCACTCAAACGACTTGCTTTTGAAAATCCAAATATATTTAACGACTTGTGGACTTGGTATGAAAGATGGAGTTCAGGAGAAATGCCACACTATAAACAGAGACGTGCATTTATTGGAGAAATTTATGGAGACTTATTAAAAGCATTACAAGAAACAGAACAGCCTGAACTATTAAATATTTCAGTTAATTTGACAGGTTGGGAACGCATTGACAGAACGACTAAAGAAATTAAGATGCGACTTAAACAAGCATCAAACGAAGAACAATTTCAAACTGTTGGTTTACTTTGTAGAGAAACAATTATTTCAATTGCACAAGCAATTTTTAATGAAGACAAACATCCAACATTAGACGGAGTTAAAGCAAGTAAGACAGACGCAAAACGAATGCTTGATGCTTACGTTGCAGTTGAACTTGCAGGTGGAGCAAATGAGAATTTGAGAAAGTACGCAAGAGCTTCTAATGATTTAGCAAATGAATTAACACACAAACGAACAGCAAACGCAAAGGACGCTTCATTGTGTGCTTCTGCCACTATTTCACTTGTAAATTTAATTGGAATTTTGGAAGACAGACATTAAAAATAAAGCCAAACCGTTAGCAGCCGTTTGGCGAGATTGGAATTTTAGACATACTTGAAAGTTGTTTTTATGTTTGAACCTTTTGTGTTTAACCGAAAATCTCGCAACTATAATCCCCGACCACGCCAAGCGTCAGAACGTTACCTGCAAACTTAAACAACATGAGTAAACATCCACTTAAATGCCAAGAATGTAATGATTTTAAAAAATTAGAAATAATTTGGGTAAGATATAAAAAGGAGATTGATAAAGAGTTAGATTTTAAAATACCCTTTTTTGTTTGTCCAAATTGTGGACATAAGGAACCATTAAATTCAAAGGAACATTACGACGCAATGACAGATGAAGATTTTGCTGAAATGCAAGATGGAGAAAAATTGGTTTTAAAATTTGGATATGAGAATAAAGAATTTAACAGATATTCTCATCTAAATTTTAAATATTCATCCGAAGATTATTATTTGATTCCTGGATTATTTAGAGATGAGGATGATGGATATTTAACTCCGGTTTTTTTTGATAAAGACATTCTGCTGTATTATAATAACCATCCTGATTACAATGTTAAATTTGGATCTTTTTCAAGTGGAAATATTTATCACAAAGGAAAACCCCTTTTCAATTGGGGGTTTGGAATCAATAGAAATGGAAAAATATTTAAGTGGTTAGGAGACTTGAATGAAGATTTCAAAGAAGATGAAATGCTTCCTCATTTAAAAAGATTTCAAGCCAGCAATGTCGAGTCTGATCATGATATTTTTTCTAAATTTTATTTAAGCCAAAATCCATTTTCTCCGAGCGACATGTTTCAAAGTTCTGACAACGAAACTCACTTATTTAAACTCAAAAACGAATTGGACGAGTTATTTCAAAGTAGGTTTAATATGAAATTGACAAAAGTTCATATTGAAGACTTCTTTAATTTTTACAAACCACCTATTCTCGAAGAAAAGGAACAGATATTCAATGCGTATATTAGTCTGAATAAATTAATCATTGAAAATATTCAGAGTGATTTATTAAAAGCAAAATTGAACGGTAAAGACCTCAAAAAACTTGGCTCTTTAAAAACGTTAGAAAATTTTTTAAGTAATTTTTTCCCTGATGAAAATATCGATTTAATATTATCATCCTTATATGTTTTAAGCGACTTAAGACAATTGCAAGGACACTTTAGTGATAAAAGTTTTGAAGAACGATATAGTTTCTGCAAGGAACGACTCAAATTAAAAAAAGAGGCTAATTATTTTCAGGTATATGAAACTCTTATTAGAGAATTAGTTAGAACTTTTGAAAAAATAAATGATCTTATAAATCAAGACCGAAAGTAACAGCTAATACAACAAAAACATAAAAACTGAAAAAACTAAAATAGCTTTTATGTGTAGGATTACAGCAAAACAATAGTATGGTCCTTCCCTAGCCCCGATTGCTTCGCCAGTTCGCTTCGCTCGTGTGCAGTGGAAATCCTTTTGTGCCGGGGTTCGGCACAAAAGATTGGAACGGATAGCGGGAAAAAGCTCCAAAAAATAAAACTATATACAATTCACTAAGTACAAAGTACAAACAAAGCACAAAGTTCAAACGAAGACAAACACGGCACTACCGCCCAACCCGCCAACGTACCCTCCTTTAAAAAAACAACAGCAATAATTCAATTAAAAAAATAAAATTAAAACTTCCCATACAACCAAAAATTACGACAAGCACCACCTTAATTCCCAAAACCCGATCAAAGACCCAAAAACCACAGCCAAAAACACCCAGCCCCTATGACCCGCAGAACCCTTATAAGGAACCCCAAAGCGGCCCCAAAGACATAACCTGCAAGGACATAGAAAAGGACCTTATAGAGAATGCCCCTTTAAAGGGGTTTGAAATAGATATGGATACCCAGAGGAGCAATGAGGCTGAAAGTGAAGAATTTGAGACCATAAGGCACGAAAAGGATAATCCAGTAAGGAAGGAATTCGAAATCGGGCAGCTTGGCAACTAGGAGCTTCGAGAAGATGAGCTTCAAGAAGATGAGCTTACCCGGGACGCGACAGGTAATGCCGCCCCGGGCCATAATAAACCCTCTCAGCGAAAATTTTAATATTTGAGCTTCAATGCCATTAAAAAGACCGTTATACCTAACGGTCTTTTTAATGGATACTGGGAGTAACCTGCTTTTGTAAACTGTAATTTACCCTTTAAAGCAAACTAGACATTGGTGCCGGGACAGTTCTGGTATTGCCAGGCCGTTAGAAAAAGCCATCTCTGTCTGAATGGGTTAACTAATTAACAAAGAATGCCATGCTGCACAACTGGCAGATTCAGCATATTATTCTTATATTCGCTCCATAAAGCTTACTGTACAAAGCCGGCTTCAATGAGCCGTACAAGCGTGCTTTACTGCCGGCATAAACGGGCCGCGGGAAAATTCCTGTGAGGGCGCAAAAACTGCATCAAGAAATATATTACTGGAGTTATCTAAACTAAAACTGGAGAAAATGAATAAAATCACATTAACTATTTTAGGCCTCTGCCTGACTCTTTTCACTTTTGGCCAGGGAAAGAACCAGAAAAAATGGGACAGGGTGCTCTCGGAAATGACCAAAGCAAACCAGGGCGATACGATTTCTGTAAGGTCAAAAGCTATTTTGGAATGGTCTGATTTTAAAATGCCGCCTGAATCAAGCAAAGATCTGCAGGTCCATCCGGAATTGACATTTGGTGTTTTTACCAAAAAGGTAAATGTCTGGACAGGAACTATCACCGTTGAATCCTATGGAGGAATCAGAAGGGATTTATCGTGGGTGAAACCCGAATATAAATCCCAGCAATTACTGGATTACCTGCAGCTGAAATATAACATTTCACATTACTTTGCAAAAAAATCAGAAAAAGAGATTAACAGCGGGAAAATAAATGCCGGGAATGTCAATAAAATTAACTCAATCATAGAGAAACATTTAGATGCCAGGGATAAAGCCCTAAATGAATTAGAGACAGAGTCTAATTTTGGAAACAATGCTGAAATTCTTAATAAGTGGAAAGAGAAACTCCGTCAAAACGAAATATAAATGCACAGCACCTGCTGAAATGGATTTGAGCAAGTGGCTTAATTGAAAAGCATTTCTAAAGCTATGCGAAATGAGGTCACGGAAAACTCAGCAGTTAATTAATAAGCCGAATAGCTGTAATATTTCCTATTATCTGTGTTGCCTGTTGATCCATCAAATTCTTAATTTACTTTATGAAAAATTCTACGAAAATTCTATTTGCAATTCTCTGTTTTATTATAGGGATAGCGACTAATATTGTTACATCGGGAATGCACAATGACGCAATTTCATTTATAAGTTTTATGGCATATGTCGGAAGTTTAATATATATCTTTTATATAGCCACAAAAACCAATAAACGATAAAATTCACAGCCGCTAACAGCTAATAAGCGCCATTGCATTAACAATCAAATTTTATAAGCAACACCTTTAAATTTACTATGAAAAATTTAATACTAACCTTAGCACTAATTGCAGCTGTACTTAGCTGCGGACAAAGTGAAGCACAGAACAAAAAAGTCTACAATGAGCTTTATCCGATTACTGTTAATGATATATTCGGTTTTATTGACAAAAAAGGAAAAATTGTAATAAAGCCCCAATTCTATATAGCCACCTATTTTAACGAAGAATTTGCAGTGATTAAAAACACTGCCGGCAAATTCGGTTATATAGATCTTTCAGGAAAAACAGCTATCGCGCCTCAATTTGATTTTGCAGATAAGTTTAGCGAAGGACTTGGATTAATTGGTATAAAGGAAAAATTTGGCTTCGTTAACAAAGCAGGAAAAATAGTAATTAAACCACAATTTACTTGGGCTAATGATTTTCAGGAAGGACTTGCATGTGTTAAATATGACGACAAATATGGCTATATTGATCAAAGAGGACAAATAGTTGTCAAAGCGCAATTTGACTATGCAGATAAGTTTAGTGAAGGACTTGCTATGGTCATCCTTAACGGTAAATCGGGTTATATCAATAAAACAGGAGAATTAGTAATCAGCCCTCAATTTGGGATAGCGCATGACTTTAAAGAAGGACTAGCCCCTGTTAGTATTAACGGTAAATTTGGTTACATCAACAAATCCGGAGAAACAGTTATAAGCCCCACATTTGATTCAGCATTTCCATTTAATGACGGGCTAGCTAGAATCATAGTGAATAAAAAACAGGGCTACATTGATAAAACAGGAAAAATAATTGTTGATCCTCAATATGAAAATGCGCGCGATTTTTGTGCCGGCTTTGCACGTATTAAAAATGGTGATAAATACGGTTATCTTGATAAAACAGGACAAATAGCGATCAAAGCCCAATTTGATTATGCAGATGATTTCAGGGATGGAATTGCCAACGTCAAATATAATGGCAAATACACCTACATTGATGAAACAGGAGCACTTATTTACACTCCAAAAATATAAGCTAAAAATTAAATATATTGCCTACGACAGCTACTATAAATGAGGTGGGCTATTGTCTTATTGGAAAGTTAATAGAATTAAAAATTAAACTGACAAGCTTTTGTACATTGAATTGCGGCAAAACAAGAGTATGGTCCTGCCCTAGGTACTATCTTAATTACCTATTAATTTTAATATTTTTTATCTTTGTTTTAACAGAGAGGAAACTTACTGTGATCATTCGCTGGATGTTTACCTTGTGCAGCCTCAAT
>Ga0247816_10000124_pt1 | contig 43831 bp, 70 predicted proteins | sample UWRJL209509C1_FD_179930 | JGI IMG/M metagenome (GOLD analysis project Ga0247816, IMG submission 179930) | Plant litter microbial communities from Arlington Agricultural Research Station in Wisconsin, United States - UWRJ-L209-509C-1 | ecosystem: Environmental > Terrestrial > Plant litter >...
TCGAACCGTCGCCTCTACTAAAATACCTCGCTCTGACCTACCGCCCGTCAACGAGGTCTCTGGTGTGGAGGGGACAAACATACAGTTATACGCCAAGGGGGGTAAGAGTCCCGAAAGCAGAGGACTGGAGAGGTTCTACATCACCGCCGTGGGTGCTCTACCAGAGTATAAGGGCGGTCTACAACTCAAGAACAAAAGATTATTGACAATTAACGAAAGGAGGCACTATGCCACGACCAACACCAGCAGTAGAACGAGCAGTGGACGCTTTTAACATCACCGCCAGCGTAAATCCGAACATCATTGTAACTTCTCGGAATATACGACTTAGTACAATTTTTAGAACAGCCCCAGGGGATCCAAATCGGATATATGTCAATGGTTTGACATTGGGAGGATCTATCGAGTTTCGCGAGACTGAGATAGATGAACTGATTTCAGTTCTCATGCGATACCGAGCCAATATGGTGGATAACGCAGTACAAACATTAGCAGCGCCGACAGACGACGCAGATTTGGAGATTTAATATGAGTGACGCAGCAAAATCAACACTAGCATGGCTATTTATTGTCATGGCAATCATTGGTATCATTGTCGGACTTATGTTCGGTTACCAAAACTTCAAGGTATTCTCACGCGAGCAAGAGGGTAAAGCACAGCTCGCTGAGGCTACCTTTGGTAAGCAAGTACAGCTTGAACAAGCTAAAGCCAATCTCGAAGCACAGAAACTCAACTCACAAGCTGAGGTAGAACGTGCTAAGGGTGCAGCTCAAGCCATTGAGATTGAATCAGGCAAGCTTACCGAGAACTACATCCGTTATCTTTGGGTCCAACAACAAGAAAACCTCAATGACAAGACAGTTATTTACATCCCAACAGAAGCGGGCCTCCCGATTACGGAATCAGCACGGATAAGGTAATGTCAGAACACCTGCCCTTGATTGAATTAAGAGAGTTGTACGAACGACAGAACGCAACGCAGTTGATGGCCATGAGAGCTGTTCACCTGACTCAAATGACTGAACATGAACGACATGTGCACATGATTAACGATGTCATGGGTGGGATTGGGGTGATTGATATGGCAGCATATGACGCCTCAGACGACACCAGAAGCTCCCTAGAGCACCCTGAAGACGATCAGTGGATACCGAAAGGGCAAGACTGATGGCAAGTAAGCAAGAAGGTCCTTGGCACATTGCCGCCTTGGTGGCTGGTATACTAATACTATTCATCGGAGCAGCAGTTCTAGGAACATATATCCTGACTCATCCGAAACCAGATACTCAAACAATTTACGTAGAAGGAGGCTCATATGAAAAAGACATATAAATACGACAATGGGAAGGGTAACATGGTCAGTCGCCAACGCCTGCACCAGATGCGTAATCCCGAAAAGACACGAGCACTTCAAAAGAAGTATTATGATGCTCACGCCGAGGAACTAAAAGCAAAGACACGAGCTTGGCTTGCTAAGTTCAAAGAAGAGCACGATGGATTGAGTTACGCACAGTGGCGTTATAGAAATGCCGCGAAGAAAACCGACTAGCGGACAGATGAACCTCATGGGGGAGTTCTTTGACTTAGGGTTGAAGTATCCTCCCAAGGTATCATGGAGTGATGACCACTTAGCGGTGGTTGTTGTTCGTTTCCCCCCGGGGACTCACGATATTGACCGAGCGATGTCACTAAAAGCGGCGACTGAACTGGCGAAAACTATTAAGACCAGCTCTCCAATTTGGAACCGACGAAAGAAAGCAAAAGCACCATCATAATCTATTGTATATACAGTACGGTTATGGTAGACTAGTCTCAGTACAGAAGTAATTCATACGAGGGTACGAAACTTAAAAATTCGGCGGAACAAAACAAAATAATTGGAGGCACGTAATGGCCGAGCCAAAAGTAAAATTGACACTTGGGGCAACGCTACCGACTGATACTCAGTACGAGAACGTTCAACCAACTGTCGAAGTAGAAGCAGATACATTTGAAGAGGCAGCTGATATTGCGTTAGCCCAAATCAAAAGTATCGCTGACAAAGTACGAAGCAAGAATCCTTTCATCATTGTTGAAGCCAAACCGCAAGATCTCGCTGAGATTGAAACGTTGGTAGACATTGACGGAGTAAAAGTAAAGTGGAATCCTGCCCAGCACCGTTACCAAGATAACTATTTATCTGGTTCTGCTTTCTCTCACAAGTTCATTCAAGATTTCCCTGCGGATAAAATTAGCTCTGTAATGGCTGCTAAAGCCGGAGTACCGCAAGAGGAGATTCTGAGCATGTGGAAGACCAACGCCGAGGCCTCAACAAGCCTAGGCACTGCCATTCATGCAGCTCTTGAGTTGTATGGTAAATACAAAGATACTTCAATGATGGTAAAAGGCGACTTGACATCAGCTATCCACAAAAACCCGTTCTTAAAGCACGTCATTGATCTGTTTTATAAGGACCGAGGTGATGAGGTTGCTGTATACGAACCTTTTGTCGCATTAGAAGATAAGAAGCTTTGTGGGTTCATTGACCGATTACTGATCGTTGACGCGGAGAATAAGATTGCCCGCATCCAGGACTACAAGACAAACCCAGACATAGGTAAGAAGAAAGGTATCCTTGCACCATTCAAAACGGTGATTGAGAATACTGAACTAGGCGCTTACTGGCTACAGCTTTCGTTCTATGCGTACATCATGATTCAGAAGGGTTGGACGATCGAAGGCTTGGATATTTTCAATATCTGTGCAAGAGAACAAGAAGACGGTTCGCTTAAAATCGAGCTAGAGACTTACTCTCACGACGTAATCGACATCAGTGAAGCACTCAAGGCATAAAGGAAGTAACAAATGTACGGACTTAAAAAACGCGTCTTCCAGGCAGCAGAGACTGCTACCCCTGTAAAGACCCAGCGAAAGAAGAGTGTGTTCATTCGGGGACTTGACGAGCAAATTCTTGCTCATCTGGTACAACACCCCAATAAAACAACTCCTCAACTGCTCAAGAAGTTTAATATTGCTAATAGTACCCTACATAATTCACTCCACCGACTTGTTTCGGACGGACGGGTTACCAAGGTGCCTTACAATGGTAGGCGTATGAAATATAGCGCTACACCAGGTGCAACAACAAAGGAATTGATCGACGAGCTAGAAACTCGTGCAGAGCGCATCCTGCAATATGTGAATGATCACATTGACGTTCAATATACTAACAATCAAATGGCTGACGAACTCGGTATATCACGGGGAAGTATCACCTATGAAGTTAACAAACTTCTCAAACGCGGTCTCATTCCAACCGACCACCGTAATGGTGCAACTCAGGAAGAGCCAACCACACCAGAGCCTACCAAGGAAACTTTGACTCCAGCCAAGACGGCAACAAATGAGGCAACTTTGAATGACATCGTTGAAACACTCATTTGGGAGTACATCAAGGCAACACGTAACACTGATCTGTTACTGTTCCTATCATGGCTTGACAATAAGAAATAACACAAGGAGTCCCCACTATGGACAAAGATTACACAATCATCAAAGCGGAACGACGTGAAAAATGGTTTAGCAAACAGTTCAACAAAGAATACCAAGCTTACGCGGTCCAACTGGAAGGCGTTGAAGGATGGGTAGAGCTTTCACAACTGCTTGATACACCAGCCCCGGCACCGGGAGCAACGCTTCACGGTCACACATACGCCACTACAGTGGGAGAAAACACATACTTGAAGTTCAAAAAGGTTAATCCAAACTTTCAGAACGGTCCAGCAGCACCCCAGGCAACGACTCCGGGCGCATTAGTAGGAGCGGATAAGACGCTTGACTACGCGGTGGAGATGCTAGAAGAGCTGACCGGGCGTCGCCCTAAGAAAGCGGAAGCTAAAAAGGAAGATGTTGTCATTGATGACCTCGATGATGAAATCAACCTAGCTGATATTCCTTTCTAGGAGCGACCATGAATACAGTAACAGTAGTCAATCTAATTACAGCGGAAATCGAGAAGCTAAACCTTCATCCGCTAGATGACTACTCAGGAGATACCTTATCAAGAGTAGCGGTTCGACTAGCATCGTATAAAGCCGGACTAGGCCGCCACTTGAACAAAGCGCGTAAAGCTACTTGGCAGGCTGAGAAAATCCTCAAGTTAGCGAAAGCAACGAGTTATCAGAGTCTGAAAGAGAGTGGTATCAATAGCACTGATGCCAAGGAACTCAGGATACTGGCAGTAAGCGAACAATATGATGCTTACATTGAAGCCCAGAGTCTCGAAGACCAGCTCAATACCCTTTCATTCAATGTGCACGACTTAATTGACGCCATCAAGAGTAGGCTTATAAACCTACAAATGGAACAGAGAGAATCAAATGTCACCTAGTCGTAAGCGTGGCTTTGCAACTCTCAGTCCAGCACAAAGAAAAGCCGTGTCCCGTAAGGGCGGTAAAGCGAAAGTGTCCAAAGGTTTCGCTACCATGAGTCCTGAACGCCTATCTGAAGTAGGTCGCAAGGGAGCTTTAGCACGACTTGAAAAGAAAAGAAAGGAGCAAAACAATGAGCAAAATTCTATACCCGATTGGGACGAAGGTAATCCTTCGGAAGAATAAAGAGTTACCAGTACGGCAAGTTAGCCCACTCTATGTCACGAAGTACACTAAAGGAAGTAAAACACCTTATGGCGTTGGATATGGCAAAGATGGATCAACACTCCGTAGTAACCTGGCTGTTGGTGATCTCATGTCCTGGGAGGGATACATTGACGCGTTGTTACGCAAAGAGGAATCCCAAAATAAGGTAGAAGACACAGCAAAAGCATCGGGTTTGAGCCGTAGCGAAGTCGATGACATCGTTAAGGAAGCAGTAAAGGAGGCCACCGCAGGCCTTCGAGTAGACATGAGAATCAACATGGAGGAGGAAATGAGAGATCAGATCCGCCAAGAAGTTGCAGACTCATACAGGAAAGAACAAGCATTAACCGCTGAACGCAAAGCAAAAGCTAGCGCAGCAAAGAAGGAGACACATATGTCAGATTTAACACACGGTAAAACACTACGTCAGCTCGTAAAATGGGCTTCACTAAGCAAGGACGAACGCGTCCTTCGTGAATCAGGATTCCTTGATGAAGGTGGATCAGTAACAGAGCAAGGTCGTCGTATCATCATCGACACCATTTACGCAGAAGACGGTGATCTTCAAAAAGCCATCGTAAAGGCGATTAAGAAAACACTCCCAAAAGCGTCAAAGAGCAAGGACGAAGACGACGAATAGTCATCGCCGTTAAGTTCCTGCTCGGGGTAGCGATAGGTGTACTCATTTCCCTTGTAGTACACCTACAATCCCAAATAGGTATTCTGAACTAAAGCCGTAGCCCCTAGTGGCAGAACGTAGCCCTCGTTGTTAGCCAGGTGTTCACAAATAGAGTATGATTGTTGAATGAAGCTTAAAGGCAAGAAAACAAAAGAATGGCTCGTCATACGCAGGCAATGGGTAATTTCTAATCCTCCCAACCATATGAACGAGTACATTTGCGGGATCTGTAGCCTACCTGTTCAAGCCGATCGAATGGAACTGCACCACGTGTGGGGACGCAAAGGAAAGCTACTGTCGAATGTAGAACATCTTGTGCCAACACACGCGCTCTGCAATCAGGAGGTCGGTAGCAAACGCGGTGTTCGTAAAGTAACGTCGAGTGAATACGAACTTCGCAGACAGATGGACCTTTAGTATAATATTAGGAGTGGTGAGAACCAGTACGGTACGGGGAGCCTTGTGATTAACAGGCGTAAAGATTGAAGCGAACGACCCACCTCACCACTAAAGTAGGAGAAACACACTTTGAGTAGAATCAAAGAACTAGTATCAGAAGATGTTGACCAATTTGACGAACCCATTGGGCCCGGGCTGGTTAAGAGTCAATCCCTAACTATTATTGGTAGCCTTGCCAAGCTCAATGAGCATGACAGCGCCAACCGCAGCAATCGTTTTGTGGGGGCCAAGTTGAAAGCAGAAATGACTGAAATGGTCATGCTTCAATGCGGTCCCCTGAAACCTATAACAGGCCCAGTCGTTGTAAGCTTCCACTGGTACTTTTCCAGCAAGCATGATTTTGACAATATCGGGTTCGCCCGTAAGTACGTCTTAGACGGTATGGTGCACTCAGGAAAGTTACCAAACGACAATCAAAGTTGGGTTCATGGTTTCGGTGCAGAGTATTTTACAAAAGTCCCGAAAGGGCAAGAGAAGGTTGTAGTCACTATAGTGGCAAGCGATCGCACGTTATAGATGGTAATGAGCGTAAGGCTAGTGAAATAGAGTAGATTACGGCAAAACCCAGTCTGACCGTAGCGAACGCGACCCTAGAGCTGGGGTGATGGGGTCACTATTCTAATTCCCCCGAAATCGAGGGTTTTAGAATCTTCTTACGCTCTTTACTGTCTATAACAATCGTACATTCACATGGCTACAGAAGAGTGTGGTATCCGTGAGGACCACGAGGTTACCTCGCCCCTTGCCGGGGGCTACATTTCCCCTATTGCTCTTATGTAGTCAGCTGATAGCAAAATAAGTGGTGACTAGTTAAGCCACGAAGTCTGTAGGCGTTTATCGTGACTACCGCTATCAGGGCCAGTAGTGGAAGGGCAGACAAAAGAGTAATCTGCGGCGATACGAGGCTTTCGAGCCGAGTGCATTAACAGGCCATGTCTACTACTGGTTCCATGTGAGCGTATGATAGAATTTTTAGGGGCTGCATGTGGCAATCAGTTTCTTCATTTACTGGTTGTCACTATTGGTCTCTCTGACCATTACCCTCCGGGCAGCAGAGTGGAGTTCCTTTCGGCTCGAACGTTAATGGTGCCTTTTCAAAGTTGCTAGATAAGATTAGGAATAACACCAACGTGCTTTGCTGCCAACCATGCTATAATGACTGCATATAGTGATTGAGGTTACTATCGCACCTTCCTTTTTGTAGGATCACTGACAAAGCCTTCCAAGGTCCATATCGTCAGTGTGTCACCCACCCGTGTCCTGGTTTTAGCTTTGCTAGTGTGTTCCAGGGCACAAACTAAAAGACCCCCTTTCGGAGGTCTTTTTTTATTGGTCGAATTAACGACGGAAGATGTACACGAGTCCAGCGACGATAGCTACCACAAGGGCGGCGACGACAAGTACAGTTACTAAGTCCATAGTATCTCCTATTTAGTGTTAGATTTCTTAAAGTAACCCGAAGCGAACGTTACGATAGTCTGCACAAAGCTGACGATCACGATCACCGCTGATACTGCCTGTGAGGCTTGCTCAGAGACTCCCTCAGGAACGACAATGCCTGTCATACCCAAGATTGCTACGATAGCAGTAATGACTACTCCAGCGGCTCCTACGGCCGCTACTTTTGCAGTCGGCTTTAGGTTTGGCTGAGTATACGTTGTTGGTTGTGCGATTGGTGTTGATTCAGTTGTTGCCATTATTTGACTCCTTTAAATTTGTTCCAGATAGCTGATACTAGTTCCCCTACAGTATAGCTGTTAAGGTCTTTGGTGTTAAGATTTAACTTCTCAATTTCAGCATCCTTTTTAGCAATAGAACCGTTGAGAGATACGATTTGGGTATCAAGCTCTGTAATCTTATTGGTTGTTTCTGTTAGCTTCTCGTTTGAAACGTCGAGAGAGGCTTGCATGCCAGCACGTTCAGCGATAGCAACATTCAGTTGTTGTACTAGTGCACCACGTTCGTTAAAGGCCTGTAGCCAAGCGTCTTTAGTTGCTCGATAGCTAGCACCTTCATCCCATGCTTGTTGGACAAACTTTTGCCAAGTCTGACCGACCCAGGCGTTTCCTTCTTGCTCATCGTAACCACCAGTGTGAGTTTTGTTACGGTCCCAGCCTTTTACTTCGCTGTTGACTACTCGTAGTTGTACAATGTCGTTTCTTGTAATCACTTCTTCTTCTCCTGAGCTTACACTCTGGTTAATGTAATTTGCTGGGTCAATGCGTCCGGCATAGCCGTTCTTCCAGTTTGGTGATCCTGGGAATGTTTCAAAGTGCAGGTGAGGACCTGTGACACCGCCTGTAGCACCCGAGTACCCAATAACCTGACCCTGTGATACTCTCTGGCCTTTACTCACAATAGTGGAGCTTAGGTGAGCGTATCCAGTGAATGAGTCTGAGTGGTTAATCAGTACGGCAATCCCTGCTACTGCTCCCACCCAGCTAGAGTTTTGTCCCCAACCTTCAAAGTATATTGTTCCGTCAGCTGAAGCGACTACTGGAGTCCCCGTATTAACAGCAATATCCCACCCGTTGTGACCAAGTTGACCATATTTTGCGTAGTATTCAGCATTACCGCCGAAGTTCTGAGTTCGCTGTCCGTTGACTGGTAGGATAAATCTTGGCATATACTATTTCCCGCTTTTAACTGTAAAGGTGTTGCTGCGTCCGCTTGACTCGAACCCATAAATATTGTATTTGTTATCAAATTTATAATAACATTCTTTTGGCAGGGAGTCTATTACATCTCGTGGTATGATTGCTGTTGACTCTACTCTGAGGTTCTTACCAACAAACTTGTTAGTATCCTGATTGACTGGAGCATACTCCTGAGTACGTGGCCCAATAATGCAGGTTAAGGTTCGTAAACTCTTGCCGTCTATTGAGAAGTCCTTGTCATATGTGGAGACAATCTTCACCGCATCACCCTCTGTATACTCTGTTTTATCCGTTCGGATGGTCCAATTCTTAAGAGGGCTAACTGGGTTAATGCTGAGTGCAACCAAAGCGACAGTTAACACAAGGGCAATCACTGATGCTGCAACTCCTGCGATTATTAATCTCCTAGCTGTTTTTTCACTCACCGCTAATACCTCCTACGCAGTACATGTTAAGGGGTTTCCAGGTAGTTTCGCCTTGAATCCTCCAGGATACAACACCATCGACACATTCCATCTCGGGGGTTCCACCATTACTACCATTGAGACCTGGCACACCTTGTGGTCCAGCAGGCCCATCTTCACCGTTTAAGCCGTTAGTACCATTGGTTCCGTTGCCACCATTTTCTCCATTACTTCCTGAAGCTCCTGATGTGCCACTTTGACCAGCAGGTCCAGGAGGACCTTGGGGACCAGGTTTACCACTTTCACCGGGACTTCCGGGTACAGTAAATGTTGTGTAATCCTTGTCGTTAGCGCTAGCGTAATAGACTACTGCTACGTTTAGAACGATCATAGCAACAAGGATGAACACTCCAATACCCGCTAGTATAGCCGCAGTATGTTTTTTCAACCAACTCATGATGCCACCACTTTAAATAGGTTAGCAAATAGCTGGAAGAAGTATGTGATGATAAGGATACCGAGTGCACTACCCATCCAGATCAAGAACTTTTTCTGAGGACGGTACTCAGCATGGACTTTATCAATAGCGGCCCTAAGCTCGTCTTTGGTAACGAGTTTGTTGTCAATCTTAGTGCCAAGACTGTTGATTAAGCCTTTGATTTCTTCACTGTCAGTCTTGCGGTTGACTTCGTTATCTTCTACCTGTTTATAGATAGCATCAACTTGCCAGTTCTTTGCGAACTCCTCTGACTCCTGGACTGTTCTTGTTCTACTTGGCATATCGTTAATCACCTATGGCCTCGATAATAATAGGGTATGTACCATCAGCACGATCAAAGTTGAGAGTAAATTGTCCAACACCGAAGGATACTAGACTGGCCGACACTACTCGGCGTAAAACTCCACTTGGTGAATCGTAGTGGCTGATCGCGTAAGCGTTACTCGTACGACTAATACCACCACCCAACACTGAGTGAGCGTACTGTTTGATAGTCCCATTGTTGTCCTGGGAGACGCCATATGAGAAGTGGGGGATCGTATCAGAGGCTGGCAATGTACCTTGCGAACCCATTGTGATACGAAGGATCTTAATAGTAGTGACCCCAGGAGTTAAGAACGTTTGTGTTCCGATAGATCCTTGAGTTGTGTTACCGATAAATACGTTCATTATTGACTCCTTGTTTTCTGACTGCTTGGTGTCAGAGTAATATATATATTGTTGCGAAGCTCGTCTTGAAGATCCTCATCAATCTGAGGGTATTTCTCAAAGAACTTGCTCATACGTTCGTTGACAGTAGCATTAAATTCAGCTGCCTTACGTTTTGCCTTTTCGGGATTGCCTTCTTTGTACAGCTTTGTAACAAGGTCATCTCGGGCACCACGTCCAACGACGTTACCAGCGGCTTGGTAGAAAGCTTTATATATCTCTTCCTCGCCACGTGGAGCTTCAGCTACTTTACGCTTATCGGCTGGGCTAAGCGCTGTGTTGTTAGATCCGTAGGTGTTAGTACCGATACCGACAAAGTTAGTCGCAGCAGTGCCGACCGTAGCAGCGGTGTTACCGCCAGTAGCCTCGTAGGTGTCCTGAGCACCTTGGATACCAAGTGGGAGGAACATACCAGCGATAACTTTCCAAGGGTCTAGTTCGTTTCCAGCAATGTCTTTACCTTCCAGCAATGTCATACCCGTATTAACTGTAGGGGCTGTCTTATTCTGTACGAAGTCACCAAGAACGGATAAGCGAGTCGGGCCGAATGGATCTTCACCGAGGTTCTGTACGTCACCGTTGGTGTTTGTCTTTTGGTTACTGATCTGACGAGCAGCTAATACGATGTTTTGTTGTAGACCACCCATGATGTCGAAGCGAGTATCACCAACCTTGATCTTCATGAAGTCAGATGATCGTGGGTCAGCAGATACGTCAGCACCAGCCGCAGCCGCAGCTGATAGAACTGTACTAATAGCGGTTGTGAAACCAGCTAGGTTCTTGAGAGCCTCCTTCTTAGCTGGGCCAGATAGTTGAGCGTAGTATACAGGGTTGATTTTGTCGATGTTACTCTTCCAGAAGCGAGCGGCGAACAGTGTGTTAGATAGCGCAGGAGCAGCGGTCTCAAAGAAGCTTCGTTCTGAAATGATAGGGTCGCCACCACGTCCTCGACCAGTAGAAGTATCAATAACACGTCCGAGATCTCGTTGAGCCTTTTTACCAAGTGATTCAAGTTTCTTGACACCACCCATACCGTTAATGATTGACTTAGCAATCTCAGCGCGCATGACTGTCGCAGCACCAGTGTAGGCACGGTCAGAGGCAGCAATTACATGTCCAACACCAAGTTTCTTAGCAGCCTTGCTTTCGAGGATAAGGGCTGAGCTACCGAATACTTCGTCACTCTGTCCGTTAACACCATCAAGTGAGAGTTTCATGTTGTCGAACATCTCAGCAAATCCGTTGCCATTCTTGTCCGTTAGGGTAGCGATACGATCCATTTCTTTGGCGAAGTACTTAGGGTCTACGGCGAAGCGCAGACTTTTACCAGTTGCACGTGCCCAGATAACCGGGTGAGTTGCACCAGCGTAAGCACCTTGACGAAGGGCGAAGCTAAGGTCTCCTGTTGCAAGAAGTCCACGAGGGAGTGAAGCAATAGCAGCGCCCCACTTACCAATCTTCTCCCAAACACCTTTTTGTTCAGCCATTTCACGAAGTGCAAGGAGGGCGGCCTGCTTATCTGGACCGTCTTTCATGTTCGTAATGTCTTTAACTGCTTCATCCATCTGGTTAATAGTAGCTTCAGTAAGAGGTTTACCCTTGTCTTTAGCGACTGTCTCGGCGTGTTTGACAATGTAGCGAGGGTTAGCTTTGTAGATTGCTCCAGTAGCACGGAGTGTACGACCAGCAACACTAGCGTTACCAAGGATTTCGTCCCATACTTGACCTGATTCAGTAGCAAGTCCACGAGCATCGTAGTAACGAGCTAGCTGGTTACCGAGTTGCATCTGTGCGTCACCGTTCTTAGCGATCAGTGTGCGGCTAAAGAAGAGTTCACGAGCTGAGTCAATGTCGTCTTTAACAAGCTTAGCAGCAGCTGGAATGAGGATGTCATCTTTATGAACATCGTGTCCTAGTGCAGTAATAGCTTTCTTAGTATCGGCTGATATGACGTCACTAGCTAGAAGGCGTTCATAGCCTGCGTTAGCGGCTGTTTCACCATTAGTTGGGTTAGTAAGCGTCTCGGCTTCAGGAGCATCGTAGTAAGCCTCTCCTTCGACTGTAGCTTTAGCACGTTCAGTTCGTGCTTTCTGGATATTCTCAGTAGCAATAGGCGTAATCTTACCAGTTTCATCGAATGATTCAGGGCTAAGATCAGTATCGAGTACGTCATTGATCTTTTGGTTGGCTTCATCAGACGTAGCCGCTGGGTTTGCCATGCGAGTCTTTGCAGCTTCAACCTGTGTGTCGATAGAGGCGATCTCATCTTCTAGAGCTTTTGTACGGTCACGAATGGCTACAGGGTCAGGTACTTTAAGCATGCCACCTGATTGTTCGATAGAAGCTTTATCTTCCATAGTGATCTTTTCAAGGTTTTGATGAGCTTGAATACGGGCAGCAGAAGCCTCTTCGATAGCTTGCATGAGGGCAGGCGCTTCAGCGGCATCGTCAGGATAACGAGCGCCAAGATCGTCCAATTGTTTAGTATACTTAGCGTCTACCTCTTTAATGGCAGCCTGTGCAGCTACTTCATCGACTGCACCGCTTTCTACGGCTTGGGATAATTGTTCAATTTCTTTAGTGCGGGCGTCATCAATAGCATCAGCTTTACGGTGATACGGTGATTTGACCATAATGTCATTGTATTGGTCGATTTGCTTCTCAGCATCAGCAACCATTTTGGCGGCTTCACTTTGTGCAGCAACGCGTTCAGGTGATTGAACTTGCTCTTCCGCTTTGGTAAGACCCTCTGATTTAGTTTCACGAACAAGGCCATTCTCTTCAAGGTACTTGCCGTCCATATTATTGATCTGTTCGATCTCATCAGCGATAGCTTGACGTCGATCGGTATAGAAGGCCTCAGTTGGTTCTGACGCTAGTTTCTGTATAGGAGCTTCTTCGGCTACCTTTGCAGCATCTTTGATCTTCTTGCCATCTTTAGCGGCGTTGACAAACTTGTTACCAGCAGCGAGTCCCCCAGTGAGTGACCCGGCGACGTCGATAGCAGCAAATGCACCTTCTGATTGATTAGGTGCGGCACCAGTCTGCTCAGTAGCAACCTTAATAGATTCCTTACCAGAGGCGATCTTATCAGTAATACGTTTGCGAGCAGCATCAGCCTCTTCACGTGTCATTTGTCCTGAGTTCTCAGCGTCATCAATAAACTTCTGGTAGTTCTTACCAAGCTCTTCATCAACTACTGTATTACCTTCACGGCGTTGTAGGATGTTTGAGTTAGCGACCTGTTGGCCAAGAGTCCTTGGTGAGTCTAGGGCGAAGTCTACAGCAGCCTTACCGCCCTCTAATAGTGTCGGTGCACGTAGCGCTTCAGCTGCTTGTTGTTTGATAACTTCAGCTTGGCCCTGGTCAATTTTGCCTTCTTTTAGGTCAGCATCTACTTTGGCGTTACCCTCAGCTAATTTCTTTTCATTCTCATCCTGTTTCCAAGGAGTGGCTTTGAAGGCGTTATCGTTAATAAAGCCAAGTGCTCCGCCGACTACATTGCCAACATTCTTAGCGGCATCAGCAAAGAAGTTATTCTTGTCAGCCTCGGGATTAGCAGTTGATGCCATTTGAGCTTGTTCGAGTGCAAATTGTTCTTCTTCACGTTTCTTAAGACCACTAGAGAAAGCTTTAGCACGAGTTTCGATAGCCTTGAAAGAGCCAGTGTCTTTCCCGGTGTAACCTCGGTAAGTATCAGCCATGATTAGAAACCGTAGTATTGTTTACGGAAGCTATACACTTCCTTTGCGGCGTCTTGGATTGTCTTACCGTACGCAGCAGCATATTGGTTAAGGACGTTCTTCTCTGTGTAACCAGCTTTACGCCAGTCGTCCGTGCCGTTTTCAAAGGCTCCGACAAGGTATTGCTGAGCGGTTGGGCCAGCAGGTGCAGCGGCAGCACGACTTGCAGCAGCTTGTGCTGAACGGTTGAGTGCATTTTGTTGTGCCTCGAATTGTCGTTGTGCTTCTTGAGCAAGGTACTGATCGAGAGAGCTTTGTTGTGTCTGACGAATCTGCATCGCTTGGTTAGACTTAGTAAGGTTAAGATCAGCAAGTGCTTGATCAAGCTGTAGTTCATCTGAGTTTTGTGAAGCGTTAGCAGCTTGCAACCCTGGAAGATAGTTTGTAGAGAGGTAATTAGCCTGTTCATCAAGAGGAATACCACTGAATGATAGCCCACGGTTCGTTGCTTGGTTGTTGATCGTATTGAAGCCTTGAACACGAGAGCCTTCAAGAGCCGATCGCTGTGCATCGTATTTAGGTGCAATGCCAGCTTTGCGCTGGGCTAGTACATCGGTAGACTGCTGAAAGGCGGGGTTTAGCTCAGCAATAATCTGATCTAGGCCTTGTACTGCGGGGGCTGCCATTAGTGTTAATTTACTCCAATAGGTTTATAAACATACTATATCCTATGTTTGCCAATACGGCAAGCACTACGGGATAATAATAGTCAGAGTGTAGTTGAAGGTCAGCGCAGGAGCTGGAGATGAGGCCGCAGCCGAGAAAGCACGGACATAAACGTTGGTTGCATCCCACGTGACAGTCAATCCACGAACAGTTGTCGCAAACGGTGTTGTTGCTAAAAAGTTACCCGTGTCAGTAGGGAAGTTTGAGATACAACTGATAAGAATATTATCGTCCCCGTAACCGTGAGGGATCGTGTTTGTGGCGTTCACGCTGCTGGAAGTACCTGGTAAGTTAATCGTTCCAGTATACTGCTCTACGACTTTCAGTGTTGAGGTCGAATCTTTGAGGATAACTTTAGTGAGGTCCATTATGCTACCGTCCTGTCGTAAATGTGATAGTGAACTGTATACGGGAAGGGGCGGTTATTACCGTCTGAGAAGATACGGATATTATTACTATCGCTTCCCACGTACAGGTTAGAGTTGGCCTCTACTTCATTCATCATACCTTGAGTGTCAACGAAGAATCGTACATACGGAGGGCGAGAAACAACACTGGCGGGGATGGCTAGGGTAGCGTCGATCTGATAGACGGTACCAAGGATGTCAGTAAAGGGCGTAGCTGTTACCGAACCATGAAACACTTCATGAAGATACGAGAATCCTGAATAAAAGGACGTGAACTTATACTGTGATTTAGGTACTGTCATTATGCGTTACTCGCCGTATTAAGAATGTAGTAACGGATTGTCCAGTTAGTTGCCGGGAAGACCTGAGAGTTAACATATAGCTTGTTAGAAGTAATAGAAGCTCTCAATCGGTTGCCTGATTGCTCCCAGACACTAGAACCAGCTTGCTTAGCCGCCACGATGAACTTCGGTGGGAACGTCAGGTTTAAGTCAGTGAAGTCTACTACCTGGGTGTTGCTCGCTGTGACAGCAAGTGTTACTTCAGCAGACCTAAAGAGCTGGTCGATGTTCCAGCCTGAGTAGAAGAGAGTATTAGTACCATCTATAGCCATTACGAATCAAAGAGCGTATTAACGTCTACTCCTGGTTTACTAATGATGAACCCGTAGGTATTGTCGGGGAGCTTCCCAAGGATGATACGGTTTACGCCGTCTTGATCTTTGAACGTTTGAGATACGTTAACATTCTCAAGCAGCGCAAAGTTCTGGTTCAACGCCATCATTAACTGGTCCTGACTCATGGAAGGAGTGAAGCGAATTGTTGATAGTGACATGAGTTATCCCCTTTAAGCTATTACTGAATAGTACGCTGTGACTGATGAACTGGTAGAGGATGTAGTCGTACCCACAACGTTAATGCTCGTATCTGTTCCGAACGATTCTTCTGTGAATCGAATTGAACCTGAACTGTTGTAAGTAAATGTAGCATCGAATCCAAGCATAGCGTTGTAGTTTGCTATACCGACAGGGAGTGGCGAAGAGAGGGCCGTAACGAAAGCAGGGCCGTTGAATCCACTGAGAGTCGTCGTCACCTTTTTCTTATACATTTTGAATGTACCCATATCGAATACTGTCCACCCATTGGCGTCTTGAGTTACACCTGGAGCGAGCTTTGTTGATGTCACTGATGACGAGGCAAGCTTGCCTGATGTTACGGCACTATCTAAAAGGTTCTGAGCGTCGATGTTTCCGTTGACTACCTGCGAGACCTGAGTGAACCGAATGTTAAGATCGTTCGCATCGGCTGCTGTGTCGTCCTGGACATCTGTAATGTTTAGTAATGTCATGTTAAATTCCTTATAGCCTCTTGGCTTTATAACTATATTGTACACCGAAGAAGAACACTGGGTTGTTCACTCCTCGTCGGGATAGGCGCATCTGCCAGTAGTAGGCAAATCCTGGGAATCGCAACTTACGTGGCTTAAAGCCTGTTGCACCACCCCAGAGAGTGCCATCTCCCCAGTTGAAGCTACCCCATTGTGCAGCTCCACCTGCTAGCATGATCTCGTTTTGAACAGGACTATCTGACTGGTCCTTGTCCATGTCCACGCTCACTAGGAACTCTTGTCCAATTGATTGGATGAGCGGGAAGTACTTAAGCAGACGCTTCTTCTGAGCTGGACCCCCGAGGGAGTCGTACTTGGTCCAGTAAGCAAAGTCTATAGCTTTACCGAGTGAGCTGTAGTTTTGTTCAGCGTTCTGGATTGATCCAACAAACGAGCTTGATTCAATGAGGCGGCCGTCATCATTATTGTCAGTGAAGGCAACAGCGCGGTTAACATATACTTCGGTATCATGCTGCCACTCTTCGTAATCATTGTGATAAAGAAGCGCTTCACTGTTGTAGCTCATACCGCCTACTGAGTAATAGAAACGAATTTGACGATTCCACTTGGCCAGCGTGGCGTTCTCTTTATTAGTCATCCGGCGGAACTCAGACTGGATCTTTTCAGAGATTAACTTGTCGCCTGACCCGTTGTGAAGGAATAGCCCATTGCGCGAGATAAAGAAGATGTTGTTCTCATCAGATAGAATACCCTGTTGGGATACTGCACCTTCGCTACCAATAGCCTCGCGGAGTGTGTACGAACCACGGTCGCTACCGTAAAGGTCATACTTTTTATTTGTTGTGAAGATCTTGAGTACATCCTGGAACGGTTCGATACCAACAATAGGCTGGCCAAAACGAGGAGCTGGCACATAGATGAACGAAACAGACAGCCACGCGTAGTACCACTGTGCAGTCACAGCAGCGTTGCTTGGATTGCCGGGGTTCTCTGAGAAGACTAGTTTGTTACGGTCACTTGCACTTACGCCAGCAAGTCGGTCTTTGTGCATCTTAATAGTAAAGAGAATTGGAAGGTTGCCGTTAACGATCTTCTCGATACCAGTCTCTTTAATTGATACATCGTCAAGTGTGAAGTTAGCAGAGGTAGATCCGATTGTTATCGAAGTCCCAGCGACGGCAGGAGCATAGCTATAGCTCACAAGCTGCCATGCGCCTGTGGTGGTAACTGGTGTACCGATGTTAACGTTAGGACCTGTCATGTAGGCGTAGATATCATTACCAGCTGTGGCTTTAACCCAGAAGCTGACGGTTACTTCTTTGAACTGAGTGAAGGTTACGTTCTGTACGGCGCTACGGATACCTGAAGTAGCAGCAACGCTAAGACTAGCGACTCCTGAGTGGAAGTCCCCGGTTGTTCGTGAGATCGTATTACCTGAACCACCAGCACTTGACCATCCAGCGGTATTAACTTCAAAAGTACCGTTACTAATCTTCTCGGCATTAGTTGCGGTTGTAGTACCGTTCCAGGTGGTAAGAGGGTCGAATCCGTTGACCCAGAACACCTTGCCATCGCCTGACGTAAAGTTATAGTTCACTGCTTGGTTGCTAAGTCCTGTGATAATAGGAGCGTAAGTACCGTTTGTGTCGTTTACTGCATACATTGTCTGATCGAATACTACGAGGGTCTTGTTGATACCATCTTGAGGGGTAAAGCGAAACATCCCCTTATCCTTCTTACTGCTAGCGATGTAAGTCTTGAAGTTTAAGGAGTACGTTGTTGGCATAAGACCACCAAGACCAGCGCTCGATAGGAGTGATAGAGCTGAAGAAGTATTGGTTGCCACTTGGTAACCGTCACCACCATCGTCTTGAACTTTTAGTACAATCCAATATTTTGTAGATGCTGTCAAGTTAGGAGCTTCGATGAATCGAGCTGAAACATATGAGTACGTATCAAGGATAGCAGCTGACGCAAGTGAGCTATCCGCAATCTTGTCACCTGGCTTGTTGGAATTATCATTATAGATCTCAACAATAACTGGTCCACTTCCTGTGCCTTTGCGGATATTAATCTCTAGCTTTGTCAGGCGTGATGTAACAGTCGGAGTAAACGGCATAGCTCGCCAGTTCATAATAATACCGACACTTCCAGCCGCTTGGCCAGTTGTACTTACATTCGATACGTTAGTTGCCTCATCAATAGGATTGGCGTATTCACCTGGTCCCTTGCGACTTGATACAGAAATCTGACGACCATCTTCGTTATCAGCGTACAGGCGAAAGTTCTTAGCAAAAGGAGTACGGCCTTTTTCAATAAGGTCATACGGTGAAGTTGTATCTAGCCCACGAAAATCAAACTGAGTCTCGGTTGGGTTATTACGAGTAGACGGCACCGCTGTTGTCCTCGGAGCTGAGAACTTACTACGCCCAGGCATTGTTAACGACTCCTACGCGGTGCTCTACGGTTTGGCTGACTCATAATGACGGGCTGTCCTGTGATGCGGAACCCGTAGCGCGAGACAAGTCGGTCAAGGTTATCATTATATTCATTACCAATAACACCGGCAAGGTCGTAGTCTTCATTGCGTTGAAGGACTCGCTTGAAAGCACCTAGTACTAATAGCTCTTGGAACTCTTCAGGTACTTCGGGGACATCAAGGTCATCTTCGAGAAGAGCGGGCTTTTTAATATAAGATACATCCATCTTGTACGGAAGATCAATCGGGCGAGAAGTATACATCTTACCTGCGTATGAAGTCCAGGCAACGATAGGTCCAGCCTCGTTAAGAATGGGAGTTGGGTATAGTTGGTTAAACAATTTGTAAGGAATCATCAACTTAGTGATGTCTCGTTGGCTACCGTCAGGATCACTAATTACGGCGCTCTGTAGTACCTGAAGGTCAGGTGGAAATTCAAAAATGTAATTGTCTGATGGTAGGCTACCAGAGAAGATTTTCTCCATGAATGGTAGCTCGAAGCTATTAAAGATCTCTCTTTGAGTCGCGTTGATGAAGCGATCAACAACTCCTGAGTCGAAAGAAGTATCGTCTAGTTTGTCGTCAGTGACCTGATTGCGAATGTTCGAGAGGTTGTAATCCATGTTATGATTCTACACCATATTCTCCGCCATCGTCAATGGTAGATGCTGTATATGTCCCTTGTGGTTTAATAACGTACTTATAGAAGCCATCTTCAGCCAATTCTCCAGCGACAATTGTTCCATCAGGGAGTCGGAAATATCGGTAGTACCCTGGACCTTCGTTAACTGGGAGAGGGAAAGATTCTCCAATTCTTGATGTACCAGTAATATCGTGCTTGATCTGGATAATGACAGTAGCCGTACCACTGATGGTCTTGGTGACTGAACTTTGAATGCGCGACGTACCAGCGATTGTGCGTAAAATGCTTTTAGTAATGCGCGATACACCAGTCGTTGTGGCCTGGAAAGTTTTGGTGATGCGCGATGTACCAGTAATGATCTGGAGGCTGCTATTGCCGATACGTGCCGTACCCGATTGGGACTGCTGGATTGATTTTGTAATCCTTGAGATACCAGAAATATTATTAGGAAATGTTTTTGTAATTCTTGCAACACCTGTTTGAGTCTTAGGCTGGGGTTTTGCAATACTTGATAGACCATTGATGATGCTCAAAACGGTTTGCTGGATGCGAGAGATACCGCTCTGGTTCTGAGTTATAGTAGCTTCAATCCTAGAAGTACCTATAGTTGTACGAGTCGTTAGAACATCAGTAACCTGGATGTAGGCAAGACCTGTCTGATTCCTAGTGGTTGTGACCTCAATACGAGAAACACCAGTGACAGTGACTGGGATTGATTTCGTTACCCTAGAAGTACCTGTCTGTGTACGTGGGATTGACTTAGTAATACGAGAGATACCCGTTTGCGTATTAGGGAAGATCTTTGTAATCCTTGACGTACCAGTAATCGTCTGAGTCGTAGTGATCGAACCTGGTCGAAGTATTTCACCAGCAGCCTGCATACCCCAAGTCGAAGAACCCCACCCACCAACGATTCCGTTGATTGGCATGGATGTTGGACCCGAATTGATAATGTTAGCCGTACCTGTTTGATCTTGTGGACGTGTGTCGTTGGTCGTGACAGAGTAAGATACATCGTAAGTGTTTGAACCAATCCAACCGCCTCCGATAAAGAATGCTGTATTCTCACTTGAAATATAGTCGTCGTAGTACCCAACGTTCAGACCATTGCTTGAGTCGCCTCCCCCGTAAGACACAATAACGGCGTAGTACGTATTAGGGAGTAAAGTATACGAAGCCATATTCGCTGTATAAAAGGCATAACTAGTTGTGAGCCCAGTGACATTATAGCTAGGTGATATAGATAACTGTGTTGTTGGTATAGCGTCCACCCCTGGTGTTCCAGAAACAGAAAATAAGGCAACGTTATACGAGCCAGTTGGGGCACCTGTCTTCTTGAGGTAGAAGTTTATTCGTGCAAGGCTTCCGCCCGCCCCACTATTGAAGACTTGAGCAGCACCCGTTACACCTGCTCCGTAGAGCAAATACCCGGTTGTTGGGGGTGATCCTTGAGTCCTTAAAGCAATAGTAGCCATGTCGTATTACCTTACGACGTTGGCCGTCGTCCTTTGGCTGACCACGTAATAGTTGCACCGACAACCCCCGTAAATCCCAGGATACCAACAGATAGCAAGGGACGCTCTGCAATAGCGGTAAAGCCTGTCTTAGTTTCTTCGATCTTACGAAGACTAGACCCAGTAACATTCGAGTTTAGTGTCATCTGAACGCGTGGTATATTATCAAATGCGATTGGAAATGTCACAGAAATTGATCCACCAGATACACTCGCAATAACCCCCTCTTGGAGCATAATGTCAGTTGTAGTAACTTCCCAGTTTGTCGTACCTGGAGCGCTCCAGTCAGTATCGCTACCGCCTTGAATCATCCTGACATTACCGTTTAGAAGTTCTGATGCCGTTACTTTTGTTTCAGCCATTATGCTGGCCCCACTGCTATCCATGATATTTGCTGGCCTGTTATTGCACTACCGGCTGGGTTAATAGTCGTGACAGAAGCTGTTGTAGTGGTCGAATTATTGAAACGAACATAACAGTTTGCGCTAACGTTGCCGAATTGATTGCCGCTCATTACAGGAGGTTGAGAGAATGGTTCTGGAAAGGTTATGGTCATACCGTCAGCGGTCACTATGACTACACCCACCTGCACTTTATTAGGTGTGGTGGCAGTGTCATAATTTGTGGTCCCGCCGGTACTCCAGTTTGTAGCGTTGCCACCTTGACGGGCGACTACTTGATTTACCTGTCTTGCATTAAGTCTTTGTTTAGCCATATTAAACTCCTATCGCTATCCAGTGAATATAAACGGTATTACCGGATGTCCAGTTAAATGATGAGTTGAACGTGCCAGCAGTTAGCGTTGCGCCGGTTGTACTTACTGTACGCGCCATTGCTGCGGCAGCCTGTACGTTAGCACCACCTGCCCCTAGTGTGCTACTAGCACCAGCAGTGTCACCACCAAATGTGGCCAATACTATCGGCACTGAAGTAAATGCAGACCCGAAGGTTATCACGATGGTGGCATTCGGTGTTGTACTTGACACGGGAATCGCCACCCAACCCGTCTCAATTCTTGGGTTTGTCACTGTATTGCTTGTGTTATTCTGTCGTCCTGTACCAACGAGAGGCAACCTTGCTAAAGCGTCAAGTGGGAATAGTGTATTAGCTGTGGGAGTTGATGAAGCATGTAAGTTATCGACGGTATCAGCATTACCGCTTACTGAAGCAGCGAACTGATAGTTCACCATAATATCGTCACCTGTCAATGGTGCATCTGACATTGTGAATCCGCCCGTTGCTGGACTATTCTCAAAGAAGTGTACTCCTCGCTTCTGTTTATCACCGTTAATGTAAACTTCGAGGGATGCTCCAATATATGGGCGGTTCGTTGTATAGACTGTGTTGCCCCCGACAGCACCAGCTGGCACTTCATCAGTGATGAGACTGTTAGATCCTTGAATCATTACCTGGGAACCAACGATACCATTAACGAGAAGCTTAGCGCCAGTTGCTGGGGCTGATGCAAAAGTGATTGTATTGCCTGAAATAGTATAGTCGTTACCAGCACCAGATTGCATACGGACACCGTTCTTAAATACTTCGACTGATGAGTAGAGTTGTGAGGTTGTGAAAGTAGTTAGTGCACCGTTTGGAGTTCCTCCGAGCACTTCACCAATCACGATACTAGAGGTGTATACGTCTTCAGTGTAAACACCATTAGTAATAATCCAACCAGCAACGACAGTCTTGGCGGTTGTACTCTTCTGAGCACGAACGATTGTAAGCGTGTCAGTGGAGACAGCCGTAACAAGAACTATCTCGCTTGTGCCTGGAGTTGAAAGGCTCGCAGGGGGCGTTAGAGTGGCGTAGAAGGGCGCTGTTGGGAAGTAGGTACCAGTGGCAGCGGTAACAACAAGAGATAATCCAGTAGTTGCTGGACTTGGGGCGGTCGCTACGAAGCTTGCCGCGAGATTCTTGGTGTTAGCCATTGATGTAAAGTACTTTCTTCTCTATTTCACCATCAGGGTTTTTGCCCTCATAGCCGATGACGTAACGGCTCACATGAGCCACTTGCCATTCTCCATTTATATTATCACGTATAGTTTCTCGATAATAGATCAGTTTACGCTCAGTGAGTGGAACTTGTTCAAGGGAGAATTGGTCAGTCTCATCTTCTGGACGGAACATACCAGTTTCAAGATTGATACCGAAACCACCAACCCAGAACATCTTTAGCTGGCCGTCATACTCTAAGACGTCACGAAAAGCCGATGGATTCCATTCGGCTGAGTCGTCATGCTTTGAATAGCGGTCATCGTGAGGTTGATTAATGGTGTGGCCATCTTCAAAGTCCGCCTGCCAAAGATGTGTTAGGTTTGCTGTCGCCATGGTATTGACTCCTTCGGCATTGTATTGCCTGATATGTTAATGTACTAGTTTTCGTTGTACTGAAGTGTGAGCGTGACAGTTGCAGTGTCGCCTTGTGAGGCACCTGTAGTTGTCTGTAGCTGAGTTGCAAGGTACTGAGTGAATCCAGCAGCAGCTAGTGTAGTCGTTGGGCTTGCGCCTTCTGGACCAACTGTACTGAACAGAACCGTTTGACCTGAACCGATAGCGATTGCTGTCGTCATAGTCTGGGTTAGTGCCGCGTTAGTCGTCGTAGAAGGTGTTGCGTACGTTGAAGTAACGACACCCTTTAGAGTAAGACCTGAGCCGTACGTACCAGCGGTGTGTGCCCAAAGGCCTGCGCTAATTTGGTTGAATGTTCCTGTAAACTTACCGAATTGATATTTAGTAAAGCTGTTGTTACCAGCTGTAATTGGTGAGCTACCGTATGCAGTAGCGACGTCATCGACGTTCTTCCAGTTGACCTGAGTAACGGCTGTGTTTCGAGTCGTACCTTTTGCAGGGCTTCCTGTAGCGGCACCGTTGTCCTCGTTGAACTCGAATGTTGCAGCCATTAATATAATCTCCTTGGGTTGATAAACCTATTAAACCACAAATTTGACAAAAGAAATAGTCCCTTGCGGGACTAAATCTTTATTGTACTGAACAGCGTATGGCTAGTATAGACTAGGCTTGTGTACGTTGCAAGACAACAGCGTGGTCAGGACGGATAGTCTTAACACCCCAAAGAGTTGAACCAGTGATGATATCAGTCTTTTTAAGGATGTCGCGATCGTATTCGACTTCTGGCTTGATCTGGACAGCTGCGGCAAACGCGCTCTTGTGGAAGAGCATGTTCTTTGCAGAACCACCAGCTTTAGCAACTTGGTTAGTCCAGTAAACTGGAGCACCGTAGATAGTACCAACGAAACCAGGGTTCGCGTCGTTACCACCGTTAGTTACTAGGCCTTCTTTACCAGTCTTCTCGTAGAAGGTGAACTCAGCGAGTTTACGAAGGTCGGCAAGACCAAGTGCGTTAACTACGAGAACACGACCTTCTTGTGGCACGTCAGCTGCGTCAAGCAGTGAGTGCGCGTCGATGATACCGTTAAAGGTTAGGTTGGCAACAGCAGTTTGCTTGTTAGCAGTCAGAACGTTTGTCCATTCAGCCATGATGTCAGTGTCGATAGCTTTCGCAAGAGCGTAGCTAATTTCGCTAACGTATGGTGCACGGAGGTCGTAAGCGGCTTGCTTTTTAAGCATGTCCTGCAATTCAACACCTACACCGAAGTACTGGTCGATAACGAGAGTTTGTTCAACTTCTGTGTTAGCGATAGGAACGATTGGTGAACCTGGTGTGATTGCTGTAGCTGTTAGTGGTGAAATACTTGTAATGTGAACAGTATCACCTTGGTTGAGAACAGCAGACTCAAATTGGTGGTCGATTAGCTTGAGTGCAACAAGCTTAGCACGACGGTTTTCTTGGATATCTTTTGCCCATACTTCTGGGATAAAGACAGCACCTGTGGTTGGGGTTTGTACAGCCATTAAGGTTGTCTCCTAGTGAAATTTATTAGTAAAGATCACCACGTGCAACGGCAGCATCCAACATCTTACGGTGTTCTGGATTGAACGGATCATACTCGTTTTCCACCCATTCAGCGTTGATCTTAGTGTCTCCACTCGCTGATGATGTACTTGCGTGTGCGCTATCCGCGCCTGCTTCTTGCTTCTTCCTCAGTTCTTCCCGCTCTTCACGACGACCAGCATCTCTAGCCGCATCAGAATCGAATGCACCTTCTGCAAATTTTGCTTCGCGTAGTAGACGAGGTAGGTTCTTGGCTAGTTGACGCGCTGCGTCGGGGCCAAAGTCCTCTTTCTCTTTAAGAAGGATTTCCGCCATCTTAGCTTCATACGCACGATCTTCGGGATTTTGGTCCCAGAAATCTTGTTTCTGTTGCCGAGCGTCAAGCAATGCCTGTCGCTTCTCGATGTCTGCGATCCTATCAGTGCCTTCCGGCGCGTATAGGTCTGTTACTTCTTTGTCTAGCTTCTTTGAATTGCCAGCTTCTATTTCCTTGCGCTTTTCTGCTGAGTTCTTTTTCAACTGTGTGAGCAGTTTCTTCTCGTTGGCAGTCAACGTTGTAGGGTCATAGCCTTGGCTCTTTGCGAAAGCTGTAATATCTTCTTCTGAATTGTCGTTTGAACTTTCTTCGGTGGTCGAAGATTTGTCGTCCGAGCCAGAATCGGTAGATTGCTCTGTTGATTCTGTTTCAGTTTCGTTTCCTTCAACCGCTGATGATTGTTCAGTGTTCTTGTCATCTAGTAGAGGCTCGTTTGTGATGCCGCTAGAATCCTGGTCACTGTCGCCAGTAGGGGTTGTTGTTTCCGTCATGGATACTCCTGAGTTAAATTGTGGTAAAGTACAACATTATTCTTCAAGCTATTCGCTAAAAAGTCTAATGTATGTTTTGATAATATCAATACCTGCTCGCCTTTGCAATAGGAAATTCATATATTCGCCAGTGATGGGGTGCTTCTCACCGTTAATGGTTATCGTGCCTTCTGTGGCGTCAGCGATAAGACGCTCACCATTGACTTCCATAAAATTCATCATCTCTTTATATGCGAGAGTCTTACTAAAATCACGCCATTCACCTCGGATGAGGGAGTCTGCTTTAGGGTCTTCGCCGATAACGTTCTTAATTGGGGTTGGCATGTAGCCTCCTTTACATTGTTGGTAGTGGACCGCTAGCAGCGCCGCCTGGGGCTGACATCTGCTGCATCTGTGCATCTATTGGAGGTAGGGACTTAGGCATTGCTTGTCCTTCGGGAGGTAAGAGCTTACGCATCTGTTCTTCCGATACGTCCAGCATTGACTCAAAGTAAAGACGCATGAGTTCTCGTTGGTCAACATAAGGACTATTCGTAGCAAGTTGATGGATAACAGCATACTTCTGGCCCTCTTCGACACGTTGTGCCTTGGTTGTTGATTCGAGTTGGATCTTAGGTTCGTACTCATCGACGTACTCGTTAGGATCGTAGTCTTGCCAGTTCACACCATCTGGACCGACAACACGGACGGCCATTGGTTGAGTGACGAAGAGTTGGATCATCTTGTAGGTGATACGACCGAGTTGAGCAAGGCCTTCGTTCTCGATGGTCGTGTTCTTCGTTGAGAAGCGTTGTCCTGCTTGTGCTTGCTGGGTTTGAACCTCAGTCGCAGTAACGCGTCCTTGTTGCTGAGAGACACCTTGTACGACCTCGTCAGCGGCTGTAGCACGTCGCATCTCACCTTGGATACGTTGCATTTCAATATCAGCGTCTGAACCGATCATCTGTTTCTCAATAGGAGTCAAAGCTCCGGCTGGAATAGGGAAGACTGCACCAGGTAATGATTCAATCTGATCTGCGAGGTGTTTGTACTGAGGGTCAATCTGCCACATGTTGTTAAGCGCATAAGTAAGGTTATCGTGCTTCTGAGAACTGACATCGTTAAGCGCTTCCTGGCGAGGCAAAATAATCTCGACATCACCCTTGGCGTAGAAAAGACTACTATCAACATAATTACGTAGAATTGCAAATGGTAAGAAGCCTTTGATCTCACCGATCTTAACTTGTACTGGTTCCATTGGCATACCATCTTTATCAAGTGATACAGTTTTGGTCTTAGCTTTGCGGCTGTAAGGGTTCTCACCGTTATAAATGACAGTCTCGCGGTTTGCAATCAAGATCTTTTTCTTACGGGTGTAGTATACAACCACTTCGACCTGGTTGTCTTTAGCAGCGTCAGTGTCCAGGGTGCTGCCAAGGAACATTTCTTTTTGCTGCTTGTCTGTCGCATCGTCGTTAGTTGAATTAGCTTTGATCTGGTCTAGGTTCTTGTAGAGAAGTTCCATTTCACCAGTCTCAGGGTTAACGATCTTGCGGTTTTTAAGTTCATCAACAGTTGTGAGGAAACGGTAGCCAGCGTACTTAGGGTAGCCAGCGCTACCTGGTTTGTTCATGTGAGTAGCGGTAGGGTCTACGAAAAAGTCCTGGAGAGGGATGTTGGTGTATTGAACCATGTCGCCTTCCCATGACGCCATCATGATACCGTTACCGTATACGAGCATGTCTTGTCCCCAGTTGAGAGACTTTTGGGTCATGTCATTTTGAGACCAATAGAAATCAACCAAGTTATTGAGGACTTCAGTATCTTGCTTCTGCTCTTCTTTTAGTGGAACGAAGTTGAACTTAGGACGACCGCCAAAGACGTTAGCCTTGACTGTTTCGATAATAGTAAAGGTTTCAGGTACGAAGTCGTCAGACACACCTTCATATCCACGAAGGGTACGAATGCCGTTATAACACTTCCAACAATCGTTCCAGATTCCCTGATAGCTCTTTTTAATGTAGTCACGAGAAGCCGTAAAGTCTGCGATGACTAAGCGTCGGATGCTATCGTCAGCACTTTTCTTATCTACCTCGTTAAGGTTCGGTGTGATGTTTTCTTCGTTCATATAGTCCTACTTTACCATCTTGTGCTTACGTTTACTAGAATGACTTCTTGACGGTTTGACAACTTTGAGGTCTGACTTGTTATTTGCCGACCAGTCGAACATCTGAAGGGCAATAGCCTTGGCAATGATCGTGTCGTCATGTGATCCAACTTCAGCGTTAGTCTTACCACGATCGTCTCGAACGTAAGAGAAGGCTTCCTCAACGAACACAATGTCAGGGTCCATGATGTAACCTTCACGAATAGCTTCAGCTAAGTAGTCAACCATCAGCGGTTTAGTCCGAACGTCAGTCTTCCAACCAAAGCTACTTGTCATCGTCTCAAAGACTTCATCGTAACCACGTTCACGGCGGTAAAGGTTTCGGTAGAATAGGTTACGTAAGCGCTGAACAGTCGTCAGCCCGTGGTTGTTAATCTCAACACCAACGAGTGCATAGCCATAGAAGCGGCCGAGTTGTTCAAGGATAGTACCAAATTGGTCCGGGTCCGGGTGTCCACGGTAACGAGCGACGGTCTTCATGTCGCTTACGCGCACAACGTCAGCTACAGAGTAGTCTCCCTGGACGAGTCCTTCAGCGACGTCTGCACCGATCACGTACTCTTCGTAGTGCTTCGGCATCTCCCATATCTTTAGAAGACCATCTTTTTCTTCATCGACGAATACTTCATGGTTCAGTTCTCGGATGTTATAAGTTTTAGCCTTCACTGTCTGCTTCTCCATGTGAGAGAGAGCCTTGATGTTAAAGACTGTCTGGCCACTCGCGATAAAGGCTTCGTGTGCAGTAGAAGGGTACTCTTGAAGAAGACGTTCCGGCGTGGCGGTAAATTCACGTTCCTTATAGCGACGGAAGCGCATCTTAGCCTGGATCTTATCTTCGGGGATCTGATAAAGGGTATTACCGATCTTGATACCCTCACGCATCAATTCAACAATGTCCACTTCGTCGGGACTAAATTCTTTAATGTCAGCGCCTTCCATTTCGTACTCGGCTTGAATCCACCAAGGGAAGAAGAATGGCTCAAAGACAGTGTCGCCTTTAACGCTGTTCATCCATTCTTTATAGAAGTAGTTACCGCGCCCTTCAGCGGTAGACTCTAAGAAGATCATCGTCCCCGGTTGAACAGGTACTGTTTGGAGTAATGAGGCTACAAGTTCTTCACCATTGTCCCAAGAGGCCACCTCCGAGCCGTGGAGTAGTTGAATGGTGTCCGAACGACCAGCTGAAGTGTTTTTGGCAGTAGCGGTTTTAATGACTGAGTTGAGTCCGACTTGGTTGCCGTTTTCATCTTCTCTAGCAAAACTAAGGTCTGAACGGGTGTCGTATTTACGAGAAGGCTTGAAGAGTGGGTTCGAGTTATCATAGTACCTCTTGAACATGTTATACAGGTTACGACTGGCCACATCCTCGTGGGCAATAATAGCTGCGGTAATATTTTGGTGGGTTGACGTGTACCAGTAGATAAGGGCTTCCACAGCGGTAGAAAGTCCCATCTGACGAGCCTTTAGAATGATAATACGGATAGGCTTTCCCTCTAATAGAAGAGTAAGTACTCGGTCAATCAACTCTTTTTGGGCGATGTTAGGAACAAAAGGTACAATCTTGGCTGATTTGTCCTTGATCCAGAGGTTGTTAGCGGCGTAACGATAGAAATCCTTGCTGATTTCCAGCAGTTTTCTATTCTGTGCTTCGCTTAGTATCAGTTCGCTCATCAATAGCCTTCAATTTCTTTTCAATTTCAGTCTCAATGTGGGTCTGTCCGGGGATTTGTTTCTGGAGTGAGGCCAGGTGACGGTTGACAGTCTCTGATTTGTTCGGCATGTTCTCCCAGTAGTGGAGGTTTTCAGGCCAGATGTACACGATTCGTTTGTTAGGGTTCTTGCTCATGTATGTATAGTATCATATCAGAACATAATTCTCCTAAAAAGAAAAGAAGCGCCTGCGAGGGACACTTCTTATCATTGCGCCTGGATTGTTTCTAACTACTTTGGACTCGGCGGTGTCCTCAGATGGTCGCTAGCTCAACAGTGCGAGTACTATTATAGCTTACTATAAAGATTTTGTCATCTTGTCGGGCATTAGATGCCGTCTCCGATTGTGTTTCGCATGTGTCCTCCTTTAGTGTAGTAGAAACGGTAGGCTGGTTTGCTCAAGTTTCTTGGTTACTTTTTTAGTTGGAAAGTATAAACGTTTGCTCATTAAGTAATTGTGATGACGGCAGTGTCAGTAACCACAGGACCACTTTTGGTAGTCGCAGTAATTGTAGCTGACCCTGTAGCAACTCGGGTAACGAGGCCAGTAGAACTGACGGTCGCCTTTGTTGCATCACTAGTTGTCCAGGTAACTCCTTGGTTAGCTTGTGCTGGACTCACAGTTGCTGTTATCTGTACGGTCGATGCGGCTGCACCAGATGCTGTTTTCGGAGAAACAGTTACCGACGTTGGCTCAATAGTCCCTGCTGAGATGTCAATCATCGTCTGCAAAAACTGTTGGGCTTTAATAGTTGTGAATGTCTTGCTCTTGTAAACTGCAAAGAGTTTGTTATTTAAAAACCATTTGACTTTAACGTAGTTGGCGGTTGCGAATACTACTCGTGCAACATATCCACCATTTGTCAAGTTAGTCTCTAGGGCTAACTTGGCTGCTGGGGTTAGGTCGCTGTAGTTTGAGTCGCCGTTTACGATGCCACCCATTGGTGTTCGTGCATCTTGCTCTCGCTGTACGTTATCGGCCATTTGGTTCTGCCTTCACAGCGTCTTTGTTGTCTGATGTACCGTATGTCTTACCGTCGGTTGCTTCTGAAGCATCACCCACTGGGCCATTAATTAGGCGTTCGCGGCGAGCTTTTACTGAAGCACTATCTTCGGCTGGAAATTGGTCGGGACCAAATTCGCTTCCACCTTTTTCGCGTTGGTTGTGACCTTCTGTAACATTGTTACGGTCACTTGCGTCACCGACTGCGTGAAGACGTGCATCTTGGCGAGCTTGGGCACTTTTACTTAGTGTCGCTTCCTCGTCCTTTAGTGGCGCGTTTTCCTTTGGTTGGCTTTCGCTGTTCTTGGGATTGATCTTTTTCGCTGGCATCTGTATTCTCCTTGAGTTCTTTGAGAGCTTGACGCATCTCTTGTTTATAGTATAACACTCTTTTTGGATCGTTCGGATGTTCTCGTTTGTAAGCTTTAATGCCTAAATCGGTAGGAGCTAGTGCACCATGACCAGTATATCCTATCTTGCGACGCTGTGCTCGGTTAAGCAGGTGCGGCATAACCTTCTTATCTTCAATAGGTCCCATTAGAATGGCATATCCTCAAGCTGTGTGCTTTGATTATCTGATCGGTCGAGCATATAACGTAATACGCGAACCTTCTGGCGGGTTTCCAGGTACATTAAAGCCTCTTTGATGACGTTGATAGCGTTTAGCTCTATATCTCCAGTATCTAAGTATGTAATTGTAAACGGACTACGGCCAACTGTTGAACCTTCTGATCCTCGTGTTGGCTCTCCGGCGTAATAAGCTGGCTGCATTGGGGCATCATAACCCCTTCGTATAGAACTTTCTAGCTCTTCTGAAGCGGCGCGATCTTCTGTATCGTAGACTGAGTTACTGTTCTGTGTATTCCGTGGCATCTTGTTCCTCCTCTATAGGTACACCGTACAATTGGGCGGCAATTATATCTCCCCAGCGGGTACCTTGTTTATCTTCGTTGAGTATAAAGAACTCCTTCTTCTTTCGCCCGAGCATCCCTTTGAGGATAAACCCGTCGCCGTAATTCGCGGTGATCGTCGGCTCTGGTCGTTCAGCAGTCCACGTAATTTGTGGATATTCTCGCCCAAGCATTTCCAGGAGCTTCACTATTCTTCTGCCTTAGTTTGGCCAAATCCCATTTCAACCTTGTCTGATATTTCCACTCCTGAGGCTATGTCCCGCATTAATGCGATAACAGCTTTTAGTTGTGGGTCTCCGACTGAATCCCATAGGATGTCGATCTTAGCAATGAGAACCTCTTTGTTGTTAGCCGTCATTACTTCAGATCTTTCAGCGCGGCCTCGATGTTGACATTGACACTCTGGCTCTTCTCGACGAACAGTCCTTGTAGCTTAGCTAGCAGTTCCAGTGCGCGGAGTTGGTCAGCTGTCTTGTTGGTGTCGTCTAGTGCTGCTTGCTGAAGCTTAGCTGCAATATGCTCTGGACCCAGCTTGACGAGATTGATAAGCTCCCCAGCTTCCTTAATCCAAACCCTACCAACACTAGGAGTAGCGATGATCCGGGAGTAGGATTCAGTGAAACCAGCTTCCATTGCAGATTGATAAGAGTTTCCAAAAGTCGGACTCGAAGGGTCCAAGAATAGTACGAGGTATTTCTCTTGCTGAGGGGTGCCTGTCCACTGGTTAGGGTGGATGTCCTTTTGTTCTCGCATCCCATACTTGACTCCTCTTTTAACACCCATTAGATACCGTCCTCGGTACCGTCATTACTTCGTTGTTTCTGCGTCGCCATCTTTCACCTCAATCTTAGTGACTTTTTTAGAATGTTTAGCGATAAAGTCTTTAACCTCTTGGGGTTCTTCTTTCATCATCTCTTCAAATTCTTCTACTTCAGGAGCGCGATTAGGTGCTTCCTTGACTCCGTTGAAACGATCAGCTGCAACGTAGAATCCGTTATTAACGATTCCAACGATTTCAGATTCGTGAACCTGTACTTTGCCGTCGTAGTCTTGATAGTGCCATTCTTCGTGGTCAATAAAGCCGTTAGCAATGACAAACATTCCAGTTCCTTCTGGGTAAATGGTCGGGGTAGTCTCTTGTACTACAGCGACAAGGCCGGGTACGTATTTCGGTAGATTCACTATAGTCCCCATGTCTTTGCTTTAACTGCCCACATTTGAGCTGTCTGTGCTTCGGTGATAGCGATAGATAGAAGGCGTTTCTTTTCACCGTCTTGCGTTTCATTGCGGCTCATGTCAAGGTCGTCGATAATATCAGCGTACTGTTGTTTAACAACTTGTACTGAAAGATTGCCACTCGGGTTGAAAGTAACACCAGCAGCTTTCTGGCCGTAGGTTAGTTCTTGCGGTTCGTCGTTCATTGTTCTCCTGTTCTAGTTATGTTCTATTTACTACCATAGTTTACCACCAACCACGGGTATATACAAGCAATGTGAGCTTTTTAACATTATTTTAAGCCGCTTGTGTATAGAATAGTCTTACTAGTAACGAAAGTTGCTAGTGCACCGCTCTGTCGGCGTCATGGCAGCTATATCAAGGTAGTTTCCTTTCCCTTGTATAGAAAAGAGTTCGGTAGGCTCGGGGAATGCAGCCGCCCTTTATCTAACCTCGGGGGCGGCTATTCCTTTTACGTGGGTGTAACTTGCGGTATGCACGGAGCTTTAGTGACTGCTCGTCGGGGTCCTGATCTACTCGGGAATCCGAGAAAGCGATTATTTTTTTCATGTCATCCTCTTCGAGGGCGAACAAATCAGACTCATTAATATTAATCTTCCGTAGGTACTCGTAAATTGCGGTGTCGGTCATTTCGTAATTTCCTGCTTACTTCTCTCCCTTCAGCGCTCCACTTTAGAAGCCAGACGGGTTTATTTTTCTTCACACGATTCTTGAGCGTACTATTCTTCCAGCGGAATCTGGTCTTTGGCATCTTTGCTCCTCTCTTGGGTAAGCTCTGCGATGTAGTTATCAAGTTGTGACTTCAATGTAATCCGTACAGTCTCGTCTCCGATAACCATATCGGTTTGAGGTACGTTCTTTAGTGCTTCCCTTACCGCCTGAGCTGTATGGAGGGCTATCGCTTCATCGACAATCTGTGCAGCCTTGGCATATCCCATTTCCAGGTGCATAGACTCACGATAATGTCTCCGAACCAATTGCACTATGTCCATTAAAGAAGGCTTGATAGATTCTTTCCGTAGGCTCTCTTGCTCTGGGTGTGTGTTGGTGTCAGGCATTAGTCTTGCGTCCAATCTGGGTACGATTCATCATTCACCCTATTAATTTCAATTTGAGTATCAATATAATCATTAGTCTCAACCTCATTACAGTTGCCACAATTACCGCCACGCAACTTTGTACCACAATCTTCACAATAGCTACTCATTATCTGTTTCCTCCTTCTGTAATTCAGTGATACGAGCTTCTACTTCTTCGGTAAAGCCACGTATGTATCTGCTTCCGCCATCAATTTCATTCCAATATTCACTACCCTTTAGCTTTTCCAGCTCATCAATACGTGCAGCCTTTACTTCTTTAGCTACGTGTTGGTTGATAAGCTTTTCCAATGCATTAATGTGCCTGGTTCCGACGTTATTTGGGAGGTAATACTGAAGTTCATCGGGATATATATTTAGACATTCGCCGATTTCCCTCCGTAGCTCTTCATTGGTTTCGGGGTTAGTAGTTGGCATTACTGTCTTCTCTGGCCAGTCATCATCATTACGTCGGCTCATTATTTGTTCCTCTTGCGTTTAATTGCGTTCTGTATGACTAATAGGCCCACTGTCAAAAAGCCAATGAAGGCGATAGCAGCTACTATCAAACAAACCACTATACCAAGACCCCAAAAGAATCCGTCCATTACTCCCCCTTCAATTCATGGTACTCAGCCCAGAGGACCTGAATCTGTGCGTTCCACTCATAGACCTTACGGCTTTGAGACTCAGCGTCCTGGTTGTTGGCAATCTCTTCTCGTATCAGTTCATTAATGCCATCAATTTCAGCACGGATACCAGCTCTACTACGGCCAATAAGATGGTCAGGGAGTTTCTTAGCCCCAGTGGGGATTCCTTCGTTGCCCTGGGGAACCCACATATCGCCGCCAGCCTTAACCTTATTCATAAGCTCATCCATTTCACTTGGTGCGGCGACAGACGTCATACTAATAAGTGTTTCATTCATGTCTTTGGCGTGGCCGAGGTCCCGATTCAAAGCAGCCCCCAAGAGGAGACTCCCCATCATACTAATACTTCGTTGATCTTCTTTCGCGCGTACCGCAATGGCTTCGTACAGTTCATCGCTAATCCTTAACATCTTACTCATACACACAGTGTAGCATAATGTATGCACTTTGTACACAGCTTGTATCGTATATACCTTTTTGAAAGACCCCCCCTGAGATTTTTTGTAGGCATGTTATTAGGTATGGCCTGCGAGCATAAACGCATATCCCACGCCCCGCCGCGCCACACCGCCAGGCTCCACGATTTAGTGTCCACCCGCCCCCTCCCCTACCCCCCCTCACCCCTGTAAAAACAAACAAACACACACATATATTAACCCACACATGTACATGGTATGATATGCCATCATGTAAGGCCCTGTATGCCCATGCACACACGCATAATGACCATGGTATCAGCTATCACACATAGCCTAACGTCGTACAATCTATGTTGTGCGACATAAGAAGGGGTAATGTGAGGGTCATATGGGTAGCACTATGGGTAATCTAGGGGCTATAACAGGGGTCAGATAGGAATGTGTATGGCTATTACAGAAGGTGGATGAGTGAACGTGACGGAAGAACAATATAGAATCGTACTTTCGAGTACTATGCTGGTGCTCTGCACTCTACTAGTCTCTTAGTCTCCTATACAAGGATTACACCTAGGACCAGGCAATCACGGCCGATTTTATCCCCTTTGCTTCGCCTACTATATGAGTGCTACGTTACTATCTACTGTGATGCTCCTATGTTTACTACATGTAATGACCAACCAATATTAGACAATCAGGGCGGATTTATGTCAAATTAACCCTTCTCAGCCTGTGGATAAGTCAATAAGATTTCATGAATTATATGGGTTTACAATGGTTAAGGCTTGGCGTATAGTTAGACATAGCCAAACGGCCTACCGCAACTTAAAAACACAGCGCACACGATCAACATAATAACCGCTCTATAAATAACCTTACACTCATACTTAGTGAAGACAACCTTAGAAATTATATAGTTGACAAATAAAGCGCCGTGAACTAAGATTGAGATAGCTCGAAAGGCTAACACATTAACAACTCGACAACCATCACTGACTAGCATGATAGCTATGAAGGGGGACAGGAAGCTAGCAAGCAACCTTAGATAACCATCAGTGATGCACGTTGATTCAGTACAGTATATTGATAGATTGATAACGATAACAAATGAAGGACACTATATGACATACGAACCAACAGCAACCAAACGATACCAGTACCGACGTGCAGGATTAGTAACGATTAAGAGCCAACCATCACAGCCTACAAGCTGGGGCGGATTTGCACTGATCGTCATACTAACAGCAATGTTACTACTACCAGCACTGCTAGGGCTAAACTAATGAAGACTGCAATTATATTGACAGTAGTAGCACTGTTTGGAGCATTACAACTATTACATGATATAGCTGAGGCTATGCCAGTACGAGTACCATCAACCCAGCAAACTCTTGAAGTGTGTAACAAAGCGCATAACGAGATCAACGCTGAGAGTGAAGTGCTCTGTGGTCAAATGCAAGACCAAACAGGGACACAATATGGTTGTGACATCAACGGCCAAAATTGTTTCTTAAAAAGATAGCGTTATCGCTATCAATCTATCAATATACGTTCAGTATTATCATGGGCACATAAGAGAAACGGCCGAGCAATCGGACTTCGTATCCTAAACAGTGTAAGTCTAATCTTGTGTGTTCAGAGTACCAATATGAGTGTGGCGAAAGCCCTAGTACAGACGTGAAGCGAGATTGTAAGCAAAGCTATTGCCGAGCGCACCATCCAGCCACTATGCAGTTGTCGGGATGCGTAACCACATTAGCTCATTGCGGAAACAGTCGAGGAGCGTGTCGGATCACTATTTACTTAGCCCGACAATCAACGTGCCTAGTGTGGGGTAGTACCACAACAATAGATCAGTAGCTTTAAGTTAGGCCTGATCCCCTCGACCCATGATAATACTGAACTTTGATGATACCCGTACCCCCGGCTGTTCGATTCAGTCCTTCAAACCTGGAAGCAAGGCCAGGCTCAAGATGGGTCAAGGGCGCGAGTGTTATCAAACACAACTGGTAGGTGTAGTGTTGCCCTTTGGGACACTGAAAGGCGCATAATGTGGGTCATGCAACGGCACAAAGGCTAACACTTTGCTTATCAGGCAATATAAAGTAACAAATGTAAAGGGGTAACGGGACATGTTTGAAGTATTTAACTGTAGCACAGGAAAAGTAGTACAACATTGTAAGGACGCCAAAGAGGCACACATAGCAAAACAACAACAAGAACTAGCACACGTCTGGATTGACGGGACTAAGTTCAGTTTTAGGAGCATGGATGAGAGTGATAGTAGAGAGCTTAAACGCCGACAACAAGCCCGTCGTGTACGAGCAAGAGGTGGAAAGCTTCACCGTGTTGACCGCTTTCGATTTGCTGGCTAATTTTGCCGCTGATAACGAGAATAATAACATTAAGAGGATATATATAGAAGATGAATAGATACACAATTGCAGCATGGCTACTGAGCCTACCCGTACTGTACATATTGATGACGGCGATGATGGGGGCAGAATACACAGACACACAGCTAGGGGCGACATTTACTTACGCAATTTTTCCGATTTGTGCATGGTTCATAGCTCTACACATGTCTGAAAAGAAGTACCCACGGCGATGAAAATAGTAGAGAAGCGCAAGATCAATAGCGATATCTGGACCTGGTTACTGTTTACAGTAGTCTGGGCATTTATAGCATTCATCGCATACAACACAGGATATAAAGACGGACGGGATAACGTTCAATCATTAACAGGAAAGGTAACAATCAATGACAGGCATGATGCCCGACAAAACTAAAGAGGAGTACGAGAAACTATTTGTTTATGGTATCTTCCTCGGCGAAGGAATGCGAAACGCATACGAAATGAAGAACCCAAGCTATAGCACCGTGCCACAATACGTGACCGTTGGTGAAGGTATCGTACAAGCCGTTAAGGTGGACGCTAAGGGCGTTGCACTCACAGGATTACTTGTTGATGTACCCAAGAGTGTATGGCCACGACTGGACCGCTTAGAAACAGGCTACAGTCGCGTCAGAGTAAAGACACACGGCAACACAACGGCATTCATGTACGCAGTTGCTAACGACGGTGGCTACAACCACAGCACAGTCAAATCATATTAAAAACAGGAGGGCATACAAATGAAACCATTTCCACGAGAAGCAGACCTTAAAGCGGTCCGACACATTGGTATTGAAAGTGAGCTATTAGTAACCACGGGTAACTATCAGCGAGTCACCCAAGCCGTACAGAATAAGATCAACAAGCGAGGCATGCTACAAAGTGTTGGCATGGATGGCGGGGGGCGAGAATTTAGGACTCAACCGATCAGTATCAAATCATTACACCAAGTAAGGGGTGCTCAGTATCTTAAAGAATACTTTGACATGCTAAAGAGCATGACGAACGTGATAGAAAGCGGCGGAACTCACCTGCATATCTCAGTGTTAGACAGTGACCACCCAAACATGGAAGCAAACGCAGTCGCACTCGGTGTATCATTCTTTGAACAGTTCCAAAAGATTAGCGGACGCAATACTCACTGGGCTGACGATTTCTCCCGGCACTTTGGAACTGAACGCAACATTGAATCAATTACAGACTACATATCACGATCAAAATCGGGCGGACGTAGAGCTTTTTACTGTAAAGGTAGCATGATCGGACCAACAACACACCAAACGCTAGAGTTTCGAGGACCAAAGGGCAGTAATGATGCTGATGAAATCCTAGCATGGGCACAGTTTGTAGAGAACGTGGCCAAGGTTGCTAACCGCGAAAGCGTACACGGTGTTGAATTCCGCGAGCTACTCGAAGGTGAGCGCATTAGTGCTTACGTCGATAAGCTACCGCGTGATCGTAAGATACGTGTTAAAGATCTACGAAAGAAGCTGGACACAGCCCACCTATAACATAATACTTCTGTCGAAAGGAGAACATAAAACACATGGCAATTAAATATCAATCAGCTATCAAGGCTATTCAAGATGCAGGATTTACTCACATCAAGGTAGAGCTTGAAGGACACCTAAGGCGTGGAAGTCGTGGCGTAGTCGATGGCTACCACCTCGGCGATGACGACGACTGTGAAAGGTTCCTCAAGGATCAATTATCAGCTGAAACAAAGCGTAAGATAAACTACATGCGCTTTTACAATGATGGATCAGTAGACAGCGAGGTAACATTCACCCTACCCGTTCAACACTCGGAGATTATTGTGGAAGTAATCCAAGCCTGGAATCAACTAGTAGAGGCTAACGGTGGAACTTGTGACGTTAATGGAGCAGGCATGCACATTGCAGTCCTACCAACAGCGACATATCCCTCACCCGGTCAATTGCCAGCTGATAAGGTTCGAAACTTTAAGAGTGAAGTGACAAAACTACTACCAGCACTGTATATTGCAGCAACCAGTGGTGATTTCACCCGAGGTCTACGATTCCGACAGGCAGCAGTAAGCTCAGGAACTAAGTATTCAGCTATCTACTTGCGTAACGACGCATCAATTGAATACCGACTGTTTGAGACTTGTTACCAACGACCCGAGGCAGTGTTTGAATTTATCGGAGTAATTGCCCGTACACTTGAGTACTACACCGACCCGACCAAGAAGGTTGAGTCAACTGGTGAAGTGTTCAGTATCTACGAAGGTGAAGGACTAAAGGGTTACACCTCCTTCTCGACTCAGATCAAGATTCTTAAACGCCAATTCAAATACGTTCAGCCAGAAGGTATGACGGTCCGTGAGTTCATGGAATGCCGAAATATCAACCTCACATTAAAATCAACGAGGGAAAAGGAGGCCGGACGCATAGCAAAACTCAAGCTATCGTACCAAGAGCGCAAGAAAGCTCATGAAAAAGTACGAAGCGAACCGCTTAATCAGTTTCATCTGGATAACATCGAGTACTGGAAAAGCGTTGAACCGAACCACCCGGAAGATTTTTACTGGGAGCGCGTTACTGGTCACAAGGCAAAGATTGAAACGGAAAGAGCCTATATTGATAATAACTTAGTCACGAGTAGTGCAATCGCTACCGTGAGAACATAGGAGCACCATTATTTGTGGATTAGTATATGCTAAAAGTCTATCTGGCAATCATGACGTCACGAAGATCGTCCTTAATCGGTTTGAGACTCAACGACAACGTGGTACTACCAGCTTTGGCTTTTACCTACCAACACAAGACAAATTAGTTCACAACATTAAAGAAACTCGCATCAAGGCGCTTCTAAAGAGGACCCGAGGCGAGAACATGGAGGTAATGTTCCACCACAGGTATGCAACATCCACCCCGGATGTACGCAATGCCTGTCACCCATTCAGTACAAAGGATCTTTTCGATCACGAGTATATCGGGATGCACAACGGTGTTATTAATAACCCTTGGCAACTCAAAGCGATGCACGAAAAGCAGGGTGTTAAGTACGTCAGCTTACAACCGAAGAATACGAGTGGTATTGAGAAGTTTAACGACTCTGAGGCACTACTATATGATCTAGCTAACTACTTTGAAGGTAAAGTCGAGAAGCTCACAGCTTACGGCAATAACGCCTTTATCGTAACCAAGGTAGATGCAGAAGGTAAACCAGTCACACTATACTTCGGACACAATACGGGCAACCCTCTTGTAATGAAGAAGAGCAAGACAACCATGGTGATTTCGTCACTCGGTGATGGTAAACCTGTCCCACCAAACGTACTGCACAAGTTCGATTACAAGACAAACCAGATCACCACTGAACCAATGGAGATTCCTCTTTTTTCCTCCTATCAGTCAGCCAGTGTCAACCACACGACTGCTAAACCTGGCTTTGGGTCTGGCTATAGGAGTGGCGGTGCTGGCCGAAACGCTAACCGCTTTCCACAGTACGAAGACGACGACTTCGACTGGCAAGCATGGCAAGCGGACCAAGACCGAACAATCGACGCTAGGATTCGAGCTAATCGACGAGCCAACGAAATTGTTGACGAAGCCTTCGAGAGGCACGGATTTGGAGAGTATACTGAAAAACTCGATGACGGACTAACCGACGAAGAAGAAGACGCAATGTTAGAAGCTGCTTTGCAAGAGCTAGATGCCGAAGAACGCCAAGAATACGCGGAAGATTACTTTGGCTATTCTAAAGGCGAGTTCGTTATCCGTGCTGGCACACAGTCGCAAATCATGTCTCAGATTCTCACCGAAGCAGAAGGCAACCTTCACAAGGCAATGCAAAAAGCCCGTGGAGAACAAGCCGGAGCATTAGAAGAAGTTGACCGTCTTAACGATATGAAACTTGACTCTGATGACGAGAAAGCGCTTGAAGCTATCAGCTACTACAGCTTGATTAGTGACTATGCAGTCAGTCTATCGGAAATCGGTGACGAACTGTTACGACTTGCTCAATTGGAAGCAGACAAGGAGGACAAAGGCGCTGACGCCCTCTTGTTTCAAATACCAGCGAACCTTAAACCAACCAGTAAAAACCTCACTGCATAGAATAGGAGAGATAGCTCATGAAAGATTACGATTATCACAGCCTGTTCTATTACGAGATACTGGCAAAGTTACAGGAGTACAGGGACGGGAGCGGGCAACCACTGTCTGGACCAAAGAAAGCAAGCAAAGAGTTCGAGTTTTCGGTGGCATACCTGCCGAAGACAGAGCGGTTCCGATACAATTACCTACGAGATAAGTTTGTTGCTGAACGTGACAAGCTGCTAATCGCCCATAAAGGTGACCACTATATCGTCCTGATGCGCGTAGCACGTCACGAGGATAAGGCGATCTTATACAAGAAAGCCATGAAATACCTCTTCGGCAAGAATATCGTCGTCGCACAACGTGAGCTGATCGGCATGATGGAAAAGTTCTATGATCTTACCATCGCCCCAGGCTCATCAGGTCTTACGAAGGTAGACTTCGGACGTACACACGAAGAAGAGAACAACTACAACGTTGACTACCCCTTCCAAAAAAAGGAAGTGGCTGAGCGTCGTTTCAACCCCTATGATGGCCTCGGCACAATCAGTTTTTAGGCGTTTGATCGACCAGTACATCAGATAATCACGAGGGCGGAGGTAGGGACCCTATAAACATTACTCAGTCGTTGACGAAAACTATAGTCGTTATAGGTTTATGGGGCGTGATTCATCAAAGCTTGCAGGATATTCATCGCTTGGTGGGTATCTTGCAAGTGATTCGCAATTATTAAAGAAAGGAGGGCGTATGCCAATATCAATCAATATAACAGACGATCTAGTAGACTTTGGATTTGGCTACGTGCTCAACCGAAGAATGTCAGACACTGATTATATCCATCGGCTATACAACATTATGCTTAGCGATCCGCGATTCGGACCTGAACAAATCCAAGAGATCAGACAGGCCATAGCCCCTCTGCTCGGTGAAGCCGAAAACAGAGAACGACAAGAACGTCACCAACAGCTTGAACGTGAAATGCGGGCAAGAGCTATGTATGACATATCTCCCGGACAGATATATCGCTACAACCGAGGCGAGGCTATGATGGCTGTCGATATGGTTGATTCTGATGGTATAGAGCCACCTCAAAGAGTTGAGATTGATCCTTCGATGTACGAGCGTTGGACTATTTCTCCTCCTGTTAGAAGTAGCTTCCAAAGTGGACGAACTTGCTCAGAAGCTCAACAGCTAGACGTTTGGCGTAATGAAAAGGGCAGCGTCAAAGCAATTGATAAGATGACCAAACGAGATCTCAAGAACGCTGTCAAACAATTAGAAGACGGCTGGACCTGCGCCGGGCAGCAGCATAAGATCGTTTCATTGAAGCGGGTATTAAAGGAGAAGTACAATGTTTAAACGTGGTGACATGGTAATAGTAACCCTTGGACAATCTGGTTTCGGCTGGGGCAGCCAAATGGACCACATGCCAGACAAGCCCCGGCGAGTTGTCAGTCCGACTAAAGTCACTAGCACGGGAACCTACTGTGTGATGGTAGATGACGGTACGGGCAATGAGTGGGCTTTCTACAATACCGACCTGATACCAGCATCACTACCTGTTGAACAGTTCTTTTACGAAGGCGATGCCTGGAGCATTGATAAAATGACCAAAGCACAACTAATGGTTTGCATTAGAAAGTTGGAGCGCGGTGAAGAAGACTGGCAGGCGAGCAAAATCGTATCACTCAAACGAGTACTGGAGGAAAAACGTGCCAAGTAAGACATTACACAAGACAATCCAGATCAGAACAGGGTACGACTATATGGGTTGGTACTGGGATAGGACCAATATCCGGGCAATGCTACGCAGACAATATTACAAGGAAGAAAAGATCCAACTAAAACACAAGCACCTTGAATATTGGATTGACTTAGACGGAAAAGGTGTTCTAATAACTGAAGTATCAGATCACGTTCTCAATAAGGCGATCGAATGGCTCGAAAAGGGCTATGTCTGCTGGGGACAACAAGCCAAGATAATCACTCTTAAGAAAGAAAAGGAGAGACGAGATGCCAATAAGTAGCGCTAACGACTTTGCACAATCAGAGACAATGCGCACCATGGGTGAGTATTTCGCCCGGCAATACCAAAACGCGGGACCAGCTAGGTATTCTAACCGCTTTTTCTTTGGTGAGAGCAGGTTTGAACGGCCAGACACACCAATGACGGCAAAAGATTGCCCGGTGGACTCATGGAAGACGTCTGAGGGCAAGAAGATCAAGATTGTGAAGCTCGAAACGCCTCACTTGGCCTCGATCGTAGCCCTTTTACTAAGGAACGAGAAGGACGGGAAGAAAAACCCGCAACGAAGCAAGATAATTTCACTCAAAAAAGAGCTGGTAAAGCGCTTATCGGAGTGATAAAGTGGTAAGCATGACAATTAACCTACCGAATTTGACATGGGGAAGCCAATATGGTATTATTTCCCTATCAAAGCTTGGTAGTTTTGAGTCATCTAAAGAGAGCCACCCTTCCGCGTAAAAACGGAGGGGCTTTTTAGTTCAACAAACCATCTCGCGGGCTTCTCGATCTACCGTTTCACCTAAATCGAACCGTCGCCTCTACTAAAATACCTCGCTCTGACCTACCGCCCGTCAACGAGGTCTCTGGTGTGGAGGGGACAAACATACAGTTATACGCCAAGGGGGGTAAGAGTCCCGAAAGCAGAGGACTG
>Ga0247816_10000125_pt1 | contig 43812 bp, 33 predicted proteins | sample UWRJL209509C1_FD_179930 | JGI IMG/M metagenome (GOLD analysis project Ga0247816, IMG submission 179930) | Plant litter microbial communities from Arlington Agricultural Research Station in Wisconsin, United States - UWRJ-L209-509C-1 | ecosystem: Environmental > Terrestrial > Plant litter >...
GCTGGCCCAAGGATGGCCCATCGCGGCGGCCCATGGTCCAAAGCCGGAGTGAGGGCACACCGAGCCCAGGCGAGGTGCCGAGTGGTGGGGCAAGAGCGTTTTGCTTACTTTTGCGCTCTATCAAAAGTGAGCCGCCGTAAGGGCGGACCCCTTATAAGCCCCGACCGCAGCAACGGATATGTACTCAATAGGCATCAGCAACTCAAGATGTGTAGATACCCATGGCTGTAGTGGGGATCCAGCCCACAAGACAGTTCCAATGTGAGAGCTGTTGAGCTCGACAGCTCCCACAGTTGGTGGCTTGATACTCACCTGTCCGCCTGCAGAGTTGGTTCTCGATGCACAAGCTTGACCGCTATGACATGAAAATCCTGCGCATCCTTTCCGAGGACGGGCGCATCACCAAATCCAGCCTGGCCGAGGCGATCAACCTCTCGGTCACACCGGCCTGGGAACGCGTACGCAAGCTGGAGAGCGCCGGCCTGGTGAAGGGCTATCGCGCCGTCATCGACTGGACCCTCGTATTCAAGAGCCAGCAACTGCTGGTGGAAATCACCCTCGCCCGCCACACCGCGCAGGACATGCGCCGCTTCGAACAACGCATGAGCGATGCGGCCGAGGTGGAGTTCTGCTACGCCACCGGCGGCGGCGTGGATTACATCGCGATGATCCGCGCGGCAGACATCGACCAGTACCAGCGTTTTATCGATCAGCTATTGCTGGAAGACCTGGCCATCGAACGCTACTTCACCTACATCGTGACCAAAACCATCAAGACTGCCGGAGCACTGCCGGCGCAGGCGTTGAGTGACGTGCCGTCTGCTGATGACTGAAGCCGCCTTGGCTATCCGAGCCAAAGCATCAATCCGAAAGCGTGTTCAACTCAGCCAGCACCTCATCCGACAGGTGCAGTTCGCTCACTGCAAGGTTTTCACGCAAATGCGTAACTGAAGACGTTCCGGGAATCAGCAGGATATTGGGTGAACGCCGCAGCAACCATGCCAGCGCCAACTGCATCGGTGTGGCGCCAAGGCGCTGTGCAACGCTGGACAATGCCGTGGACTGAACCGGCGTGAAGCCGCCCAGCGGGAAGAACGGCACATAGGCAATTGCATCCCGAGCCAACTCGTCGATCATCGCGTTATCGGTTTGATGGGCGATGTTATACAAATTCTGAACACACACGACGCTGACGATTTTTCGCGCCTCGGCCACCTGCGCAGGTGTGACGTTGCTGATGCCGATATGGCGCACCAGCCCCTGCTGTTGCAGCTCTGCAACAGCGCTCAGAGACGCTTCGATCGAACCTTCGCCGGGGCCCATCACGTTATGCATCGCGCGAAAATTCACCACATCCAGCACATCCAGCCCCAGATTGCGCAGGTTATCATGCACCGCCTGTGTCAGCTCTTGCCTGGATGAAGCCTCAAGCCAGGCACCGTCGTTGCCACGGCGAGCACCGATCTTGGTGACGATCGTGAGGTCGTCCTTATACGGATGCAGCGCCTCACGAATAATCTGATTGGTGATATGCGGCCCGTAGAAATCGCTGGTGTCGATGTGGTTCACGCCGGATGCGACAGCCTCGCGCAGCACTGCCAGCGCGGCATCCCGGTCCTTTGGCGGGCCAAACACGCCAGGGCCGGCCAGTTGCATCGCCCCATAACCCACTCGATTCACTTGGCGGTCGCCCAGATTGAACGTGCTGTTTTTTTCTAAGCCATTCATCGCGGTCGCTCTCTTCTCACTGGGGGAAACCTATAATATGAAGGATCCTTCAGGTTTTGAATTCGCATTCCATGAGCACCCTCAAAGCATCCTTAAAGCCAAGAAAATCAGCCGTCCAGGCCCGGTCGGCCGCGACCGTAGAAGCGCTGCACACCGCGACCCTTCAGGTTTTGACCCATCAGGGGCTGACCCGGTGCACCACGACCCGTGTGGCCGAGCGCGCTGGCATGTCTGTTGGCAGTCTCTATCAGTACTATCCGAACCGTGACGCGCTGCTCGCCGCCGTGCTGGAAAAGCACCTGGTGGAAATTGCCCAGACCGTCGAATCGGCCTGTGAGCGCTATCAAGGCATGCAAGTCGGGGAGATGGCATCAGGACTGGTCACGGCGTTTCTTGCGGTCAAGCTGCGAGAGCCCGCGTCGTCAAAAGCGTTGTATGCCATCGCAGCCGAGCGCGGCGGCGCAGAGCTTGTTGTGCGCATCAACAGGCGCATGGTGGCCGCCATCGCCGCCATGCTGACCAGCGCAGCGGACGCACATTTTGAAGACCCGGCCTTGACCGCAGCGATCTCGCTAAGCGCTATGGTCGGCCCCGTGCGAGCGCTACTCGAAGGGAATGCGTCACCTGCCTTCGAAGCAGGCCTCGAACAACAAGTGACGCGGTTGTTGAGCGCCTACCTGCAAACCCATCAAAAGCCGGTTACCGCCCACTGACCAGCGCCAGCCGACAGGCCAGCCCCAAAAACACCATGCCGAGCAATTGATTCAGCCGTTTCGCCACATTCAGGTTGCCGGTGATGCGGCTTCTGAGCTTGGTCGCCAGCAAGATCACCGAACCGTTCACCAGCAGCCCGGTGAGGTTGAGCACCGTTGCCAATACCAACATCTGGGTGACGATGGAGCCTTTGTCAGGCTGGATAAACTGCGGAAACAGCGCAAGCACAAACAGCGCCATCTTCGGGTTCAGGATATTGGTGACCAGCCCCTGCTTGAAGATCTGCCCCAAGGGCAGCGCGTTCGGCGCCGCCACCGACAGCGGCGTGGTGGTCGAGGTGAAGGCTTTCCAGGCCAGAAATGCCAGGTACGCCGCACCGGCCAGGCGCACCACGTCATAGGCGACCGGCACGCTGACAAACAGCTGCGACAAGCCCAGCGCCGCGGCCAATGCATGGCAGTAGGTGCCCGCCTGAATGCCCGCCAGGGAGACAAACCCCGACGCCCGCCCCTGGCTCAAACTGCGCGAGGCGATCAACAACATATCCGGGCCGGGCGTCAGGTTCAGCGCCAGGCAAGCGCCTGCAAACAGGGCCAGAACTGATAGTTCGATCATGATGGTGCTCTCATGTAGAGGCGTCGTTGTGCGCCTTCAGGTTGTCAGCCAGCTGGGGCGATAATTGCACGGGACGCACCTGCTGGTCGATCAGTACTGGTGATGACCACGATGCCAACACGGGTGGCGCCTATGGCCGGGTTTTGATAAGCGCAAAATGTCCGAAAACGAGGGCGATATGACCTTGGCGTAACTCCCTGCGCGACTTAGCGTTGCGCCACACCATCCCCGCCAGTCGCCGGAGCCTCACCCTTGACCACCCTCACCCCGGCGGCTGCGCCGTTGAGCCCCCATACCCAACGGTTGCTTAACGACCCGATCATCCCGCTGCTGTTGCGCATGGCCTGGCCGAACATCCTGATCATGCTGGCGCAGGCGTCCACCGGGCTGATCGAAACCTATTGGGTCTCGCACCTGGGCACTGACGCACTGGCGGGCATGGCACTCGCATTTCCCCCGGTGATGCTGGTGCAGATGATCAGCGGCGGCGCCATGGGCGGCGGGATCTCCTCGGCTATCGCCCGTGCATTGGGGGCCGGTCGACGGCTGGATGCGGATGCGCTGGTATTGCACGCACTGCTGCTGAATGGCGGGCTCGGGGTGTTGTTCTCACTGCTGATGCTGGCCTTCGGTCGGCCGTTCTACCAGGCACTCGGCGGCAGCGGCGCGGAACTGGAAGCGGCGCTGACCTACTCCAACATCGTGTTTGGCGGCAGCGTGTTGCTGTGGGTGATGAACGGGTTCGCCAGCGTGATTCGCGGCACCGGCAACATGTGGGTGCCGGCGGCGGTCACCTGTGTCGGCGTGGTGCTACTGATTCCATTGTCACCGCTGCTGATCTTCGGGCTGGGGCCGATCCCGGCCATGGGCATTGCCGGCGGCGCCCTGGCGCTGCTGCTGTTCTACGGCGCCAGCGCCCTGGTGCTGGCGTGGTATGTGATGTCGGGGCGTAACCTGGCAAACCTGCATTGGGTGCGCCTGCGCTGGGCACTGTTTCGCGACATCCTGCGGGTTGGCGCGGTGGCCAGTGTGAATTCATTGCAGACCAACGTGACCATCGCCCTGGCGACGGCGCTGGTGGCGCAACATGCCGGGATCAATGCTGTGGCCGGGTTCGGTACCGGGGCACGCCTGGAGTACTTGTTAGTGCCGGTGGTGTTTGGGCTGGGCGCCCCGCTGGTGGCGCTGGTGGGCACCAACGTCGGCGCGGGCCAGCAGCAACGGGCGTTGCGGATTGCCCTGACCGGAGGTGCACTGGCATTTGTCATCACCGAGACGGTGGGGCTGATTGCGGCGATCTGGCCGGTGCAGTGGCTGATGCTGTTCAGTGCCGACCCTTCGATGATTGAAACCGGAAGTGCATACCTGCAAGTGGTTGGGCCGGCGTATGGGTTCTTTGGGTTGGGGTTGGCGCTGTACTTTGCCTCGCAGGGCGCAGGGAAACTGTGGTGGCCGCTGGCTTGCGGCTTTATCCGGATTTTTATTGCGATTGGTGGCGGGTGGGTGGCGCTGCAAGTGACCGGATCGCTGCAGGGGCTTTTTGCGGCATTAGCCGTGGGGTTGGTGGTTTATGGGTGTGTGTTGGCAGGGATTATTCGGTCAGGGGTTTGGTTTCGGTAGGCTTCCCTCAAGTCCACCCCTCAAGCCGTAACGTAGATCGAACCAACCGCTGCTCCTCGCGCTCAATCTCCCGAAGGTTTTCACAAATCCCCTGAATATGCGCAACAGCTGCCTTGCGCGCCTGTTCAGGCAAGCGCCCGGTCACAGCGTTGTAAAGCCGCGCGTGCTGACGATCAATCTGACGTTTTTGCGGTTCGCGGTGGTAAAGGTTATTCACCGAGGCAAACACCGTGCTGAGCAGCAAATCCGTCAACGAACGTAACGTCTGCACCAACACCGGGTTATGGGAAGCCTCGCAAATCGCCAGATGAAACGCATGATCAAGCCGAGCATGCTCACTCGCCTCCAGTGAACGTGCATGAGCATCAACCAAGGCCTGATAGCTGCGCGTAATCAGCACGAAATCCGCATCGGTGCCGCGCAACGCCGCCAGGCGCGCAGACTCCCCCTCCAGTAAACTGCGAACCTCGAACAAATCGAAAAGCGTTCTGGGCTGTGAACCGAACAAGTGCATCAACGGTGACACGCCACCCTGCCCCGACAGGTCGGCAACAAACGAGCCCCTGCCCTGTTCCGTCTTGATGATGCCCCGCGCGCTCAGCAGCTTGAGCCCCTCGCGCAACGCGGTACGGGAAACCCCAAGTTTTTCCGTAAGCCTGCGCTCCGACGGCAAGCGCTGCCCGGTCTTGAGCACGCCGTCGACGATCAGGCGCTCAATGCGCTCACTGACCACATCGGCAACCTGCGGATTACGCCTGCTTTGTGCGCTGTCCATCATTCCTCCCACTGGTATGACCAGTAATCACGAAACAATTAAAGCCGCTCATTCGCCAACTTAACCTTCTGTTTTTAAGCGTTTTTCCCTGAAATCCTGAAAAACAGTGGCTCAAAAACTGGTTCGACCACCCAAACATTACGTGGACAGTAGAACGCCCCAGCCCAATGATGCAAGCCAGTTGTATTCGGATACAGACCTCTAATAAAAACAATCGAGTGTCGTGAGCCGCCATGAATATTCTCTACGATGAACGCGTCGACGGCGTCCTGCCTGACGTCGATAGAAGTACATTGCTGCACGCCTTGCACGCGCGCCTGCCGCAGCTTGAAGTCCTCCATCAACAGGAAGAACTCAAACCCTACGAGTGCGATGGGCTGTCGGCTTACCGCACTACACCGCTGCTGGTGGTGCTGCCACGTCACCTCGACGAGGTTCAGGGCGTGCTCAGGCTTTGCCATGAAATGCACGTGCCAGTGGTCGCCCGAGGTGCCGGCACCGGTTTGTCCGGTGGCGCGTTGCCGCTGGAAAAAGGCGTGCTGCTGGTGATGGCGCGCTTCAACCATATCCTGCACATCGATCCCGACGCCCGTACCGCGCGTGTCCAGCCGGGGGTGCGCAACCTGGCGATTTCCCAGGCGGCCGCGCCGCTGGGCTTGTACTACGCGCCTGACCCTTCCTCGCAAATTGCCTGCTCGATTGGCGGTAACGTCGCGGAAAACGCCGGCGGTGTGCATTGCCTGAAGTACGGTTTGACCGTGCACAACCTGCTCAAGGTCGAAATCCTGACGGTTGAAGGCGAACACCTGACGCTGGGGTCCGAGGCGCTTGATTCGCCTGGCTTCGACCTTCTGGCGCTGTTCACCGGTTCCGAGGGTATGCTCGGCGTGATCACCGAAGTCACGGTCAAACTGCTGCCTAAACCACAGACCGCCAGGGTGCTGCTGGCGGCGTTCGATTCGGTAGAAAAAGCCGGCCGTGCAGTCGGTGACATCATCGCCGCCGGCATCATTCCTGGCGGCCTGGAGATGATGGATAACCTGGCGATCCGCGCCGCCGAAGACTTCATCCATGCCGGCTACCCGGTGGACGCCGAGGCAATCCTGCTGTGTGAACTCGATGGTGTTGAAGCCGACGTTCACGACGACTGTGACCGCGTGCGCCAGGTGCTGGAACAGGCCGGTGCCACTGAAGTTCGCCAGGCCCGGGATGAGGCCGAACGCGTACGTTTCTGGGCCGGGCGCAAGAATGCCTTTCCGGCGGTGGGTCGCCTCTCCCCGGATTATTACTGCATGGACGGGACGATTCCACGGCGCGAGCTGCCCGGTGTGCTACGGGCTATCGCGGCGCTGTCGGCCGAGTATGAGTTGCGGGTCGCCAACGTGTTCCATGCCGGTGACGGCAATATGCACCCGCTGATTCTGTTCGATGCCAACCAACCCGGCGAACTGGATCGCGCCGAAGCCCTGGGCGGCAAGATTCTTGAATTGTGCGTCAAGGTCGGCGGCAGCATTACCGGCGAGCACGGGGTGGGCCGCGAGAAAATCAACCAGATGTGCGCGCAGTTCAACAGCGATGAATTGACGGTGTTCCATGCGGTCAAGGCGGCCTTCGACCCGAGCGGCCTGCTCAATCCCGGCAAGAACATCCCGACGTTGCACCGCTGCGCCGAATTTGGCGCGATGCACGTGCACATGGGTCAATTGCCCTTCCCCGAACTGGAGCGATTCTGATGCACGGCGAATACGATCGGGATGCCAGCGACGCGTTGCTGGAGCAGGTCAACCAGGCCTTGCACAGCGAGACACCGCTGCGTATCCAGGGCGCCAACAGCAAGGGATTTTTGGGCCGCAGTACCCCAGGAGAAGTCCTCGACACCCGCAGTCATCGGGGCATTGTCAGCTATGACCCGACCGAGTTGGTGATCACCGCACGTTGCGGCACTCCGTTGTCGGAGCTGGCCGAAACCCTGGACGCCGCGCGGCAAATGCTGCCGTGCGAGCCACCGCGTTTCGGTGACGGCGCCACCGTCGGCGGCATGATCGCCAGCGGGCTGTCGGGGCCGCGACGCCCGTGGTCAGGCTCGGTGCGCGACTTCGTGCTCGGCACACGCGTGATCACCGGCCACGGCAAGCATTTGCGCTTTGGCGGCGAAGTGATGAAAAACGTCGCGGGCTACGACCTGTCGCGCTTGATGGCCGGGAGTTTCGGGGCGCTGGGGGTGATCACCGAAGTCTCACTCAAGGTTCTGCCCAAGCCGCGCCAAACCTTAAGCATCAGCCTGGAAATGGACAGTGATCGCGCCTTGCAGCGCCTGGCGCAGTGGGGTCAGCAACCACTGCCGATCAGCGCCGCGTGCCACGACGGGCAACGCCTGCACATGCGGCTTGAAGGGGGCGAAGGCTCGGTGGCCGCAGCCTATGACCGGCTCGGCGGTGAGCCGCTGGACCCTTCATTCTGGAACGATCTCAACGAACATCACTTGAGCTTCTTCAATGATGCACAACCCCTGTGGCGCCTGTCCTTGCCACACAACACCGCACCACTGTCCCTGCCGGGCCGACAACTGATCGACTGGGCCGGCGCCCAGCGCTGGCTCAAGTCGGATGCGCAGGCAGTCCAGATCCGCCAAGCCGTGGAGGCGGTCGGTGGGCACGCCACCTGCTACAACGCCGGGCTGATCGACAGCCCTTTCCAGCCCTTATCCCCGGCGTTGATGCACTACCACCGCAGCCTGAAACAACAACTCGACCCCCGGCGCATTTTCAACCCCGGACGCCTGTACGCGGAGCTTTAAGCCATGCAAACCACTTTGAGTGAACAGGCGCGCCAACTGCCCCGCGCGCAAGAAGCCGAACGTATCCTGCGCAGTTGCGTGCACTGCGGCTTTTGCAACGCCACCTGCCCGACCTATCAATTGCTCGGCGATGAGCTGGATGGGCCGCGTGGCCGTATCTATCTGATCAAACAGGTGCTGGAAGGCAACCAGGTCACGCAAAAAACCCAGGAGCATCTGGACCGCTGCCTGTCATGCCGTAATTGCGAGACCACCTGCCCGTCCGGCGTCGACTATCACAACCTGCTGGATATCGGCCGGGCGGTGGTCGATGCGGCCGTACCCCGCCCCCTTGGCCAGCGGCTGTTGCGCGAAGGTTTGCGCAATGTGGTGCCCAACCCAGGGCTGTTCAAAGGGCTGGTCAGCAGCGGCCAGGTGTTCCGGGCGTTACTGCCGAACGCGCTGCAAGCCAAATTGCCCCGCAGCGCGCCGCTTGCCAAACCACTTCCCACCGCCCGTCATGCGCGAAAAGTACTGATGCTGGAAGGCTGCGTGCAGCCGAGCCTGTCGCCCAACACCAACGCGGCCACCGCGCGGGTACTGGACCGGCTGGGCATCAGCGTCACGCCTGCGCGCGAAGCCGGTTGCTGTGGCGCCGTCGACTATCATCTGGACGCCCAGGCCGCAGGCCTTGATCGCGCACGCCGCAACATCGACGCGTGGTGGCCGAGCATTGAAAACGGCGCGGAGGCAATCGTACAAACCGCCAGCGGTTGTGGCGCGTTTATCAAGGAGTATGCTCACCTGCTCAGTACTGACCCTGCGTACGCCGACAAGGCCCGCAAGGTCAGTGCGCTGGCCAGGGACCTGGTGGAAGTGCTGCGCGACGAACCCCTGGAGGCGCTCGGAATACACAGCGACCAGCGCCTGGCGTTCCATTGCCCCTGCACCTTGCAGCACGCGCAAAAACTCGGCGGCGCGGTTGAAGCGCTGCTGACCAAACTGGGTTTCAACCTCACGCCGGTGCCCGATGGCCACTTATGCTGTGGCTCGGCAGGCACCTATTCATTGACCCAACCCGAACTGTCCCGCCAACTGCGCGACAACAAACTCAACGCGCTGGAAAGCGGACAGCCCGACGTCATCGTCACTGCTAATATCGGCTGCCAGTCGCATCTCGACGGTGCAGGCCGAACCCCGGTCCGGCACTGGATCGAACTGGTGGAAGCCGCGCTACCCTAACCCACCCTGGAGAACTCCCATGCACAGCAAAGCCGTACTGAGCCAGACCGAAGTCAGCCAAATTCTTGCTGCCGCCCGCACCGAAGCACACAACAACCAGTGGGCGGTGACCATCGTGATTGTCGACGACGGCGGCCACCCGCTGGCACTCGAACGACTCGACGGTTGCGCTGCCATTGGTGCCTATATCGCCACCGAAAAAGCGCGCACATCGGCCCTGGGTCGGCGCGAGTCCAAAGGCTACGAAGAGATGGTCAATGGCGGCCGGCATGCGTTTTTGTCGGCGCCGTTGCTCACCTCTCTTGAAGGTGGTGTACCGATCATTGTCGATGGCCAGGTGATTGGCGCGGTCGGTGTTTCCGGGGTCAAGGCCGAGCAGGATGCACAAGTGGCCAAGGCCGGTGTGCGCGGGTTGGAAGTGGCAGGCTGATTTAACACACCACGGCTTAGCGTACACATTATTAAACAAAACCAGAGCTTATCGCCTTCCTGTGTAAAGGCTGTTGAAAGGTTACGCCTCTAAGGTCCGCGCGTGCGTTTTCTGCGTGCACCTTCTTTTTATAAGAACAAGAGGAGTAACCGGTTTGCTGACTTTGATAGGCCTAATCACGATCATGAGCCTGGTCGTGCTGCTACTTATCGGGCGCATGTCGCCCATTCTGCCGTTGATTGTTGTACCCCTGGCAGGCGCTTTGTTTGCCGGGTTCGGGCCGGAAGAAATTTCCGTGTTCTTTACCGATGGCATTGGGCGAGTAACACCCATTGCCACCATGTTCATCTTCGCCATCACGTTCTTCGGGATCATGCAGGACACCGGGCTGTTTCGTCCGGTAATCGGCTTCATGGTCAGGCTGACCCGAGGCAATGTGATCGCCGTGGCGGTTGCCACTGCCCTGATCGGTATGCTCGCGCACCTTGACGGGGCCGGCGCAACCACGTTCCTGCTGACCATTCCTGCGCTGTTGCCGCTGTACAAGCAATTGCGCATGAGTCCGTACCTGATGCTGATGCTGCTGGCCATTGGTGCCGGCATTCTGAACATGGTCCCGTGGGCCGGGCCTTTGGGACGTTCTGCGGCGGTCACCGGTATCGACGTCACTGAGCTGTGGCGCCCGTTGATCCCGGTTCAGGGGTTCGGAGTGCTGCTACTGATTGCCCTGTCCGCCCTGCTCGGCTGGCGCGAACAACGGCGTATCGCCGCTGCGGGCGGTGCCGCCATGGATGATGGCGTGCTGGTGGAAACCAGTAACAGCCTGGAAAACATCAGCGACGAAGAACGCGCACTCGAGCGGCCAAAACGCATCTGGTTCAACGCCGGCCTGTTTGTGCTGGTATTGACCTCGTTGTTCCTGGGCGTCCTGCCTGCGGGCTACATCTTCATGATCGGCCTGACGGTCGCGCTGATGCTCAACTACCCAGGTGGCAAGGTGCAGATGCAACGGATCGCGGCACATTCGTCAGCGGCCCTGAGCATGGGCATGATCATCCTGGCCGCAGGCTCGATGCTCGGCATCCTCGCCGGTACCGGCATGCTGACCTCCATTGCCCAGGACCTGGTGCAGGTACTGCCGGAGTCGATGGTGGGGCAGTTGCACATCGTGCTCGGCTTGTTTGGCCTGCCCATGGAACTGATGTTCAGCACTGACGCCTATTACTTCGGCCTGATGCCAGTCACCCTGGAAGTGGTTGAGAACTACGGCGTTGCACCCGCAAGCGTGGTGTATGCGCTGATGATCGGCAACATCATCGGCACCTTCATCAGCCCGTTCTCGCCCGCCTTGTGGCTGGCCCTGGGCCTTGCCGGGCTGGATCTGGGCCGGCACATCCGCTACTCGTTCTGGTGGATGTGGGGCTTCTCGCTGGTGCTGTTCGGCATCGCGTGGGCCATGGGCTTGTTTTGAGGGTTTAGAACAATGACGGTGCGGTGCTCATGACGCCTGACATGGGCACTGCACCGCTCTTACCCGACACAGTTCCATAGGCGTTAACTTCTGGGGCGCACCGCCCCACCCAGCATCGGCGTAAAAGCCGCAAAACCAGGCAACCCCGCACACATCAAAACCGAGGGTGCCACCCCCGGCGCGCCCTCAGTCCAAAACAACGAATCCCCGGCCTGTACCTGTGCAACCAGTCGCGGCATGCCGTCCGCTGTCCGCTCCGGGTCCGGCAAGTCCAGCCAGCGCTCCCCCAGCAGCGCATTGCCCGAATAACGCCCCGGCGCCTGCACAGAAGGCTGAGCCAATTCCATAAGCGCACTGTCAAAGGCATTCAAGGAAAACCCGTCGCACAAGGCAGACAACGCCAACCGCTCCACCTGCCCATACCACCCGGCATCCTGTTCCAGCCGCGAAAGCGCTGACACATCGTCCCCCGCCACTGCCACCGTCAACGGAAAGTAGCGCCCCACCCGGTCAACACTGGGAATCATCACCCCCGCCCACGCCGGCTCGCCACATACCCCCGCCATCAGCGCAAACCGCCAGACCGGGCTGCATAAATACACCTCCAGCCACCGCTCCCCCAGCTGTTCACGGCTGTGCTGCAAGCCGCCTTGCAACCAATGGTCCCAAGGGCCGATGAATGCCTCGGGCAATCGCCGGCTGACGAAATCGCCATGGCTGACAACCTTGCCGAAAAAACCCGCCACCTGCTGCTCCATGCCCACTCCCTAAAGCGTCGTCGGGCAGCGGAACTGCTCAAGGGTGTCACGCCGGAAAGGGTTGATGACGCTGCTGGCGCGCAATTGGTACTCCACCCGATGCCCCTCCACCTCGAACGTCAGCCGCAACAAATCGCCCTGTGCGCCCACCACAGCCTTGTCCATCATCCGCAGCCATCCCCAGGGACCGTCGCTGTGCAGCGGGTTGGCCAGTGCCGGCGTCGCGTCCAGGCGCACCAGCCCGCCGGCCTTGCCGCTGGGCAGGTTGATGCTGGTGAAGTCGGCTGTACTGCCGGCCTCGTACACCACCGGCTGGCCGTCAATCTCCAGCGTGACCTTGGTCAGCGCCGGGTCGGCACTCAGGGTTTTCAGGTCGAAGCGCAACGACGGCTGCCGCGCGCCGGCCACGAAGAACATGTCCCGCAGGCGTGCGCCGCGCTGGAACTGGTTGAGCACATCCTGGGAAATATTCAGCGGCGTCACCCCACTGGAGCGCCAACGCCACTGGCTGCCGCTCATGTCCACGTAGGCCGCCAGGTTCTTGTTGAAGAAGTCATCCATCAGCCCACCAGGGCCGAAGAATTTGCCGAAGTCATCGGCAGTCGCGTCGCGGCTCGAGCCGCGCACCAGCGGATAACGATCAGCAATGGCTGCCCGGCAGAACGGCGCAGCGGAGGCTTCCCACAGCGCATTGAGCCGGGCCTTTTCATTGCCCAGGGTCAACGTGGCGGCGCCGGACTGGACGTCATGCAGCAATGCCGACAACGGCGCGGGCTGGGTATCGCCGGCGCGTTTCAGGCGCTCCAGCACTTCACCCGACGGCGCCGGCGCGGCGCTGCGACGGGCCGCATCGGCGCTGTCGAAGAACTGCCCGGCGTCTTTGAGGGAAGCAAGAATCTCATCCACCGGTTGCGGGCCGCTGCCGTTGCCGACCAGCCGATGCAGCGCCGCAAAGTGCTGGTCCACAGGGTTGGCCGAAGCATCGACAACGGTTTGCGGGGCGTCATTGCCGAGCGCCGCCTGTAGCTTTTGCGTCGCCGCCGCCAGCTTGTCGCGCACCCGTTGATCCGTCTCTTGACTGCTGGCAGAGGTCAGTGCGCCTTCCAACGTGGTTTCCCGCGAGACCGCTTGCAGCAAGGCGCGCAGCGGTGAGTCCGGGGCCGCCAGCAGATTGGTCACCAGCGAGGCCTGGCTGAGGCTGGTCAGCGACACGAGGTGCACGTCCGCCAGGAAGCTGTCCCACTGGCGGATGTAGTCGGCGTAATACAACTCCAGCACCGCCGCTTGCATCGCCGCGCTGCCACCGGCGATTTGCGCCGACTCCTGGCGGTCCAGTACCCAACTGTCCTTGGCCATGTCGGCCACGGCCTGCGGGGTTTTGTCGGTGAGTTCGCGGTAGCCGGCGATCCGGTACACCCCGCTGACGCCACGGGACAACGGTTCGCCGCTGCTGCGGGTGAACAGCGAGGACACATCACGCCCCACCGCACCGTTGACGCTCAGCTCCGGCAGATGCTCCCGGTCCACCTGGCGCTTGACCCGGTTATAGATGCGCTGGGACAACGGCATGCTCGCCAGCGCCAGGCGTACCCTGGCAACCAGTGCGCTGTCGAGTTGCACCGGTTCGGCTTCGTCGTCGGCTTCCAGCAGGGCCGCGACATGCTCGGATAACTGCTGCAACTGCGCCGGTGTGGCCTGGGTCAATTCGCGGCGCCAGTCGACATCGACCCAGGCTTGCACCGAGGCGGCGTCGAAGAACTGCCGCTCACCGAGCATCAGGTAAGCGCGCAGGGTTTCGTAGAGGAACTCCTGATTGTTCGCATCGCCCCGGCGCAAGGCATTTTCCATGTTGGCAACGATGTGCGGCAGCAAAGTGCTGCGCAACAGGCGCCGGTACGCAGTCACTGCACCGGCCCCCAGCTTGTTGCCCTGGTACAGACCCATGCGGCTGAGCAGCGGCACGCTGTTGTCAGCATCGCTGTAGCCGCCCGGTAGCGCGCGCGCGGCGTTGAGCAGTGGCAAGGTTATCAACACGTCGCCTTCGCTCGGCAGTTCCCTGGCCCGTTGTGCAAGGTCGGTAGCGGCGCTTGCGCTGTCGGCGATCAGTTGCAGGTTGCGGTTGTAGCTGATGGTCATGCCCAGCAACAGCAGAATGAAGACGGCCCCGGTGGCGATCCGCCCGGCACGCGCGCATAAACGGCGGCGGCGCTCTTCCTGATGGTTGACGCCAGCCAACCCGGCTTCCTTGAAGATCACTTCGCGCAGCAAACGCGTGATGAAATAACTGCGCCCGCTCGCTACATTCGGCGCCAACACTTTGCGGCCCAGGCCGAAAGACGCGGCCAATGCGCTCAACACCCGATCAATCGGGCTGCCTTCCTGGGTGCCACTGGTGAAGTAAACGCCGCGCAGCAACGCCGGTTGCTGATAACGATTGACCTCGAACACGGTATTGAGAAAACGCGTCAGGCTATCGCCAATGCTCGCGAACTGTTGTGGGAAGCTGTAGAGCAAAGCCCGGCGCGACAAGTCCCGCTCCTGTTGCACACGCTCCAGCACACGGCCTTGCAGTTGACGCTCCAGCGCATCGAACTCGGCAGGAAACGACGCCAGCGCGGCGCCCGGTTGCGGGTCCTGCTGCAGCGTGAAAGTCACGCCCCACACCTGCGCCCGCTCCTCACGGCCGAAAGTCTCGAAAAACTCCGAAAAGCCCGCCAGCAAGTCGCACTTGGTGATGATCACGTACACCGGAAAACGCAGGCCCAGGCGCTCGTACAACTCATTGATCCGTGCACGAATCGCCTGCGCCTGGGTTTGGCGCTGGGCCTCGGTCTGCTGCAACAGGTCACTGACGCTCAGGGCCACGATAACGCCGTTGACCGGGCGCTGGCGGCGGTGTTTCTTCAACAGGTCGAGAAAACCGCCCCAGGCTGCCTTATCCACCTCGCTGTAGCTGTCCTGAGTGGTATAGCGCCCTGCCGTGTCGAGCAACACCGCTTCATCGGTGAACCACCAGTCGCAATGCCGGGTGCCGCCCACCCCGCCGATGGCGCCGGAACCCATCGCTTCGCGCAGCGGAAATTGCAGGCCGGAATGAGTCAGCGCGGTGGTCTTGCCGCTGCCCGGCGCGCCGACAAACATGTACCACGGCAGTTGATACAAGTACTGCCCGCTCATTTTCCAGCCGGGATTGGCCTTGCGCAGCACCGCCATGGCCGCGCGCATGCGCTCGCCCAACTCGGCCACTTGCGCCTGGGTCTCGCGCGCACCCGGCGCCACCGCTGGGGCCTCGGCCACACCGGCCATCAGGCCGCGATTGGCACGCCAGGCTCGCCACAGGCGCCAGGCAAAATAGCCCTCCCAGATCAGCACAAACACGCCGATCAAACTCCAGCGGCGATCTTCGGGCGCCAACGGCTCGCTGCCGTTGTAGGCCAGCAACGGGCCCTCGTACCACACCAGCAATGACAACAGTGCCACGCCGATCAGTGACAGCAACCAGGGTTTGAGCAGCCACAGGATGAAGCGCTTGATCGGGGACCATAACATCGAAAACAAAGAAGACAGGTTCATGGGTCTATTGCGCCTGGGTCGGGATCAGCACGGTGATGTCGACGCGACGGTTGCGCGCGCGGTTGCTCGATGAGTCATTCGGTGCCAGGGGTTCGGTTTCACCACGGCCTTCGCTGCGATAGCGCTGTGCCGGCCCCGCATGCTGCGCCAGTAAACGCGCCACGGACTTGGCCCGCGCCAACGACAGGTCGAAGTTGGAACCGACGCCCAGGCGCGCCGACAGCGGCACGTTGTCGGTATGCCCAACCACCACCACATCTCCCGGCACCGTGCCCAAAGCGTCGCCGATACGCGCCAGCAATCCATCGAAGTTGCTCGACACTTCGGCACTGCCGGAAGCGAATACGCCGTCGCCGCGCAGGGTAATCACCGAGCGGTCGGCACTGTCTTTGACGGCGACCAGGCCCTGAGCGACTTCTGGTGCAAGGAACCCGGCCAACCTGACCGGCGAAGGTTCGGCCTGGATTGCGGCCTTGAGCGGTGAGGCCACATGAATCGCCCCCAGTTGCGCGAACACCGGGTCTGAGGCGCGGTTGAGCAGCCAGTTACAGGTCAGTTGCACACTCAACAGCAGCACCGCCGCCACCGATGCCAGCACCCACAGCGGCACCCTCCGCAGCATCGACGGTTGCGGCGCCTCCGCCCCGCGCCAGCGCGGTGACAAGTCCGGCTCCCGGCTGCCGCGTTGCTGGTTGATCAATTGCAGCAAGCGCTCGCGCAGCAAGGCCAGTTGGTCAAGCCCGCGATCAAGTACCCGATAACGCCCTTCCAGCCCCAGGGCCATGCACAAATACATCAACTCCAGCACATCGATGTGGCTGCGCAGGTCCTGGCTGAGACGTTGCAGGATCATGAAAAACTTTTCGCCGCCCCAGGCTTCGTTGTGAAAAGTCACCAGCAGGCTACGGCTGCCCCACACGCCCGCACCCCACGGCGTACTTGAAATGGTCTCATCCACCAGGGTGCACAGCGCATAACGCGCCGCCGCCACGGTTTCCACATCCACCTGGCTGGCGCGGGCCTGGGCCTCAAACGCCTGAATCGCGAGGATCAGCCGCTGGCGCAAATTCTCCATGTCGGGCATGGCGCTCATCATGCGCAGCGGCACCACCAGGTCGAGCAAGGGGTTGGCGGCTTGCACCAAAGGGTTCAGGCCCAGGCCCTTGAGCACAACGGCCGCACTCGGCACCTCGGGCGCAGGCGTGGCGGGCGGCGAAACACGCCGCCCGCCCGGCGTAGGGATCAGCAAAGTGCGGTCCGGGTCGTGGGCGCCGTCAAAAGTGTCATTCACGTCAGTCACCTTGCCTTAAAGCCGAATGGCCCAGAACTGCATGTCCAGTCCGGGGAAGACGCCAGCGATGTGCATGGCAAAGCCGGCGGAGTTGCTCAACTGCTGCCAGTAATCGCTGCCGCGGTCGAGTTCGAAATAGGTGAAGCCGGCGTGGAACGGCAACTGCCGTGGCGCAACTGGCAAAGGGCGCAGGCCGATGCCCGGCAGTTGCAGGTTGACCAGGTCGCGGATCTTCTCCACCGAGCCGATCTTGACCTGTGGCGGGAAGCCGTTGCGCACGCTTTCGGCAGACATTTGCGCCTGCACCGCAAGGATGAATGTGGCGCTGCGCAGCAAGTCCTGATCGGGCAATACCGCCACGCGGATGCCGTATTGGCGCTCTTCCAGCGGGATCGCGATAGCGCGAGCGTCCATCACCGTCGACAGTGCGCGGCGCAAGTCGAGCATTACCGGAGCGAAGGTTTGCGCCAGCGCGTCATGGCGGTATACCGGGTAAGGCGAGGCACGTTTGTCGGCCTGGGTAAAGGTCGCCAACTCCCCGGCCAGGGCCGTCAAATCGCGGTACAACTGCTCCGGGTGCAAGCCGGCCATGCTCGCCAGGTGGCGCACCAGCGGCAGGCTGCGGTTGAGCACTTGCAGCAGCAAAAAATCGGCAATTTCTGCCGCGCCGCTGCCATCGGGCCGGTTCAAGCGTGCGGCCAGGGCTTCACCGCGTTGCTGCAACAGGCCCAACAGTTCGTCGACAAACGCACCCAGGTGTTCGGCCGCACGAATGTCCAGGCATGGCGGGCAGTAGTCGTGGTCCAGCACCACGCTTTTGTCGGCGCGTTTTTCCACCACATGGGCAATGCCCAGGGTGGTATAGGCATCAGCCACGTCGCCTTCAAAGGCCAGGCGCAAACGCAGTTTTCCGATGCTCATCAGCGCGCTGCTGTCCAGGCCGTTACTGTCCCAGGCTTCGTATTCGCTGCTGCGATGACGGGCGAAGTTCTCAAAGCCCGGGTTGTCGTCGACTTCTGCTACACCGGGACGCAGGCTGGGCAGGGCCAGCACCACTTTCAGGTCGCGGGCGTCGCCGGGGATCTCCAGGGGCAGCGGCATTTCGTCGTCAAACGGCTGGCCGACCGGAGTACCGTCCGGCATCACGCCGCTGTAGGACAGCAGTGACAATTTGCCCAGGGCCAGTTGTTGGGGGTCGATGTGCAGCCTGGAAAAACCGTAGGCGTAGGCACGCAAGGCACTGACCCGTGCTTCGAGTTGAGTCTGTAAAAACCGGTCGTGTTGTTGCAGGTGCTGCGGTTGCAGCAACATGCCTTCGGACCAGACTACTTTGTTATTCCAGGACATAGGTTCTACTCAAATTTGGGGGAGCGGGCTGGCTTGGGAAAAATGTAAAGGCACCGCGGTTTGTCTGGTTTTCCGCGTCATCGTTGACGTTTTTCGCGGGCAAGCCCGCTCCTACAGGGGTGTGGGAGCGGACTTGCGAAAATGTAAAGGCACCGCGATTTGTCTGGTTTTCCGCGTGATCGTTGACGTTCTTCGCGGGCAAGCCCGCTCCTACAGGGGTGTGGGGGGCGGACTTGCGAAAATGTGAAGGCACCGCGGTTTGTCTGGTTTTCCGCGTCATCGTTGACGTTTTTCGCGGGCAAGCCCGCTCCTACAGGGGAGGCGGGCGCAGGCGGGCGATCTGTTCTTCATAGGCCACCGAAAACAACTCACCGAACAAGCGCTGCAAGTCTTCGTCGGCATCCCGTGCGAGGTCTTCGTAGCGTTCCACCAGGCGATCCCACAATCGTGCTTTACGCCTGGCGGGCATCCATTTATCGAAAGCGCCGTGGGTGCTGCGGCGCTGCTCGACACGCGCCGGATCGAAGCGCTGCACCACGGCGCCGAGGGCGGCTTTCATGCCGGCGACCACCGCCAGTTCGTGGGCCTTGAGGTCATCGAATGCGGCCCCCATGGCCCTGACCGGGCGCATATAGCCCGGCGAGTCGGCGCTGAGCATTTGGCTCAGGGCGCTATGGGGGTCGGGGAAAAACTTCAGCGGGTTATTCGAATGGGCGCCGATCATGGTCATGTCGATATGGCTTTCACGCTTGGTCAGGGCGCGGGCCATGAGCACGTCCATGGTGCCGCCGGTGGCGGCGCGGAGCATTTCGCCGACCAGTTGGGCGAGTTCGACGGGGGTGCGGGTGGTGTGCAGGTCGGGTAGGCCCAGGCCCTGGAGCAGGGCATTAAAGACTGCGTCGGGCTGCTCTAATGTGGGAGCGGCGGTGCGAGGGTTCGACTTGCTTGCGATGGATTCATAGGCACTGCGTTCATCCTGGAACCCCTCGTTATCGTTAACGCCCATCGCGGGCAAGCCCGCTCCCACATTTGGACTGCGCTCGGTAGCAGGTTCTGTCGAAAATCCAAACAACGGGTCGTAATCTTCGGGGATTAGCTGGGGCGACGGCAGTGAAAACGCCTGCATCTGCGGCGCCACATGGTCACTTTCGGTACCGCGAAATACAGGCTCAACGCGCCCCATCAGGTTCAACCCCAACGGGTCTGCCAGTGGCATCACCCCATCAAGCAGTGACTTCCCTTCCAGAATCCGCGCACCGGCCAGCGCGTCATGCAGCAGCACCGGCTCGGGCTCGTGATGCACGGGCGCAGGTAGCTCAAAGAGCGGCAACGGCGCTACCTCGGCAGCCGGTGGCGGCACAAACAGCGGTGGCAGAATGCGCGTGGCCATGGCGTCATTTTGCGGGTCGACCAACAACGGCAACTCCAGCCGTACTTCCAGTGCGTAGTCGCCCATTACCAGGCGGTCGCCCTCCTCCAACGCGCGCTCGCGGCCATTGCCCAGCGGGCGTTCGTTGACCAGGCTGGGGTTGCTGCCGGTGTCCGTCAGGTAGAACTGCTCTCCCCGCCATTCAATCCGTGCATGCACGCGGGAGATGTATTTGCCCGGATCATCCAGGGTCAAATCGTTATCCGGCCCGCGGCCAATCGAGCCACCGGTTTCAGTAAAGCGGCAGGTGACGTCTTCGGGCAGCGGTTGGTCGCGGTAGCTTTTGACCAGCAGTATCAGGTTCATAACGCGCTCCTGGAGTTACTTGCCATCGTCGGCATCCTTCGGCGGCAGCGGCACGCCGGCCGGGCCTGTGGCAGCCGACAGCGCCATCGCAGTGGCGGCTGCGCCGGCTTGAGGCAAGGGAAGAGGAATGGTTGAGGCGAGGATCCCCCCCGGGGTGAGGGTCAGAAAGGTCGAGCCGACTTTCATCGTGATGCCAGCCCCGGCTTCGATCACCACGTTCATCCCGCCCTTGATGTGCACGTCGAGGCCAGCGGTCACGCCGGTCTTCAACTTGCCATCGATGATCATGTTGCTACCGGCGCTCATGGACACCGCACCCGTGGCTTTTTCATTGCGATTGCCACCTACGGAGGAATGCCGGTCGCCGCCGACTTTCTCCCGCAGGTCCTGCTCGACCCTGGAATGGCGGTCGCCGCCGACCCAGTCCAGGGAGTCCTTGAGCACCCGCTGGTCGAGGTTTTTCTGGGCATGCAGGAACACCTGTTCGGCGCCCTTCTTGTCCTCAAAACGCAGCTCGTTGTAGCCGCCGCCACCTTTGGACGAGTTGCTCTTGATGGTCGAGCGCGTGGCGTTTTCCGGTAGCGCATAAGGCGGCATGGTTTGCGCGTTGTAGACGCTGCCGGTGACCAGCGGCTGGTCGGGGTCGCCCTCAAGAAAACTCACGATCACTTCCTGGCCGATGCGCGGGGTGAACACGCTGCCCCAACGCTTACCCGCCCAGCCCTGGGCCACACGAATCCAGCAGGAACTGTTTTCGTCGTGCTTGCCCTCGCGGTCCCAATGAAACTGCACCTTGATCCGCCCGTACTTGTCGGTCCAGATTTCCTCGCCTTGCTTGCCCACCACCATCGCGGTTTGCGGGCCTTGCATCAGCGGCTTGCGGCTGCTGAGCGGGGCGCGGAACTGCTGCTGTTTGGACAGCGCCGTAAATTCGCATGTCAGCACGGGTGCCGGATGGGCCGGTGGCGTGGGCTCATAGGTGTCCGAGGACAGCACGTAGCGTGCCTCCAACAGCAAAAATTGCGCGTTCTGCTCACTGCGCGGGTGTTCGGTAAGGGTCATCAATGCCCCCGGAAACAGCCCGCGCGCACGAGTGGCGCCGGTGACCCGCTGGGTGGCGGTGTGCATCGATTCGATCAAGGTGCGGGCGTAGGTTTCACCCTCTTTGCGCTCAGTGTATTTACCCGGATAGTCATAACGCTCGTGGCGCGATTGCGGGTAATTGCCAGCCAGGGTCGACTTGGCCAACAGGTTGGCCGAGGGCTTTTCAAAGTCATAGTCCTGCAACACCTGGCCGCCCGGCTCTACATCGCCGCTCATGCGCCAGTCGTAGATCACCTCGCTTTCGCGCATCGCATGATCTTCGGCCGGCATAAAGCGCACCTGGGCATAACCCGGCGCCGGTGAATGGGCACCATAGGAGTCAGCCAGCACCAGGGTGTGACGCCCGGCTGAACTCTTGAAGAAATAATAGATGCCTTCGCGCTCCATCAAACGGCTGACGAAGTTGAAGTCGCTCTCGCGGTACTGCACGCAGTAGGTCAAGGCCTTGTAGCTGCCGCTCAGGCCCGAGGTGTCGACATCGGCGATGGTGTAAGGCGCGAACACCTGCTTGATGATGTCCGGCACGCTCAGTTCCTGGAAAATCCGGCAGTCGCTGGCCAGGGTCAGGAACCACAGCCACGGGCGCAGCGTCACCTTATAGGTGGCGAAACGGCCCTGACGACCGGTAAACCCAAAGTGGCTGACGTGGCCACTGAAATAGCGGCTGCCGCCCTTGGGCAAGTCGACGGCCACGCTCATCTGGGTCGCCAGCAAGTCGTCGATATTCAGGTCGGCGCGCTCGCTGTACAGCTCAAGCGAGTACTCGCTGAGCTGCGACAAGCCTTCATGGGCGTGCATGCGCCGAAACAACAGCACATCGGCACCGAGCACGCTGGTGACCTGGATTTCACGACGGGTTTGGGTAGTCGCCATGGTTCACGCGACCGGAAAGAAGGTCTGGACGTGGATCTCGCCCGTCGCCTGGCGATCAATAATCATGGTCGCCGAGGTGACTGTGGTCAGGCCGGTGATATCACCACCCGGTACGTTGGCGGCGCGGCGTGCCAGGTACATGGTCGCGGGCGAACCATTGGGCAGCGCGGGCACCGCCAGGTTGATCACCACCCGTTGCTCGGCGCCGCTGTCCAACTTGGCCAATTCCGTCTGGCCGACCGCAGAATTAAGCAGTGCACGCGCGACCTGAATGGCGTCCTGACGGTCGGCAAACGCTCCCGAGGTGGGCACGCTGGCCCCCATATTCTGACGAAACGCTCGAGTACGTTGTTGCCCTGTAGGTGTCGCCGCTGTGGTAACACCGCCCAGGTTATCGAAGCTTTCCCAGGACCTTTTAGTCTGGTTCTCATTGGCGATCTCACCATTGGCGCCGACGATAAAACCTCGACCGTAGGAACTGGAAACCCCGGTGCGCATCAGCCGGTCCGAGATCTGCTCGCCACGCGCATCCACGTGCAAGTTCATCGCATGGCCGGGTTGCAGGCTGACCGGGCTCAAGCGGCCTTCGCTGGCCATCAAAATATCGTCGACTTCAAACAGACCATAAATTCTTGCGGCGGGCATGGGCGTACTTCCTTTGGGTTGAACAATGGGGGGATGCTCAGTCGTAGCGGTAGCTGAACTCACCGCTCTGGACGCTGATCTGCACTTGCCGGGCTGCTTCGCCACCCAACAGGCGCGTGAGAAATTCACTGCTGATCGCCGGCAACACGGCGTTGGTCAGAATCGCGTCGATCATTCGCCCGCCGCTTTCCAGTTCGGTGCAGCGGCTGGCAATCAGTTGCACCACCTCCTCGCTCCAGCTGAACGGGATCTTGTGGCTGTCGGCGATGCGCTTTTCAATGCGCGCCAATTGCAGGCGGATGATGCTGCCCAGCATCGCGTCGCTCAGCGGGTAATACGGGACCACCACCAGGCGCCCGAGCAGCGCCGGCGGGAACACTTCCAGCAATGGCTCGCGCAGGGCCTTGGCGATTTCATCCGGCGCCGGCATGGTCTGCGGGTCGCGGCACAGGTGGCTGATAAGCGCGGTGCCGGCGTTGGTGGTGAGCAGGATCAGGGTGTTCTTGAAATCGATGATTCGGCCTTCGCCGTCTTCCATCCAACCCTTGTCGAACACCTGGAAAAACAGCTCGTGCACATCCGGGTGGGCCTTCTCCACTTCGTCCAGCAGCACCACGCTGTAAGGCTTGCGGCGCACCGCTTCGGTCAGCACACCGCCTTCGCCATACCCCACATAGCCGGGCGGCGCGCCCTTGAGCGTGGAGACGGTGTGGGCTTCCTGGTACTCGCTCATGTTGATGGTGATCACGTTCTGTTCGCCGCCGTACAACGACTCGGCCAGTGCCAGGGCGGTCTCGGTCTTGCCCACCCCCGAGGTGCCGGCAAGCATGAACACACCCACCGGTTTGCCGGGGTTGTCGAGGCCGGCGCGAGAGGTCTGGATGCGCCGGGCGATCATCTCCAGCGCGTGGTTCTGGCCAATGATGCGCCGGGACAAGCGATCAGCCAGGCGCAACACGTTTTCGACTTCGTTCTTGACCATGCGGCCGACCGGAATGCCGGTCCAGTCTTGTACCACCGACGCCACCGCCTGCTCGTCCACGTTGATCAGCACCAGCGGAGTTTCACCCTGCTGCACGGCCAGTTCGGCCTGCAACTGGCGCAGTTCAACCAGGCCGGCTTCACGGTCGCTGGCATCCGCCAGTTGGCTGCGCAGCCGCATAATCTGTTCCACCAGGGCCAGTTCGTTTTCCCAACGGGTTTCCAACGCCTCCAGGCGTTCACGCTCGGTGAGCAGCAATGCCTCAACAGATTCACCACGGCTCGCGGTCTGCACACCAATCGCGGTTTCGCGCTCGATGATCGCCCGTTCGGTTTCCAGGGCTTCAATACGTCGGCGGCTGTCGTCCACCTCGGCCGGGGTAGCGTGCAGGCTGATGGCAACACGGGCGCACGCGGTGTCGATCAGGCTGACGGCCTTGTCCGGCAACTGCCGCGCCGGGATATAGCGGTTGGACAGGCGTACCGCCGCTTCCAGCGCCGAGTCGAGAATCTGCACCTTGTGGTGCTGCTGCATGGTCTGTGCGATGCCCCGCAGCATCAGCAAGGCGCGGGCTTCGTCGGGCTCGTCGACCTGCACGGTCTGAAAACGCCGGGTCAGCGCCGGGTCTTTTTCGATGTGCTTCTTGTACTCGGCAAACGTCGTGGCGCCGATGGTGCGCAGGGTGCCACGGGCCAGTGCGGGCTTGAGCAGGTTGGCCGCATCACCGGTCCCGGCAGCGCCACCGGCACCTACCAGAGTGTGGGTTTCATCGATAAACAGCACCACCGGCTTGACGCTGGCCTGCACCTCGTCAATCACCGAGCGCAGGCGCTGTTCAAACTCGCCCTTCATGCTTGCGCCGGCCTGCAACAGGCCAACGTCGAGGGCCAGCAACTGCACCTCCTTGAGGCTGGGCGGCACGTCACCACGGGCGATGCGCTGGGCGAAGCCTTCGACCACGGCAGTCTTGCCGACACCGGCCTCGCCCACCAGGATCGGGTTGTTCTGGCGACGGCGCATGAGGATGTCGATCAACTGACGAATCTCTTCGTCGCGGCCGACAATCGGGTCCATCCCGGTGTTGCGCGCCTGTTCGGTGAGGTCGACGGTGAAACGCTTCAAGGCTTCCTGCTTGCCCATCGCGGCCGGGGCCAGGGCGCCGGCTTCTTCGCCAGGCACCTGGAAGCCATCGCTGGCGGCCATCTGCGCTTCCGGCGAGTCTTTGAGTAGCGCCGCAAACCGCTCGCTCAGGTCTTCGATGCCAATTTTGTTGAACTCGCGGGAGACGCCATACAACCCGTTGCGCAGCCCCGGGGTTTTCAGCAGCGCCAACAGCAAATGCCCCGACCGCACCTGGGACTCGCCGAACATCAGCGTGGCGTACACCCAGGCCCGCTCTACGGCTTCCTCGACCTGAGAAGACAGGTCGGTGACCGAGGTCGAGCCACGGGGCAGCCGGTCCAGGGCTGCGGTCAGGTCGCGGGCCAATACCGCCGGGTCAATCGCGTAATGACGGATCAGCCGCAGCAGGTCCGAATCCGTCAGCTGTACGATTTGCTGCACCCAGTGCACCAGCTCCACATAGGGGTTACCGCGCATCTTGCAAAACACGGTGCTGCTTTCAATGGCCCGATAGCACAGGCTGTTGAGTTTGCCGAAAAGCGCGACGCGACTGATATCAGCCATGGGCAGGTCCTTGAGGAGAGGAAGCGATGCGCGGGTTGATCAGCAGTTGCCGGTCATCCTGCAAAGGGGCCTTGCTGCTGAGCCAACTGGTCCAGCCCAAGGGCGCTGCGCCCAGGCGCAGGCCGGGCAGTTGGTCTTTCTTGACGATCAGGTTGACGTCCCAGTCCATCGCCAGGCCGACGTATTGGCGTACCCAGTCCTGTACGCGTTTGAGGCTGTCGCCACCCGGCAGCAGGCGGCGTGTTTGCTCAAGGTCCAGAGGGCCGATCAGCAGGCGGAATTTGTGCTGGGTGTTCCAGACTTTCTTGCCCATCACCGTGGTCTGGCCGAGCACCGGCGCATCGGGGCCGCTGCGCAAGGCGCAGAGGCCGTCGGCGGGCAAGGTCATCCAGTGGCCGACAAATTGCTCGACCTTCACCGGCACTTGCAGGTAGTCCGTGAGCAGCGCCGCCAAGCCACTGGCGTTGCGGGTCTGCGGACCCAGGCGCCCGGCGAAATGCAGCTTGGCCACATCCGGCACCGCGTCGCGGCCAAGCATCGACGGCATGCCGATGCCAATCAACGATCCCAGGTAGTGAGCGAAGCGATCCGCCCCAGGGCGGTCCAGGCTGACGGCCGGTTGGGCGCTGGCCCAGGCGCGGTAGAACAGGCTGATCATGCGGTGGTGGAACACGTCGCAGAACGCCGCCAGGGTCGGGTCGTTGAGGTTGCGTTGGCGATCGCGGATGTACTCGCTCAAATGAATCGGCAACGGCCCGTTGGCCCCCAGCAATCCGAAGAAATTGAGCAGCAGCTTCGGCGTGGCGCCGCGCTTGAGGCCGGCGATCATCGCCGGCTCAAACGCCAAGGACGGCTGCTGGCCAAACCGCACAGCTTCATCTGCCGGGCGCGCGGCCTGGCCGATCCGTGGCAAATCCGGGAAGGCACATTCCAGTTGGCGCAGCGCGCCATGGAAGTCGAAACGCGCCGGGTGCGCCTCCAGGGCGCTGAGCAGGGTCAGAGGATCTCGCATCGTCCCACCCTCGCCGGCCACTGCATGATCACGCCACGGGCGGTGCCTTTGATCACCGTCTCAGTGAAGGAATTGAGCGACACGTACTTGGCAAAAAACTGCTCCAGTACAGAGCCCAGGATGAACACGCCGCTGCCTTCGAACGCGGCTTCGTCGAGGGTCACGCAGATCTGCAAACCACGGCCGTAGGTAATCGGGCCAGGCAGCGGCAAACGACGCACGATGCTCTCTGCGGTGACTGAGCGCAGGCCTTCGATCTGCTTGTGGGCAACCTCGTCATCGATGCGGCAATACAGGCGCAGCAGGTCGCGCAAGGCACTGGCGCCCTGCTCCGGGTCCTGATCCAGCAGCGACAGGTAGTTGAGGGACAAATGGCTGACCAGGCGCCAGGCGGTTTCGCCCTCGGCAAACGACGGCGCCGGCACAGTAGGCCCGGCGACACAGCGCACCGCTTGCACCGGGGCGCCGGACTCGACGCTGAAGTCGGTCTTGGCGCTGCCCACCGGCATGCTCAGCACCAGGTCACGGTTGCTGCACAGGGTGTCGATGCCCAACTGGCGCAGGCTGCTGCGGTGCGGGGCTTCCTGTGCGTCCACCAGCGACAGGAACAACTCACTGCCGATGTAACTGGAGCGCGGGCCCTGGCGCCGCTGTTGTTCCGAGAGCAGGCGTGCGTCGCGGCGCACCTGGTAAAACGCCTTGGGCGGTGTGCGTGCATGCAGGTCGTTGGCCCGGTAGAAAGACTCGAACGTCTGGGCTGCCTCGGCGCCGCTGCCGTAGCCGGTGACGCCTTCAATCTGATAGATCTCATAGTCCATCGGCCGGGTGCGGTCGGGGATCACGTGGTATTCGCACTGCTGATCGGACAGGTGCACGCGCTCGGTACGCATCGGGAACAGGTTGATCGCCGGGGTGCAGTACAGGCCGAAGTTGGCGGCGTTGACACTCTGCTCCAGCACCGCGTCGTGCTTCTTGAACAGCACGATCACGTCCAGTTGATTCGAGGTGCAACGGCTGACGCTGTTGGCCAGCCCGTTCAACTCCGCGAACATGAATCGCTGGGGCATGGCGAAGTATTCCTGCATCAGCCGGTAGCCCTGAAACGAACGGGCGCCAGTGGGCAGCAAGGCTTCTTCGTCGCCATAGCCGATGCCGCGAATCGCGGTTTTTGGCAGGAATTGGTGCCAGTCCACATGTTCCTGCACCGGCATCACCAGCACCCCGGCGGCCTGGGCCAACAGGTGTTCGAGGATGCGCGAGGGCAAGGCTTCGCCACCGCGAATGTGCAAAGGCAAGGTGTCGAGGGCCAGGTCGCTGAAGCTCAGGCCAGCGCCCACGCGCAACCTTAAGCGCAGCGCGGCTTTGACGCCGCCCAGGCGCGCCAGGTCGACACCTGCGAGTTGGCTGGCGCAGGCGAAGTAGCGCGCCTCGGTGAGTTCCACCGGCCACAGCTTCACGTCGTGGGCGGTGCGGAATTCGCAGGCGGTCTGGTCGCCCTTGCCCAGTTGGCTGTGCAACGCGGTACCACGCGGCACATTGAAACCGGCGGCCAGGCTGCCCTCGCTCATGTCCGGCTGCAACTGCACCACCGCCATCGACGGCGTGGGTGCGAGGTATTGGGGGTAGACCAGCTCCAGCAGGTGATTGGTAAAACGCGGGAATTCGGCATCGATTTTCAGCTGCACACGAGCGGCGAGAAAGCTGAAACCCTCCAGCAGGCGCTCGACGTACGGGTCGGCGCAGGCGTAGGTCTCAAGCCCCAGGCGGCCGGCAACCTTGGGGTAGTCGCGGGCGAATTCACCGCCGACTTCCCGCAGGTGGGCCAGTTCACGTTCGTAGTAGCGCAGCAGTTTGGCGTTCACCGCACGTCCCTTGTCTCAATGTCAAAGACCCTCGCTTCACCAGCTTCAAGGTCCAGTTCAGTCTTCAGGTACAGGCGCTCGGGCAACGGTTGGCCCCAGAGTTCGCCATGAATTTCAAAGGCCATCTGGTTAGGGATGGCAGCGGTGCCCAGTGGCACCACGCGCAGGCTGTCGCGCAGGATCCGGGGTTCAAAGTCCCAGATGGCCTGGCGAATGCGCCGCGCCAGTTCTTCGCGGTCAAGGCCCGCGGCGGTCTTGCCGGACAGGTCCGGCAAGCCAAAATTGAGAACCGATTGCGCCGCCAGGGGGCACCCACCGAGGTCGCGAAAGCTGCCCAGGCAGGTGCTGTTGAGCAGCCAGCCAAGGTCACGCAGCACCGCCTTGCGCAAGCCACCCATGGACAAGATGCGCTTGTCCCTGGACTCGACGGCATGCTCGGTGTCGTCATCGCTCAGGCGATCGAGCAATGAGGGCTGCAAGCGTTCGCGGCTGGTGAGTTCAGCCATGGGGTTGGCCTTGGGTGAGGAGCATGAAAACTTCCTTAAGCTGGACCCGATCTATGTGGGAGCTGGCTTGCCTGCGATAGCGGTAGTTCACTCAGCAATTATGTTTGCCGTGCAGACGCCATCGCGGGCAAGCCCGCTCCCACAGGGTCGGTGCCTGGGTTAGATTTTTGCGTTGGCTTCCAGGTCCCACTTCTTCGGCGTGCCGGTGGTGATGGTGTCGCCGCTGAAGGAGTCGTACTGGTAGCTGATCTTGGTGAAGTTCAGCGAGATGGTTTCGCTTGGGCGCTCGCCATTGCTGCTGGCGGAGTAGGAGCTGACAATCGCTTCTTCAAGTTCGATCTTGAGGAACACCTGCTGCTTCTTATCGGCACCGCCGGTCTGGATGAAGTGGATCTCGGCCTTGCCCAGGCTCTTGCCGCAGACCGCTTCCATGAACAGGTCGGCCGAGGCCAGGTCGGTGGACTTGGTCAGGGAGATTTCCGAAAACGACGGGTTGCTGGTGTCGCGGTCAGTACCGCCGCCGCTGGTGGAAATGGCCCGGCCGACACCCATCTGGATCGCGTCGATGGTGATCCACTCTTTGTGAGCGTCGACGGTGGAAGTGCCTTTGATTTTTTTGCCATTGAAATTAAGCAGGATCATCGTTTTTACCTTTTATTTATGGTTCAGGGATTGATTCAGGACGCTTTGGCCGATGGCAGCTTGGAGACCAGGCGCAGGGACACGGTCAGGCCTTCGAGCTGGTAGTGCGGGCGCAGGAAAAACTTGGCGCCGTAGTAGCCAGGGTTGCCTTCGATTTCCTCCACCACCACTTCCGCGCCGGCCAGGGGTTTGCGCGCTTTGTCGGCGTCGGTCGCGGTGGCCGGGTTGTGCTCGACATAGCGACCGATCCAGTTGTTGAGCCAGGTCTGCATGTCGCTGCGTTCTTTGAACGAGCCGATCTTGTCGCGCACGATGCACTTCAAGTAGTGAGCGAAACGGCAGGTGGCAAACAGATATGGCAGGCGCGCGGCCAGGTTGGCGTTGGCGGTGGCGTCCGGGTCGTCGTACTCGGCCGGCTTGTGCATCGACTGGGCGCCAATGAACGCCGCCAGGTCGCTGTTTTTCTTGTGCACCAGGGGCATGAAACCGTTCTTGGCCAGCTCCGCTTCGCGGCGGTCCGAGATCGCGATTTCGGTCGGGCACGTCATGTCGACGCCGCCGTCATCCGTCGGGAAGGTGTGCACCGGCAACCCTTCCACCGCGCCACCGGATTCGATACCGCGAATCTGCGAGCACCAGCCGTAGTGCTTGAACGAGCGGTTGATGTTCACCGCCATGGCATAGGCGGCGTTGGCCCAGGTGAAATCCTTGGCGCCGGCGGTGTCGGTAGTTTCTTCAAAGTCGAAGTCTTCCACCGGGTTGGTCTTGGCACCGTAGGGCGCGCGGGACAAAAAGCGCGGCATGGCCAGGCCCACGTAACGCGAGTCTTCACTGGCACGGAAGCTGCGCCAGGCGGCGTGTTCCGGGGTCTGGAAGATTTTGGTCAGGTCGCGCGGGTTGGCCAGCTCCTGCCAGGACTCCATCAGCATGACGCTGGGGTCGGCGGCGGTGATCAACGGGCAATGGGCAGCCGCGCTGACCCGAGCCATCTGGGTCAGCAGCTCGACGTCCGGCGCGCTGTTATTGAAGTAGTAGTCGGCCACGAAAGCACCGTAGGGCTCACCGCCAAACTGGCCGTATTCCTCTTCGTAGAGCTTCTTGAAAATCGGGCTCTGGTCCCAGGCCACGCCCTTGAATTTGCGCAGGGTCTTGTGCACTTCATTCTTGGAAATGTTCATCACGCGAATCTTCAGCGACTCGTCGGTCTCGGTGTTATTGACCAGGTAATGCAGACCGCGCCAGGCGCTTTCCACGTTCTGGAATTCCTCGTGATGGAGGATGTGGTTGACCTGCTCGGTGAGCTTCTGGTCGAGGGCAGCGATCAGGCCTTCGATGGTGCCCAGCACGTCATTGGATACCAGGTGCGTGCCTTGCAGCGCCTGTTCGGCGAGGGTACGCACCGCAGTTTCTACCGCTTCCCGGGCCTTGTCGGTCTTGGGCTTGAACTCTTTTTGCAGAAGGCTGGCGAAGTCCCCGGCTTCAAATCCGATAGCGACTTCAGGCAGTCCGGGTTGTTCCGATTGCGTGGTGGACATGACGACATCCTCAAAAATTGGGCAAAAGCATCCCCGTACCGGGGCAAACGAGGCACCGGCAGAGTCAGCGAAATGTCAGTTACTCAGGTTGTTTTGGCGCGCTGCTCAAGGCCTGCATCACGGTCGGATCGCTCAGCAGCCGGGCCATCAATTCTTCGGCGCCTACCTTGCCGTCCATGTAGGTCAACAGGTTCGATAACTGGCTGCGCGCGGTCAGCAGTTGGTTGAGGCTTGGGACCTTGCGCGCGATGGCAGCCGGGGTGAAGTCGTCCATGTTCTCGAAGGTTATTTCCACCGGCAGGTTGCCTTCGCCGGTCAGGGTGTTGGGCACCTGAAAGGCCACGCGCGGCTTCATCGACTTGAGGCGCTCATCGAAGTTGTCGATGTCGACTTCCAGGAACTTGCGCTCGGCCACCGCAGGCAAAGGCTCTGCAGGTTTGCCGGACAGGTCGGAAAACACGCCCATGACGAAAGGCAGCTGTACGGTCTTTTCCGCCCCGTAGATTTCCACGTCGTATTCGATCTGGACACGCGGTGCGCGGTTGCGAGCGATGAACTTCTGACTGCTTTCTTTGGCCACGGGATAGCTCCGGTAAATGGGCGTTAGTGATACGCGAGGTTCAGTCGTTGGTGGTGCGAATGCCGCTGACCTGCGCCAACTGCGCGAGGCCATCCGGGGCAAGGTCTTGCAGCAATTCCATGAAGTTCTTGTCGATCAGTTTCTTCGCCCGCTGCAACAGGAATGGCACGGGGCTGGCGGGTTCGTGGGTGTTGAAATAGGCACACAGCCGGTCAATGGTCTGGCGCACGTCTTCGCGGCTGTTGATCTCACCGCGTACCGGCTGGGGTGGGCTGATCAACGCCGGAGCCTCTTGCACGCCGGTTTGGGTAAGCGTGGTGTCAGGCAGGCGCCGACGAATCGCTTCGCCAGCGCGGCGCAACAGCGCTGCCAGGGCGTTGAGGTCAATGGCACGGCCGACGCCGACCTTTTTTGTCAGCAACTGCTCGATGTGCAGGCTGCGCGCCAAGGCCACCGCGAGGATCGCTTCGGTGGCGCGCAGTTGGGCCGTATCGGCTTGCGCAAACGCGCCTTCGATCATCGCCAGGGTGTCACTGCTGCCCTGCTCCGCGCTGGCCAGGTCGAGATCGCGCAAGCTGAAATGACCGACACTGCGGGCGCTGACCAAAGGTACGTCCTGAAGGTCACGCAACAGGCCGGCGGGTTCGCACAAGGAAGCAAGGATATTGATGCGCAGCAGCGGGTCGTGGTCGTCGTCCGGATCCAGCTGCGGGTGCAAGCTTTCCCAGCAATTGACCAGCAACCCTTCGATGAGGCCCAGGCCGGCGGCCAGGCCGTGAATACCGTGCAGGTTGAGTTGCGCGCGGGTCAGCCACATCGCCAGGCGCAGGTCGCGGCTGCGCTGCATCAGTGGCAGTGCCAGGGACGTCACCAGCTTCCAGTTCGGCTCGACGGCCTGGGTGATGGTGTCACCGTACTGGACCTCGGGTTTGCCCAGGGCCTCTTCTTCCAGTTGCAGGAACTCGGGGTCGTATTCGACGTTCAGGCCACCCGCGTCGCCCTCGCCCAATGGCAAAGACAACGCGGTGAAATCGCCTGCTTGCGTGTCGCTGGAAAGGTCCATCGCACTCCCCTCGTTCAAGATGTTCTGGGGGTAGAACAAGCGAGTCGAGAGGTTTATTCCAGGGCATTCAAAAAAATTCATTCCACACCATCGTTCTGCCGCACTTTCCATTGCGCGTAATTTCAGCAAGTGGCGTAGTTATAACGAATGGAACGATGTAGGAATGAAGGTAATATCTCGTTGAATTGTAGGACAATGTCTTGGTATTGAAATGCACGGCAGAAGCATCTGCGCCGCCAGGGCGGGTGCAACTCACGCTCTGCTGCGCAGCCACTGCATAAAGCCTTTTTTCACCGGCACTACCGGTGCTTCCTGGGTCAGGTTTTGCGCGGCGTGCAAGCGAAAATCCAGCAGGTTTTTCATTGCTTCGCTGATGTCGTGGCGCGCATCCAGGCAAGGCTTGAGGTATTCCTTTTCAATCCGGTACAGCGTGGAATACGTCTTGGCCACAAAGTCCGCCGGCACTGCCTGATCCGACAGAATCCCACCTTCGCCAATCACCTCGCCCGGCCCCATGCGCCCGGCCTCGAACTTGTGCCCGGCCTTGGTCAGCATCACCGAAACCACCCCGGACTCGATGATAAACAGGTGGTCGCTGACCTCACCGGCCGGCAGGATCATGTCACCGGCGCGGAAGGTGTGCAGCGTCATGTTCTGGCTGAAGGTGTCCTTCTCTTCCTGGCGCAGGGTCGAGAAAATCGTCGAACTTTCCAGCAGCGCCCGCGCCCGCGAAGTCGGTGGCGGCGTGGCGCTTTCGGCGGAGGACAACAGGCTCACGCCGGCCGCTTGCAAGTGCCGGTAAGCGAGGTCGTACAGCTGGTTGCGCACCTCACGCTTCTGGGTCATGGCCGGTACGAAGCCACTGATTTCATACTCCACGCCGCCGCTGGCAGATGCCTTGAAGGCCACACTCGGCGCCGGTTTGGCCAGCAACGGGCGACAGCCCTGCATGGCGCGCTCCAGGGCCTCGATCACCGTTTGTGGCCGTGCGTGGGGGCTGACTTGCAGGCTGACTGCCAGGCCGAACATATCCGCCGGGCGCGAGAAATTGATGATCTTGGCCTTGGCTGCCAACGAGTTGGGGATCACCGCCATGCTGCCTTGGGAGGTTTGCAGCTTGGTCGCCCGCCAATCGATATCGGTGACGCGGCCTTCGGTGCCGTCGATGGAAATCCAGTCATCGAGTTGGTAAGGCTTGGTGGTGTTGAGGACGATCCCGGAAAACACGTCGCTCAGGGTGCTTTGCAGGGCCAGGCCGACGATGATCGCCACGGCGCCGGAAGTGGCCAGCACACCCTTGACCGGGAGGTCGAGCACGTAGGCCATGGCGGCGATGATCGCGATCAGGAAAATCACGGCGCCCATGAGGTCCTGTAATAGCCGTCCGGTGTGGCCTACGCGTTGCATCATGACCGCGCCGAGCAATACGGTGAGGGTGCGTGCGGCGAACAGCCACCAGCCGATCTGGAACGCCGTGGCTGCGAGGTGCAGCGCTACGTTTTCGGGCCATGGGGCGATTTGCATGGGGTTCATGCCGTCGTTGAACAATACGGCGCTGAATACGGCGAAGATCAGCAGGCGGGCGGCGAGTTTCCAATTGCCGTAGTGGGTGGAGATCAATCGCCATACGGCGATGTCGATGAAAATCAGCGCCAGGGCGCAGAACATCGGGTGATCGGAGATGAATGAGGGCATCCGGGGGACTCCAGGGCGATTGGAGTGAAGATCGCATGAAATGGGGGTGGCGGAAACAAAATGTGACGGGGGGGGTTGGGTTGGGTTGGGTTGCGTACATATCCGTTGCTGCGGTCAGGGCAGCTTATGGTTCCGCTCTTACAGCGGGTCACTTTTGGCAAACGCCCCAAAAGTAACCAAAAGGTCTGTGCCCCACCACTCGGTGCCTCGCCAGGGCTCGGCATGCCCTCACTCCGGCTTTGGAGCGTGGGCCGCCGCGATGGGCCATCATTGGCCCAGCGCGGCTAACCTGGCGTCCTGCCAGGTTACCCACGCTCCAAAGCCTGCGTTCGGCCAGCGTGGTTTAACGGGGCGCCTAAGATCAAAATCAAGAGCACGGCGGCCTGAAAGCCGACCTGAGTGGTAGAAGCAAAAGCGAAAAAATCAAAAGCCAACGCGGTCCAATGTGGGAGCTGGCTTGCCTGCGATGCAGACACCTCGGTCTACCTGAATGACCTGAATCAAACTGTGGGAGCGGGCTTGCTCGCGAAGGCGGTGTGTCAGTCATGCATATATCAACTGACACACCGCCTTCGCGAGCAAGCTCGCTCCCACAAAAACGCAGACCTACCCACCCAAAGCCTCCAACTACTACCCGTGCATCCGCCCAAATGCCCCAGACTGAAAATCCACAAACGCCTGGTGAATCTCCTCCTCGGTATTCATCACAAACGGACCATGCCCAACAATCGGTTCGTCAATAGGCTCACCGCTGAGCAGCAACACCACCGCCTCGTTATTAGACTCGATACGCAGCTGTGATCCATCACGCTCGAACAATGCCAACTGCCCTTCCCGCGCCAGTTCGGTGTCGTTGATGCGCACTGTGCCACGCAATACGACCAGCGCCGTGTTACGCCCCGCATGCAGGTCAAAGGTCACCGCGCGCCCAGCATTCAAGCGCAAATCCCAGACGTCTATCGGCGTAAACGTACGCGCCGGACCTTGGGCCCCGGCAAATTCACCCGCAATCAAGCGCAAGCTGCCGGCGTTATCGGCCAGGGGCAGCACCGGAATATCGCCATCAAGAATCGTCTGGTAGCCGGCGTCGGCCATTTTGTCCTTGGCCGGCAGATTGACCCACAACTGGACCATTTCCAAAGCACCGCCACTACGGGCAAAGGCCTCGGAATGAAATTCCTCGTGCAGAATGCCCTTGGCCGCCGTCATCCACTGCACATCGCCCGGCCCGATGGTCCCGCCAGCGCCGGTGGAATCGCGGTGCTCGACTTCGCCCTTGTACACGATGGTCACGGTTTCAAAACCACGATGCGGATGCTGGCCAACGCCACGACGCTGTTCGGTCGGGGTAAACGCCGCAGGGCCGGCGTGGTCCAGCAACAGGAATGGGCTGATGTGTTTGCCCATGGTGTCGTAGGAAAACAGCGTGCGAACCGGAAAGCCGTCGCCCACCCAATGGCCTCGTGGGCTGGTGTAGATACCGATAATCTTTTTCATAGTGTGTCTCCAATAATGGATACACCTTAAATCCGTTACCAATCCAGCGCTAGACGGCAAAACCGGCCCTGATCGTCCCACTCATAGAACGATCACTCGGCCGCTGGCGCCAACACTACCTTTCGTGTGCGCAATAGATGAAACGCCACGAACGCTGCCACCGCAAAACCGCCGGAAAGCATGATCATCGGTGTGGCACTGCCGTCTCTCAGGTGACTCAACAGAAACCCGCTGGCGGTGGCCCCAAACATCTGCGAAAAACCCATCAGCCCTGCCGCCAACCCGGCGCGGTGGGCGTTGGGCATGACCCCGCCGGTCACCGAACCCGGCAATACCAACCCGCCCCCGAGGGTGACGAGTGCAATCGGCAGGTCCAGGCCCAGCACCGACAGCCCGAAGACGTTGTAAATCACCACCAGCGAAATCCCGCCGATGGCCACCAGTGTCACGCCCGTGGCAACGATGCGCTCCGGCCCCCAATGCAAAATCTTGCGTCGGGTAAAGGTCGAACCAACGATCAGCATCGACACCATGCAACCGAAATTCACCCCGTATTGCAGGCTGCTCAGGCCCAGCAGGTTGATGTACACCGCCGAGGAGCCGGCGATGACCGCGAACATCGCGCCATAGGTACACGCCAGCGTCACGGCATAGGTGCGGTAGCCGCGGCCCTTGAGCAGGTCGAGGTATTGCCCGGCGAGGGTTTTCCAGTGGCCGGCCTTGGGGTCAAGGTTTGCGTTGCTTTCACGAAAAGACAGCAGCGCCACCAGCAACACCACTACACCGATGCACAGCGTCAGGATGATCGGCGCACGCCAGCCCATGAATTTGATCAGCAGACCACCGATCATCGGTGCGACCACGATGGCGTAGAGCATGCCGATCATGGTCAGTGCCAGGGCCGGGCCCGCCTCGGCCTTCCACACATCGCGCACCACGGTACGTGCCAGGACCAGCGCTGCGCAGGCGCCCAGGCCTTGTAATACGCGCGCGGCGATGAACTCACCGATGCTGCTGACCAGCAACATCCACAGGGTTGCCAACACGTACAGCAGCAAACCGCCAATCAATACCGGGCGGCGCCCGATGCGGTCCGATAGCGGGCCAAACAGTAATTGCCCCAGGCCAAACGCGGCGACAAAGGCCGATAACGCCAGCAGCACCGAACCGGCGGGCGCCGCCAGTGCCTGCTCGATGCCACCGAGGCCGGGAATGATCAACTGGGTCGAGACTTCCCCCAGGGCGGTCATGGCCACCAGTAAAAACAACAAGCTGCGCGAGGGTGTCGGGGAGTTCGACATGAGGTCTGTCCGGGGGCTGGATTAATTTATATTTCGACCATAATATGGCGAAAAAATTATGTCCGTAATTTTTTGCCCAATGGTAAAGGCCATTCGCCTCACGGAGCCCGACATGAACCCTCTTCCCCTGCGTCTTCTCACGCCCCTTGCCCTCCTGGTTGTTCTCAGCGGCTGCAACAGCAAGGCCGACCCCGTTGCCGATGCGCCCCCGTCCCGCCCGGTTTTAGCGGCCAGGGTCGAGGCCACCGGCAGTCAGCAAAGCGCTTATACCGGTGTGGTTGCGGCGCGCACTGAAAGCGACCTGGGCTTTCGGGTCAGTGGCAAAGTCATCGAACGCAAGGTCGATCCCGGCCAACACGTCAGCCGTGGCGACACCTTGCTGGTGCTGGATATTGGCGACTTTGAACTGGCTCTGCGCTCGGCAAAAAACCGCGTCAACGCGGCTCAGGCGCAACTGCGCCAACGCCGCGATGACGAAAGCCGCTACCAGCGCCTGGCCAACACCGGCGCGGTATCACGGCAGATATTCGACCAGTCGGCGACCAACCTGCGGGTGGCCGAAGCCGAACTGGCCTCCGCGCAATCGGATGCCAGCCAGATCGAAAACCGTCGCACTTATTCAGTACTCAAGGCCGATGGCGACGGGATCATCACGGACGTGCGAGTTGATCGCGGGCAAGTGGTGGCCGAAGGGCAAATCGTCGCCCGCCTGGCCCATGACGGTGCGCGGGAAGCCATCGTCAATCTGCCGGAAAACCAGCGCGACCAATCCTCGCAAAGAGCCCTGGCTTTCCCGTTCGGCGCGCCTGACCAGGCCGTGACCGCCACCTTGCGCGAACTGTCCGCCAGTGCCGACCCGACCACCCGCACCTACCGCGCGCGCTACGTATTACACGGCGCCGTCGACCGCTTCGCCCTCGGTTCGACCATCACCGTGCGCCTGCAAGGCAACGGCCTGGCCCAGCAGACCCGCGTACCCATCGGCGCCCTGCAAGACACCGGCAACGGCACGGGCGTGTGGCTGATCGGCGCCGACGACAAGGTCAGCTTCGCCCCGGTGACCGTCGCCAGCCTCGGCCAGGAAGATGCCCTGCTCAACGGCGGCGTCAGCCCCGGCCAAGTAGTGGTCGCCCTCGGCGCGCACTTGCTGCACAGCGGTGACAGCGTGCGCCTGCTGCCGGCTCAAGCCCTGGCACTCAATCGTCAGCAGGAACACTGAAATGCGCGGGATCAACCTCTCTGAACTGGCCGTCAAGCACCGCGCGGTCACGCTGTTCCTGATTATCGCGATCCTGGCCGCGGGGATTTTTTCCTTCGGCAAGCTGGGGCGCGCCGAAGACCCCTCGTTCACCGTCAAGGTCATGACCATCACCGCCGCCTGGCCCGGCGCAACGGCCCAGGAGATGCAGGAACAAGTGGCCGACCGCCTGGAAAAACGCCTGCAGGAACTGGACTACTACGACCGCGTCGAGACCATCGCCCAGCCGGGTTTTGTATCGATGCGCATGACCTACCTGGAATCCACCCGCCCCAGCGAAATCCAGGACCTGTTCTACCAGACACGCAAGAAACTCAGCGACGAGGCTTCGAAGCTGCCTAAAGGCGTGGTCGGGCCATTCTTCAACGATGAGTACTCCGACGTGTACTTCTCCCTGTACGCCCTGGAGGCCGAGCACCTGCCCCACCGGCAACTGGTGCAAATGGCCGAGGACATGCGCCAGGGTTTGCTCAACCTGCCGGGGGTGAAGAAGGTCAATATCCTCGGCGAACAGGCCCAGCGGGTCTTCGTTGAGTTCTCCTATGAGCGCCTGGCGACGCTGGGCATCAAGCCCGAACAGATCTTCGCCGCCCTCGCCGCGCAGAACGCCGTGGCCCCTTCGGGTTTTGTCGAGACCGTCGGCGCACGCGCCTATATCCGCATTGACGGCGCGTTCGACAGTTTGTCGCTGATCGAAAACGTGCCACTGGAAGCCAATGGTCGGGTGCTGCGCATCGCCGATGTCGCCACCGTTCGCCGGGGTTATGAAGACCCGCCCAGCTATCGCATTCGCCACCAGGGCGACCCGGCACTGATGCTCGGGGTGATCATGGAGAAGCACTGGAACGGCCTGGAACTGGACAAGGCGCTCAAGGCCCAGGAAGCGAAAATCCACGCCGACCTGCCGCTGGGGGTGAACTTCGCCAAGGTCTCCGACCAGGCGAAAAACATCAGCCTGGCGGTCAACGAATTCATGCTGAAATTTTTCGTCGCGCTGGCGGTGGTGATGGTCATCAGCCTGCTGGCCCTGGGGTTTCGGGTCGGCCTGGTGGTGGCAGCCGCGGTGCCGCTGACCTTGTCGATTGTGTTTGTGATCATGCTGATGACCGGCCGCGAATTCGACCGGGTGACCCTGGGCGCGCTGATTATTTCCCTGGGCCTGTTGGTGGACGACGCGATCATTGCGATTGAGATGATGGTGGTGAAACTTGAAGAAGGCTTCGACCGAATCCATGCGGCGACCTTTGCCTGGAGCTCCACCGCCGCACCGATGCTAACGGGCACGTTGGTGACCATCATCGGCTTCCTGCCGGTGGGTTTTGCGCGTTCCGGGGCCGGGGAATACGCCGGGAATATCTTCTGGATCGTCGGCTTCGCGTTGATTTCTTCGTGGCTGGTGGCGGTGGTATTCACCCCATACCTGGGGGTCAAGCTGCTGCCGCAGATCAAGCCGGTACCGGGCGGGCATGATGCGATTTACGCGGGCCGCTATTACCAGAAACTGCGCCGCCTGGTGGACTTCTGCGTGCGCAAGCGCTGGCTGGTGACTGGGCTGGTGGTGTTGGCGTTCGTGCTGTGCGGCCTGGGAATGGGCGTGGTGAAGAAACAGTTCTTCCCCAACTCCGACCGTTCCGAGCTGATTCTTGAGGTGTATATGCCGCCCGGCAGCGCCTTCAAAAGCACTGAAGCGGTGACGGCGCAGGTGGAAAAAGCACTGATGGAAGAACCGCAGACGCTGATGGTCGACAGCTACGTTGGCGGTGGCGCACCGAGGTTTTTCCTGTCGCTGAACCCGGAACTGCCAGACCCGGCCTTCGCCAAACTGATCGTGCAAACTGGCGATGCACATGCCCGCGACACGCTGAAAAAACGCATGGGTGAACGCATCGCTGCCGGGGAATTTCCGGCGGCGCGGGTGCGCGTCACGCAGCTGGTGTTCGGCCCGCCGGTGCCGTTCCCGGTGGTGTTCCGGGTGTCCGGTCCGGACCTGAACGTACTGCGCGGCCTGTCCGAAGACGTGCGCAAGGTGGTGGCGGCCAATAAGCTGACCAAAGACACCTTCCTCGAATGGGGCGAGCGCACCAGCGGTTATCGGCTGGTGCTGGACCAGGATCGCCTGCGTCTGCTGGGCTTCACTCCCGACCAGGTGAAGTCGCAGTTGAACGCCTTGCTCAGCGGCAACCCGATCACCGAAGTGCGTGAAGGCAATCGCACCGTGTCGGTAGTGGCCCGCGCACAAGGCAGCCAGCGTGAAGACCTCGGCAACCTGAACAACATGACCCTGACCAACAACGCCGGCGTCTCGGTGCCGTTAGCTCAGGTCGGGCAGTTCCAGGCCGTGATGGAAGAACCGATTCTCAAGCGCCGCAACCGTGCGACCACCGTGGAAGTGCGGGCCGACATCGTCGACGGCACTCAGCCGCCGGACGTGGAGATGGCCGTATGGGCCGACCTCAAGCCGCTGATCGACAAATTGCCGGCTGGTTATCGCATCGATATCGGTGGTCCGGTGGAAGAAAGCGCCAAAGCCAACGTCGCGCTGGCGGCGTTGTTCCCGATCATGATCCTGCTCACCTTGACAGTGATCATGTTCCAGGTGCGCTCGTTTGGGGTGATGTTCATGGTCTTTGCCACCGCGCCCCTGGGGTTGATCGGGGCGGTGCCGACGTTGTTGCTGTTTAACCAGCCGTTCGGGTTTAACGCGATTTTGGGGTTGATCGGGATTGGCGGGATTTTGATGCGCAATACGTTGATTTTTACTGACCAGATTCGCCAGAACCAGGACCAGGGGATGGTCATTCGCGAGGCGATAATCGAGGCCACGGTGCGTCGTGCCAGGCCGGTGATCCTCACCGCGCTGGCGGCGGCGTTGGCGTTTATTCCGCTGACGTTGTCGGTGTTTTGGTCGTCGCTGGCGTATGTGCTGATTGGGGGGGTGTTGGTGGGGACGGTGTTGACGCTGCTGTTCTTGCCGGCGCTATGCAGCTTGGTGTTGGGGCGGGAGAAGACCCGGGAGGCGGTGGTTCTAACCTGATCCCACAAACACCTTAAAACATTGTGGGAGCGGGCTTGCTCGCTCCCACATTTTGACTGTGTTTTTTTCAGGTAGACCGAGGTGTCTGCATCGCAGGCAAGCCAGCTCCCACAGAAGAGCCAGTGACTACACATAAAATTAGTGGCCACAGAAAAATCGATTCTCGCACTTGATCTGCTGTTGATCCGCTTCTACCACTCAGGTCGGCTTTCAGGCCGCCGTGCTCTTGCTTTTGATCTTGATCTTAGGCGCCCCGTTAAACCACGCTGGCCGAACGCAGGCTTTGGAGCGTGGGTAAACCGGCAGGACGCCGGTTTAGCCGCGCTGGGCCAAGGATGGCCCATCGCGGCGGCCCACGCTCCAAAGCCGGAGTGAGGGCACACCGAGCCACAGCGAGGTGCCGAGTGGTGGGGCAAGAGCGTTTTGCTTACTTTTGCGCTCTATCAAAAGTGAGCCGCCGTAAGGGCGGAACCAACAGAAGCCCTGACCAAAAAACGGATATGTACCCCACCCACCCCCCCAAAAAGAGGATTTTGATCAGCCTGTAAAAGTTGTGTAGATACCTATGGCTATCGCAGGCAAGCCAGCTCCCACAGGGATCGCGACTTTCTCTGGTTACTCGGCGTTACACAGCGCCAGGCAGTTATCCAGCATGCGGTTCGAGAAGCCCCATTCGTTGTCATACCAGGCCAGCACTTTGAGCAACTTACCGCTGGATTTGGTGTGATTGGCGTCGAAAATCGACGAAAGCGGATTGTGGTTGAAGTCACTGGAAACCAGCGGCAAGGTGTTATAGCCGAGGATTTTCGAGTGCTGGCTGGCTTCTTTAAGCAGCGCGTTGACTTGCTCTGCGCTGGCCTCTTTTTTCAGTTGCACGGTCAAGTCCACCAGCGACACGTTGATCACCGGTACACGCACGGCCATGCCGGTCAGCTTGCCCGCCAGTTCCGGCAGCACCAGGCCTACGGCTTCGGCAGCGCCGGTCTTGCTCGGGATCATGTTCTGGGTGGCCGAACGGGCGCGGTAGGGGTCAGTGTGGTAGACGTCGGTCAGGTTCTGGTCGTTGGTGTAGGCGTGGATGGTGGTCATCAGGCCGCTTTCGATTCCCAGCTCACGGTGCAGCACCTGGGCAACCGGCGCCAGGCAGTTGGTGGTGCACGAAGCGTTGGAGATGATCTGGTGGGATTGACGCAAAATGTCATGGTTCACGCCATACACCACAGTGGCATCGGCGCCCTTGGCCGGAGCCGAGATGATCACCTTGCGCGCGCCGGCGGTAATATGAGCGGCGGCCTTGTCACGGTCGGTGAACAGACCGGTGCATTCGAACACTACGTCGATTTTGTGTGCAGCCCACGGCAGGTCGGCCGGGTTACGAATGGCACTCACGGCAATCCGGTCACCATTGACGGTCAGGCTTTCCTGATCGTGGGCGACCTCTGCATCGAAAGTACCGTGGACGGTGTCGTATTTAAGCAGGTGGGCATTGATCGAGCTGTCGCCAAGATCGTTGATGGCGACGATCTGCAAATCCTGACGGTAGCCTTGGGTATAAAGTGCGCGCAGGACATTACGGCCGATACGGCCAAAACCATTGATAGCGATACGTAGAGTCATTGGAAGGTGCCTGTCGTCGATTTGTTGTAAGAATTACAAGATTATTCGCATAAAAATAGAAAACAAGCCTTTTTAGTGGCAATATTTTGTTCAATCTACAACGAGTGACCTGAATCAACTGGTCCGATGGTTCAAATAGCACCCTGCCATCCCACGTGCAGCGCGCGTTTGATCAGCATAGACACACAGGTCGCCACATCCGTTAGCCTGGAGTTCTACACATGCATCCCCGCGTACTTGAGGTCACCGAACGGCTTATCGCCCGCAGCCGTCCAACCCGTGAGGCATACCTTGCACTCATTCGCGGCGCTGCCAGCGACGGTCCGATGCGCGGTAAGCTGCAATGCGCCAACTTTGCCCATGGCGTGGCGGGTTGCGGCACCGAGGACAAGCACAACCTGCGGATGATGAACGCCGCCAACGTTGCAATTGTTTCGTCATATAACGACATGCTCTCGGCGCATCAGCCGTACGAACATTTCCCCGAGCAAATCAAAAAAGCCCTGCGCGAGATCGGCTCCGTCGGTCAGTTCGCTGGCGGCACCCCGGCCATGTGTGACGGCGTGACCCAAGGCGAGCCCGGCATGGAACTGAGCCTGCTCAGCCGTGAAGTGATTGCGATGTCCACGGCGGTAGCGCTGTCCCACAACATGTTCGACGCGGCGCTGATGCTCGGCATCTGCGATAAGATCGTTCCTGGCCTGATGATGGGCGCCCTGCGCTACGGCCACCTGCCGATGGTCTTCGTGCCGGGCGGGCCAATGCCGTCGGGTATCTCCAACAAACAAAAAGCTGACGTGCGCCAGCGCTACGCCGAAGGCAAGGCCACCCGCGAAGAGCTGCTG